>Ga0182746_1002173_pt1 | contig 15474 bp, 17 predicted proteins | sample eDN3rd30CBELigOP_FD_128881 | JGI IMG/M metagenome (GOLD analysis project Ga0182746, IMG submission 128881) | Enriched Organic Plus compost microbial communities from Emeryville, California, USA - eDNA 3rd pass 30_C BE-Lig OP (version 2) (version 2) ... | reverse complement strand
GCGACGACGAGGTGCCCGAAGGTCCGCATGTCGACGAAGTCGAGCGCGGCCTCCGTGCCGTCCGGCTGCTCGAGCGCGAGGCGGACGCGCAGGTGCCGGTGGTGGTCGGCGAGGTCGCCCGCGCGGACGAGGAGCTGGCCGCTCATCCCGAGGTGAGCGACGAGCGCGCGGGTCGGGACGGTGCTCTCGCCCGCGCCGGGGTCCGAGAGCTCGAGCCACAGGAACTTCCCGCGGCGGGCGGCCGCGTCGAGGCGAGCGCCGGCGAGCGCCGCGACGAACGTCTCCGCCCCGCCGTCCTGGTGGCGCACCGAGTAGTCGCGGAGCACCTCGACCGACGCGACGCGCGCGCCCAGGACGTGGCGCGCGAGCCCGTCGCGGACGGTCTCGACCTCGGGCAGCTCGGGCAACGCTCAGCGCCCGCCGGCGGCGGGCTGCCCCGACCCGGGCTGCGCGCCCGCGTCCGACCGGGCCCGTAGCGCGGCGTACGCGCGCTCGGCGGCCTCCTGCTCGGCGTGCTTCTTCGCCGTGCCGGTCCCGGTGCCCAGGACCTCGCCGTCGAGCGCCACGTGCGACGTGAACACCCGCGCGTGCGCGGGGCCCTCCGCCTCCCAGCGATACTCGGGCGCGCCCAGGCCGAGCTCGCCCGCGAGCTCCTGCAGGGAGGTCTTCCAGTCGAGCCCCGCGCCCAGGTCGGCCGCGACCTCGAGGGTCGCGTCGACGAGCCGGTGCACGAAGGCGCGCGCGGCGTCGATGCCGCCGCTGAGGTAGACCGCGCCGATGATCGCCTCGACGGTGTCCGACAGGATCGAGTCCTTGTCGTACCCGCCGGTCCGCAGCTCGCCCTTGCCGAGCAGGATGAACCGGCCCAGCTCGAGCTCGCGGGCGATCGCGGCGAGGGAGCGCTGCGACACGGTGGCCGCGCGCATCTTCGCGAGCTCACCCTCGGGGAGCTCGGCGTGGTCGCGGTACAGGGCGTCCGTGACGACGAAGCCGAGCACGGAGTCGCCGAGGAACTCGAGGCGCTCGTTGGTGGGGATCCCACCGGCCTCGTGCGCGAACGAACGGTGCGTCAGCGCCAGCACGAGAAGCTCGGGGTCCACACGGACCCCGAGCTTCTCGAGGAGTACATCGGCTCCGCCGGCGCCGGCCTGCTGGTCAGGACGCTCGCGCTGAGCGGACACGGGTGGCTCAGGCGTGCTCGGTACGCAGCGCCGCGGCGTACTGGCGACCCTTGTAGGTGCCGCACGTCGGGCAGGCCGTGTGCGACAGCTTCTGGCCCTTGCACTGCGGGCACGTCGTGAGGTTCGCGGCGGTCGTCTTCCACTGCGAACGGCGCGCACGGGTGTTGCTGCGCGACATCTTGCGCTTCGGAACAGCCACGGCTAGCTCTCTTTCGTCTCGTCCGGCACGACGTCCGTGCCGAGCATGCTCTTCAGTGCCGACCACCGGGGGTCGACCACGTCATGGTGGTGGCCAGGGTCGTCCGCCAGGCGCGCTCCGCACTCGGAGCACAGGCCAGGGCAGTCCGGCTGGCACAACGGTTGGAATGGTAGTGCAGTGACCACCGCATCCCGAAGCGCGGGCTCGATGTCGACCAGGTCGCCCTCGAGCTCGTGCACGTCCTCCTCGTCGTCACCGGCGTCCTCCGCGGCGCGGGCGCGCTCCGGGTAGACGTAGAGCTCCTGGAACGTGGCGTCGACGTCGTCGACCGTCTCGTCCAGGCAGCGCACGCACTCCCCGACCGCCCGGCCCCGGATCTCACCGGTAACCAGGACCCCCTCCATGACGGCCTCGAGGCGCACGTGCAGCTCGAGGTCGTCGCCGGCGGGGATGCCGGTCACGACGGTGCCGAGACCCTCGGGGGCGGCCACGGTGCGGTCGATCTCACGCTGGGACCCGGGGCGTCGGCTGAGCTCGTGGGTGTCGAGCACGAACGGCGACCGCGGGTCGAGGGTGATGTGACGCTCCATGGTTTCTCCGGCCTCGCACGCGAACCGGCGACGCGAGCCCGGACGGAGTCGTACGGACCCGCGCGACAGCGCACGGCGAGAAGATGATCTCGGTCCGCGGAGGCCCCCGACGACCGGGGACCACATGACCAGCAGGACCAACCGTCAACTATACGGCATCGGGCGGCCGGCGCCCAAGCCGGCCCGGCCGGCCCTTGCCGGCCCGCCGCGCCCCGCGGGGAGCCTCCCGCGCGCTCAGTCCGCGCGCTCGGCCGACCGTTCCAGGGCCCGCTCGACGAGCCGCTCCCGGCCGGCGCGGACCTGCGCCCCCGCCTGCTCCAGGACGTCCTCCAGCATCGCGAGACGACGGTCGCAGTAGTCGTCCGCGTCCTGGCGGATCCGCACGGCGTCGGCCTCCGCAGCAGCCACGACCTCGGCGGCGCGGGCCTGCGCCTGCGCCACGACCTGCTCGCGCTGCACGAGCTCGATCGCGCGGGCGCGCGCCGTCGACAGCACGTCCTCCGCCTGCGCCTGCGCCTCGCCGAGCACGCGGTCGGCGTCCTCGAGCACGCGGTCGGCCTCGTCGAGCTGGTGCGGGACCGCCTCGCGCAGCTCGTCGACCAGCGCGACCAGCTGGTCGCGCGGCACCTTGAGGCTGCCGCCGCCGAGGGGACCGCTGCGCGCGTTCGCGACGAGCTCCGTGAGGTCCGCCACGATCGCCGTCAGGGTGGCGACGGGGTCCGCCCCCTGCGCGGGCGGCGCCACGGCGACCCCCTGGTCCCGCGGGTCCACCGCGCGTCCTCCGCTCGCTCCGGTGCTGCTCACGGCTCCTCCTCCTTGCTGGGCATTGCTCACCTCAGGCGGCCCGCGCGAGCGCCGCGCGCACCACGTCACCGACGCCGGGCGGCACCAGGTCGTCGACGTCGCCCCCGTGCCGCGCCACGTCCTTCACGAGCGACGACGCGACGTGCGCGAGAGCCGGGTCCCCGATGACGAAGACCGTCTCGACGCCGGCCAGGTGCCGGTTCATGAGGGCCATGGGGACCTCGGCGTCGAAGTCGGCGCCGCCCCTCAGGCCCTTGACCACGGCGTGCGCGCCGATCTCCCGGCAGAACTCCACCAGGAGGCCGGGCACGCGCGCCACCCGGACGCCGTCGAGCCCCGCGTGCTCGACCGCGGCACGCGCGACGTCGAGCCTCTCGTCCACCGTGAGGAGCGCCGACTTCCCGGCGTTGCGGGCGACGCCCACGACGACCTCGTCGAACATCGAGCGCGCGCGGCGCACGACGTCGAGGTGCCCGAGCGTCATCGGGTCGAACGAGCCGGGGCACACGGCGATGGTCACGGCGTCACGCTAGTGCACCCTCCGCCGCAGGTCGCGGTGCCACTCCGCGGGACGCTCCTCCTGCCCGCCCCGGCACCCCGACGTAGGGTCGGGACATGGCAGCGCCCCGACCGCTCACGACGAGGTCCGAGATCCTCGCGCTGCACCGGGACGTGCTCGCGCCGTCGTTCCCGCCCGCCGAGCTCGTCGACGCCGAGGACCTGTGGCGCAGCGTCGAGCACGGGTCGCTCGAGGCGCTCGGCACGGTCGACGAGTCGGACGGCCACGCGCGGCTCGTCTCGGGCGTCGTCGGGGCGTGGTTCCCGCGCGAGCGGATCCTCCTGGTGCTGTACCTGGCGATCGCGCCGGGCCACCGCGGCGCGGGCGTGGGCGGGGCGCTGCTCGCCGCGGCGCTCGACGCGTGGACGGAGGCGCACGCCCCGCTCGCGATCGTCGCGGAGGTCGAGCACCCGGACCACCACCCGGCGAGCGAGGCCCACGGCGACCCGGTCGCGCGCGTCCGCTTCTACGCCCGGCACGGTGGCAAGGCGCTCGCGCTGCCGTACTTCCAGCCCGGCGGCGGCCCGGGAGCCCCGCGCGTGCCGGCGCTCATGCTCGTCGCGCTCCGCGCCGACGACCGCACCGCACTGCCCGGCCCGCCCGTGCGCGCGTTCCTCACCGACTGGTTGGCGGCGTGCGAGGGAGCCGTCGCGGACGACGCCGCGACCCGCCGGCTGCTCGACGCGGCCTCCGGGCCGGAGGTGGCCCTGGTCGGGCTCGACGCGCTCGGTCAGCTCCCCGTCGGGACGCTCTCCGAGGCCGAGGCGTCGGCACCCCCGGCCTCGTCCGGAGCGGACGGCTCGAGGTAGAAGACGGCCGTCTCGCCGTAGTCCTTGCGCGCGACGAGCGACAGCCCCGTCGGCCACGCCGGCTCGGCGTCGCGCGCGCGACGCTCGACGACGACCGTCGCGTCGACCGCGAGCGCACCCGGCTCCGTCAGGTGGTCGAGCACCTGGACCAGCTCGGACGCGGTCACGTCGTAGGGCGGGTCGAGGAACACGAGGTCCCACGGCACGCTCGGCACCTCGCGCACGAAGCGCTCCGCGGGCTGCTGCGCGACCCGCACCCGCGTGAGCCCGAGGGCCCGCACGTTCCGCCGGCACACCTCGGCCGCGGCCCGGGCGGCGTCCACGAGCGTCGCGTCGGCGGCGCCCCGGCTCATCGCCTCGAGCGCGAGCGCACCCGAGCCCGCGTAGAGGTCGAGCACGCGCGCGCCGTCGACCGCGCCCTGGTGCTCGAGCCGCGAGAACACCGCCTCGCGGACCCGGTCGCTCGTCGGCCGCGTGCCGCGCACCGGCACCTCGAGCACGCGTCCCCCTGCGGTCCCGGCCACGATCCTCGTCACGCCCCGAGCCTATCCAGCGCCGCCGGGCTCACGCCCGCTCGAGGAACTCCTCGCGCTCGGGGTCGAGGCGCTCGGCGATCGCCCCCGCGAGCGCGGCGTGCTCGGCCAGGTCGGGATCCTGCTCGACGACGGCGGTCGCCTCCGTGCGCGCGTCCGCGATCAGCCGGGCGTCCGTCAGGACGCGGAGGAACCGCAGCGACGACGCCCGGCCCGACTGGGCCGCCCCCAGCACGTCGCCCTCACGCCGCAGCTCGAGGTCACGGCGTGCCAGCTCGAACCCGTCGGACGTGGACGCGAGCGCGTCGAGGCGCTCGCGCGCGGGCGTGCCGGGCTCGGCGTCGGACACGAGCAGGCACAGCCCGGGCGCCGACCCGCGGCCCACGCGCCCGCGCAGCTGGTGGAGCTGGGAGATCCCGAACCGGTCGGCGTCGAGGACGACCATGACCGTCGCCTCGGGAACGTCGACGCCCACCTCGACGACGGTCGTCGAGACGAGCACCGGCGTCCGCCCGGACGCGAAGTCGGCCATCGCGCGGTCCTTGTCGGCCGGCGGGAGCTGGCCGTGCAGGACGCCCACCGGGACGTCCGCGAGCGCCGGGGTGGCGCGCAGCTCGTCCGCGACCTCGAGGACGGCGCGCAGCGGCGCCCGCTCGCCGCCGTCCTCCGGCTCGACGAGGAACTCGAGGACGTCGTCGGTCTCGGCCACGCCCGGCGCACGGGCCGCCCCCTCGGCCGAGCCGGCGTCCGGGTCGGGGTGGATGCGCGGCGCGACGACGTACGCGCGGTGCCCGGCGTCGACCTCCTCGCGCACGCGCTGCCACGTGCGCGCGACCCAGACCGGGTTCGACGCGGGCACGACGTGCGTCACGACACCCGACCGTCCCGCCGGGACCTCGGTGAGCGTCGACGTCTCGAGGTCGCCGAAGACGGTCATCGCGACCGTGCGCGGGATCGGGGTCGCCGTCATGACGAGGACGTGCGCCTGCCGGTCGCCCTTGGCGCGCAGCGCGTCACGCTGCTCGACGCCGAACCGGTGCTGCTCGTCGACCACCACGAGGCCGAGGTCGGCGAACTGCACCTGCTCGCCGAGCAGCGCGTGCGTCCCGACGACGATCCCGGCGGCCCCGCTCGCGGCGTCGAGCAGCGCCTGCTTGCGCGCCGCCGCGCCGAGCGAGCCGGTGAGCAGCGCGACCCGGGTCCCGTGCTCGGCACCGCCCAGGAGGCCTCCCTCCGCGAGCGGGCCGAGCAGCGCCCGCAGCGAACGGGCGTGCTGGGCCGCGAGCACCTCCGTGGGGGCGAGCAGCGCGGCCTGACCGCCGGCGTCGACGACCTGGAGCATCGCGCGCAGCGCGACGACGGTCTTGCCGGACCCGACCTCGCCCTGCAGCAGCCGCTGCATCGGCCGGTCCGCCGCGAGGTCGTGCGCGAGCTGCTCGCCCACCTCGCGCTGCCCACCGGTCAGCTCGAACGGGAGGGCGGCGTCGAAGTCGGCGAGGAGGCTCGGGGTGCCCGGGGGCGGGAGGGGGCGGGCCGTCGCCTGCTCGCGCGCCACGTGGGCCCGCCGCTGCGCGAGCGCGGCCTGCAGGACGAACGCCTCCTCGAACCGCAGCCGGTCGCGGCCCCGGCGCCAGTCGGCGTCGTCCTGGGGCAGGTGGACGTCCCGCAGCGCCTCGAGCCGGGTCGGCAGGCCGCGGCGCTCGCGCAGCTCCGGCGGGAGCGGGTCGGGCACGTCGGCCTCGCGCAGCGGGCCGAGCACGGTCTGGACGGCCTTGTGGATCTGCCACGACGGCACGGACGCGCCCGCGGGGTAGATCGGGATCGGACGGCTGGCGTCCTCGATCGCGGCCTCCGCCTCGTCGTCGCCCGCGTCGGCGCCGAACACCTGGTACTGCGGGTGGGTGAGCTGGCGCCGGCCGCGGTAGACGCTCACCGTGCCCGTGAACAGCCCGGTGCGCCCGGCGCGGAGCTGGTGCTCGTGGAAGTCGAGGGCCCGCTTGCCCTTGGCGAAGAACGTCAGGTCGAGCTCGCCCGCGCCGTCGGTCACGACCGCCTTGAGCATCGCGCCCGCGCGGGACCGCATGCCCTGGACGGTCGTGGAGCGCACCTGCGCGACGACCGTCACGTGCTCGCCGACCTGCAGAGAGCCCAGGTCGGTGAGCCGGCCCGGCGCATCGTAGCGCCGCGGCACGTGGTCGACGAGGTCGCCGACGGTCTCGATCCCCAGCTTCGCGAGCGCGTTCGCGCTGCGCGTGCCGAGGGCCTTGCCGAGCGGCTGGGCGAGAGCCTCAGGACCTGCCCCGACCGCGTGCACGGTCATGCCGCCCCCTCGCGGCCCGACGCCCCGGGCGTGCCGGGGCCCGTCCGCGGCGGCGGCTCGACGCCCACGTGCACGACGGCGTCGTCGCGGCCCGAGGGCAGGACCACCACCTCGGCGCGCGGGTCCCGCGCGGCCACGTGCTCCACGACCCGCGCGACGAGCTCCTCGTCCGCGCGCAGCCCGTGCACGAGCAGCACCACACCGACCGCCTCCGATCCCGCCTCGGCCGTCGCGGCGACGAGCGCCTCGACGACACCGACGGCGCTGGCCCACTCGGTGGGCAGGACGGCGCCCCGCACTCCCCCGACCACGTCGCGGACCGCCTCCGCCACCTCGAGCGGCGCGGCGAGGTCGGTCGGGCCGTCGGCCGCGCTCGACACGGGGGCAGGCAGCGTGGCGAGCGCCGCGAGCGCCGCGACCGTGTGCGCGTCGGTGGGGGTCTCGACCCGCACGACGACGGGGCCCTGGTTCCCCGAGACGGGTTCCTCGGCGTCGGGGACCGGGGTGCCGGGCGGCGCCACCAGGAGGACCACGCGCCCGCGCACCTCCTCGAGCGCCCGGCGCAGCGCGGTCGGGCCGGGCGGGGTGCGGCGGCGGCCGTGCGCGAGCACGACGGCGCCCGCGCGAGCGAGCTCGACGACCAGCCCGGGCGCGGACGTCACCGCCACCACGCCCAGGCGGCCGTCCCGGGCCTGGGTCAGGTCCTGGACCTGGACGTCGCGCAGCCTGCCCCCGGCACCCTTCGCGACGCCGACGGCCGCCTCGAGCGCCGCGACGGGGTCGGCGGTGTGGACGTGCCCGCGCCAGGCCCCGTCCCCGCCGACGACGGCCACGGACGTCCCGGCACCGGTGAGCGCCGCGCGCATCGTGTCCGCGACGTCGGAGCCGTCGGCGCGCTCGGCGCCCTCGACGGGTCCCTCCGGCGCGGGCACGTCGAGGGTGAACATGACCTCGAGCTCGTCGGGCCGGTCGGTCGCTGGCACGGCGGGGACCTCCTCCACGGCGCCGTCCCAGGTGGGGCGCCCTGACCCCAGCGTGCCGTCCGCCACCGACACGGCGGCCGGGTCCGGGACGACCGTCACGAGGTCGGGATCCCGGGCCCCGCACGCGGTCGCGAGGGCCCCGAGCACGAGCCGCAGCCCCTGGGCACCGGCGTCGAGACGACCGCGTCCTCGGGGGCCGAGGTCGCGCGGGCTGCGCAGGACGGCCTCGCGGGCGCCCCCGCACGCGGCGACCAGGACCGCGAGAGCCGTGCCACCGGCGCTCGTCCGGGCGGCGCTTGCCGCGTCGTCGGCGACGCTGAGCGCGGTTCCCGCCGCGGGCTCGCCGACCGCCGTCCGCGCCGCGCGAGCGGCGAGCGCGAGCGCCTCCGCCGGGCCCGCCGGCCAGGACTCCACGAGCGCGCCGACCCAGGCGGCGACGATCACCCCGGAGTTCCCCCGTGCGCCGAGCAGGCAGCCGCGAGCGAACGCGGTCGCGGCCTCGCGGTCGTCGCCCCCGTCGACGGCCCGTGCGAGGGCTGCCGCCCCCTCGCGCAGCGTGAGCGCGAGGTTCGTGCCGGTGTCGGCGTCGGGCACGGGGAACACGTTCGCCCGGTCGAGCGGCCCGGTGGCCTCGTCGAGGGCACGCACGGCGAGACGCGCCCACGCGCGGACGGGGAGCACGTCGATGCCGTCGGTCACGGGGCGGGGCCTCCTCAGCTCGGGTGGCGGGCCCGGAGCCGGCCCGGAGGGCCGGCCGACCCGGTCGTCCCGCAGGGGACGAGGCGGGAGCGTTTGGGGCGCACGCCGATCGTCGGCTACCATATCGAGGTTGCCTGGCGACGTCGGGCAGCGACCGCACGCGTGGACGACCCTCCCAGGTCTGGTACACCGGATGCGGACACTCGACCACTCATCGCCTGGCCGTAGCTCGGGCGTGCACGACGATCAGGAGCAAACCGTGGCTGCCAACTGCGACGTCTGCGGCAAGGGCCCGGGCTTCGGGCACAGCATCTCGCACTCGCACGTGCGTACCAAGCGCCGCTGGAACCCGAACATCCAGCGCGTCCGCGCCATCGTGGGGGGCACCCCCAAGCGCGTGAACGTGTGCACCTCGTGCCTCAAGGCCGGCAAGGTCACCCGCCCGGCCTGAGCCGGAGGGTCACCACCTCGACCTCAGCTGACGCCCGTCGGTCCTCGGACCGGCGGGCGTCAGTCGTGTCTCAGGGACTTCTCCGGGTGGACCCGGGGTCGACCTGCACCGGCCCGGATGGCACTCTGGACTGTGTCACCGTCACGCCGACGCAGGAGGACCCTTCGTGGACCTGGGTGCCATCGAACCTGACACCGTCACCATCCGACGCGCGACGGTGGACGACGCCGACGCGATCGCGACCGTCCACATCGCCTCCTGGCGCGGCGCCTACGCGGGCATCGTCCCGGACGCCTTCCTCGCCTCCCTCGACGTCGCGGCGCGCGCCGAGGTCTGGCGCCGGTCCCTCGCCGAGGGTGAGGCCCACACCTGGATCGCGGCGTCCCGCGGACGCACGCTGGGGTTCGCCACGCTCGGCCCGGCGCGGGACGAGGACGCCGAGCCCGGCGACCTCGAGCTCTACGCGATCTACCTCGACCCGGAGGCGTGGGGGCGCGGGGTGGCTCGCGACCTCATGCGGACCGTGCTCGCCGAGGTCCCGCCCGGCGTCCCGGTCTCGCTGTGGGTCATCGCCGACAACGACCGTGCCCGGCACTTCTACCGGCGCCACGGCTTCCAGACGGACGGCGTCGAGCGTCGTGAGGACATCGGCGGCGCCGACCTCACCGAGGTGCGCTTCCGCCGAGGCTGACCGTCCCGGAGGTCGCCGAGACCGAGGCCCCCGGACGTCCCGCGAGCAGCGGAGCGGGCAGCTCAGGCGCCCCGCGCGAAGTGGTCCCAGCCGGGCGGGACGTCGGCGGCGGCTCCGGCGACGAGCACACCGGGCGCCTCGGCCTCCCCGGGCGCGCGCACGGTCCCGACGCGCCGGAACCCGGGCGGCAGCGCCACGCCCGGCGGGAAGGTCGCGAGCAGGCCGTGGTCCTCTCCCCCGCCCAGCACCCACGACCGCACCAGCGCGGCCGCGTCGGCCTGCGGTGCGGCCCGGCGGGCCGCCGTCAGGAGGTCGCCGCTCCCGTCGAGCTCCTCGGGGTCGAGGTCCAGGACCACCCCGCTCGCCCGGGCGAGGCGTCCGCCGTCGCGCAGCAGCCCGTCGGACACGTCGAGCATCGCGGTCGCTCCGGCGCGCGCGGCCGCGGGACCGGCGTCCAGGGGCGGCTCGGGCACGAGATGCCGGGCCACGAGCGCGTCGAGCGTCGGGTCACCCGCGGCCGGCCGTTCGCGCCCGGCTCCGGCCTCCAGCAGCGCGAAGCCCGCCGCGCTCCACCCGAGCACGCCCGCGTGCGCGACGACGTCGCCCGGCCGCGCGCCCGACCGCAGGACGGGAGGCCGGCCCTCGAGGTCGCCGTGCACGGTCACCGCGACGACGACCAGGTCGCCGCCCGACAGGTCACCGCCGACGACCGCCGCGCCGACGGGGGCGCACGCCTCCGCCAGCCCGCGGGCCAGCCCCGTCACCCAGGTGACGGGCAGGCCCCCGGGGACGACGAGCGAGACCACGAGCGACGTCGGGCGCGCACCCATCGCCGCGACGTCCGCGAGGTTCTGTGCCGCCGCGCGCCGCCCGACGTCGTGCCCCGTCGACCACGCCCGGCGGAAGTGACGGTCCTCGACCAGGACGTCGGTCGAGACCACGAACCGGCCGTCGGGCGCCGCGACGACGGCCGCGTCGTCGCCGGGCCCGACGAGCGTCGCCCTGCCCGCGGGCAGCAGCGGGAAGACCTGGGCGAGGAGCTCGTCCTCGGAGACCTCGCGGACGAGCCGGGGAGCGCTGTCGTCGGGGGTCGTGGGGGGTCGGGTCACGGGACGCCACTCTAGCGACAGCGCCCCAAACGGAGACACCCTCCGTTTGTGCTAGCGTCAGGCTCCCCCGTACCGACAGAGGAGACGCAGCATGCGCGCCATCACCTACGACCACAACGGCCCGGCCTCGGTGCTCCGGCTCGTGGACCGCGACCCCGACCGGCCCGGACCGGGCGAGGTGCGGGTGCGCGTGGCCGTCTCGGCGGTCAACCCGACGGACTGGCAGGCGCGCAGCGGACTCCTCCGGCCGACCGTGAACACGACCGTGCCCCACCAGGACGGCGCGGGCGTCGTCGACGCGGTCGGGCCCGGCGTCGACGGCCTGCGCCCGGGCGACCGCGTGTGGACCGACCTCGCCGCGTTCGGCCGACCGCTCGGCGGGACGGCGCAGGAGCTCACGGTCCTGCCGGTCGACCGGGTCCACCGGCTCCCGGACGGGGTGTCCTTCGACGTCGGCGCGACGCTCGGGGTCGCCGGGATCACGGCGCACCGGGCCCTCACCGTGACCGAGGGCTGGCCGGCACGGCTGAGCCCGGGAGCCCTGGCGGGAGCCACCGTCCTCGTGGCCGGGGGCGCGGGCGCGGTCGGCCACGCGGCCGTCCAGCTCGCGCGCTGGGCGGGGGCCACCGTGATCGCGACCGTGAGCACGCCCGCCAAGGCGCGCCTCGCGACCGCCGCGGGCGCGCACCACGTCGTCACCTACCGCGAGTCGGACGCCGCCGAGCGGATCCGTGAGCTGGCCCCGGCCGGCGTCGACACGGTCGTCGAGGTCGCCGCCGCGGCGAACGCCTCGCTCGACACCGCCGTGCTCGCGCAGGGCGGCGCCGTCGTCGCCTACGCGAACGCGCCGGGCGAACAGCTCGTGCTCGACATGCTGCCCCTGATGAACCTCAACGCCCGCGTGCAGCTCGTCCGGCTCTTCGCGATCCCGCCCGCGGCGTACCGGGCGGCGATCGAGGACGTCACCACGGCCTCCCCGGTGCTCCACGTGGGCGAGGACGCCGGCCTGCCGCTGCACCGCTTCGCGCTCGAGCGCGCGGCGGACGCGCACGCCGCTGCCGAGGCGGGCGTCGTGGGCAAGGTCCTCGTCGACGTCGCGGCGCTCTGAGGCCGTCGTGTCGCTGACCCCGCGGCAGATCGCCGCGACCCGGTCCGAGCTCGCCACAGCGCTCGAGCGGTCCGGCCTCGACGTGGAGCAGGTCGCCCGGGCGCTCGGAATCACGGAGCGCCGGGTGCGCGACGCGATCCGTCTGCAGGAGCCGGTGGACTCCGTGGACGTCTGGGCCGTCCGCGACCTCCTGGAGCACGCCGTGCTCCGCGCCGGGGGCGAGCGCCCGCGCTTCTCGGCGCTCACCGAGCAGATCCGGCCCCGCGCGCGGGGCTGGTTCCCGCTGCGCGACGTGCCGCCGTCCGCGCTCGACGTCCTGCGGACCGGGCCGAGCCGGCCGCCGGGCCCCCAGCCGTAGGCGCCCGTTCCCAGGTCGGATCGCTACGGTGGCACCGTGCCCCGCTCGTCCCTCCTGCCTGCGCGCCCCGACACCGCCCGTCCACGCCGCCGCCGGGCCCTCGTGCTGCCGGCCGTGCTCGGCGCCGGCCTCGTGGGCGCGGCGCTGGCGGCGTGCTCGCCCGTGATCTCCGTGCCGGCCGCCGACGGCGCCACGGACCCCGCGTGCGCGGACGTCGTCCTCGACCTGCCCGACCAGGTCGCGGGCCAGGACCAGCGCACGACGTCGAGCCAGGCGACGTCCGCGTGGGGCGGCTCGGGGAGCGCCATCACCCTGCGGTGCGGCGTCGCGCAGCCCGCCCCGTCCGACCAGTGCCAGTCCATCGAGAACCCCGACGGCACGTCCGTCGACTGGATCACGGCCGAGACGCCGACCGGCTGGACGTTCGTGACGTACGGCCGGGACCCGGCGATCGAGGTCCGGGTGCCGAAGTCGCTCGGCGAGGGTCAGCCGACCGTCGCGCTCGTCGACGTGGCGCCCGCGGTGCTCGACGTGAAGGCGACGCAGCGCTGCACGAGCTGACGGCCGCACGCGGGCCTCGCGCGTGCCGGCCTCGTCAGCGCAGGCCCGTCGGCCGCTCGAGCGCGAGCTGGACGAGCTCGTCGACCAGCGCCGGGTAGTCCAGCCCCGACGCCGCCCACATCCGCGGGTACATCGACAGCGGCGTGAACCCCGGCATGGTGTTGATCTCGTTGACGACCACCGAGCCGTCGGACGTGACGAACACGTCCACGCGCGAGAGGCCCTCGGCGCCGATCGCCTCGAAGGTGCGCACCGCGACGTCGCGCACGCGCTCGGTGACGTCGTCCGGCAGGTCGGCGGGGCAGCTGAGCTCGACGCTCGCCTCGTCGAGGTACTTGGCCTCGAAGTCGTAGAACGCGTGCGCGTCGCCGGTCACCGCGATCTCGCCGGGCAGCGAGGCGCGCGGGCGCTCGCCCTCCCGGCCGCCCAGCACCGCGCACTCGATCTCGCGCCCGTCGACGCCCGACTCGACGAGCACCTTGGGGTCGTGGCGCCGCGCCTCGGCGAGCGCGGCGGGCAGGTCGTCGAGGTCGTCGACGCGGGAGATGCCGAGGCTCGACCCGGCGCGCGCCGGCTTGACGAACAGCGGCAGCCCGAGCGGCTCGACGCGGGCGCGCACGGCCGCCGGGTCACGGTCCCACTCCCCCGGCTGCACGACCGTGTACGGGGCGACGGGGATCCCCTGCCCCGCGAGCACGAGCTTCATGTAGTGCTTGTCCATGCCCACCGCCGACGCCAGCACGCCCGCACCCACGTAGTGCAGGTCGGCGAGCTCGAACAGGCCCTGGAGGGTCCCGTCCTCGCCGAACGGACCGTGCAGCAGCGGGAAGACCACGTCGACCTCGCCGAGCTCGCGGGGCGGCTCGAGGGCGTCGAGGACGCGCAGCCGACGGTCGCCCACCGACAGTGGGACGACGACCTCGCCGTCCGACGCGACCACCTCGGGCAGCCGGCCCGCGCTGATCTCCCAGCGCTCGGGCTCGTCCGCGGCCACGACCCAGCGGCCGTCGCGCGTGATCCCCACGGGGACCACGTCGTAGCGGTCGCGGTCGATCGCGCGCAGCACGCCGGCCGCGGTCGCGCAGGAGATGGCGTGCTCGCCGGAACGCCCTCCGAAGAGGACCATGACCCGGGGCTTGCGCGAGGAGGCAGCAGCCGCGGGCTGCGTGGAGACCGTAGACATCGCGGTCGAGACTACCCGGTCCGGAGAGCGTCCTAGTCTTGACCCCGTGACCTCCCCCGCGCTGCCCGTCCACGGCCCACGCCCGCTCGACCCCTCGACCGTGGCCGTGACGGCCGGCCGGCCCCCGCGCGTGCCCGGCGGCCCGGTCAACCCGCCCCTCGTGCTGAGCTCCACGTACGTGTCGCAGGGCGAGCCGCCGGCGGGCGACCTCCTGTACGCGCGCATGGGCACCGAGACGTGGTCCCCGTTCGAGGAGGCGCTCGCCGCGCTCGAGGGCGCGAGGCTGCCGGGGCTCGTCCTGGGCTCCGGGCTCGCCGCCATCGCCGCGGTGTTCGCGCAGGTGCCCGACGACGGCGCGATCGTCCTCCCCCGGCACACCTACCAGGCGGCGCTCGGCCTCGCGGACGAGCTGGCCGCGCGGCACGGCGTCCGCGTGGTCCGCGTGGCCGTCGAGGACACCGACGCCGTCGTCGCCGCGCTCGACCAGGCCGCCCAGGGCGGCGCGCGCGGGCTCCTGTGGCTCGAGTCGCCGACCAACCCGATGCTCGAGGTCGCCGACGTGCCCGCGCTCGTCGAGGCCGCGCGGTCGCGCGGCTTCCTCACGGCCGTCGACAACACCTTCGCGACCCCGCTCGGGCAGAACCCGCTCGCCTGGGGCGCGGACGTCGTCGTGCACTCGGTGACGAAGTACCTCGCCGGCCACTCCGACGTGGTCCTGGGTGCGGTCGTGACGGACGACCCGGAGCTCCGGGCGGCCCTGCACGCCTACCGCACGCAGCACGGCGCCATCGCGGGGCCCAGCGAGGTCTGGCTCGCGCTGCGCGGCCTGCGGACCCTGGCGCTGCGCGTCGAGCGGTCCCAGGCCACCGCGGCGCTGCTCGCGGAGCGTCTGAGCGCCCACCCGGCGGTCGCGCAGGTCCGGCACCCGTCCCTGCCCGACGACCCGGGCCACGCGCGCGCCACCCGCCTCATGCGCGGCTACGGCTCGATCCTCGGCCTGCGTCCCGTGGGCGGTCGCGAGGCCGCCGACGCCCTCGTCGCCGCGGTCCGCCTGTGGGTGCCGGCGACCAGCCTCGGCGGCGTCGAGTCGAGCCTCGAGCGGCGGCGGCGCTTCGCGACCGAGTCGCCGACCCTTCCCGAGGACCTGCTGCGCCTGTCGGTGGGCATCGAGGACGCCGAGGACCTCTGGCACGACCTGGACCAGGCGCTGCGCGGGCTCTGAGACGACCCGGCGCGCGCCGCCGGGCTCGCCCCGTCAGCGTCCGCCGGCCGTCAGCGTCCGCCGGCCGTCAGCCGGACGGCGCGGTCAGCTCCGCGACTCGGCCTTCTGCGGACG
>Ga0182746_1002165_pt1 | contig 15502 bp, 11 predicted proteins | sample eDN3rd30CBELigOP_FD_128881 | JGI IMG/M metagenome (GOLD analysis project Ga0182746, IMG submission 128881) | Enriched Organic Plus compost microbial communities from Emeryville, California, USA - eDNA 3rd pass 30_C BE-Lig OP (version 2) (version 2) ... | reverse complement strand
TTGTCCCGACTCCTGCTGTGATAAAATCTTAATGATCTGCGATTCGCTAAACTTACTTTTTTTCATTGTCCCTAAATTATAAAACTACATTAATAATCGTAGCTGTTTGTAGGGAAGATTACATAGGATCGATGATTTTAGCCAGGATATCATTATTTCTCATATTGAATTATTACTCACCTATGCTAACCGCTTTTATAAAAGGCAGTTTATTACAAGGAAAGATATAAGTAATGATCTTATACAAAGAATTGATGATATTTTAGATGATTATTTTACCTCGAAAATTTATTTAGGCTTTGGAATTCCGACAGTACAATATCTCTCTGGTAAAATAAATGTATCGCCCAGATATTTAAGTGATATGGTCCGGTCAGTTACCGGTCAGAATACACAAAGTTTGATCCACCATAAAATTATTGAGAAAGCAAAGGAAAAATTATCTAGTACCGGATTGTCAATAAGCGAAGTGGCATACGAATTGGGATTTGAACATCCTTCATCCTTTACAAAATTATTCAAAGCCAAAACAAATTTATCTCCTATCGAATTTAGGAAATCATTCTATTAAAAATAACTCACGCTGCTGAGCAGGACCGAATGGGCAGAAAGCTGTTTGATATCGAAATCATGTGGAATCCTGCTTTACTTTTCCATCATTTAGAATACCAATGATGATTCGATAGCAAAAATAAAAAATGCATCAAAATGTTTATTTTTATAATAAAATTAGATTATGAAACTCATTTTTAAATTTATGTTAATGGTTCTATGTTTTGGAAACCTCTTTTCGTGTACAACCCAGCAGGCCATTAACCCGAGACAAGAGGCCTTGTTGAAGCTCATGGACAAGAGGCTTAGGATAGCACCTCTGGTTGCCAAAAGCAAATGGAATACAAAAGCCCCAATAGATGATCCTGTGCGTGAAAGAATCATTTTGGACAGTGTAAAAGTTAAATCCAAAAAAATGGGGATGGGTGATGAATTAGTCGTTCCCTTTTTTCAGGCACAATTTGATGCAGGTAAAATTATACAAAAACAAATGCACAGCAAGTGGAGAGCCGAAAATCATCCTTCTTTTGATCCTGCGCCTAATCTCGCTACAGATATTCGTCCTGTATTGGATAGTCTAACTTTGTAACTATTGCTGGAACTTAAAAATAATGAAATTGAACGTTTAGATACTCAATCAACAAAAAGATTAAGGAAGCTAGCCAGAAAAGTAATTAGTTCGGAATTTTCAGACGATGTTGTGGAAACCGCAATAAAACCCTTGGGGCTGATTGGACGTTCAAACTAAAAGTACCTTGCAACTAAAAAGCGATTTCCTCAAATGGGAGACAGCTATGCTCAATATGCATCATAGATTAAGAGAAGGTTGGGCGAAATGCGCATTATATCAAAAATTAGCCATTAAAGCCCCTCAATAAGCAAGTGGCATACGAATTGGGATTTAGACATCCTTCATCCCTTACAAAATTATTCAAAGCCAAAACAGAATTATCTCCTATCGAATTGAGGTCTTGTTGAAGATCATGAACAAAAGGCTTAGGATAGCCCTTTGGTGGCATTGAGCCGTAACTTGTCTATTCACTTCTCGGATCAGCTTTCAGTGGCATCTTTCCACAGCGGATGACTTCGATCGACGGGCAGCCGTATTCCAGGATAACCTTTCCTTCGACAAGGTAGATCCCTGTGCCACGCAGCGGATATTTGGGTAGCGTCTGTGGGAAATGGACCGTGTCAAAAAATCGTCCTTCGACGTCCAGAAACGTGCCGAACTTCATCAGGTCGCCCCGCTTGGTCTTTACAAACTTTTCGCAGACAAAGTCGCCGACGATGCGGATGATCTTTCCTTCGTGCTGCGCCAGATCTCTGGCCAGTACGTCGCCGCGGTAATCACTTTTGGTCAGATCGAAAAGCGTTCCGGTCACACAGAATCCGATGAGCTCGATCTCATCATAATAGTCCTCCAGAATATTTTCCTCCAATGGCGGTAGGACAGGCATCCGTGATTCCGTCTCAAATAAAGCCTGGCCGGCCATCACCGGTTTATGTTTACTCATCAGCAGGTGCGCCTCCCACAGCAGTTGTTTTTTTCCCGATCCTGTAAACCGAAGGGCACCCACGCGTATCAGGATGACGACCTGTTCCAGACCTGCAGAAGTACGTCGGATAAAATCTTCCAGTCCAAGAAAATCTCCATGTTGTTCCCGCTCCGCAATAATGCGCATAGCCAGATTGTTTTCCAGATTCAGCAGACAGTCAAAACCCAGAAAGATATCTTTGCCCCGGATCGATGTGTTGAAAGCAGAGCGATTAACGCAGGGCAGGCAGATGTTGCCTCCGGCAATCCGCGCCTCGTTCACATAAACTTTACGATTGTAGAATCCGCCGTAATTGTTCAGCACCGCCACCATAAATTCCAACGGATAATAGGTCTTGAGAAAGAGACTCTGATAGCTCTCCACGGCAAAGGAAGCGCTATGAGCTTTATTGAAACTATAGCCTGCAAAGGATTCCATCTGCCGCCAGATTTCGCGGCTGATGTTGTCGTCATAACCCTTTGCACGACAGTTGGAAAAAAACTTGCTCTCGATCTCGATCAGGTGATCCTTGCTGCGGTATTTGCCCGACATCATTCTGCGCAGCACATCGGCATCCGCCATATCCAGACCACCATAGGCATTTGCTATTTTCATCACGTCCTCCTGGTACACCATCACGCCGTAGGTTTCTTCCAGTTGCTCCTTAAATACAGGGTGGGGGTAGACCACGCTACGGGGGTCGTGGTGGCGTTTGATAAATTCACCCATCATGCCTGAACTGGCCACACCGGGACGTATTATGGAAGAAGCTGCAACCAGCGTGAGATAATCATCACATCGCAGTTTGGTCAGCAGCTGCCGCATAGCGGGACTCTCGATATAAAAACAGCCAATTGTATTCGCTGATCTTAGCTGTGCAGCAATGTTGGGGTCTTTAAAGAACCGCTTGGGACTGTTCGTATCGATCACAACACCAAGGTTTTCCCGCACGATGGTACGGCAGTCTTTAATATGCCCTATACCACGTTGAGACAGAATATCGAATTTTTCAAAACCGATATCCTCGGCAACATACATATCGAACTGTACCGTCGGCAGTCCTTTGGGCGGATGGTCCATGGCAGAGTAACAGGTCAGAGACTGCTCCGAAATGAGCACACCGCTGGCATGGATCGTCCGCTGGTTAGGGAAATCTGTCATACGGTTGTATACCGACAGGATGGTATTTGTTACCTCATTTTTGTTGAGCATATGCTCGGGTTCGTGTACCAGACGGTCGATCTCAGCTTTGGGCAGGCCATACACTTTACCGAGCTCACGAAGGATACTCCGCGAGCGGAAGGTGCTCATGGCGCCCATCAGGGCCGTATTTCCGGTCGGATAACGCTTAAAGATGTAATCATACATCTCATCCCGTTCATTCCAGCTGAAATCCACGTCAAAGTCGGGGGGGCTTTTCCGTTTGGGGTTCAGGAAGCGCTCAAACGGAAGGTTCAGCTCAATAGGATCCACATCCGTAATACCCAGACAATAAGCGACAGCAGAATTCGCTCCCGATCCACGGCCTACATAATGAAAGTCCTTTCCCCGGGCATAACGGCATATATCGTCCGTGATCAGGAAGTAACTGGAAAACCGAAGGTTTTCGATAATCTCCAGTTCACGCCGGATACGTTCACTCGCTGCTTTGTCATTTTTGCCGTATCGCCTGTTAAAACCATCCATGCAGTATTTATGCAGTAGCTCTTTGTCATTATATCTATTTCCGGTAAACGTTTCTTTGTTTTTGACACTGGTAAAATCAAAACTGAACGAGCATTGGCCGAGTAGGCGACGGGTGTTGGCAAGAAGCTGCGGGATATCCATGTACATGCGCATAAGTCTTGCTTTGGGTACGAAAACCTCATCCTCCGGCGCACTCTGTTCTGGGCCAAGCTGAGAAAACAATATGTTATTGTCAATCGCCTGCAGCTGCCTGTGAAGCGTGTAATCTGCTTTTCTGAAACTCACCGGAGCCAGGATCACACAGCGCTCCAGTACCGTTGGGCCCATGAGCTGTACACGGTGGCGTTCGCCCGGGCGGATTCCGATATACTCAAAATCTTTCAGCGCAAATTGGTTCACCCGCCGGAAAGGATAAATAACGAATACATCCTTAAATTCAGGAGCACGTTCAGCTACCGGCCGGTTCTCCCTATTGAGCATGGTCCGGTATTCATTGATTTCCCTAAACCCGTTTTCGTTGCGGGCTATGGCCACAAAATATAATGAGTTCCCCTGACGGAATTCCATTCCGGTGAGGATGTTGAGTCCTGCCTCCCGTCCCTGGCGTACGAAGTCCAATGAACCGGTGCTGTTGTTGATGTCGGTAAGGACAGCGGTATCATATCCGCCGGCCATCATGCCATTGATCAGGTCCTTTATACTCAAGGTACCATATCGCAGACTATAGTAACTATGAAGATTTAGCAGCATAGTTTCCCCCTTTCTGTTCCGGTACCGGAGCACATATCGCTTTCATCAGATATTCTGTTCCATATCGCTTTCTGATCCAGTCCATGGCCTGCATCAGATTGACCTCCTCGGCACTATCATCAAAAAGATCCGTCTGATAGGCACCATGAATCAAGCCGGAGAACTTTACGCCGACAAGCCGGATCAGCATGCGCCTGCTGTACAGTTTCTTAAAGAGGGAGAGGACCACCTCGGTCAGTTTTTTGTCCGAATTGGTATAGGCCAATTTTAATTGCTGGGTATGTGTATCAAAATTACTGTACCTGATTTTCACCGTGACACAGCTTGTCAGCTTCTGATCCTTCCGCAGTTCAAAGGCCAATGTGTCTACCATGCCGATAAATGTGCGTCGCAGCATGTCGACATCGATCGTGTCCTGCTGAAATGTTGTTTCCTTTGAAATGGACTTCTGTTCACGAAAGGGGAGTACCGGACTATCATCCAGCCCGTTCGCCTTTCTCCAGATGCTCACGCCATTTTCACCCAGCACTTTCTGCATGGTGAACACTTGCATATCCTGCAGGGTCTTGATTCTGGAAATGCCCATATTGCGCAAAAGCGTATATGACTTTTCGCCCACCATTGGTATTTTTCGGATGGAAAGCGGAGCCAGAAACCCTTTTTCCGTGCCTTCCGCTACCTGCTTTTCACCACATGGTTTGGCTGTGCCGGTAGCAATTTTACTGACAGTCTTGTTGACAGAGAGGCCGAAGCTGATGGGAAGCCCCGTCTCCCGCATGATGCGCCGCCGGAGTTCCTGCGTCCATTTCCAGCAGCCAAAAAACTTATCCATTCCGGTGATATCGAGGTAATGTTCATCAATACTGGCCTTTTCGACGATGGGCGTTTTCTCCTCGATTATTTCAGTGACGATATTGGAATATTGGCTGTACAGATCATGATCCCCCCGTACCACTATTGCTTCAGGGCACATGCGCAGTGCTAAGCGCATGGGCATGGCCGAATGCACGCCATACCGACGCGCCTCATAGCTACAGGATGCAACAACACCACGATCGCTTGATCCACCGATCAGGACCGGCTTGCCAACCAGCTGGCTATTCTGCAAACGCTCTACCGATACAAAAAAAGTATCCAGGTCGCAATGAACAATGTTCCTCTCCATCTTATAAGCACATTATATCTGTGATTCGCCGTAAAAAAGTGCAAATCATTCAGATCAAAATTACTAATAATTTTAGTAATATTCCTATAAGTGAAACTGAAATTTATACTATACCGTTGATTTTAAGTGCTATAAAATTGAACGGTTCTGGGGGATCGGGTACAGTCGATTCGCCACCATTCACTGGGATATAGTCACCTTCGATACCTTGTCTGGCTTTTTTTGATTTAATTTTCATGGTTTTCGTGGATGTCTCTTGGCGGCCTAACAGTTAATTTTGTAATAAAAGCTGGGTAAAGCAGCTCACGTTCCTTAGCACGGCAGTGTAAAAGAAATAAAGCGTTATGAGATATTTAACTATGAAATACAGCAAAAAAGCGATCATCCTTTCGTTATTGCTTGCAACGATGGCCTGCGGCAAATCGCAAGATTCCCGGGATTACCAGCAGACGTTCAACGAACGCATGAATAAACAGGCTTATCTTGGTCATACCGAGTCGACGATGTATTTACATGGCTACGATCGCTTAACACCTGTAAAAGGAAAGGGTTCTTTCAGTATAGATAAAATAAAAGGCGACAGCTCCACATTAGTACTTTTAATGGAACTATCTGACCAAGACGGATTTTCTTTTGCTATTCCGGGGAAGCAAACCGGCCGTGCCTGGCAGTTTACGGCTGAATCGGGCAAGGTTTCCATTGCCGAGAACGGGGAAGTCAATGGATCGATGACTGCCAGTGCCAAAAAGATCATGTGGAAGGGGCGTCTTTTCGATGACAAGCTGGTGTTGGACGTCAAAATTAAATACCTTAAAGCCGGCGGCGGTGTACCCGCAGAATCTATCTTAGATACGCATTTTGAGCTGCTTAGATCAGGAAGCCAACAGGGTGGAAACGGACAGCAGGGCTGTACCATTGTGTGGGAATCACGGCCGGTGTTCAATGTCTATTCGGGAGGTGTAGACCTGATATATGTACCGGTATGCCACTGAATGTTTGCGCTGTCCTACGACAGCGCATTGCTATTAAATAAACTTCATTTCAGTAGCCTTGTGGATCAGGGAAACAGAATTGGTCACTGCAAATTTTTGCAGCAGATTTCGCCGATGGCTTTCGACAGTCAATGGGCTGATAAACATCAGTTCACCAATTTTTGGCGTGGTATGCCCTTGCGCCATCCATTTGAGCACCTCGCGCTCCCTTTCTGTAATCTTTGGAATGGAATCTTGTTGGTTACCTTTTAATATAAATTTCATTTCGCGGCTAAGAATCTGCTCACCCTGATGGACAGCATGTATCCCCTGAAGTAAATCTTCAGCAGAGACATTTTTGAGAAGATAGCCCAGGGCTCCAGCTTGCAGCATACGAAGGGCAATGCTGCCTTCATTTAGGTTGCTGATCGCAATGATCTGCGTATTCGGAAATTCCTTCTTTATAATAACCGTGGTATCGATACCATTCATGCCCGGCATGTTGATGTCGACAAGAACAATATCGACAGGTCGGGTGCGAAGAAAGTCCAGAGCATCCGCAGCACAGGTAAATGTACCCATTAACGCGATGTCGGCGCTGTTCTTCAAAATAAATTCAAATCCATTCAGTACGAGTGGGTGGTCGTCTATAATAATGACCGAAATTACCTTATCCATGTATATCAAGTTGAATGTGAAAAGATGCGCCGTTTCCTACTGCTGCATCAATCTCTAATTGTCCGTTTAAGATGTCTACCCGATTGCGAATATTGGAAATACCAATTCCTTCCTTGGTCATGGAAGCATGTTGGGGATCAAAACCCTTACCGTTGTCCTCTACATTCATATGGAATTTATCTTCCACTTGGCTACATTGCACCCATACCTGCGAAGCTCCGCTATGCTTTATGGCATTGGTGAGCAGTTCCTGCAAAATCCGGTATACGGCAATCAGAAAAGCTTGCGGATACTCGTCGCGTAGGTGTGATGCCTGAAAATCTACCTGAAGATTGGGATGTGACATGGCATTGCAAAGATCTTTTAGGGCGACTCCAAGACCCATATATAACAAAGATTCTGGCATCATATTGCGCGCTATCCGTCGCAGTTCATCAACGGAATGGTCCAGCTGTTCAATGATTATATTCAGGTCAGTGGTTGTTTCTATTGCTTTCTTTGGCCTCGTGTTCGCTGCGACGGCAGAAAGTTTTAGTTTGGTACTTGCCAGCATGCCGCCCAATCCGTCGTGCAAATCCCTTGCAATGCGGCTACGCTCTCTTTCCTGTCCCTGTAACATTGCATTATAAAGATTCAATTTTTCCTGTTGCCTGCGACTTTTGATTTCCTCTTTCAAGAGCATCTCTTTTTGTGCAGCTAACTTTTTCTTGTTGAGGAATGCGGTGTACCAGATAAATGATAAAAAGCATAATACAAGCAGACCGAATGCGAGAATACCAACCCAAATGCGTGTCTTTTGCAAGGCGAGCTGATGCCCTTGGTTCTCTGTTTTTATACGCAATAGCTCCTTTTCTTTTTCGGCTGTCTGATATATTTTTTCCAGTTCTATAATGCGCGCTTCACCCTGATTCACAAATAGGGTGTCGGAAATTTTTTTGTGTGCTTCGTACCAGCGGGTCGCTTGTTGGAACTGCCCCAATTTAACCGCCTGAGTCGCCAGATTAGCATAGACCATCTGCCTGTTTCTTAGGGACTCTTTATTTTGTACATAAGGAAGTATGGCCTGCAGCTTGTCCAGGGCAGCCTGATGCTGTCCAGCAGCTTGAAGTGCGGTGAATTGATCGAAAATTATGGTCGCGGTCATATCATTGTTCTGCTGTCGCTTTGCGGCAGTGAGCCCATGCTCAAAATGTGTATTTGCGCGAGCCATATTTTTTTCTGAAGCCCAATAGCTCCCTGCTACAGCATGATAAATTGGAATGTAGGATGAATTGGGAATACGACGAGCTATTTTCTCTGCTTTATCGAGTCGTATTTTGGCTGTTTTACCATCCTTTCGAAACAATGCATTACGGGCTGCATTAACGGATAGTGTCAAGAGCTGCTCGTCCGAGTCGTTTCTTCCCTGAAGTGCTTGAAAGGCCTTATCATAGTATTGCTCGGCCTTGCCATATGCCTTCAGGTTCATCAACACCATGGCTACATTCTGATAATTATTTCCCAGCAGGGTGGAATCTTTCAGCTGTTCCGCTATCGGTATCACTTGGTTGAGAAGTACATGCACATATTCATCCGACTTTCCTTCGCGCTGCAGTAATGCACCATAGCTACCCCATAGCCTCGCACGGTGTTTTTGAGCGGAGCGTATATGTTTTTGATCTGCTTTTTTAAGCTGATCTTCGGCCTGTAAGTAAAGTTGCTTCGCCCGGAAAGGGGCAGTGTCAAAGTAGACCGCGGCACGGTAAAAATACGATAAACCCCTAAAGTAGCTGGTTTTGCGCATGGGGCCCAATACCTGTTCGGCTTCCGCAATATACTTCAGCGCTTGGGTACTATCGTAATCGGACCAAAAGAAACTTAATTCATAAAGCGCTTGGGTTCTATGTTCTAGATCATTCAGACGAAGCAATTGCTGATATAGGCTATCACTAAACTTTTCCAGTTGATCCTCCTGTTGCCCAAAGGCGTTGATTCGGATCAATGCAAAAAGCATTGCGATAAATAGTAACGTTTTATTCATGCACCGCAAACAGGATATTGATTTCTCAAAATACAAAATAATTTTTATTATCGCCAAATCATCTGTCCATCAGCACTTTCAATTTTATCTTTTCCTTTCCAGATCACAGGAAGGACATCGGAAGCGCCATTGGTTTCTAAGCCAACATCGTGTTGCTTGCCATCATTCGGAATAATTTTCATGTCCCAAAGGTATCCAAGTGTTCCCGTTGATCGATAATTTGTACCAACCAATACATATTTTCCATCAGGAGAAAATTCCGGTACAGATTCTTTGAAATTGCTCGACGTGATCTGCTTCAGATTGTTACCGTTTATATCCATGGTGTAGATATGATTGCCGATGTTGAGAGCGAATTGTGTTCCTTCCTGGTTCACGGTCAACTTGCCCCAGTCCTGATAATTCATTTCTTTCACTAATGTTCCCGACTTATAAGGGGGAGCCAACTTGATGATATATTTTCCATGTGTCAAGACAATGTTGTTGCCGGGTAGCCATAAGCGGGATTCGTTGAAACCTAGCCGTTCACCATTGATGTCCACGATACGTGTCACAAATTCACCGTTTCGTTTCAAAATAGTCAACCCGTCTTCAAAGTCATTCGATGTGACCAGGATCAGGCTGTTGTCGGGCGATAGATAGCCTTTACAATAGGTATTACCGGCAGGACTATTATAAATAAACTCTTCAACGATGTTTCCGCTGTTCATATCACTGATGGTAAACTTTACATCGTATTGTCCCAATCTGCTGGCATTTACGGAGGTTAGTTTCCATTTTCCATCGCGCGAAATGTCAAAATTATTCAGTTTCGTGTCGTCTGGTATAAAGGATCCACCGATACCATCGGGTAAGCTCATCTTAATAACCCCTTCAGTTGCCCAATCGTAATAGATTGTTCCCTTCAAGGCAGTGGGGTAAGTGCTGGGGCCACTACCACTATCGACACCATCCTTTGAGCACGAGCTCACCGATAATAAGGTAAAAACCTGTGCAGCTATGCAAAATAACTTTTTCATCGTATTCTTCTTTTTAGTGTATCCAAAATTACCCAGTTGATCATTTGAAATCAATCCACGAAAACTAGGGTTTGGACGCCCGTAGACTACTGACTTGTTGCCCTTGCACAGCATCATCGATTTGGGAAAGCAGCGATTCGTAATACAAAAAGTGGAAAACGTTATAGTTAAATTTTATCACCGTCAGCCCTTTGTTGAGTGCGTTTTTTAGTTTGTCAGGTGACCCACTCAATAATTTTATCAAAAATTCCGAACTCTGAAGAGATAGGCTGTAACGATCTGGTTCAGTTTTTTTGCATAAAAAAAGCAGACAACTTTTATTAAGTGTATCCTTAAGAAGCACGAGAGTTCAATAGAACTATTAATGCCTTTATTACAGTTTAATTTTGTATATTTATAAACCTCCCTACGTGCAGCACCTTGTCAAAGATACAGGAAGATCGTATGCAAGGACTTAACTTAAAAACCCAACAATGATTTCAGCAACAAAAAGAGGAATAGCATTCCTATCCACCTATCCTCCACGCGCCTGCGGTATTGCAACCTACACAACAGATCTAATGAAGGCTATTGCGAGTAAATTTGAAGAGTCTTATCGACTAATTCCTATACCGATAATAGATGATATTACATCTCAAGAAGATGGTCCATTAGGGAAACTAGATATAGCAAACCCACTTTCTTTCGATACTATTCTTGAAAACATACTGTTTGATCAGGACATTAAATTGATCTGTATCGAACATGAGTTTGGCCTTTTCGTTGGTCAAGAAACTAAGTTCATAACGTTTCTCAAGGATCTTAATGCAGCACAACTTGCTATTGTCCTGACTTTCCATACGGTGCTGCCAGCGCCAGATTGCACGATGCTTGAAAATGTATATGCTATTGCTTATAATTGTTCGCAAATTATCGTGATGACACAAGGATCCGCCGATATCCTTATTGCTACTTACAAAATTCCTGCCGGTAAAATAACGGTAATTGCGCATGGCACGCATTTAGCTCCGGCGACGGATAAGCACGCCATTCTTGAGCGGTATAGTCTCGTGGGCAAGAAAATCCTCAGTACATTCGGTTTACTGGGACCCAGCAAGAGTATAGAAACAACACTCTACGCACTACCCGCTATTATCGAACAGCATCCAAATGTAATGTTCCTTATTTTAGGGATGACACACCCCAATCTTTTACGATATGAAGGAGAGACGTATAGAAACAAACTTGAGGCAATCATAGATCAATATGACATTTCAGATCATGTCCGTTTTGTTAATGAATTTCTTTCAACAGAAAACTTATTAGCCTATCTATCGATCACCGATGTGTATCTTTTTACCTCAAAAGACCCCTTACAGGCGGTTAGCGGTACATTTTCTTATGCGCTGAGCGCTGGCTGCCCCATTGTTTCGACGCCAATCCCTCACGTGAAAGAGATTTTAAAGGAAGATATGGGGACCATAGTTGGTTTTGAAGACTCTGAGCAGGTTGCGGCTGCAGTCAATCAAATTTTGGATGATGAACTTAAATTAAGGGAAATCCATCGTGTGAATCTTCAAAAAATGGTCAAGACCTCCTGGCAAAACGTTGCCATAGCTCATGTTGATCTTTTTGAGCTTCTGCTAGATAAAAAGAGGGAAATGATATACTCAGTCCCTCCCGTCAACCTGGATCATATTTTTCGGATGTCTGAGGGGCGTGGATTTGTTCAGTTTGCGGACATCTCTATGCCCGACCTTGCAAGCGGTTATGCATTGGATGACAATGCAAGAGCGCTTATAGCCATGTTGCATCACTATAAAATATATGAATCTTATGAAACCATTGACCTGATCCAGAAATACTTGGATTTTATAGGTTATTGTATGCAAGAAAATGGTACATTTCTGAATTATGTAGACAGGAGCGGCAATTTTACTACACAAAATAAACAGGAGAATCTTGAAGATGCCAATGGCAGGGCTGTCTGGGCTCTGGGTGAAGTGGTTGGTATGGCCGATCTTTTGCCTGAAAGGATAGTAATATTTGCGATAGAGCTTTTGGAGCGTGCATCTGAGCATGCATTAGTGTATTATTCGACAAGATCCATGGCCTTTACCATTAAGGGCCTGAGTTTTATGAAGGGCAAAAATTATAAAGCTATCATAGAAGTCCTAGCGGATCGTTTGGCAGCCATGTTTGAACATGAGAGCTCTACAGATTGGCATTGGTATGAATCTTACATGACCTATGGCAATAGTGTTATCCCAGAAGCCATGTTGATTGCCTATGAGACAACTGGGTATAACAGATATAGAGACATCGGCTATCAATCCTTTGATTTCTTGTTGAGCAGGATTATTGTCGACGATGAGATTCATGTAATTTCCAACAAAGGGTGGGCACAGCGCGGCCAGCTGAGAACCGAGCCAAGGGGCGGAGAGCAGCCCATTGATGTTGCTTATACCATTATTGCACTAGATAGATTCTATAAGTTTACAAAGGATGAGCAATATAAGAAGACTATCCGAATAGTATTCGACTGGTTCTTGGGACGGAATCATATTAGACAGATCGTTTATAATCCCATTACCGGAGGCTGTTTTGATGGTCTAGAAGAGCATGCTGTCAATATCAATCAAGGTGCGGAATCTACCATAAGTTATTTAATGGCAAGGCTTAAGATGGAGGATTACACACAAGGACCTGTGAGATAGTTTTTTTTGAACAATAGATGCTTCATTGTCAATTATTATTTGTACATTTAATATTAGTATCTACTATTTCATATAACCCCATTCGGTAGATCAAATATGATAAATCACTTGTTTTATCTTTAAATTCTCCACAATATATCTTTCGGAAATTTTTAGTTCAACAACTAGCTGCTAGCGTACCTCAGAGAGAAAAACGTTTTGGCTTAATATTATTCCTCCAGATCAAGTATGAACATTGAAAAGGAGAAAGGATCATACACACTATAAAATCCATACATCATGAGTAAAAACACAAAAAAGGAAAAAAGCACAAAAGAGAAAACGCAGTCATCCTATCAAAAAGAAAAGGATACTGTCTCTAAAGATTTAACGGATAATGTCTTCCGTAAAAAAAGAAAATAGGCGATTTAAAAATAGCTTATAATATGCACTTGCACTAAGGTAGATTAATTTGGAGCGGGTATAAAGCTGGATTATTAGACCAGGCTTTTGCCCGCTTTTTTTTTTAGCAAAACTGATACGTGGACGAAAAACCGATCGGCAACCAGACCTCAATTGACCTAATTGCCTTCTTCTGCGCGTAGCTGGAATAGAAGGATTTCTAATGGGACAGGCTATGGATGACCCGTATATGGGATTTGAATGCCTCCCGAAAGGTCTCATATTCAATGTTCTTGATACCGAGCTCTTTGCAGGTCTCCTTTACGATCCTATTGATTGCAGGATAATGCACGTGGCAGATTTTTGGGAAAAGATGGTGCTCCACCTGAAAATTCAATCCACCGAGCAGCCAGGTCAACACCTTATTCCTAGTGGCAAAATTAGCTGTCGACTGCACCTGATGTGCCATCCATTCTTCCTCTAGCTTGTCGGTTACTATGGACTTGAATTCCGTTTCTTCAACCACATGTGCAAGCTGGAAGACGGTTGCCAAGCAGATCCCGCACAATAATCCCGCCACCAACAGACCGACCAGGGTCGGCAACCATCCGACAACGATCACCGGTATGACTATAAATATACCGAAATGGAACATTTTACTGATCCAAAAGATAACTCTCTCTTTAAGCGGAAAAGCAAACTTTTCGGAGTTCTTACCGAGCTTTTGCCGAAAGTACTTTTCATAGTCCTGAAAGAAAATCCAAGCGAGGTAAGATACGCCATATAGGAAAATAAAGTAGTATCGCTGGCACTTGTGATAACCTTTGACTGGCTGATCGGGGTGCACACGCATGAACTTGATCTCAATATCATGGTCCTCTCCCTCGATATTGGTATACGTGTGGTGAGCGATGTTATGTTTAAGTTTCCAGAAGTATATATTGCCCCCGACAAGGTTCAACGAATATGAGAGTATGGTGTTAATCTTCGTATTGCGCGAAAAAGAATTGTGACCGGCATCGTGCATGATATTGAAGCCGATTGCTGCAAAATTGAGGCCCAAGAACAAACACAATAGGATACTGACTGGCCAATAAGGTTGCACAAATATAAGTAGTGTGTAAAGACCGATAAATGAAGCAAATAGGATGGCCGCCTTTAAACCAACCCTCCAATCGCCTGTTTTAGATTTACCGCTAACTTTAAAATATTCGTTTACCCTTACTCTGAGTGATTTTGAAAAGAATGTATTTACATTACTGAATTTTATAGATGGTGACATGTGGAATTGTTAAGGGTGCTGTTGTTTCTTTTGACGTCGAATCTTTTTCCTGTTGATAGGAAGACCGTGACTTCACTTTCGTTATCTGCTAAGTGGGGTTAAATAAGTAGCAGAACTTTTGGTCAAAGGTAAGGATAATAATTGACTTTCAGTCTATTATCCTTGTTAAATTTTGAGATAGTATCAACTACGCATAACATATCCTCATGGTATCCATCATACATACACCTGTCGGTAACGAGCATATATTCTGCGGCTTGTCGGAAGAAAAATAACTGTTCAACAATGCCACCTATTCCCGCACTGATCTAGAGGTGTTATGATTTCCGGTTAATGAAGCATTATTACATTGAGATAGGGCATACTTATACCTTATTTAATTTAGAAGTTTTAAATAGCTCAATATTATCCCATAGTGCTCGGCTTCGTGAAAGTTAGCAGCCTGAAGTGCTTGGAGGTGATTGGTTATGGTGATGCCAATTGGCAAGCTAAAGGGGGTGTATTTAACAAATATGCCCGATTCTAGATCTTTTGTAAATGGAAAATAAGAATGCAGCAAAATTGGTAATTTGGAGTGCAACATATTTGGCAATAATAAATACACAATCCATTTCAAAAGTATGCTATAAAATTTATTTGTCCAAGAATGATTTTCTATTCTGCAATCTATAGCTTTCTCCTGTTAGATTTATGACTTCGCACCGAAACAAAATTCTATCTAAGAGTGCCGTTGCAATCACCTCATCTTCGAGCATTTTAGCCCATTC
>Ga0182746_1002164_pt1 | contig 15513 bp, 16 predicted proteins | sample eDN3rd30CBELigOP_FD_128881 | JGI IMG/M metagenome (GOLD analysis project Ga0182746, IMG submission 128881) | Enriched Organic Plus compost microbial communities from Emeryville, California, USA - eDNA 3rd pass 30_C BE-Lig OP (version 2) (version 2) ... | reverse complement strand
CGACGCATGCCTGTGCCGACAGCCACGCCCCGACGGTTGGGGCGCTGGGCGCGCTGGCCTTCGGCTGCGGCAGCACGGAGCTCGAACACATCCTCGCCACCCAGACAATGGCGCTGGCGCGACCTCAAACGATGCGGCTCACGCTGCGTGGCCAGCTTGGTCCCGGCGTGACAGCCAAGGATGTGATCCTCCATGCCATCGCGCAGCTCGGCGTCGACGGCGCCAAGGGATTTGCGGTTGAACTCGCGGGCTCGGCGGTGACGGCACTGCCGGTGGAGGGCCGCTTCACGCTTTGCAACATGTGCACCGAGATGGGCGCACGCACGGTGCTGTCAGCTCTCGATGACGCGGTGTTCGCATGGCTCGCCCGCCGTCCCATGGCGCCGCAAGGCGCGGCCTGGGATCAGGCGCTTGTCCAGTGGCGCGCGCTGAAGAGCGACGATGACGCTGTCTTTGATGCTGAACTTGACGTCGATTGCAATGGGCTGGAGCCGCAGGTGACCTGGGGCACCGATCCAAGCCAGGCGATCGGCATTTCGCAACCGGTGCCGACCGTCAACGATGCGCCATCCGGCCGCGAGGCCGCATGGCGGCGCGCCCTCGATTACATGGCGCTCGCGCCCGGCGCACCGATGCTGGACGTGCCGATCCATCGGGCGTTCATCGGCTCCTGCACCAACGCGCGCCTGTCGGACCTGGAAAGCGCAGCGGCCGTGCTGCGCGGGCGCCGGATCGCACCCGGCGTCAACGCCATCGCCGTTCCGGGCTCGATGACCGTGCGGCGTGAAGCAGAAGCACTGGGGCTCGACAAAGTGTTTGTGGAAGCCGGGTTCGAGTGGCATGAATCCGGCTGCTCGATGTGCGCCGGCGGCAGCGGCGCGCGCGCCAATCCCGGCGAGCGCATCATGTCTACCTCCAACCGCAATTTCGAAGGCCGCCAGGGCCGCGACGTGCGTACACACCTTGCGAGCCCCGCGATGGTGGCCGCTGCGGCCGTGGCCGGCTGCATCACCGATGTGCGGCCCATGCTTGAGGGACGAACGTGATGCAGCCGTTTACAAGCCTCGCCGGCATCGCCGCACCGCTGCTGGTTGACGACATCAATACCGACCAGATCACGCCGGCACAGGCCTCGCGCAGCCTGCATCCGGACTACGCGGCCGCATGGTTCTCACGCTGGCGTCTTGATCCTGACGGCAATGAGATCGATGGCTTCGTGCTCAACAGATCCGAGTATCATGGCGTCCCGATCCTCGTTGTGGGACGCAACTTCGGCTGCGGTTCCGCACGCGAGGGCGCGGTCTGGGCGATGGTCGCACGTGGCGTCCGCTGCATCGTCGCCCGCAGCTTCGCCGATCTTTACCGCGCCAACTGCATCCAGAATGGCGTGCTGCCGATTGTGCTGGCGGATGCCGATCAACAGCGGTTTGAAACACTGGTGCAGGACATCGCGGGGCGTGCGCCGTTCACCATCGATCTGCAGGCGCGACGTGTCATCGGTCCCGGCCATCAGATCTTCACGTTCGACATCGACGCAGCCGAACGCACCATGCTGCTTGAAGGCCTCGATGATATCGGGCTGTCGCTTACGCATTCCGCTGCGATCAATGACTGGGAACGTGATGTTGCAGCCAGACAGGCCTGGCTGCAGGCGATTCCGGAATGACCGCTGAGTTTTGCCAGGTCCTGCCCTGCAGGGCTTCGCTCATTTCGAAATCAGCGGACGCGCCTGGGCGGCAGCCAGCGCCGCATTGTTGGCGCTGCAATAGGCGAGCCGTGTCTCCAGCAGCGTGAGCGAGCGCTCGGCATCGACCGCTGCCGGCATCGGCGTCGCGATCACCATCCGCTCGAGCGCAAAGCGATAGGACACCAGACGTGAATAGGCGGAGCGGCACACCCAGTCCACCGTCGCGATGTTCTCGTTGAGCCGGGCAAAGGCATTGGCGCGTTCCGGATCGCTCTGGTCCGGAATGTAAGTCAGCGCCTTCTCGCGAACCCGGTCCATCTCTGCAACACGCATCGCTGTCTGGAAGAAAAGATCGAGCCGCACGACATCATCGCGCGCATCTTCGATCAACCTGGCGTAACGCGAGGATGCCGAGCGGTGCGGCTCGCCCACCAGCTTCTTCCAGTAGACCGTCTCCTTCCAGATGCCGTCTGGCGGACCCGGGCGGATGAACCCGCGTTCGGCGAGAATCGAACGCCAGCGCGGGATGCTGTAGGGCGGCGCGATCAGCGGATAGGCGAGCGAACGCATCTGCCGCTCGTCGTCGGTGAGTTCGAAACGCGACGCCGGCAGGCCGATGCTGCCGACCGCCTCCTCACCCACCCAATCGTGGGGGCGTTCGCCCATGAAGACCCGCGGCTGACGGCCGAAATCGGCCTGGGCGCAGCCGCCCAGCAGCAGCACGGCCGCCAGCCAAGCAGGGCCAAACCGGAACGACATCGGGAATGCATGTCGCCGCACCAGCGACCTCCGCGGCAACAGGGAGCAAATTGGGCAGAAAGGAAGGTCAGGACTGCGAGGAACGACGCCGGCGACGGCGGCGGGTCGCGCCCGAGCCGGCAGCGATGTCGCGCGGCGGCTCGTCAAATCGCTCGATCCTGATCACCGGAAGGATGATGACAGTCGCGGATTGACGCCGCTCTCCGATGACCGGCTTTCCACGTGTCGCGCCCGCATCTGGGAAGCTGATGACAGTCCCCATCATGTCTCTCCCGCGTCCCGTGCCCCGAGGAACGCCTCAACCGACGTCATCATCGGTCGCCCCATTAGGGCGAACTATGGTTAATGGTCTGTTAAAACCAACCCATTGATTTCATTGAAAGACAAGCCCAGCTGCGAATATGTATCGATACTCGGCCCTATTCATTGAGACTACACCGACCGGAAAACCCCGAACCAGCAACCTTGTGGACGCCTGGATGCACCAGCTACAAGGAAGCGCTGCCCCATAGTCAACCTATGAGGCCGGGCAGGCTGGCATGCTCAAAGGATGCAGGATCGTTGGTGTGTCTGCCGGACACAGCACGCTGGGAGCCCAACGATAAATTGCAACCTGATGCCTCGATCTGACTATCGTCTATTTGTTTGCTAGTGCAGCAAGCCTTTTCGCCTTCTGACGCTTACGAGCGCTTTTTATGGCCGTCTTTGCAGCAACGCGGAATGGCTTGCGCTCTTCTTTGGTCAGTTTTGTCCAATCTTGACCGGCAGCTTTCGCGGCTTTCTTCGCAGCCCCGATAATCTTCTTGCGCCGCGCGATCGTTTTAGCATTGTCCGCTGACTTGGGAGCAGCGTGGAGCTTCCCCATTTCCGATACTCCTGCAGTGTTGATTCTTTCGCGATTTCGCATACACCATTTGTATATTTCGAGATCGTCGGAATACCATGTTTCGATATTCTTCGCCGCGCGCTCTGACAGAGCAAACGGCTTACGCTCGGCGGCATGCTTTTCCGACTCCGAGAGCGCGGGCACTCCAGAATCAACACCCATCTTCCGCAGCAGCGCAGCACTATCGTCGTTGAAGGTCTCCTGCGCTCCGATGAAAAAGATCTCCTCGGCGTGACGGCGAAGACGTTTGGGGCTTCCAAGCCAAAACGTCATCGGATCGCGCACATGTTCGATCACTTTCATGGAAAGAAAGGCAGCCGTGCGAGTTGCCTGGTCGTCAGAATCGAGCCCGGCAGCGAGCGCTTCCGGATCCTTGAACATCTCGAATGCAGCCTGCTCGGAGCTTGTCCATGGGATATTATACGCTGGCCGCCCCATCCGCTGCCGACTATGAAATCCCGAGATGAAACGGCTCACCGGATGCCGAACAAAAAAGATAAACTTACCCTCTTCGCTATTTGTCCGGATATTCCTGATGTTTGAATCGTGCTGATAACGGACGACCGTGAAAGGCGAAGCTTCGATTTCTTTCTTCTTTGACTTAAGAATATTCGAAAGAGAGGTTCCTCCGGTCTTGCCGATGTGAAGAACGTGCAGCAACATATGACAATCCCCATTATTGTCATCATACCAACAGCAAGCACCGTTGTTGTTAAACGACGGTGCGCTACTGACCCAGATAGAGCGGACTGATCAAGCGGGGGTTTTCTGGCGCAAGGCGACTGTATATCGGCCTTTGCCCTGGTGCTTGAAATAGCCCTTCACAATACCGGGGACGCGGTATTGTTGATCAACATCCTCCCAGGATACCTTTTCGACTGAATAACCCAGCAGCTTCGCCATTCTGTTGAGCGCCGGGAACGACACAATCCCATAGATCGCTTGGGTCTGGCCTTCATAAGCCGCGATGGCATTCAGATCACGCTTCACAGGCTCCGCTTTTACGAAGATGATTGGATCGGGCACATTTAAAAATGATGAGTCGATGATCACAAGCTTGGCGCCCAGCTCACGACACATCGTAAGCAGCGAATTGTGGTCCATGATGTGGTAAAATACGCCAAGGATGCCGATCACATCGAATTTCTCGCCTTTGGCGACAAGGTCGCGGCAAAAGGCGAAGAGGTCACCGGACGAAAGATTGACCTTTCGTTTTGCCTCATCGTCGGGAAATTTGTCAAATTCAGCGACGACTTCCGGCCTGCCCTCTACAGCAATAACCTCGCGCGCGCCCGCAGCGGCAAAGGCATACGGCCAACGGCCATCATGAGAGGCGAGGTCCAGGACCCGAGCCCCCTGAATCTCAGGGATGAATGGCTTGATGATGTGGTCCCAGCGGAGATTTAGCCGCATGAGTTCCTTTGGCTCGTACCCTTTGTCGCCCAAAAAATCAAAAAAACCAGCCACGAAACCACCCCTCCTTTGATGACGGCCGGACTTTAGCGATCCGCACTAAAAAAGCAAAAAATAGAAGAAATAGCGGCGATGATTCACGCGCGGCGCCGTGCGATCGTCTTCACCAGCCCAGATGCTCCAGCTGATCCGATCTCGGCGGAACAGAATAACTTCCGCCAAGCAGCATCCCATGGTGTCCTGCACGGGCGACGCCATGCCAGCGCCGTGGGAAAGGATCTGTTTACGTTAATCGTCTGCTAACGGAGCGACGGTATACTTGTGTCATCCGACATCCGCAACTTCGCCGACACATGGCCACGACCGAAATTTTTCCCGAACTGGAGAAGCTGCTCGATCTCGCGCAGCATGACGGCATCGACACCCGGCCGACGCTCCTGCGCGTTGTCACCGATCTGTTCGTCGACCGCCGTATCCAATCGGCCGAGGCCACGCGCGACTATACCCGGCTGACCCTGCGGCTGCTGGCATCCGCGAACCGCGACGGACGAAAGCGGGTCGCCGGCAAACTGTCGCAAGACCCGCTGGCGCCGCGCGACGTCATCCTCGCGCTCGCCCGCGATGACATCGCAGTGGCCGAGCCCGTGCTTCGCCATTCACCGGTGCTGACGACTGACGACTTGATCGCGATCGCTGCTGACCGTGGCAACGCCCATGCCGCAGCAATTGCCGCGCGCAACGACAGCCAGGCGGCTTCCTCGTCCGGAAAGGCGGCCCCGTTCCCCGCCGGTGCTCATGAGGATCTGGTGGAGGCATTCTTCACGTCCGACGCAGACGAGCGGCGGCTGATCCTGATCAATCTGGACCTGACGTCCGATCATGCCTCCGCCGAACCGCAAGCGAAGCCCGACGTGATTGATCGGCTCGAGGCCGCCGCTCTCGCCCACAACGTCGCGGGATTTGCGCGGGAACTTGAAAGAGCGCTCCAGCTGACCTTCGTCCAGGCCCGCCGCATTGTCGACGATGCCGGCGGCGAAGCCATCGTGGTGGCGGCCAAGGCACTGCAGATGCCGCCGATGACCCTTCACCGCATTCTGATGTTCATCCGCCCGGAGGTGGGACAATCGGTCGACCGGGTTTACACGCTGGCATCGCTCTACGAGGACATCAGCGTGCAAGCCGCGCTCACCATGGCCGGGCTCTGGCGCACGGCGACGCCGCGTCCGGCGCTGCGCGCGCATCAGCCGGCGCTCTGGGAAGACAATCGCGGAATGGGATCGCGCGATGTGCCGCAGCCCGTCAGCGCTCCGCGACCGGCGGTCTCGTTTCCGCGACGCACGGCCAGCTGACGTCAGTCCACGACGCGATCAAGGAAGTGCCGGCCTGCGCGATCCTCGACTTCGACGATCCAGGCATCGGGATCGAACTTCAACTCACGCGACAATTTCTCTTCGACGGTCAGCGATGCGGTGGGCCGTTCCTTCAGCACCCGCGCGAACGCCCGCTCGATCGGATGGTCCTCATCGAAACTGGCCTGCGGCGCAGGTCCATACAGATCCGCCGTCCCGTCGAGACGGTCGATCTTGATGAAGATCGCACCCGCCTCCTCGGCGCCGCGATGGCGCAGCACGACCGGGACGCCTTCCACCTGGCAGCGCCGCAGATAGGCCGAGACCCAGATGGCCGATTTCAACCGCATGACGTTTCCGATCCGGTACGACGGCCGGATAGAGACGAAGCAGCCCGATTGTCAAATGACGTCACGGGGAGCGGACGGCGGCGAGGCTATTCCAACGGCCGCCCGGTCACCGCAGCAAGCTCGCGGACGAGCCGGTCGGACACCTGGCCGGTCACGGGCAGCTTGCGCTCACGCTCGAATTTCTCGATCGCGGTCTGGGTATCGGGATCGATCTGCCCGGTCGGCTTGAGCTGGCCATAGCCCCACTCGGACAACGCACGCTGAACCGCAATGACCCGATTCGGCGGCGGCGCGATCAGGTCGGCCAGCGGGTCCTGCCGCGCAGGCTTCGCGACCGCAGCCTGGCCGGACTTCTGCCCCGTCACATTGGACCGCACGATGGATGCGAGCAGCATCTCGTTGGGTTCGGTCGATGGTTTCAGCTTCGCGGCCTGCTCGAAATCGCGGATCGCGGAATCGGTCTTCGGCCCATAGAAGCCGTCGATCGTGCCGTCATAGAAGCCGCGCTGCGCCAGCTCTTTCTGGATGCTGGAGATCAGTTCGCCGCGGGTGCGCGGCTGCGGTGCCGGTTCGGCTCTGGCCGGCTCGACCTTCACCGGCTCGCTGGCTTTCGCGGGCACCACCTCGACAGGACGCGGGCGCGGCAGCGCCGGCGCATCCGCATGGCTCTCCTCCAGCGGTGGCGACGTGTCGGTATGATGGTGCTGAACAGCGGCGCGGGATGCGGCCCCGCCTGCAGGAACAAGGCATTGATGAGAATGGCCAGAGCGGCCATCACCGCCAGCGTCAGGACGATCAGATCCTTCACCGGCCAACGCACGCGGGCCAGCAGCGCGCGCATCTTGCCCGGCCGGCTGTCCTGCCAGCTCCGGTCATCGGAAATTGCAACGGCTCGCGCTTTTCGCGTCATCTTCTCAGGCACTCATCTTGACGGGTTCAACGGCCACCTCGGCAGTCCGAGGCGCGAGGTGTGCAATTGGCGAAGGCTCCCTGCTCCGCATCGCTTGTTCACAATCGAGCGGCAGGCGAATGGTGACAGTCGTCCCCTGCCCCACCCGGCTGCGGATGTCGATATCGCCACCGTGCAGGACCAGCAAGCCCTTGACGATCGACAGCCCAAGACCTGTTCCATCATGACGCCGGCTATAGGATGCACGCGCCTGGAAAAAAGGCTCGCCGACGCGCCGCAGATCCTCATCACTGATGCCGAGGCCGTTATCCTCGACCGACACCTTGAAGTTCTGACCTTCCACGCGCGCGCTGACCGTCACGCGGCCGCCGCGATCCGTGAACTTGATGGCATTGGAGAGCAGATTGAACATGATCTGATTGAGCGCGCGCTTGTCGGCGACGATGGCCGGCAGCATCGCAGGCAGACGAATGTCGAGGTCGATGCCGTTCTCGCGGGCCTTCAGGCCCAGAATATGACAGCAGCTTTCGATCACCTCGGTCGGGGCAAACGGCTCGGGAGCGATCTCGAAGTTGCCGCTTTCCATCTTCGACATGTCGAGGATGCCATTGACCACTGACAGCAGATGGTGACCCGAGCCGTTGATGAGATCGGCATATTCGCGCCGGCGGCGCGCATCGAGCATCAGATTCTCTTCCTGCATCAGCATCTCGGAAAAGCCGATGATGGCATTCAGCGGCGTGCGCAGTTCATGACTCATCGTCGCCAGGAATCTGCTTTTTGATGCATGAGCCCGTTCGGCTTCGGCGTGAGCGTCTTCGATGGCCAGCTCCTGCAACTTGCGGTCGGTGATATCATGCATGACTGCGACAACTTCATTGGCGGATCCGGATGCGCCCGCACCGGCGGTCCGATCCAGCGGACGACAGCGCATTTCGATCCACCTGAATTCTCCCGCGAACAGACCATCGGCAGCATCGCCACAACGCGCACGGAACTCGACGGTCCGCGTCTCGCCCAATGCCGCCGCATCGCCAAGTGCGGTGAGATAGGCAGGCCGGTCAGCGACATGCACACGCTCGAACATGCCATGGCCGCGCAGATCCTGAATCCGCACACCAAACAACGTCTCCGCACCCGGCGAAGCAAACAATACGCTGCCGTTGCGGCCATGCCGGGTGATGACATCGGTCATGTTCCGCGCCAGCAGGCGATAGCGGTCCTCTTCAGCGCAGAGCAGCCAGAATGTCGTTCGCGCCAGGGTCTCGGAACCCAGCGCGAGCCCCGCGGCATAGAGCGTCGCTGAGATCACACCCACAGCCGCGAGGGAGCCCTGCTCACCCTGCAGCGAAGAGATCGCAGCGGCATGCCCTGTCGCTGAGACCGCGACCAGCAGACCGGCGGCGCCGAGCGCGAAGACCGATGCCAGTGCGACAATGCGGCGGGACGCGGAGAGCGCCGCTTCAAGCGGCACCACCACCAGCCAGATTGCGGCGAAGGACGTGATGCCGCCAGTGTTGTAGGCGACGACGGTTGCCAGGCCCGTCAGCGCCAGCGCGGACAACAGATGCGCGCTTTCATATTGTCCTGTCCGCGAGAGGAAATACGAAATCAGGATCGGCGCGACCAGCCAGGAGAAGACGATAATTTCCAGCCAGTTCGGCACGCCACGCAACGTCAGATAGATCGGAAACGTGGCGAGTGCAGCGAAACTGCCGATCAGGCGCGGCGCGATGAAGGCGCGATGGCGCGCCGCCGCCAGCGCATCCTGCTGCACGGACGGGTGCACAAGCGAATTGATATAGTCCCGCAGCGGCGCCAACTGACTCACGTCATGCGCACGTCCAGTTGTCGGACGCGCTCCCTTATTGAGCGCCGGATGGTGTCAGAGGCGACTTAAGCGAACACTAAAACGGCCGGGGGTTCTCGCGCATCGCTTTGGTTTCGATGGCATTCGCGATGTTCCATGGCGCCTAATGCCCTGCATGGTGAACTTTTGCTTGTCCGCCATGGTGAAGATTGGCTTGCGGCACATGGTGAACAGTTCGTTGCACCCGCAGGCCGTAAACGATCACCCGCGCATCATATCGAATTTCAGCAGATTTGCCGCGAATACCAACAACCAATTTCGTTCAAATTTGAATCAACTTCGCATCGAATCTGGAGAAAATCAGCACGGCCAAGCCAACGGCGACTTCAAGCGCGCTTGTTAGTCTCGCCCCGATCGAACATCCCGCATGGGCGGGGAGACAGAGGGACGACGTCGTGAGATTTCTGTTCCGGATGGTATTCTGGCTTGGCATCGTGCTCGTGCTGTTGCCGAGCGCGGGTTCCGACCAGACCACCAACACAACGCAGGTGAGTGCAGGTGATGCGGTATCGCTGGCGACGGCGGCCGCAAGCGACATGCGCCAGTTCTGCGAACGCAAGCCCGAGGCCTGTGAGATCGGCTCGCAGGTGGCGCTTGCGCTCGGCTATCGCGCCCAGGCCGGCGCAAAGATGCTGTACGATTTCCTGACCGAGCAGCTTGCGCCGTCGGAGACCGGGTCGATTCCCGCCACTCACGACAAGCCCTCCCCGACACCGGACGCAAAAGGACCGGTGAACGCGAAGGTTGCCGCCCAGGGCCTGGCACGGCTGCAGGCTATTCCCGGCTCCCAGGACACCCTGACGGCGGCGGACCTGGAGCCGGAATGGCGTGGTCCTGCCCCCCGCAGGGACCGCCATTCCCAGCCCCGCGCCTGACGGCGCCGCCACCTTCGACATTCGCACCGGCCGGTCTATATACGGTGGATGGGTATTGACGAGATCATCGATAACTTTGAGCTGCTCGACGAGTGGGATGACCGCTACCGCTACGTCATCGAACTCGGCCGCGGCCTGACGCCGCTGCCGGACGCGGAGCGCTCTGACAGCAACAAGGTGCAGGGCTGCGCGAGCCAGGTCTGGCTTGCGACCTCGACCGAGCGGAATGGCGAGGCCGGCCCGGTGCTGACCTTCATTGGCGACAGCGACGCCCACATTGTCCGCGGCCTGATCGCGATCCTGCTCGCCCTGTATTCCGGCCTCCCGGCACGCGAGATCCTGCGGACAGATGCCGTCGCCTTGTTCGAGCGCCTGGGCCTGCGCGAACATCTCAGCCCGCAGCGCTCGAACGGCTTCCGCTCCATGGTCGAACGCATTCGTACGGATGCCCGCGAAGCCCTCGCCGAGGCGGCTTAGAGCGCTTTCTGATCGATCAGAAAGCGCTCCGGATTCCTTTTGTTGATCGCATTTTCTGCGGAAAACCGGTGCCCACTTGTCCGGAAAATGCCCTAAACCTCCGGCCGCTCCACGGCCAAGGCGGCATCCGGCGCAAGCCAGGTCCTGATATCGCCGCGGCTTGGGCCACGGGCCTCCTGGCGCAGCCCATAGTGCCGCGCCAGCCGGTCGAGGCCGAGTTGCAGAACCACCTTTCCCGAGCGCGCCGGCCAGATCCGCTCCCGCTCGACATCCTCAAGCCGTTTCAGGAAGCAGCACACATCCATCAGCAGGCCGGAAAATTCCGGTCCGACGGCCTCAAGGGCGTGGCTGACCCGCTGTTGCGCAGCGATGACCATCTCGGTGATGTTGCCGTCGCCGCCCCCGTTCCGGCTGCCCGAAACCGGGCTTTCCCAGCTCGCGGTCACCCGCGGCGTCATATGGCCACGGGTGAAGTCCTGCCGCAGCCGCTCGCCAGCCAGCAGTTGAACCGGATCGATCAGCGGCCGGCCATCCCGTCCTTTCCGCCGCGCCAGCCACAGCAGCGGGCTTTCGGCCTCATCCATCAGCCCGGCCTGCTCGCCCGGAACAGGCGCCAAAGCCAGATGCTGCGCGCGATAGGCGCCGACCGCGGAATCGCGCCCCGCATGTCCGCGCCGCGCCAGATGGGCCAGCCCCGCCGCAGTGATCGCGACGCTGCCGTCCGGACGGCTTTCCGCAAGACCGGCTGAAATGAGTTCGGGATCGACTTTGCCCGCCAGCGGCTGCGGGCCTCGGGACGCCAGCGCCGAGAGACGGCGACCCGCGAGGGAGGTCTGCACGGAACGGAGCGACGGAACAGACATGGACACGCCTCCATTTAGGATAAAAGTCAAAAATCAGACTTTAATCCTGAATGTCAAGGCCCGTCCGCCTGGCGGCGGAAAACCCCACGGCAAGCTGGGCAGTCTCAGCCGGTCCGGCGCTGCCGCTGCTGACCCAGTCCCATTTCCTTGGCGAGTTTCGACCGCGCCTCGGCATAATTGGGGGCGACCATGGGATAGTCGGCGGGCAACCCCCACTTCTCCCGGTATTGCTCCGGCGTCATATTGTACTGGGTCCGAAGATGGCGCTTGAGGGATTTGAACTTTTTCCCGTCTTCAAGGCAGACCAGATAGTCAGAACTGATCGACCGCTTCACCGGAATGGCAGGCTTGAGCGCCTCGACCGGCACGTCCGGGCCCCCCGCCGACACCCGCAGCAGAGCGGCGTGAACCTGGTTGATCAGGCCCGACAGATCACTGGCCGACACGGCATTGTTGCTGACATAGGCTGACACGATTTCCGCCGTCAGCTCGATATAGGTTGTATTTGTCACGGCGTCGCTCATGGAAAAGACCACTCCCCCCGTTGCACCCGTCCCCCGACGGAAGGCCCCTGAAAGCTCCAAGCGCCCCAGCAAGACTCGATTTTGCCAAGTCAAATCAAAACTAATACTTTGAATGTGGAAATAGCAAGATCAACTTGGAAGCTGCGGCGATCCGCCTTCCAATTCTTGCATTCATCATAATCCGGATAGAATTGGCTAAATATTCGGCTCCGGTCCCAGGCTGGCTGACCGACCAGCAGGCATCAGGTGCCTGCCGCGTTTTCCTGCCCCTCGAGATGCGCGCGCAGATCAGCGATGGAACCGAAGCGCATCGTTCCCTCCGGAAGCTTCGCCTCGATCGAACCGTCCGAGAACAGCGTGTAAGCCATCCCGTCGACGACGCCGGATTTGAGAATTTGCACTGGCACCGGCTCGGCAGAAGGCGGCGGCGCCGGTGGCTGGGGCCGCTCGTCCACCGCCGGCTTGGCGGGAGCCGGAGGCGACTGAAGCGCGGCGGCGACGGCCCGCTCCCTCTGCCGCTGCTCCCTTTCCCGCGCCCGGATACGCCAGGGCTTTTCCTTCTCCTGATCCGCTGGCTGTTGTGCCGCATCGCCGGCTGGACCTGCCGGCAGGACTTCGGGGGCGGCCACCTCGGCCTTTTCGGCCGGTAGCGTTGGGGCCTCGGCTGTCACCACCGGCGCGCTGGACGGCTGGTCGCGCTCGGGCCGCGGGAAACGGGCGCGCAGACGATCGATGGCGGCGGCGGAGAGATCGACCGACGGTGCCGGCACACGCGGCTCGTCGCTGCGGGCCTCGGCAGCGGGGACCGCGTCGGGAATGACGGGTGCGCGCGGCGCCTGGGGCCGCGGAACCGGCCGGGCTGGCGCAACCCTCGCGTCCGGCACATCGGCGGGACGGGACGAGCGCGGCATCGGCCTGTTCGACGCGAAAACCTCCGCCAGGCCATCGAGCTTCCGCACCACGGCCGAAAGGCCGATCACGATGAAACCGCCGACCAGCGCCGTCACACCCGCAACGATCAGTGTATTGCCCAGACCGAATTCGTTGATCGGGACGCCAAACGCAATCATGCTGCCGCCGGCGGCGACGCTCAGGAACCCCAGGATCAACAGAAAAACCGACATGCCTAGAACAACCTCCGAAAGATCAATCCGGTATCGCGAATATTGAAGAATTTTTGCTTTATTTGCGCGCGACCGCAACGGCAATGAAGGGCGGCGGCGATCATTTCAACCCTTGCTTGGTCCTTGAATAGTCGTTCCGATTCGCCGCTCCGTCTCGCAAGGCGCGTCATCGGCCTGCCTGAACACCCTGGACCGACAGCATGCGCTTCGCCTTGGCGACATCAAGGCGCCGGACAGGAGGCCACCATCGCGCCCATGGCTGCGCCGGCTTCCCTCATGGGCATCCCGAAATGCGGGATCATCAAACGATCAAGAAGCGGCGCTAGGCATGACCCGTTGATGGAATCCGGTCGTGCTCCAGATTCCCGTGGAGTTGCGTTTTCTGCGGCGAACCGGTTCCCCCTTCGCCGGAAAACGTTCCCGGGGATCAAAATCGGAGATCAAAAATCACAGGCTGCATCCGTCGATCCCGTTCCGTGTCGCGGCGGGCGAACGGGTGCAACAGCGAAGACCCGTTCCAACGGGAACCAAGGTGGTCTAGAACGGTTCACGGGTTATCCCACCGTCTTGATCGATCCCATCAGGAGATAACGATGTCCTTTTCCCTGCCAGAACTCCCTTACGCCTATGACGCGCTCAATCCCTACATGTCGCGCGAGACCCTCGAATTTCATCACGACAAGCATCACAAGGCGTATGTCGACAACATCAATAACCTGATCAAGGGCACCGAATGGGAAGGAAAATCCCTTGAAGAGGTGGTCAAGGGATCGTTCGGCAAGAATGCCGGCGTGTTCAACAATGCCGGCCAGCATTACAACCACATCCACTTCTGGCAGTGGATGAAGCCGAATGGCGGCGGCGACAAGATTCCGGGCAAGCTCGAGCAGCAGATCGTCTCGGACATCGGCTCGGTCGCCAAGTTCAAGGAAGACTTCATCCAGGCCGGCGTCACCCAATTCGGCTCGGGCTGGGCCTGGCTCGCGGTCAAGGATGGCAAGCTGGCCGTTCTGAAATCCGCGAATGGTGAAAACCCGCTGGTTCAGGGCGCGCTGCCGATCCTCGGCGTCGATGTGTGGGAACACTCCTATTACATCGACTATCGCAACCGCCGCCCCGACTATCTCAAGGCCTTTGTCGAGAGCCTGATCAATTGGGATCACGTCGCGGAAATGTACGAAGCGGCGACCAAATAACAAGCGTCGCCACATCTGTGGCATGAGCTGAGCGGGGCCCGAGGGCCCCGCTTTTGCATCGCAAAACGTTTATTACAAGCATTCAAGCCACATTCATGCTCTAACGGACGGCCTTCAATGCCGATCCGCTGATGACTGTCACCGCTGCGACGCTGCCGAATTCCCTGCTCCAGGACCGCTCGTTTGCGCGGACCTGCGACCTTGCAGCCGTGGGCATCCTGCTCGTGGCCGCCGTCATGTCCGCTCTCACGTTCCGCGACTATGGCCTCGGGTGGGACGACTACACCCACGCGGAATATGGCGACCTGCTGCTGTCCTTCTACGCCTCGGGTCTGGCCGACACGCGGGCGATGTCCTTCGTCAACCTGCATATGTATGGCGGCGGCTTCGACATGGCCTCCGCTCTCGCCGCCAAGATCCTGCCGTTCAGCCTGTTCGAGACGCGGCGGCTGGTCGGCGCCCTGTTCGGGCTGACCGGGATGCTGGCGGTCTGGCGCACGGCGCGCGTCATCGGCGGACCGCTGGCCGGACTGATCGCGCTCGCCCTGATCGCGACCTGCCCGCTCTATATCGGGCACATGTATATGAACGCGAAGGATGCCCCCTTCGCGGCCGCCATGGCGGTGCTGCTCTACGGCCTCGTCCGCATCTTTCTGGAATATCCGAAGCCCGGCCTCGCGGCCCGGGTGATCTTCGGCCTCGGCCTCGGCTGTGCGCTCGGGTCCCGGGTGCTGGCCGGCATCGACGGCCTTTGCGTCGCCGCGGCGATGGCGCTGATCGTCGCCGTCGAATGGCACAGAACAGGACCGCTCGACGCGATCAGACAGCTTGGCACGTTCCTGCTCTGGCTCATTCCATCCCTGATCCTCGCCTACGCCGTGCTCGCACTGATCTGGCCCTGGGGTGCGATGGATCCGCTCAATGCGTTCCGGGCGGTGTCCTATTTCTCGCGCTTCTTCGAGGAGCCGTGGCGGGAGCTGTTCGGTGGCCGGCTGATCCTCGTCCCTGACATGCCGTCAAGCTATCTGCCGACGCTGATGGCGCTGACATTGCCGGAGATTCTGCTGGCGCTGGGTCTCACCGGCGTGGCCGGGGCCTTTGTTGCGGCGGCACGCCCGGACCTGCAGGTCAACCGCCGCGCGGTCAAGCTGATGATCGCGCTGGCCTTCCTGCTGCCGATCGTGATCGCGATGATCACCCGGCCCGCGCTTTACAACGGCATCCGCCATT
>Ga0182746_1002161_pt1 | contig 15523 bp, 16 predicted proteins | sample eDN3rd30CBELigOP_FD_128881 | JGI IMG/M metagenome (GOLD analysis project Ga0182746, IMG submission 128881) | Enriched Organic Plus compost microbial communities from Emeryville, California, USA - eDNA 3rd pass 30_C BE-Lig OP (version 2) (version 2) ... | reverse complement strand
ATTAACAATGAGAGTGTTTGGGTATCCCAAAGGATTGATTAAAAACCATATTAAAGAATAGAATTATGGGCTATAAGCTTCCTTCCTTGTGTAGCATATTGATTCGGAATACAAACCAAGACTACTACTCGGAAATGTAATGGCTACAATTTTATAGCTACCAAAATGGATAATACTATGTTACACAATGATCGCCCCGCACTTCCAAACTACAAAAAGTTGGTTGTGATGAAAAATAGAAAATGCTCAAAGAACTTGAAATCATTTTTATGTCAAAAAGAAAATAAGATGTAAAGCAGTTTATTAGAGGAATTATTAGAGAACTTATTAGAGTTAAACATATTTCAATATCTTAAACCATGCCATTCACAGAAGACAATATATCACAATTACCGGCGCTTAAATTATTGTGTCATTTAGGCTATCAATACTTATCTCCTGCGGAAGCATTAACAATGCGCGAAGGGAGAGAAAGTAATGTCATCCTTACGGATGTTTTACGGGAGCGCTTGCACCATATCAATCAAATAAAACTGGGTCGCAAAACCACCCACTTTAATGACGCGAATATTGAAAGAGCTATCCAGAAGCTCAAGGACGCCCCTTTGTCCGAAGGATTGGTGCAGGCATGCAATCAGACCTATAATCTTTTGGTTTTTGGTCTGGCTTTGGAGCAATCCATTGATGGCGATAAGAAAAGTCATACCATCCAATACATCGATTGGGAAAATCCAGGTAATAATATTTTTCACCTTACGGAAGAGTTTTCGGTAATGCGTACCGGTCGTAAGGACACTTACAGACCGGATATAGTCCTTTTTGTGAATGGGATTCCATTGGCGGTTATCGAGTGCAAAAGTCCAACCATCAAAGAGCCTATCAAACAGGCTATTTCGCAACATATCCGCAATCAACAAGAAAATGGTATTCAACACCTCTATGTTTATAGCCAAATCTTAATGGCACTTAGTCTGACAGAAGCCAAATACGCCACTACCAATACCAAAGAAGAATTCTGGGCTGTATGGAAGGAAAAAGACGAGCGATATCAAAATACGATTCAGGAACTGGTGAATCGTCCATTGGCCAGTGAGTTGGTAGATAAACTTTTTGCTCATCCTGATATCAGAACCGTTGCAGACAGAAAAAGCTTTGAAGAAAAATATGCTTTGCCCGTAGCGCCTACCGCTCAGGATATCCAATTATATGGCTTGGCCGCACCCGAGCGTTTGTTGCAAATCGTAAAGGAATTTATTTTGTTCGAAGGAGGTGTGGTGAAAAAAGTAGCCCGATTCCAACAGTTTTTTGCCATCAACAAAATCATGAAGCGCATCAAGCCCATTCGCAATGGCAAACGCAAAGGCGGGGTAGTATGGCATACTCAAGGAAGTGGTAAATCCTTGACCATGGCTATGCTGGCCAGAAAGATAAAGCAGGAAATTCTGAATCCGCAAATCATCATTGTCACCGACCGTACTGATTTGGACCGTCAAATCACAGAAACTTTACGTAAAGTAGAGATTGATGTACTGAATGCAGGTTCAGGCAAGCAGTTGATAAGTTTATTGCAAGGTAATGGAGATTTTGTAGTTACAACAATTATCAACAAGTTTGATGCTGCCGTTAAAAATTTGGCGCACACACAGGCAGATAGTCCCAATATTTTTGTATTGATAGATGAGGCGCATCGTACACAGTACGGGGTCTTTAATGTCAATATGGAGCGCGTATTGCCCAATGCCTGCTTTGTGGTGTTTACCGGTACGCCATTGATGAAAAAGCAAAAGAACACCGCAGAAAAATTTGGCGGCATTATCGACACCTACACCATTGTGGAGGCAGAACAAGACGGTGCGATTGTACCGATACTGTATGAAGGTCGTTTGGCGCTACAGGATGTCAATAAAACAGCATTGGACAAAGGAGTGGATATGGTGATGGAAGATTTGGAAGAATATCAGAAAGTGGACTTGAAGAAAAAAATGAGCAAAGCCAATCTGATTTCCAAAACCGACCAAAACATTTATCAAATAGCCTTCGATATCAGCAAGCATTTTCAAGAGAATTGGGGCGTAGATAAAACAGGCCAGCATTCCGGATTCAGAGGGATGGTGGTTTGTCCTGATAAATTGACGGCTGTTAAGTATAAAAAAGCCTTTGACCTTATTGGAAAAGTTAAGACAGAAATTGTCATGTCACCTCCGGACACGCGGGAGAACAATGAAGATGTACATAGCTCAGAGTCTCCAGAAGTACAGCAATATTATGAAATGCTCAAAACCAAGTACGGAAATGATATTGACAAGATGATTATTCATCAATATGAGTATGGAGAGAGCATTGAATTGCTGATTGTTATCGATAAGTTGCTTACCGGCTTCGATGTGCCGCAAACGATTGTGATGTACTTGTGCAGAAAATTGAAAGACCATACACTGCTGCAAGCCATTGCCCGTGTAAACCGTGTGTATCCCGGCAAAGATTATGGATACATCATTGACTATGTCGGCATTATGGAAGAGTTGCAACAAGCGATGGAAACCTATGCCGGAAATACGGATGGCTTTGATCCGGAAGATTTAAAAGGCGCATTTACAAATATCAAAGTCGAAGTAGAAAAACTACCCAGAGCGTATGCGGATGTTTTGGATTTGTTCAAAAGCATCAAAAATAAACACAATATCGATGAGTATGTCACGCTCTTGGCAGATGAAGCCTTGAGAGAAGAGTTCTATTCCAAATTCAGTACTTTCTCCAGAATATTCAAGATTGCTTTGTCCACACGTGAATTCCACGAACAAACGCCTGCTGCTGTCATGGAGGAATACAAGTCTGCTTTAAAGAAATTTGCCCAAATTCGTGTGGCCGTCAATAATACCTATGCCGATACCATAAGTTTTGCACAGTATGAAAAGCAGCTGCAAAAATTATTAGATCAGCATGTGATTACCGAAGATATCATCAGACTGGTTGAGCCGATAAATATTCTGGATACCGAAGCATTTGAAGAAGAACTGAATAAATTAAACGGCCCACGAGCCAAAGCCGAAAAAATTGCCGCTGCTACTTCAAAATATCTTACGGTAAATATCGACACAGATCCAGTATTGTTTCGCAAGCTATCCGAGTTAATTTCGGAGACCATAGCCGAAATGCGTGCCAATCGTCTGTCAGAATTGGAAGCCTTGAAACGCTTACAAGAAATAAAAGAGCAAGCTCTAAAAGGCGGAGGAGATACTGTGCCTGAAGAATTGCAAGGCAAACGCAGAAATATTGGTATTTATCACTTGTTCCAATCGGAAGAACTATTAAATGGCAAAGAAGTTGACGCTGCTTTAATGTTTGATGAAATACTTTCGTCTTGCGAAATTGTGGATTGGCATAAACGAATTGATATCATTAATAAAATAGAATTGGAGTTTGGAGATTACTTGATGGATGTTATGGATTTGCCGATGGACAAAGCCGATGAATTGACCAAAAAAGCCATTGAAATAGCCATAGCAAGTAGTAAATGATGAAAGAATATGTACAATTTGGCAGACATACCATCGAATTTGAGTTGCGTTATGCAGCTCGAAAGAGTTTGGGTATAAAAGTGAATCCGGATACCAGTGTTGAGGTTTCCGCGCCGGAGACCTTGAGTCTCGATAAAATACATCAAGCTGTGACACGAAAGGCGATGTGGATTCTGAAACAGAAATCCTATTTTCTCGGTATGGACACGGTCACTAACGACATTATCGCCAAGTCGGGATATTCGGTGAATTACTTAGGACGACGCTATAAAGTAATGGTAGGAATAGGCGGTAAAAACGAAGTAAGCTATAAGGGAAATTTGTTTTTGGTAACGGTAAAGAAAAAATCCTATGCACAAGAAGTATTGGAGCAATGGCTAAAAGAAAAAGCCTATCAAAAGATTACCGAAATTGCCAAGCCTATCATAAAAAAGTTTAGCGAGCGGTACAAAGCCCCATCTGAAATTTACTTTCAGGAGATGCCCACCCGTTGGGGGAGCTGTACGGTGAAGAACAAACTCATTTTTAATCCACGATTGATACATACCCCAAAGCGGTGTATCGAGTATGTGGTGATGCACGAATTATGTCATATCGTCCATAAAAACCACAGTCAACAATTCTTTGAACTATTAACGCAGTTAATGCCCGATTGGGAGAAGCGAAAGGAGAAGCTGGATAATTATAAATAATCATCAGAGAAAAACTACTCTTTACGACAAACTCGGTTTTATAGGAATATAAGCGCTGAAATTTTTAGAACAAAAGGGAAAATCAAATCTAAATGATGCATTCAAAACCATTTATAGAATAATTTTCCTAAGTGCATAGCTTGGTAGACTGAAATAAGTTAATATGAAATTATATTTATTTACATATAATCTTTGGCATTCGTTTAATAATCGATGTAAAAGCATATAATCATGTACACCAATCTGGCAAATTTTGTCAAATCGAAACGTAAAGAAGTGAATTTAACGCAAGAAGAATTTGCAGATCGCGCAGGAGTTGCTCTTACCGTTGTTCGTAAAATTGAGCAGGGAAAAGAAAATTTGAGCCTTGCAAAAGTGAATCAAACATGGGGCGAACATAAAACGTTGTAACTGCCCTTATTTTGAAGGGTAAACACAACGAATAATAGAATTATCCTCTCACAAAGTCCTTGGAGAAGCATATCAGGCTTTTATTCCTGCAAGCATTGTTGGGATAAAAGTATTCTGAAGCAATCGTAATGATACGGGGGAGTGTTATAAAGAATCAATTCGGTATGGCTACGAAACTTTCTTTCCCAATCGAAAGAAAACTAAACGTGCTTCGCAAACTGTAGGAGCAGTAAGTAATCATACTATTTTGCCAGGTCCTTCCCCCACTTTTTATTATTTATGTCATCACCGGCGAAGCTATTTTTTTACTTCTTTGCTACATTCTCGTCAAAACAACCCCGTCCTCTCTCTTGAATCCGCTTATTTCATCGTTAGGGCATATCTCCCTGAAAGTTTATGGCGTAAGCCATGGGGGGCCTAATTATTGTAACCTCCCTGGGATCACCTGTTCCTAATGTTGTGTTTTATTTTGCGATCATCCATGCATTGCTCAATCAGGTTTGCCAATTACATTCACCGTTTGCCAGGTGCTATGGAGTCAGGATCGTACACCAATAGGTGCTTACTCTTTCTTGCTTAGCATCAGTATATAGCTTACTATTTCGCTTGTCTCTTTGATGGAGAGTTGGGTTTTAAATGAGGGCATTTTGTTACGTCCTTCCCGAACGATCTTCAATAATCTTACACTGTCTAAGCTTGACTGTCGAAGGTTAGTTGCACCATTGATTCGGGCAGGGCCATCAGTTCCGTGGCAGGCACTGCAGTAACGGATGTATAGTTCGGAGCCGCTCGTTGCAGACGCTGCAACGGGGGGCGTCTCGTCAGAAGCAATATTGCAGGCCAGCCATATTGCCATTATGAAGGCTAAGTAATATCGCATAGGCATCTTGAATTAAAACCGAAATGCAGAAACGATAAGTATGACAGCCAAAATGAGCATTGCCATAATGTAGAATCGATGCTGTTGCGCGAAAAACTTCATTAATACCCGTTCTGATGGTTGAAGCACATCATTCTTAAAGGTATGGTTGAACCATTTTCGTTGTCTTGTGGTGAAGATGATGAAGAGTACGATGCTGTGGATGGCTAAGGGAAATTTTATTTGAAACCATAATTGTTCGGAATAAATGCCTTTGGTTGCCGCCATCATGGCAACACCAGAGACGACAGCCAGTATGCCTGCCAGATGTATGTTTCGGCTGATTTTGTTTTTTATGTTGTATAAAAAGAACGCTTTATCAGAGTCGGTAAAGAAAGCTTGTCTCAGCTTTCTGAATAAAAGATAATCGGTAAAAGCCGTACCAATAAACAGTACAAATCCGACCATGTGCAGACTGAGTAAGATGGGATACACTGTATGCATACTGATTGAAGTTGAGAAATGTTGGGTGATAGAAAAATTAGTGGGCTACTTCTACAATCGCTTGATAGGTTTGCGCATCGTCTATATGGTTAATAATAAAGTCGGCCAGGTCTGCGCGGGAGATGCTCAAGCAAGCATCCAAAAAATCATTGACCGCATACCGGTATTGGCCTGTGTAGGAGCCTTTGGTGAGACGGGGCGGTCGTACGGAAGTCCAATCCAGATTGCTTTTTTTCAAAACATCTTCCATTCGTAGGGTATCGTCGTATAGATGACGAAGGAATCGTTGCAGCACATTCTTGATAAAAAATCTGATGAAGAGATTGTGCTTGGGACTCACTTCCACCCCTGAGGCTGAAATACAGATAAGGCGGCGCACCTGTTGGCGATGCATTGCAGTTGTCAGCATCTTTATGCCCTCTGAAAAAACATAAACCGGTTGTTGCACTGCCTTAATTCCTATTGCCGAAATCACGGCGTAGGCTCCCGCTAGTTCGTCAAAATAGGTATCGGGTTGAAGGATGTCGCTTTTCACCACCTTAAGATGAGGATGCGTAAGGGTGATGGTTTCCGGCCTTCTTACCATAGCAACTACCTGATAGTTATGACGTAAAGCCAGATTGACAAGGAAGCATCCCGTTCCTCCATTAGCTCCAAAGATGATTAGCTTTTTCATGGGTTATTTTATTTCGGTTGCGTAATAAATATTGACAAATATACTTTGTTCCCGAATAAAAATATCGAATCCGAAGGAATTTTATATATTTTTGTTACGAAAACACAGAAAATGGAAGAAACAGTCGAATTGGTATGTCGTTGGGCGGAATTCAAGAAAGCGCATCCCAACGCTTCTATTGAAGATTTTTGTCGGTATTACATCATTGAGCAAAGAGAGAGTACCAAGCAAGAATCCTTGGTAGGGGGCGTTATTCCCGATAGTGTTTCAGGTTTACTGGTTAAGTTGCTTGCACGCATTGCCCGTATTCACGCCACCTATGTATCTATGGTATTGGAAGAGGAAGCTGTGTCAAGGATAGAAGAAGTGGGGATTTTGGCAACTCTCTATCAAATGGGACATCCCAAAAAATCGGAGGTGATCTATTCCAATTTGCTTGATTTTTCGAGCGGTACTGATATGATTGCTCGTCTGAAGGCCAAAGGATTTGTTAACGAATCGGAAGACAAGGAAGACAAACGCTCGAAGCGCTTATCGTTGACTAAGGAGGGAAAGAAAGTATTTTTGAAGGTCATTCAAAAGATAGTGCGTGTAGCGAATCTGTTAACATACGATATGTCGGAAGACGACAAAAAATTGTGCATTCAGTTACTGAAGCATATCGACATAAAGTTTTCGGCTGTGGTGCATAAACACAAGGGGAGAAAATTCGATGATGTCTATCGCGAAATGACTTCCTAGATTAAGCGCTTGGCTGGAGCGTTAATAAGGCCGCCCGACTCAAAAAAATGGAAGGGGTAGCCATTATTTTAAAACCTTCATGCAATAGTACGTTGAGGATGTGATGGTATTGACGACGCGGTACATGGAATTTTTGTTCGGCTACCAGTAATAATGTAGCATCGTGGCATCGCTGCTTCAACTCGCTCGCTATCTTTTCTAAATAAATCATCTCGTGCAGGGTATAAAAAGCCAAGATAAAGTCAAACTTTAAGTGGAGATGAAGCGTTTCATGACTACTTTGATGAACAAGAATGTTGCGTAAATGCGGTTTACGTTCCAGTTTGGCGTTCAGTATGTCTAGCATCCCTTTTTGAACATCTGCAGCCACCACCAACCCTTGTTCACCCACCATTTCCGCTAATGCGATTGTAAAAAAGCCCGGACCACATCCAAGATCTAATACCCGCATTTTAGGTTTGACGTATGGTTTAAGGATGCGCTTGGGATCTTGTAACCAATATCTCAGCGTACTGGTTAGCCTATGGGCTTCTTCGATCGGATGGAGTAGGGGGTGTTGCATCATCAGTATATTTAGAACGTTATAAGAGTAAATTTAACGCATCATTACAATGAAAACAATACGTAGGGTATAGGCTAAAACTTTTAATGTGCAAGTATTTGTGAAAATGTCGAAAGCCGGCCTGCTACTTCGATCATCCTCCTTTTGCTCTAGGTTTTTTGAATTCCACAAGCGCAGTGCAGGAAGGGAAATAGGCGAGCTAGTATCTCAGTCGCTTCTCTAGTTTGGGACCAATAGCATATCTTTATAATGCGATTTCATAATGGTATATGTCCCATCCATCGTACAAAAAACACCCGGCATGCAGCTCTTTATCGTACTATGCGCTATCAGTAGGATTGCCTGTATTGGTAGCGGGGATTTTGTTTTATGGTATGCATCGTTGGAGTAAGGGGGTGGCGCTGATGCCCATCGATGCAGTATTGATGTATCTTTTGCCAATTGCATGTGGGGTAGGAGTATATCTATTGATGAGAAACAGTTGGCATCGTAGGGCTGATGGCCGTTATGTGCGTGTTCCCAAAGCTTATTACAAAAACTCAGCGCAACTACCCAAAGCTACTTTGCAAGAACCCCAAGCCTACGATATCATTGCTTATAACGCTTATTCGGAGGCTTTGTGGATGAGCATTGCAGGGATAGTGCTGATCGGCTTTTCGATATTCGTTTTTCGGGAAGGTTATATTTTGCTGCCTTTGTTCCTCTTGTGCTTCGGGTTGTGGGTGATGGTGAGCGGCATTAAGGATTTTATCAACCGCAAGCCCCAGCTGAAACTGAGTCAAACCGGTATATGGACACCTCAATTGGGCTATCGCAGTAGGGAGGAAATCAAAGCCCTAAGCATCATTACTAAAAGGAGATACAAATCGCCCGAGTGGATCTTGGAGATTTATCTCCATCAACCGCGCGCCACGCAGGCATTATTGCCTGATGATACACTCTCGCTCAGCAGTTTGACGCCATGCGATGCGGTGATACAATATATTCAGCGTTACTATCTGCGGGATGAGTGATGATTTTTCTGATACACCACCTGCAAGGTATCTGCACTGAGTTTGCGATATTCTGATAAGCGTAAAGGAATATGCTGGGGGAGAAAATCGTCGCCTGGACTGATGATGGGTACCATGTGAAAAATAAAATCCGTAACCAGGTCAGCCTTCAGAAAAGCATTATATACTTGGGTGCCTCCACCGACGAGCATTGTTTCATGACCGCGCTGTGCCAAATAAGCAAGGGCAGCTTCGGGTGATGATGCTACTATTTTGTCTTCGGTTGGGGCGAGGGATTGTGACAACCATACCAGGTCTACTCCCGAATAGGCGGCTTTTAACCGATCGGCACCGCCCATGGCTTGCTCAAATACTTCAAAAGATTTTCTACCCATGATTAAATTGCCATAGCTGCGAATAATAGCCGCCGAAGCTTCGATGATTTCCATCGGTACTTGATGATTGAGGTTCTCTGACAATAGAATTTTACCGTTTGCGGATATATTGGCTAGTAAGATTACTTTCATAAAGAAAATTGTATTAAACTTGTTGCAAAAATATTAAAGCCGTCAACCGTATAGCTATAGCGTTTCCTCGAGGTAACTATGTTTCATAGCCTATGACTGCAAAAGCACCATACGACACCCAAGCCTGTAAGCTCAATCGCCTTGCGATAAGAGACAGCCTAGAACTTATTGGAGGGAAATGGAGTTTGTTAGTGGTGCTCTTGCTAGGCAGACAGCAAGAGCCGATGCATTTTAAGCAAATTCAGAGAGCGCTGGATGGCATTTCTGCAAAAGTGTTGACTCGAGAGCTCAAACTCCTAGAAGAAAACCGTATTCTAAATAGAACAGTGCAGGATACCCTGCCTGTCACCGTTACATATGCCCTCACCGATTATGGTAAAACCCTGGTTCCCATCGCTCGTGCATTGCAGCAATGGGGGAAGCAACATCGCGAGGTGATTCTGGAAAATTTTAGACATTCTAAAAAGTAATGTCATTACGCGATGCTGCCGCTATTTATGCACTGTAGGCGCGTAGCTGTAGCGCCTTGCGTACAAAGAGCAACAGCAACTGCAGGCATAATATTAGACTGAAATAGGATAATCCTAATGTCAGCTGATCTTTAATGGTGATAACATGCACCACAATATAGCTGACAATGGAAAAGATAACATAAGAACCGCCACTGGCTAGACCGCTTGCGGTAGCAGCATATTGGGGTCGACTAGTGAGCGAATAGGTAAAATAGGTGTTATAGCTATAGCCCAACCAAAAGTGAATGAGGAAAACAAATATCATGATGATGTACAGCTGATGAAAAACGGTTGCGGTAGTCAGCATGATAGCCACGACTATGAATTGTGAAACTGCCGATAGTTGTAATTTCTGAAAAGCGGGTTTATTGACGTGTTTCTTGCTCAGTAGTCCTCCAAAAAACATGGCGAGTCCCGATACCAAGGCGCAATAGCCGGTATGAACAGCCGTGAGATGATATTCGTGCTCTACAATAAACGCAATGCTCATCCCAAATACCATCACCATACTGTAGCATAATCCCAGTACAATAATGCCTAGGCTAAAGTCGGGAGCGCTTAGCAATTGCCGATACATCGAAAGAACCGACTTCAGTTTAAACGGATGTCTATGCGTGATGGTTTCTCCGCTATATATCCATTCCAGCACCAACATAATAAATGCATATAAAGCCAGAAAAAGGAAATTGGCGCGCCATCCGAAACTTTCCTGTAGATAGCCTCCTACAAACGGCGCCACAATAGGTGCGGTAGACCATACCACAGTCACAAGGCTCGTATAGTGTTTTCTTTTTTCTCCGGTGAATACATCCACAAAAAAGGCGCGCTTACACACTACAATAAAAGAAATTGCAATGCCTTGTATAAAGCGTAGCACCAGGATAGTATTCAAATCGCTGCTGAATGCAATGGCCAATGAGGAGAGCAATAAAACCATCAGCGAAATGATATTAATCTTATAGCGTCCGAAGCTATCCGAAATACTACCTACAAATAATTGGGATATACCATAACTTACGAGATAAAGGCTTAATGTAAGTTTGATATCCGATTCGCTTATCTGTAAGTCGGTTGCCATATGTGGAAACGAGGGAATGTAAACATCCATAGCGAAACCAGATAGGGGAATAAGAGCAAATGCTAAGATGGTACTGATGCCTTCGTGTTCTTTTTTCAGTTGCTTCATTATAGAAATCTCCTTTCTTTGAGCAGGCAAAATTATGCCGAGGCAGCGCGAAAACCGTTAAATGATTCAAACAAGATTTTACAAAAATCAAATATCCTGCTCATGATGTGCTCTGAAAGATCGGGGCGTGAAGCCGGTGTTTTTCTTAAAGAAATGAGTGAAATGTTGCACATACTCAAAGCCTAACGCTTCCGCTATTTCCGAAATATTCCAATCTGAATATTTTAATAAACTTATGGCTTCAGCAGCAATGCGCTCGTTAATGAGTTGGGTGGTAGATTTGCCGGTTTGTTCTTTTAGGCAATGATTGAGGTGGTTGACATGCACATGCAAAAGCTTGGCAAAATCGGAAGGGGTTCGCAGTTGAATGGGATTGAGAGGGGAGTCGATGGGGAATTGCGCTTCCAGTGCATTGATGAAGGCATTCACCACTCGGTTTTTGGAACTCTTTTCGGGGTATAAAGAATCGGTTTGCGATTGTATCCAGATTACCTGATAAACAATGAGTTGCAGCCATTTTTTCACTACGGCTTCACGGTATTCAAAGTCGCTGTGATAGGCATTGTACATCTGTTGAAAGCAGAAAAACAGCAGCTGATAAGTGTCTTCATTCAGAAAGAGAAAAGATCGGCGCGCTACGTTTAAAATATGGGTGAGGTGTGTAAAGAGTTGTTTTAAATCATAGGTTAGGTATTCATCATTAAATAAACAGATAAAGCCTGTAGGTTCTCCGGGAGTAGATTTCCAGCTATAAGCCATATTAGGTTGTGAGATGAAAATGCACGGCTTATCGATGACGATATTTTCTTCTCGAGTTTTTAATTCTGCGGTATTATTCAATAAGGTGATTTTCCAATAGTCACGTCTAGCAAAAGGAAGGCCTCCCGAGCAATTATTTCTTTTCAGAACGTTAAAATGTCGGGGTGTTTCTTTTTGTTCCAGCAGGTCGTGGGGCACCGGCTTTTTGATGAGTTCATAGTAATCGCGTAGGGATTCGATTTTTTCCATATTTACATAATTCAAATATTAGAAGGGATATGCAAAGTTAAGAATAATTAGTAATGGCTTCTGTTTATATCATAAAGATGTAGCACTGAGGAAGGGTTGAGAAAAAATGTTGCGGTAATTTGTTTTTTATTTAGTCACTAATTATCTTTGTAGCTAAGATATTTATTAGATGAGCAAAAAACACTGCAAGGAGATTATAGAAGCATTCAGTAATGCCAGTCGTCATTATTCGGATGCCTCTATTCTAATGCATGAGGCCATTGCCCGTAAAGTGGGCTTGCCCGGCACAGATCATAAGTACTTGGGCCTGATATTGCAACACCGCGAGTTGACGGCAGGAGCTATTGCCCGCCTTACCGGCCTCACCACAGGAGCCGTTACCGGCTTGATTGATCGTTTGGAGAAGAAAAAACTGGTGAAGCGGAAATTTTCTAAAGAAGATCGTCGCAAAGTGATGATTGTACCCAACGAGGAGAATGCTATGAGGCTTCTGGGCCCCATATTTGGTGCACTCACGCAGCGCACCGCAAAGCTGTTGAGTGGTTATTCCGAAGAGGAGGTAAAGGTGATATTGCGGTATTTCACGGAAGCTACAACACTTATGAAGGAAGTAACCGATTCTCTAAATAATCCATAAAAAATGAGCAATATGGAAAATCTTACTACAGCCTATGTACACCGCGCCGAACTATGGCTTTTTATTTCTACAGTAGTATATTTTCTGATGAACGGTGCACAAATTTTCGAAACATTGATACTGGTACCCAAATGGGGAGCTGCCCCGCCGGAGAGCTTAAAAATACTGCTGGATGGTAAAGGTACCGGGCTTAAGCCTTTCTGGATTATCTTTCATTCCTTTCATGAAATCTTGTTTATTCTGGCCATTATTTTCTGCTGGAGAATTGAGCCGGTGCGCAATGCCTTGTTGATAATATTTGCATTGCATGTGGGCCTGCGCGTATGGACCATTGCCTATTTTGCACCCAATATCATCGCTTTTCAACAAATTGCTGAAAATCCTTCGCAGATGATGACCGATATTGCCGCGCGTATTGCTCGCTGGGAAAAGTTGAACTATTGGAGAGTGGTGCTCTACATGTTGCTCTCCATTGCTTTGATACCTTTGTGTATTAAAGTATTTCATTTACGTCCATAAGGCAACGGTGTTGTGAGAGGCAATATGCAGCGCATGTTCATTGCTGCAACACATCCGTCAGGAACAATTTATCTTACCCATTATACGTTGTAACATTTTTATATGTAGTATTTTTCATAATCGTAATCAATATCAACAGACAGCGATAGAAATATCCTGTCTGTTTTTTATTTGTATTTTTCAAAAGTTTTGCCGTATTATTGTGTGTAGTTTACACATTCATTGATGATGTGGTATTGGCGGTTGGTTCAATTAATTTGATTACTTTGCCGCAATTTTAAAAGAATGATGTATGAGTTTTGAAAACTTCAGGGTTCCTTACGAAATTGATGCTAATTATAGTACAAAGGTGGCTTATTTTTCCATGGAGTATGCTATCCATCAGCCGTTAAAGATATACAGTGGTGGATTGGGATTTCTGTCTGGTTCGCATCTGCGCAGTGCATACGAGCTGCGTCAGAATATGATTGGAATCGGTATTCTGTGGAAGTACGGCTATTACGACCAAGAGCGTAATCAGGATCAAACCCTGAATGTAACCTGGAAAGAAAAAACTTACAGCTTTTTGGAAGATACCGGTATCAAGTTTCAGGTGACTATTCACGATCATCCGGTATGGGTGAAAGTTTGGTATCTGAATCCTGAGACCTTCAAAACTGCTCCTTTATTTTTATTGAGCACCGAACTGCCGGAGAACGATTACGTATCACAAACCATTACACACAAACTTTACGATGCTAATGCTGCTACTAAGCTGGCGCAATGCATTCTGCTGGGCGTAGGGGGTGCCAAGCTCATGGATATTCTCAACTTTAATCCGGAGGTATATCACCTCAATGAAGCCCACGGTTTGCCTGCAGCTTTTTACTTGTATCAAAAGTATCAGCAAAATATAGAGGAAGTAAGAAAGAGACTGGTGTTTACTACACATACACCTGAAGAAGCCGGTAATGAAAAGCACGATATTTATCTATGTCATAAGATGACCTATTTCTGCGGATTGGGTGTGGAAGAAGTGAAGTCATTGATCGGCGAGTACAGCGATATGTTTAATCATTCACTTGCCGCCTTACGCATGGCTCGTTTGGCAAACGGTGTGTCTCAATTGCATGGCGAAGTGTCGCGAGAAATGTGGGGTAAATATGGTAATATCTGTCCGATTATTTCCATTACCAATGCACAGAACTGGACCTATTGGGCCGATAAACATATGTATAAATTCAGGGAAGTAGGGGATGATTACGGACTAGATGATCGTAAGAAATGGATGAAGAAGCGTGCGTTTGAAATTGTGGCTGATCAGACGGGGAAACTCTTCGATCCTGATGTGTTCACCATCGTATGGGCCAGAAGATTTGCAGGTTATAAGAGAGCCGGCCTGATTGCTTCCGATAGGGAGCGTTTTGCAGAGTTGATGAATAATACCAAGTATCCCGTGCAGATGATTTGGGCCGGAAAGCCTTATCCGATGGATCATCCAGCCATTGGCGAGTTTAATGAACTGGTGCATCTGAGTAAGAATTTTAAAAATGTGGCCGTACTGATAGGTTATGAATTAGCGCTTTCTAAACGCCTGAAACAGGCTGCAGATGTATGGCTCAACAATCCGCGTGTGCCGCGCGAAGCTTCAGGTACCAGCGGTATGACTGCTGCCATGAACGGTGCTGTGAACTTCTCTACCGATGACGGCTGGATTCCTGAGTTTATCAATCACGGACATAATGGCTTTGTCATTCCCAAAGCTGATTACAGAAATATGTCGGTGTATGATCAGGATCAGTACGATCTAAACAAACTGTACGAAATTCTTACCGGGGAAATTTTGCCCCTGTATTATGAGAATTACAGTACTTGGCGTCAGATTATGAAAAACGGCATGCAGGACGTGCGTTTCAGATTCGACAGTAGCCGTATGGCGCATGAATATTACGAAAAGCTCTACAATGCTTAATGCCAAGAGTGATATGTTATATAGAAAGAAGGTGTAGTTACCTTCTTTCTTTTTTTATACCGATGCTTCTTTATAAGTCGTATAAAGTTTTATAGCTTCCACAGCGGCTTTTACATCGTGTACTCTTAGAATCTGCGCACCGTTGAGCAGGCCAATGGTATTGATAACGGTAGTACCATTCAGCGCTTCTTCGGGCGTAATACCGAGTGTGTGGTAGATCATTCCTTT
>Ga0182746_1002154_pt1 | contig 15572 bp, 14 predicted proteins | sample eDN3rd30CBELigOP_FD_128881 | JGI IMG/M metagenome (GOLD analysis project Ga0182746, IMG submission 128881) | Enriched Organic Plus compost microbial communities from Emeryville, California, USA - eDNA 3rd pass 30_C BE-Lig OP (version 2) (version 2) ... | reverse complement strand
GCCGCGACCAGCCCGGCCGCCAGCGATGCGAAAAGGAATCTGCGCATGTGTCTTCTCCATCGATTTTCTAGAATAGCGGCGGCGCGAGCGGCGCCGTCCGGCCGCGCGCCGGGCGCGGCGCCGCCCATCATAGCGGCATTTTTCCCCATGGTTTCCCCCGTTTCCTGCTAAGGCCCTGCATGGACCATTCCCACACCGCTGCGGCGCCGGCCGCCGCCCCGGCCCGGCCCGCGGCCGGCGGCGCCTGGGCCCAGGCCTGGCGCATGACGCTGCGCGACGCCCGCGCGGGCGAGTTGCGCCTGCTCGTCCTGGCCATGGTGATCGCCGTGGCGGCGGTCGCCAGCGTGGGCTTCCTGGCCGACCGGGTGGGCGCGGCGCTGGAGCGCGACGCCGGCCAGATGCTGGGCGCCGACCTGGTGCTGGAGTCGGACGCCGCCATCGCCCCGGAAGTCGCCGACGAGGCCGCGCGGCGCGGCCTGGCCATGGCGCGCACCTGGCAGTTCCCGTCCATGGCCAGCGCCGGGGACGCGGTCCAGCTGGCCTCGGTCAAGGCCGTGGAGCCCGGCTATCCCCTGCGCGGCGAACTGCGCACGGCCGCCGCCCCGGGCGCGCCCGAGGACGTCCGGCAGGGCGTGCCCGAGCCCGGCACCGCCTGGGCCGACGCCCAGCTGCTGGCGCTGCTGGGCCTGCGGGTGGGCGACACGCTGGGCCTGGGCGACACGCAGTTGCGCGTGACCCGCGTCGTCACCTACGAGCCCGACCGCGGCATGCAGTTCGTCAACGTCGCGCCGCGCCTGCTGATCGCGGCGTCCGACCTGCCCGCCACCGGGCTGCTCGCGCCCGGCGCGCGGGTCGATTACCACCTGCTGGCCGCGGGCGAACCGGCGGCCGTGCGGGACTTCCGCGACTGGCTGGCCGACCGCCTGCAGCGCGGCCAGAGCCTGGATACCCTGGAATCCGGCCGGCCCGAGGTGCGCCGCGCGCTGGACCGCGCCCAGCGCTTCCTGGCCCTGGTGGCCCTGCTGGCCGTGCTGATCTCGGCGGTCGCGGTGGCGCTGGCCGCGCGCCGCTACGCCCTGCGCCACCAGGACGGCACGGCGGTCATGCGCTGCCTGGGCGCGACCCGGCGCCAGGTCATGGCGCTGCTGGCCATCGAATTCGCCCTGGTGGGCGCGGCGGCCTCGCTGGCCGGCGGGGCGCTGGGCTATCTGGTCCACCAGGGGCTGGTGCTGGCCCTGGGCGACCTGATCGACGTGCAATTGCCCGCGCCCGGCTGGGTGCCGGCCGCGCAGGGGCTGCTGGCCGGGGTCTGGCTGCTGCTGGGCTTCGCGATGCCGCCGCTGTCGCGGCTGCTGGACGTGCCGCCGGCCCGGGTGCTGCGGCGCGACGCCATGGGCGCCGGGCATCGCGGCATCGCCGGCTACGTGCTGGGCGCGGCGGGCTTCGCCGCGCTGCTGTGGTGGTTCGCCGGCGACCTGCGCCTGGGGGCGGTGGTCTCGGGCGGCTTCCTGGCGGCCTTCGCGGTCTTCGCCGCCGTGGCGGCGCTGCTGCTGGCGCTGCTGGCGCGCGTGCGCGGCGCGGTGCGCGGCATGCCGGCGCTGCGCTTCGCGCTGGCCGGGGTGGTGCGCCGCCGCGGCGCCACCCTGGCGCAGACCTGCGCGCTGGCCGTCGGGCTGATGGCGCTGGCCCTGCTGGCCATTACCCGCACCGACCTGATCGCCGGCTGGCAGGACACGCTGCCGCCGGACGCGCCCAACCGCTTCCTGATCAACATCCAGCCCGACCAGCGCGAGGCCGTGTCGGCGCGCCTGGCCGAGGCCGGCCTGGGCCAGGCGCAGCTCTGGCCCATGATCCGCGGCCGGCTGGTGGCCATCGGCGAGCGCCCGGTGTCGCCGGCCGACTACGACGAGCCGCGCGCCAAGCGGCTGGTGGACCGAGACTTCAACCTGTCGCGCGCGCCGGCCGTGCCGTCGCACAACCGCATCGTCGCCGGGCGCGACCTGGACCCGGCCGCCGCCGAGGTTTCCATCGAGCAGGGCCTGGCGCAGTCGCTGGGCATCGCCCTGGGCGACCGCCTGCGCTTCGACGTGGCCGGCCGGCTGATCGACGTGTCGGTCACCAGCGTGCGCCGGGTCGACTGGGACAGCATGAACGTCAACTTCTTCGCCCTGATGACGCCGGCGGCGCTGGACGGCATCGACCAGAGCTGGATCACCTCCTTCCACCTGCCGCCCGGCCAGGCCGGCCTGACCCAGGGCCTGGTGCGCGACTTCCCCAACCTGACGGTGTTCGACGTGGGCGCCATCCTGGCCCAGCTGCGCAGCGTGCTCGACCGCGTGGCGGCGGCGGTGCAACTGCTGTTCGTCTTCACCCTGGCCGCCGGCGTGGTGGTGCTGGTGGCGGCGCTGTCGGCCACCCGCGACGAGCGCGTGCGCGAGGCCGCGCTGCTGCGCGCGCTGGGCGCCACGCGCCGGCAGCTGGCGCGGGCGCAGCGCCTGGAGCTGCTGGCGGTGGGCGCGCTGGCCGGGCTGCTGGCCGCGGCCGGCGCCACCGCGGTGGCCTGGGCGCTGGCCAAATATGTGTTCGAATTCGAGCTGGGCTGGCGGCTGTGGCCCTGGCTGGCCTGCCTGGCCGGCGGGATGCTGGCGGCCTGGTCGGGCGGCGCCCTGGCCCTGCGCGGCGTGCTGCGCACCCCGCCGCTGGTGACGCTGCGCGAGGCATGATGGAAACGATGAACCCCACCCGCACGCTTTACGAAGAACTGGGCGGCGAGGCCGGCGTGAACGCGCTGGTCGAGCGCTTCTACGACCTGATGGACATCGACGCCGACCTGGCGCCGCTGCGCGCGCTGCACGGCGCCAGCCTGGACGGCGCGCGCGAGAAGCTGCGCCTGTTCCTGGCCGGCTACCTGGGCGGCCCGGACCTCTACGTGCAGCGCTACGGCCACCCGCGCCTGCGCGCCCGCCACCTGCCCTTCGCCATCGACAGCCGGGCGCGCGACCTGTGGCTGGTCTGCATGGGCCGGGCCATGCAGGACCTGCGGATCGCCGAGCCGCTGGCCGAGCGCCTGCTGCACGGCTTCTACGGCACGGCGGACTGGATGCGCAACAAGGCGGATGCATGATGCGCGGCGGCGGCGGCGCGGCCGGCCGGCGATGCGCCGGCATTTCGACGGGATATTGACCATGGAGCGGACCACCATGCAGGACGACGTGCGCCAGGGCGAGCCGGCCCGCCTGGCCTGGCGGGGCGGGGCCATGCTGTACGCGCCCGAGCGCGTGGCCGAGCCCGGGCCCGCGCTGTTCGACCCGGCCGCCTACGGCGAGGCCGCCGCGCCGGTGGCCGAGGGCGGCCGGGCCGCGGCTTGGTTCGTGCACGGCCAGGCGGGCGCGGCGGTGCTGCGCCGCTACCGCCGCGGCGGCCTGATGGCCCGGCTGGGCCGGCGCAGCTACCTGTGGCTGGGCGAGGCGCGCACGCGCAGCTTCGCCGAGTTCCGCCTGATGCACGCCATGTGGCGCCAGGGCTTGCCGGTGCCGCGGCCCCTGGCCGCCGCCTACTGGCGGCGCGGCCTGGCCTGCGACGCGGCCATCCTGGTCGAGCGCATCGCCGGGGCGCGGCCGCTGGCCTCGGCGCTGGACGGCCCGGCCTGCCAGGCCGCCGCCCTGGCGATCGCGCGCATGCACCGGGCGGGCGTCCGGCATGCCGACCTGAACGCCCACAACGTGCTGCTGGACCCGGCCGGCGCCGCCTGGCTGATCGATTTCGACCGCGGCCGGGCCGGCCCGGCGCCGCTGGGCGAGGCCGCGCGCCGCGCCAACCTGCTGCGCCTGCGCCGCTCGCTCGCCAAGCTGGCCGGGCAGGCGGGCGAGCAGGCCTGGCAGCGCCTGGACGAGGCCTACCGGGCCGCCTGGCAGGCGGGGGCCTGAAACGCCGGCCGCCGCCCGTCGCCGGCGGGCCGGCGCGGGCGTAGGCCCCATGGTTAAAAGGCTTTATCATTTTGCCTTTTCGGACTTTCCGGGCACGCCAACGTTGCCGGCAAGGGGGATCGCGATGAGGATCACGACCGCGCGGCGGTGCGTGCGCGCCGCGCTGGGCGCGGCGCTGGCCATGGCGGGGCTGGGCGCCGGCGCCCAGGAGAACACCGTCAACGTCTACAACTGGGCCGAATACACCGCGCCCGACACGCTGCCCGGCTTCGAGAAGGCCACCGGCATCAAGCTGCGCTACGACGTCTACGACAGCAACGACACGCTGCAGGCCAAGCTGCTGACCGGCAAGTCGGGCTACGACGTGGTGGTGCCGTCCACCCACTACGCCGCCCGCCAGCTGGAGGGCGGCCTGTTCCAGAAGCTGGACAAGGCCAGGATACCCAACTGGCAGTATCTGGACCCGGACATCATGGCCCTGGTCGCCGAGGTCGACCCCGGCAACCAGTACCTGGTGCCCTGGGGCTACGGCACCAACGGCCTGGGCTACAACGTCACCCGCGCGCGCGAGCTGCTGGGCGCGGACGCCGACCTGGGCAGCTGGGACGTGCTGTTCAAGCCCGAGAACGCCGCCAAGCTGCAGGGCTGCGGCATCTCCATCCTGGACGAGGCCGCGCAGGTCTTCCCGGCCGTGCTGCACTACCTGGGCAAGGACCCCAACAGCAGCAATCCCGACGACTACCGCGCCGCGCTCGACCTGCTCAAGACGATCCGCCCCTACGTGCGCCAGTTCAGCTCGTCGGGCTACATCGACGAGCTGGCCGCGGGCGACCTGTGCCTGGTCTACGGCTATTCGGGCGACGTGCTGATCGCCGGGCGCCGCGCCAAGGAAGCCAGGCGCGCCTACCGGATCGACTACTACATCCCGCAGGGCGGCGCGCCCGCGTGGTTCGACACCATGGCCATCCCCAAGGACGCCCGCAACGTCGACGCCGCGCACGCCTTCATCAACTACATCGAGACCCCGCAGGTGCATGCGGCCATCACCAACCACATGTTCTACCCCAACGCCAACAAAGAGGCGCGCAAGTACGTGGACAAGGACGTGGCCGAGAACCCCATGATCTACCCGCCGCCCGAGGTCGCCAGGACCCTGTACGTCATCAAGCCCCAGCCCCTGGCCGTGCAGCGGCTGCAGACGCGGCTGTGGGCCGAGCTCAAGGCGGGGCGGTAGCCATCATGGCCGACAGCCGCGCGCCGGTTGCGCAGTATTCCGGCGATCCGGACGAGTTCGTCCGCGTTTCCGACCTGGTCAAGATCTTCGGCGACACCGTGGCCGTGCGCTCGGTCAGCCTGAGCGTGCGGCGCAACGAGCTGTTCGCCCTGCTGGGCAGCTCCGGCTGCGGCAAGTCGACGCTGCTGCGCATGCTGGCCGGCTTCGAGCAGGCCACCTCCGGGCGCATCCTGCTCGACGGCGAGGACATCACCGACGTGCCGCCCTACCGGCGGCCGGTCAACATGATGTTCCAGTCCTACGCGCTGTTCCCGCACATGAGCGTGGCGGCCAACGTCGCCTTCGGCCTGCGCCAGGAAGGCGTGGCGCGCGCCGAGATCCACGACCGCGTGTTCGAGGCGCTGGACCTGGTGCAGATGGCCCAGTATTCGCGCCGCAGGCCGCACCAGCTGTCCGGCGGCCAGCAGCAGCGCGTGGCGCTGGCGCGCAGCCTGGTCAAGCGGCCCAAGCTGCTGCTGCTCGACGAGCCCATGTCGGCGCTGGACAAGCAGATCCGCCAGAAGACCCAGATCGAGCTGTCGCGCATCCTGGACCAGGTGGGCGTGACCTGCATCATGGTCACGCACGACCAGGAAGAGGCCATGACCATGGCCGACCGGCTGGCCGTCATGACCGAGGGCCAGATCGTGCAGCACGGCACGCCGCGCGAGGTCTACGACTTTCCCGCCTCGCGCTTCGTGGCCGGCTTCATCGGCTCGGCCAACCTGTTCACCGGCACCATCGTGGTGGACGAGCCCGACCACGTCGCCATCGAAAGCGAGGACCTGCCGCGCCCGCTGTTCGTCAACCACGGCGTGAGCGAGCCGCTGGGCCGCGAGGTCCACGTCTCGATCCGGCCCGAGCGCCTGCACGTCGGCCGCGGCCAGCCGGCCGGTGAGCACAACTGGGCGCGCGGCCTGGTCAGCCACGTGGCCTGGCTGGGCAGCCACGCGCTCTACCAGATCCGCCTGGACTCGGGCAAGACGGTCGAGGCCAGCGTGCCCAGCCTGGCGCTGTCGCAGGACGACGCGCCGGGCATGGACGACGAGGTCTACGTCAGCTGGCGGCCCGACAGCCCCACGGTGCTGGTGTCATGAAAGCCGTCCGTGCGCGCCTGCCCGCGCCGCGCCTGCTGGCGGTGGCGCCGCCCTACGCCTGGCTGGCGCTGGTGCTGCTGGTGCCCTTCCTGCTGGTGGTCAAGATCAGCTTTTCCGACCTGCAGTTCGGCGTGCCGCCCTATACGCCGCTGGCCGAACTGCAGGACGAGGCGCTTTCCCTGACCCTGCACCTGCGCGGCTACGCGCTGCTGCTCACCGACAGCCTGTACGCGGCGACCTACGTCAATTCGCTCAAGATGGCGGCGGTCACCACGCTGTGCTGCGTGCTGGCCGGCTACCCCATCGCCTACTACATCGCCCGCTCGGCGCCTTCGGTGCGCGGCCTGCTGCTGCTGGGCGTGATCCTGCCGTTCTGGACCTCGCTGCTGCTGCGCGTCTACGCCTGGGTGGGCATCCTGCGCAACGACGGGCTGCTCAACAACCTGCTGATGGGCCTGGGGCTGATCGACTCCCCGCTGGAAATCTACCGCACCGACCTGGCCGTCTACATCGGCATGGTCTACGCCTACCTGCCGTTCTTCATCCTGCCGCTGTACGCCACCCTGGCCAAGCTGGACCTGCGCCTGCTGGAGGCCGCCTACGACCTGGGCGCGCGGCCCTGGCGGGCCTTCCTGCACGTGACCCTGCCGCTGTCGCGCCCGGGCGTGGTGGCCGGCGCCATGCTGGTGTTCATCCCGGCCGTCGGCGAATTCGTCATCCCGGAAATGCTGGGCGGGGCCAATACGCTGATGATGGGCCGGGTGATGTGGAACGAGTTCTTCACCAACGCCGACTGGCCCATGGCGGCGTCCATCACCGTGGTGATGGTGCTCTTCCTGCTGGTGCCGCTGGCGCTGTTCCACCGCGCCCAGGCGCGCCAGATCGCCCAGCAGCAGGAGGCGCGGCCATGATGGGCGCCAACCGCTGGCTGCGCCTGCTGGCGCTGGGGCTGGGCTTCGCCTTCCTGTACGTGCCCATCGCCAGCCTGGTGGTGTTCTCCTTCAACGACTCGTCCATGGTCAACACCTGGTCGGGCTTCTCGCTGCGCTGGTACCGCGAGCTCTTCGCCGACGACGTGCTGCTGTCGGCCGCCTGGCTGTCGCTGCGCATCGCCGCGCTGACCGCCACCGCCGCCATGGCCATCGGCACCTGGGCCGGCTACGTGCTGGCGCGCATGGGGCGCTTCCGGGGCTTTTCGCTCTACGTGGGCATGGTCAGCGCGCCGCTGGTCATCCCGGAAGTGGTGCTGGGCATTTCGCTGCTGCTCATGTTCGTCGAGATGCAGTCCGCCTTCGGCTGGCCGGCCGAGCGCGGCATGTTCACCATCTGGGTCGGCCACACCGTGCTGTGCACGGCCTACGTCGCGGTGGTCATCCAGTCGCGCATCCGCGACCTGGACCGCTCGCTCGAAGAGGCCGCGCTGGACCTGGGGGCGCCGCCGCTCAAGGTCTTCTTCCTGGTCACCCTGCCGCTGATCGCGCCGGCGCTGGCGGCGTCCTGGCTGCTGTCCTTCACGCTGTCGCTGGACGACGTGGTGGTGGCCTCCTTCCTGTCCGGCCCGGGCTACACGCCGCTCTCGCCCGAGATCTTCTCGCGCGTGCGCCTGGGCCTGAAGCCCGAAGTCAACGCGCTGGCCACGCTGTTCATCCTGGCCGTGGGCATTTGCGTGGTCATCGCCCACCGCATGCAGCAGCGCCAGCAGAAACGCAAGGAAACCGCATGACCGTAACGCTCTATGGCCTGGCCAAGTGCAGTACCTGCATCAAGGCGCGCCAGTGGCTGGACAGCCACGGCGTGGCGCACGAATTCGTCGACTACCGCGACCACCCGGTGCCTGCGGCCACGCTGCGCAAGTGGGCCAAGCAAGTGGGCGGCTGGGAAAAGCTCGTCAACCGTACTTCCATGACCTGGCGCAACCTGCCGGAAGACCGCAAGGCGCCGGGCAGCGACGCCGCCTGGACCGAGCTGATCGCCGCCTACCCGGCGCTGGTGCGGCGGCCGGTGGCGGTGGACGGCGCCGGCGAGGTGGGCGTGGGCTTTTCCGAGAAGCGCTACGGGGAGCGCTTCGCCTGACGGCCATGGCGGCGCTTGCCGGACCGCTGCCCGACGCCTTCTTCGACCGCGACGCCGAGCAGGTCGCGCGCGAGCTGCCCGGGATGGTGCTGCGCCGGCGCCTGGACGGCCTGTGGCTGTCGGCGCGCATCGTCGAGACCGAGGCCTACTACGTGCACGAAAAAGGCAGCCACGCCTCGCTCGGCTACACGCACAAGCGGCGCGCGCTCTTCATGGACGGCGGCGTCATCTACATGTACTACGCGCGCGGCGGGGACTCCCTGAACTTCAGCGCCGCGGGTCCCGGCAACGCGGTGCTTATCAAGGCCGCCCACCCCTGGCTGGACGAGGTCTCGGGCGCCGGCGCGCTGGCGCGCATGCAGGCCCTGAACCCCGATGCGGCCGGCGGCCCGCGCCCGGCCGCGCGCCTGTGCGCCGGCCAGACGCTGCTGTGCCGCGCCCTGGGCCTGCGGGTGCCGGACTGGGACGCCCGGCGCTTCGACCCGGAAGAATTCTTCGTCGAGGACGTGGGCGAGCGCCCGCCCGTGCTGCTGCGCGCCCCGCGCCTGGGCATCCCGCCCGGGCGCGACGAGCATCTGCCCTACCGCTACGTGGACGCCGCCTATGCGGCCTCGTCCACCCGCAACCCGGCGCGCCGCGGCCAGGTGCCCGGGGTGCACTACTGGCGGGTGGACAGGTCGGGGAGAAACCTGGACTGAGGCCCGCCGCCTTCAGCGCGGGCCGGGCAGGGGCGGGGACGCCGCCGGCGCCGGACAGGCCTTGCCGGCGGCTTGCGCGGCGGCCAGCTCGTCCAGCAGCTCGCGCTGCTTGCGCCGCAGGCGCCGGGCATTGAGCCCGCGGCTCCAGGCGAACAGCGGCACCGCCTGCTTGTTGCCGAAGCCGTCGACCAGGTACATGCCCTCGCGGCCGGCGGCGTTGCGGCCCAGCACGATGTTCTTGCCGGACACGTCGTTGACGATGACGTGGGCCTGCGCCAGGGCGTCGAAGAAGGCGTCCAGCTCGCCGCGCAGCTGCGGCGTCAGGCCCTCTTCGCGCACCACCGCGGCCAGGGTGGGCGCCATGCGCCCGGCGGCGTCGCCGATCTTCTCCACCAGCAGGCCCAGCCCCATGGACGTGCGGGCGATGCCGACGATGCGCGCCAGCGGCGCTTCGCGCTCGGCGTGCGAGGCGCTGGCGATGTATTCGGCGACCTCGTCGATGAAGGTGCGGTAGGCGCTGGCGCGCTGGTAGCGCCGGTACCAGCGCTTGAGCCAGTGCTTGCGCTGGTAGGCGGCGCGCGCGGGGATGTCCACGACCTTGACCAGCAGGCGGGGGTCGTCGGGATGCTGGTAGACGTGCCGGTCGCTGCCGGAGACCAGCGGGCGGACCTGGGCCAGGTCGATGAAGGCTAGGGCGGGGGCTTGCATATTGTGGTTTTCCCGGCGCCCGCGGCAGTCGGGGTCGGAGACGGCGCAACCGATGTAACGATGACGTCATTTTCGCCCGGGCGGGGCGGGCGTGGGCGGATTTGGCCGCGATTGTTGTCCGCGGGCGACGATCCGGCCGCGGCGTATGCTTGCGGCTTTACGATTCCGGGTAATGTCCGTGACCGATCACATACTGTCCTGGGGCGTGCCGGGCGTCCTGGTCCTGCTGGGGCTGCTGCTGGGCCTGGCCCTGGCGCGGCTGGCCGGCGGGCGCAGGCCGCGCGCCGACGCCGAGGCCGTGCAGGCGGGGCTCGCGCGCCTGGAGCAGGGCCTGCGCGCCGAGCTGGCCGAGCTGCAGCACGGCCTGCGGCGCGAGGCCGCCGAATCCGCCGCCGGCCTGCGCGACGAGTTCGCGCGCAGCCAGGAGGCGCTGCGCGCCGCGCTGGCGCGCGACGCGGCGGCCGGGCGCAGCGAGAACGCCGAGTCGCTGGCCCGCTTCGCCGCCGGCTTCTCCGGCCAGCTGCAGGGCTTGATCGCCATCAACGAGCGCCGCCTGGACGAGGTGCGCGACACCGTCGACCGCCGCCTGCAGGCCCTGCAGGCCGAGAACGGCGCGCGCCTGGAGGACATGCGCCGCATGGTGGACGAGAAGCTGCACGCCACCCTGCAGGAAAGGCTGGGCGCGTCCTTCCGCCTGGTCTCGGAGCGCCTGGAAGCGGTGCACAAGGGCCTGGGCGAGATGCAGGCCCTGGCCGCCGGCGTGGGCGACCTGCGCCGCGTGCTGACCAACGTCAAGACGCGCGGCACCTGGGGCGAGGTGCAGCTCGCCCGCCTGCTCGAAGACGTCATGACCGCCGAGCAGTACGCGCGCAACGTGCGCCCCGTGCCGGGCAGCGACGCCATGGTCGAATTCGCCATCCGCCTGCCCGGGCGCGGCGCGGACGGCGGCGCGCCGGTCTGGCTGCCGCTGGACGCCAAGTTCCCCAAGGAGGAGTACGAGCGCCTGGTCGCCGCCCAGGACGCCGCCGACGCGCCGGCCGTGCAGGCCGCCGCCACCGCGCTGGCGCGTGCGGTGCAGCTGCAGGCCAGGCTGATCGCCGAGCGCTACGTGGCGCCGCCGCACACCACCGACTTCGCCGTCATGTTCCTGCCCACCGAGGGCCTGTACGCAGAGGTGCTGCGCCAGCCCGGCCTGCTCGACCGCCTGCACCAGCTGCGCGTGAACGTGGCCGGGCCGAGCACGCTGGCGGCGCTGCTCAACAGCCTGCAGATGGGCTTTCGCACCCTGGCCATCGAGCGCCGCTCGTCCGAGGTCTGGCAGGTGCTGCGCGCGGTCAAGACCGAGTTCGGCCGCTTCGGCGAGTCGCTGGCCAGCGTGCGCAAGACGCTGGACACCGCCAGCAGCAAGCTGGGCCAGACGGAGGTGCGCACCCGCGCCATGCTGCGCAGCCTGAAGGACGTCGAGGCGCTGCCGGGCGAGGGGCAGGAGCAGGCGCCGGACGAGCCGTCGCAGGGCGGGGAGCCGGGCCAAATATCAACCGGCTGATATCGGTCTGCCAAGCCTTGTCCGCGTGATCCCGCATTCTTAAGATCACCGCGTTCGAGGAGGAAGGCCGATGATTTTTTCCAGGAAGTCGCGGGGCGCCGCACGCGCGGCGGGATGCGCGTGCACGACCGCATGCGCGTGCACGACCGCATGCGTGGGGCCCGCCCATGCCGGGCCGGCTCTTGCGCGGCCGGCGCGCGCCGGGGCGGCGCCATGGCGTTGACGCGCCAATTGGGCGAGCTGGCCGCCCACGCGGGCCGCGCCGGCGTCGGCGACGACGCGCGCGAACAGGCCAAGGCGGGCTTCGTCGACGCCATCGCCACCATGCTGGCGGGCCGGGAGGAACCCGCGGTCGCGGCCCTGCGGCGCGCGCTGCAGCCCCTGGCGGGCGGTCCCTGCACCGAAGTGGCCGGCTTTTCCGGCACGGGCCCCGGCGAGGCCGCGCTCGTCAACGGCACCGCCGCGCATGCGCTGGATTTCGACGACGTGGCCCTGCGCGGCCACCCCAGCGCCGTCATGGTGCCGGCCATCCTGGCCACGGCCCAGGCGCTGGACTGCACCGGCCGGCAGATGCTGGACGCCTACGTGGCCGGCTACGAGGCCTGGGCCGAACTGGTCGACCGCGAAGCCGACATGCATCACATGAAGGGCTGGCACCCCACCGGCATCTTCGGCGCCGTCGGCGCGGCCGCGGCCTGCGCCGCGCTGCGCGGCCTGGACGCCCGGGCCTGCGGCCACGCCATCGGCCTGGGCGCGACGCAGAGCGCGGGCCTGATGGCCAACTTCGGCTCCATGGCCAAGCCGCTGCAGGCCGGGCGCGCCGCGCAGGCGGGCGTGTGGGCGGCGCAGTGGGCCGCGCACGGCCTGGCCGCGGGCGAGGACGTGCTGGAGCACGAGCAGGGCTTCCTGGCCGCCGTTTCGCCGCAGGGCCGGGTCGAGCGCGGCCCGCGCGCGGCGCCCGTCGACGGCACGGCGCCCTGGCGTATCGCCGGGCGCGGCCTGAGCGTGAAGAAGTACCCCACCTGTTTCTACACCCATCGCGCCCTGGACGCCGTGCTGGCGCTGCTGCAGGCCCGGCCTGTGCAGGCGGCCGAGGTGGCGCGCGTGGACGTGGCCATGAGCCGCGAGCACGCGACCGTGCTGCGCAACCACCGGCCGGCCACCGGCCTGCAGGCCAAGTTCAGCATCGAGTTCGCCATGGCCTGCGCGCTGGTGCACGGCCGGGTCGGGCTGGCCGAGCTGGCCGACGAGGCGGTGCGGGCCGAGGCCATCCAGCAGATGCTGGAGCGCGTGCACGTCGCCCACTGCGCCGACTACGACCCGGCCTGGCACGGCGCGGCCGTGGCCGACCGGGTGACCCTGACGCTGCGCGACGGCCGGCGCCTGGAAAGCGAGCCGGTCCGCCAGGCCGCCGGCCACGCCGAGCGCCCGCTCGGCCGGCAGGAGCTGCGCGAGAAATTCGCCGACTGCCTGGCCCACGGCGGGCGCGGCGACATCGCCTCGGCCCTGTTCGACCGGCTGTGGTCGATGCAGTCGCTGCGCGCGGCCGATCTTTTCCCTTCCTGAATCCTGCGAGGCTTGCATGCATTTGCTGAGTTACATCCACGCCGGCCGGCCGGGCTTCGGCTGCCTGGACGGCCGCGGCGGCGTGGTCGACCTGTCGGCCCGGCTGGGCCGTGCGGACCTGGGCCAGGCGCTGCGCCAGCACGGCGCGGACGCGGTGCGCGACCTGGCTGCGCGCCATGGCGCCGACCTGGCGCTGGCCGACGTCGAGGCCTACCGTCCCGCGGTGGCCGACCCGGCGCACATCTTCTGCGCCGGCCTGAACTACGAGGAGCACCGTGTCGAGGCCAGGCGCGAGCGCACCGCCATGCCGACCATCTTCCTGCGCCTGCCGCAGTCGCAGGCGGGCCACGGCCAGCCGCTGCTGCTGCCGCAGGAGTCGGACAGCTTCGACTACGAGGGCGAGATCGCGGTGGTGGTCGGCCGCGGCGGGCGGCGCATCGCGCCCGAGCGCGCCTTCGACCACCTGCTGGGCTTCTCGGCCTACAACGATGGCTCGATCCGCGATTGGCAGGCGCACACCACGCAGTGGGCGCCGGGCAAGAACTTCCCGCAGACCGGCGCCTTCGGCCCGACGCTGGCGCTGACCGACGAGATCGGCGAGAACGACGTGCTGAGCCTGGACACCTACCTGAACGGCGAGCGCATGCAGTCGGCCACCACCGACATGATGATCTTTCCCATCGCCGAGCTGGTGTCCTACGTGTCGCGCTTCACGCCATTGCTGCCGGGCGACGTCATCGTCACCGGCACGCCGGGCGGGGTGGGCTTCAAGCGCAGCCCGCCGGTCTTCCTGCGCGACGGCGACGTGGTCGAAGTCGCGGTCGGCAAGGTCGGCCGCCTGGCCAACACCGTGCGCCGCGAAGCCGCCTGAGCCTTCTCCCGTTCTTCCTTGCCGTTCGCGCCGGCCGCCTTGCCGGCGCGCCGGCCCGTTCCATCCGACAAGATCAAGCGAGACCATCACCATGACCCAAGCGTCCCCATCCGCCACCGGCCAGCCCGTCAGCATGGAGCTGGGCGAGGACTACCCCGACATCCGGGAATCGGTGCGCCGCGTGTGCCGGGATTTTCCCGACGCCTACTGGCGCGACAAGGACGAGCAGGAGGGCTATCCCACCGAGTTCATCGCCGCCCTGACCGAGGCGGGCTTCCTGGCCGCGCTCATTCCCGAGGAGTACGGCGGCACCGGCCTGCCGCTGCGCGCGGCCGCGGTCATCATGGAGGAAATCTGCGCGGCCGGCTGCCACGCCGCGGCCGGCCACGCGCAGATGTACATCATGGGCACGGTGCTGCGCCACGGCAGCGAGGAGCAGAAGCGCAAATACCTGCCGGAGATCGCCAGCGGCAAGCTGCGCCTGCAGGCCTTCGGCGTGACCGAGCCCACCACCGGCTCGGACACCACGCAGCTGAAGACGCGCGCGGTCAGGACCGAGAACGGCTACCGCCTGTCCGGGCAGAAGGTCTGGACCTCGCGCGCCGAGCACTCCGACCTGATACTGGTGCTGGCGCGCACCACGCCGGCCGACCAGTGCAAGAGCCGGGTCGACGGCATCTCCACCTTCCTGGTGGACATCAAAGCCTCGCTCGGCAAGGGCATGGAGATCCGCCCGATCAAGGCCATGGTAAACCACCACACCACCGAGGTCTTCTTCGACAACCTGGACATTCCCGCCGACAGCCTGGTGGGCGAGGAGGGCAGGGGGTTCCGCTACATCCTGGACGGCATGAACGCCGAGCGCATGATCACCGCCGCCGAGGCGCTGGGCTCGACCCGCTGGTTCCTGCGCGCGGCCACCGCCTACGCCAACGAGCGCGTGGTGTTCGGCCGGCCCATCGGCGCCAACCAGGGCATCCAGTTCCCCCTCGCCCAGGCGCGCATCCAGTCCGAGGCGGTGGACCTGATGATCCGCCGCGCCACGGCCCTGTTCGAGGCCGGCCTGCCCTGCGGGGCCGAGGCCAACATGGCGCGCTACCTGGCCGCCGAGTGCCTGTGGAACGCGGCCGAGGCCTGCATGCAGACCCACGGCGGCTTCGGCTTCGCGCGCGAATACAACATCGAGCGCAAGTGGCGCGAGGCCCGGCTGGCGCGCATCGCGCCGGTGTCCACCAACCTGATCCTGGCCAACATCGCCCAGCACACCATGGGCCTGCCGCGCTCGTACTGAGCGGGCCATCCGATAGGACGATACCCGAGATGAACGCGACTCCCGCGCCGGACGGCGACATCGCCGCCGGCTTCCAGGACTGGATCGGCAGGACCCTGCTGATCGACGACGAAATCGCGCTGCAGACCGTGCGGCGCATCGCCGCCATGGTCGACCAGGACCCGGCGGGCTGGCAGCGCGGCGACCCGCTGCCGCCGCACTGGTATTCCATGTTCTTCACCCTGAACGCCCGCCAGTCGCAGATCGGCCATGACGGCCATCCCAGGAAGGGCGAGTTCCTGCCGCCCATCCCGCTGCCGCGCCGCATGTTCGTGGGCCGGGAAACGGAGTTCCTGGCGCCGCTGCGCATCGGCGACGAGGCGGTCAAGCGCTCGGAGATCGAATCCATCGTGCAGAAGACCGGGCGCTCGGGGCCGCTGGTCTTCCTGGACGTGCGCCACACCATCGAGGCGCGCGGGCGGGTGGCGCTGGTCGAGCGCCAGCATGTGGTCTACCGGGAGGCTGCGCCGGCCGTCCAGGCGGC
>Ga0182746_1002146_pt1 | contig 15594 bp, 15 predicted proteins | sample eDN3rd30CBELigOP_FD_128881 | JGI IMG/M metagenome (GOLD analysis project Ga0182746, IMG submission 128881) | Enriched Organic Plus compost microbial communities from Emeryville, California, USA - eDNA 3rd pass 30_C BE-Lig OP (version 2) (version 2) ... | reverse complement strand
GCTGGGAAACTCTGTCCCAGCCTCTCGAGCCAATGTCCCTTGACCTCGCGGCCTGACTGGAGCCATCGTTACATGCCCGGAGCTCGCTGCTCGGCAATTTCCACCACATACGCGACACGACCTCCAGAAGACCAGCCATGATTTCTTCGGTAAAGGGAGCGTTGCGCAGACTGTCGCCGGAGCCGTTGAGGCCGACGACGAGGCCATAGCCGACCAGATCATTGCCTCTGACGCCATCGACATTGGTCAGATCCTTGATGCGGACCGGCATGGCAAAGCTGGGATGGATGATGCCAAGCAGCAATAGAAGAAGGCAAAGAAACCTCACGACAGGTGCTCCGTCAGACTAAGGCGGGAAAGCCGGTTCGTGAGGATGTAGAGGCTTTCAATGCTTGCTTCGGTTTCTTTTAACGCTGTTGCGGCCTCAAAAGGATCTGCTCCGATCAGGGCGTTGCGCGCGATTGAGAATGCTGTCACTTCGGCAGCATTCCGGGCTTGCGCTTGTGTCACCCGCGCTTGCTGCTGACCTAATTCAGCTCGGGCACTGGTTAACCCGGTAGTTGCTTTGATGAGCAGGCCGCCGGCCTCGGTGAAGAGTTCTCGAAGGTTGGTCGCGTCAATGGTTTGGCCGGCCGAGGCAATGTAGGCCATGATCGCCATACCTTTTAATGCGTCCCGCAGTTCTGGAGAATTTGCAGTCAAACGGCTGCCGGTATGGTGTTCTGATGAGATAGGAACCTGCTGACCTTTAGCATCTGCACCTTGGTAGATCAGGTCGGTGAAGCCGCCCTCTCCGGCTGGGGCGTCGAACCAGGCGTCAATTTTTTTGGTGATATCAGCCGCAGTTGTCGCCCCCGCGACAGCAATTTTCAGTTCGGACAGCATGGTTTCAAAGCCGCCGAGCGGTGCGCGATCATTTTGCGTACCCGAGAAAACATAGTGACCGCCTACATTACCGTTCAGTGCGTTGAACACCTGACGGAGGCTTTGTTCGACATCCTGAGCCCGCAAGATCAGGTCGCTGGGCTCAAGATTTTCTGCCTCGACAAGGAGCTTGGGACCAAGGTCGTCCGTCAGGGACTGGACTTGACCCAATGCCAACTGCATGGCCTCCAGCCGGATCCCGGCCTCTGAGGCATTCTGCTGAAGCGTGGTCAGTATTTTCAGGCGCGAATCAATATGCGAGATTTCCGATAGATCACCGCCGACGGCCTTGGCAATATCCGACTTGATGCCTGTGGTGACCTCCTGAGTCAGGCGGTTGAGCTTGGCCTTTAACGTATATTGACCCAGCCGGAGTTGATGCGGGCGGGTGAGATCGCCGATGGAGGAGAAAGAGCTCATGTCAACCTCAGGATAGCGTCAAGCATGTCATTAGCGGTCTGAAAGACCTTGGCATTAGCCGAATAGGCGCGCTCCAAGGCCAGCAGGCTTTCCATTTCCTTGTCGCTGTCTACGCCGTCAGCGAGAAGTGCTTCCTTGAGGCCGGACTGGCGCGAACGGTCTTGCAGCGCGGTTGCTTCCGAAGTCAGCCGGCTCGTCGCCGCTTTCGAGGAAAGCTCAGCGGAAAGCGTCTGCAAGCTGCGTTGTGTGTCAGAGAGGTTGGACGAAGCCGGGCTTTGGGTATCTGTTATTGCTTTCGCCAGACGGCTCAGAAGTTCGCTTTCCCCGGCGTCGCCCGGCCCATCGGCATTGATCCCAGCCCGAAGCCGCCACAATTGCCCACCTTGATCGGGGACAACCAAAGAGTTGAGGGCGATACGACTGGCGAAACCGGGCTCATTGTCGGGATCAAGCGCGTGTTGAGCATCTGTGAACAGCCCCGGATCATTTTCAGTCAGCGACGAATCGAGGGCGGGATCGGAAAAGCGCGCATAAATCTCACGCGCGAAGGCGTCGATTTGCTGTTGGAAGGCGGGAGCGATTTGATCACGGATGGCAAAATTTGCGCTAAGGCTGCCCTTGCCCAACATTGCCTGCTGCGCGGCGGTGAGGGGGGTGCCGTCAAAGGTCAGAGCGGAAAGGTCGCCATTCTCGACCGACATCCCGGCACTGATGCCCGGGGCGGCGCTGAAACCAATTCGCACCGGCTTGGTGCCATCCAACAGCGCCATTCCACCTGGTGTGAACAGCGAGACCTGACCATTTTCACGCGGAACTTCGCGAAGCGGCAAGATGCCCGAAATTTCGTCAATCGCGGCCTGACGTGCGTCGACCAAGGAAGCGGTGTCCTTGCCTTGGGCGGCAAGGACGACGATCTGGCTGTTCAGCTTTGCCACCTGTTCGAGCGCATCGTTTACCCGTGTTACGTCCTGGCTGATGGTTTTGTCTGCCTTTGCGCGTTCCTTTTGGATCGACGCCGAAATGTCGTTGATCTTTTTAACCAGTGCTCCGGCTGCATCGACCACGCCCGACAGGCGCGCCTCGCTGTCCGGCGCGATGCGGCGCTGGTCAGCGCGGTTTCAAAATCGGTCAGGGCCTGAACCAGCGAGGTGCGCTCAGTTCCGGCCCCGAAGGTCTTTTCCATAGCGGCGTGAAAGGCGGCAGTGGTTTCCGAGGCACCCAAACTTGCCTTAGCCAACCGGTTATCGGCAAGCAGTCCTTTGTTGATCAGCCTGCTGACACCGTAGATGTGCACGCCGCCGCCCATTTGGGGGGAGCGGGTAGAAAGGTTCAGCTCCCGGCGTGCATAGCCGGGAGTCAATGCATTGGCGATGTTGGCAGAGACGACCTCGGTGCCCCGCGAAGCCGCGGTCAGGCCCGATACGGCGTTTGAGATAGCCGATGAAATACTCATAAACAAATCCTTGCTTTTCTATAATGCGGGATGGTCCGAGATCGTCCCGATCAGCGTCAGCGCTTGAGGTTTGTTGTTTCCTGCAACATCTCATCGACCGTCTGAATGATCTTGGCGTTGGAGGTATAGGCGCGCTGGGTTTGAATCAGATCGGTCATCTCTGCTGCGACATCGGTCGTTGATGTTTCGCGTGCATAGCCCACGACCGATCCGGTCGGGCCATCGCCTGCGTCCCAAAGGTAGAAGGCCCCTGATTCAGGTGAGATCTTGTAGGTCTGGTTGTCCATTGCGATCAGACCGTTTGGATTCGGAACGTCCACCAGCGGAACCTGATACAAGGTACGGGTGAAGCCGGTGTCATAGGTTGCCTGCAGAGAGCCATTCTCGTCGATTTCAAGCGCGGTCAGGCTGCCGACGGGCGAACCATTCTTGGTCACATTGGCGGATGTGAAATCCGTGCTGAGCTGGGTCAGGCCCTGACTGTCGCCATAGCGCCCAAGGTTGATGGTCATAGGGCCGTTCGCACCAGGAACCGTCAGTGTACCTTTTTCAGGATCATAGGCGCCTCCGGCGTCGGTAGTAACCTTCGACAAGGTGCCGCCGCCGCTTTGGCTATTGTCGAACTCCAGAGTGTAGACGCCGATCAGCGACTCATCATCCGGGGTGGACGGATCGTCGGTAATCGCCTTATCACGGATCTCCATTGTCCAGCGGTTCGTTCGTGCCCCCGCCGTGCCGGAGACATCCGGCTTGAAGGTGATCTCCATTTTTTCCGAATTGCCGAGGTTGCCGAAATATTCGACCTCGACCTTGCGTGCGGTGCCGGCCGCATCACCCACCGCCTCATCCGCGGGCAGGTTGACGCCCAGGTTGATTCGTGTGGTTGGCGCGGCGGCGGTCTGGCTTGCGTTGATCATGATTGGCTGCAACCCGCCAGCCGAATTGCGCGACTGCGCAGGGATGGTGCCGTCGCTATTTGCTGGCCAGCCGGTCAGGACCAGACCTGAATCGGTGCGCAGGTAGCCCTGTTCATCAATCCGGAATGCCCCGGTCGAGGTCATGAGCAGGTTGGATGATGTTGTACCTTCGCCTGCGCGTACCGACGACGCATCAAGTACCGGCAGCATGCCACGGCCCGCAATGGCGATGTCAAGCGGATGCGAGGTTGACACGAGGTTGCCGCGCTGATCAATCGCGCGGCTGCTGCTGGCGCGCACCCCGCCAGCGGTATAAAATCCGTCGCCCCGGGCCTGGTTGATCACCATGCTTTCAAAGCTGGTATTGACGCGCTTGTAGCCATAGGTGCCTGAGTTCGAGATGTTATCTGAAATATTCGCCAGGCGGGTAGAGTTTGCGGCCAGCCCCGAAACCCCGGCGCTGAGGGCAGATGAAATCGACATTCTGTTGTCACCCTGTATGAGTCGTTCTTGTAGGAAGTCTGCCCGCCTCGGGTTAACATGCTCCTAACGGCACCCGATCTGGCCGGGTCATCTTAATAAAATCACCTCTATCCGGTTGTTGTTCGGGTCCATTGGATTGACAGAGCGGTTGCGCCGATCAGCAAAGGCCGTGACGCGCTGAATACGCTTTTCGTCAAAGCCGGCCACTTCCAGCAGGTTGCGCAGCGTATGGGCGCGCGCGTCCGACAGTGCCCAGACCGGAGAGTGGATCAGCATTTCGGGATAGGCGCGCACATGGCCGTTGACCGCAACCTGATTTCGGACCCGGCCAAGAATGTCCGACAAAATCCGGGACAGCTCGATCATCGTTGGGGTGGGCTGGGCGCTGTCGCCGACAAAAAGAGGCTCGTCCACCAGGTCGGTCAGCTCGATCACCAACCCTTCGTCTGTCATGCGGGTTATGACATGGCGCAGCAGATTGACCTTTTGCAGGGATTCTGCCCCGCTGCCGGTCAGCTGGTTCTGGATATGGCGGGCCATCTTTTCGAACTCGGCCTCTTGCTCTTCAAGTGCGCGGGCAAGAAAGGTGTCGCGCGATGCGCCCGCGCCCTGTCCCGAATTCGTTTCGGCATCCTGAATCTCACCGCCGAAGGGGCCGTCACGACCGCTTTGCACCGATTGGACGATGGTCGGGTTGAAATAATCCGCCAGCCCCTTGCGCTGCTTTTCAGTCGTGGCGTTCAGCAGCCACATAAGCAGAAAGAACGCCATCATGGCGGTCACGAAGTCCGCATAGGCAACTTTCCAGGCGCCGCCATGATGGCCGCCCGAATCTCCGCCTTTGACCCTTTTGATGATGATTGGCGCGCCGCCGCCGTTGCCGGCCATGAACTTTCCCTTTCTCTGCTCGCCGGGGAAGGTCTTTCGCAACGCGGTGAAAATCCAGTTAACGCTTCAAATACCATGTATTTCCTGCATGTGGGGTGATGAGGGCGCGTTCAAGTACATGATTTCTTTTAAATATCATGTCTGCCATGCCGTGTGATGTTATTGGGCCCTGCGTGGGTGGCCTGGTGCGCCAATGTCACCGGTGCCGAATCGCTTCTGTCACGCTTCTGTCGCGTCTTGCGCAGCGGCGGCGGCCCGATATTCTGACGGAATGCAGAGCGAAGGCACATATGATCTGACCACCGGCGCGGGGCTGATTGCCTGCCCGCGCTGCGACGCGCTGCATATCGAGCGCGAGCTTGAGCCGGGCGAAACTGCGCGCTGCATACGCTGCAATACCGTGCTGGCCAGTCCGCGCGCAGGTGCCTTTACCCGCATCATTGCGCTGTCCTTTACCTCGCTGGTGCTGATGGTCGGGGCGGTGTTCTTTCCGTTCCTGGAAATCTCGCGCATGGGGTTTGGCAACCAGACCTCGCTTTTCGGGGTGGCGCTGGCCTTTTCCCACGGCTGGCTGATGCCGCTGACGGTGGCGCTGCTTGGCTCGATCATCGGGCTTCCGGTGCTGCGGGCGGTGCTTTTGGTCTATACGCTTTGGCCCCTGTCACGCAGACGCCCGCCCTATGCCCATGCCGTCCCGGCCTTTCGCCTGTCCGAGGCGCTGAGGCCGTGGTCCATGGCCGAGATCTTTGTCATCGGCACGGCGCTTGCGCTGGTCAAGGTGGGCGGGCTGGCAAATATCAGTTTCGGCCCGGCCTTCTGGGCCTTTTGCGGGCTGATCGTGGTCAATGCGGCCAGCAACGCCTTTACCAGTGCTGCGACCATCTGGGACGCCATCGAGGACGCCGGTGTTGCCACGGACGGGCGCGAAATGACGCCCGAGATCCGCGCATGAGCACGCATGACGGGCCGATCCTGACCGCCCATCGCGCCGGGCTGGTTGGCTGCCGCAGCTGCGGCCGGGTCTGGCCGGAAGGCGAGGCGATCTGCCAGCGTTGCGGCGCAGAGCTGCTGCCGCCTGACCGGCGCTGTCTGAACGCGGTCTGGGCCTGGCTGGTGGCCGGATTCATCTTTTACATTCCGGCGAACATGTTCCCGATGCTCAAGACCTCAACCTTGGGCGGGATCAAGGGCAGCAGCGAATCCACCATTCTGGGTGGGGTGGTCGATCTGATGCATTATGGCAACTATGGTGTTGCGGCGATTGTCTTTATCGCCTCGATCATCGTGCCGATCGCCAAATTTGTCTCCATCAGCTGGCTGGCGCTGGTCGCGGGGCGGCCGGCAACGGTAAGCGCGGCGCATAAGCGGTTGCATCTTTATGAGGTGGTCGAATTCATTGGCCGCTGGTCGATGATCGACGTCTTTGTCGTCGCGATCCTGTCGGCACTGGTGCAGCTTGGCTTTGTTGCCTCGATCCATCCGGGACCGGCAGCTGTCTCATTCGCGCTGTCAGTTGCCTTCACCATGCTTTCCGCGCAAAGTTTTGATCCAAGACTGATCTGGCGCGGCTTACCGCTGCGCAGCCGCAAGGACTAGGAATGACGGACAGGCCTTCGCCCACGCAAAGCGACAATACCCCGCTGAAACCTGCTGATCCTGCCCGCAAGCCCGCCGCTCGTCCGGTGCGACCCGGCCTGCCGCTGATCTGGCTGGTGCCCATTCTGGCGCTGATTGTCACGCTGGGCGTTGGCTGGAACATGATTGCCAGCCGCGGCACGTTGATCTCGGTCGCGTTCAAGGATGCAACCGGCATCACTCCTGGTGAGACGGCGCTGAAGTTCCGCGAGATCACCGTCGGCAAGGTCGAATCGGTGCGCTTTACCGACGATCTTCAGCAGGTTCTGGTCAATATGCGCGTGGACAAGGACCTTGCCCCTTTCATCGACAAAGAGGCACAGTTCTGGATCGTGCGGCCGCAGGTCTCGGCGCAGGGGATTTCGCGACTGGATACGGTGCTGACCGGTGCCTTTATCGAAGGGTTCTGGGATGACAAACCGGACGACCCGCAGACCCGGTTCCAGGGGCTCGACAAGCCGCCGCTCACCAGCTTTGGCGAGAAAGGCACCTGGATCGTGCTGTCGGCGGAACGTTCGCGCGGTATGACCGAGGGCGCGCCGGTGATGTTCCGTGGCCTGCCGGTCGGGCAGATGCAGAACCTGCGCCTGTCCGAAACTGATGAATCCGTTTTGGCCGATGTCTTTATCGCCGCACCCCATGACAAGCGGCTGACCACCAATACGGTGTTCTGGGATACCTCGGGCTTTTCCGTTTCGCTTGGGGCGCAGGGTCTGTCGCTGAATGTGAACTCGCTGGCGTCGGTGCTGCAAGGCGGGGCCGAGTTCGCCACCCTGACTTCGGGCGGGCGACCGGTCGAGGACGGGCATGTCTTTACCCTGCAAACCGATCAGGCCACCGCGCAGGCGAACAAGCTGGCCGAGGACGACTCAACCGCGCTGCGCGTTCTCATGCGTGTTGGTGAATCGGTCAAAGGGCTGGATAAGGGCGCGAATGTACAGTTCATGGGCCTGACGGTCGGCCATGTCAGCAATCTGGCGGCGCGGATCATTACCGACGATCAGGGCCGCGAACATGTCGAGCAAGAGGTGACGCTGGTCATCAACCCCACCCGTCTGGGCCTGTCCGAGGACGCGCCACATGAAGACGCGCTGGACTTCCTTGCCCGTCAGGTTCAGGCGGGGCTGCGTGCGCGGGTCGCCAGCGCCGGATTCTTTGGTACCTCGCTGCAGGTGGAACTGGTCTCGCTGTCCGAGGCCGCCCCGGCCGAGCTTGACCGCTCGGGCGAGCCCTATCCGATCATCCCTTCGGTGCCGGGCGATATTTCGGATTTCAGCGAGACTGCACAGGGCTTCCTTGCCCGGGTTGGCGATCTGCCGATCGAAGAGGCGCTGAAGTCCGCCACCGACATGATGAACAGCATCACCGCCATCGCCAGCAGCGAAGACACCCGCGCCATTCCTGCTGCTTTGCGCGGAACACTTGAGGATGCGCAGGCCGCTGCGGGCGAGATCCGTCAGGTCACCACCGAGTTGCGCGAATCCGGCGCGGTCGGTCAGGTGCGCCGCATGGTGGACGAAGCTGCTGCCGCCGCCGAGGCGGTCAAGCTGGCCGCTGCCGATGTGCCAGCGATGGTCGATCAGATAGACGCCGCCGCCGCCAAGATCGAGGCGGTGGACTTTGCCGCCATCGGCAACGAAGCCGAGGGTATTCTGCGCGATGTCCGTGCCCTGCTGGGGACCGAGGACGCCGAGCAACTGCCCAAGAACCTGTCCGAGACGCTGCAGGCGGCTTCGGGTCTGCTGAACGATCTGCGCGACGGCAATGCCGCGGGCAGTCTGAACACGGCGCTGGCCTCGGCCAGTACGGCAGCGCAGGATGTTTCGGACGCTGCCAAGCGCCTGCCGCAGCTTTCGGCCCGGCTTGAGGCCCTGGCCGCGCGGGCCGATGCCGTGATGGCCGCCTATGGCGAACGGTCAAGCTTCAATAACGAAACCATCAACCTGATGCGCGAGATGCGTCGCGCCGCCAATGCCTTTGGCAGTCTGGCGCGCACCATCGAACGCAATCCGCAAGCTTTCATCCTGGGACGATAAGATGCGCCTCATCCTTGCTTCTGCCGCCTGCCTCGCCCTGCTTGGTGCCTGCTCGAACGGTGAAAAGACAGCGCGCTACCTGATCGATCCGCCAAGCAGCGGCGCGCGCGTTCCTGACCGTCTGGGCACGGCCGAGCTTAAGGACGTGTCCCTGCCGCAATATGCCTCGGGCGATGAGGTTAGCTGGCAGACCGAAGACGGGGCGGTGCGTTCGAACACCAAACAGCTTTGGGCTGACACCCCGCAGCGTGCCTTTACGCAGACGCTGGCACGCAGCATCTCGGACCTGTCCGGCGCCACGGTGATCGCCGAGCCGTGGCCTTTGGCCGAGCCGCCCAAGCGCCGGCTTGAGGTGCGGGTCGAAAAGGCGCTGGCGCAGGCCGACGGCAACTATCGGCTCAGCGGGCGCTATTTCGTCTCGAACGAAGGGGCGGGCGGCGCGAACCATGCGCGCAGCTTTGACATATCGGTGCCGCTGACGAATGACGGGCCCGCCGCCATAGCTCGCGCCCAGTCGCAGGCCATTGCCCAGCTGGCCCGCCAGATCGCCACCTTGTCGGGGCCGGGCCGGGCGATTGCCACCTCATCGGCACCGGTGCCACGCATTGACGACATCTTTTCGCAGCCGCTGCCCCCGCTTGAGGGCAGCTAAGGCCCGGCTGCGGGGTTTGTCCGTTTTATGTGTCGACGGCGTCACCTGGGCTGGTGTCCGCAGCACAGTGACGGAGACGCGAGACATGGTGCAAGGCAGATCAGATCCACAACGTGCCGCTGGTGGCTGCACGCGAGCAGTTGAATTGCCGTAACCAGTAAAAGATGGGCGGCTTCAGCCACCGATCACGCTTGAAGCATGAAATTACATCTGCGGCCATCCTTTGCCGCTGATGAGGCTGACCTTTCGCATCCGCGATGCGGTCTCGGTGCGGTTCGGGGTCCGGCGTATCGGCGGGTCGGGCCGAGAGCCTGGCGACAACGCGCGTGTGGCTGAAAAGCTGGGTTCTTTTCTGGTCGAACAGTCCACACCCGACCTTTTGGTGCTGAACGAGCGGCAGCGGCATCTGGATGTGATGACCTGCATTTCGACCCAAGGGGCAGAGCTGGCGATCACTTCATCTGTGGTGACGCATAACCGCTGTGGCCGGGCGTATATGCTGGTTGCAGGACCGGCGCATCGGCTGATCGTACGCACCCTGCTGCGGCGGTTAAAGTGCGGTTAGCCTGCGTCGGGCTGGAACTGGCCAAAACGTCCGGCGGCAAAGACCAGCGGGTGGTCGCCCGGTCCGGCCACGGTCACCCGCAGCACCCTGCCGATCAGCACCGAATGATCGCCAGCCTCATGCACGGCATGTGCGGCGCAGTCGAAACGCGCGGCAACACCGGGGATAACCGGAACGCCCTCGGCGGTTTCGGCGGTCTCCAGCCCTTCGAACTGGCGACCGCCGCGGGTAAAGCGCAGGCAGGTTTCCAGCTGTTCCGAGCCCAGAATATGGACCGACCATGCCTTGGCCCCGGCAAACGCGTCGTGCCGGGTCGAAGAGCGGGCCGGGCACCACAGGACCAGCGGCGGCTCAAGCGAGACACTGGAAAAACTGTTCACCGTCATCCCGATCGGGCCCTGCGGGTCGGCGGTGGTAACGACGGTGACGCCGGTGGCAAAGCGCCCCAGCGCCTCGCGCAGCAAGCGTGCTTCGGCCGTGGCCGGATGAAATGTGATCGCGTCGGCCAGCCGGTCGCGGGTCGCGGGGGGAAGACGGCTCATATTCGCGCCCTGTCGTCTGCGGGACTAGACCAGAGCGGCTCCGGCCTTTGGTCCTTTTTAGCTGCCGTGCGGCGGGGCATCAAGCTGGCTGCCTGAACGTCCTTTGCGTGGTGTCATGGCGGCCAGCAACTGATCGTGCAGCGCGGGTGCTGCCACAACCAGCCCGTCGGTCAGCGGGCGCGCAGCGTTGAAATGCATCGGGGTGCCGGACAATTCGCTGACCGTACAGCCGGCACGGGCGGCGACAAGGCTGCCCGCCGCCACATCCCACTCCCAGGCCGGGCGGGTCGACAGCGCCGCATCGAACTGTCCTTCCGCCACCAGGCACAGCCGCCAGGCCAGCGATGGTCGGAAACCACGCTTGAGCGGGGGCGTTATGCCGCGCCAATGCACCGGGTCCAGGCTGGGCTTGCCGGTCAGGACATGCGCGCCCTCGAAGCTGTGGGCCGAGGGCGCGATAGGCTGGCCGTTGCGCAGGGCCGGTCCCTCGGCCAAGGCGGTATAGGTGATGCCCATGGCTGGCAAATGGACCACGCCCGCCACCACCTGGTCGCCGCGCGCAAGTGCCAGCGCATTGGAAAATCCGGTCTGCCCGTCGATAAAGGCGCGGGTCCCGTCGATCGGGTCGATGATGAAACAGTACTCGGCCTCAAGCCTGGCCGGGTCGTCGGTGCTTTCTTCGCTAAGCCAACCGTAATCGGGGCGTGCGCTGCGCAGCAGTCGCTCAAGATGTTCATTGACGGCCAGATCGGCCTCGGTCACCGGACCTGCACCGCCGTCCTTGTCCCAAAAGCGCGGTTCGCGCCGCCAGTAGCGCAGCGCGATTTCGCCAGCTTCATGCGCGGCTTGCTCTAATAGTGCAAGGTCACTCGCCGGCAACGGTCATCCCTTCGACCAGCAGGCTGGGCACGCGCATCGACCGCCAGTCATGCAGGTCATTTGCCGCAATCAGGCGCAGCAGCATGTCGCGCAGGTTGCCGGCAATAGTGCATTCATTGACCGGATAGGCGATTTCGCCATTCTCGACCCAGAAACCGCCGGCCCCGCGCGAGTAATCGCCGGTGGTGCCGTTGATCGAGGCGCCAAGCATTGAGGTGACGATCAGGCCGCGCCCCATCTCGCGGATCAGCTCTTGCGCAGAGCGGTCACCGGGGGTCAGTTCCAGATTGGTCACGCCGGGCGAGGGCGGGCTACCCGCCCCGCGCATGGCGCTGGCGGTCGACTCCATTTCCAGTTTGCGGGCCGTTGCCAGATCCAGCGTCCACCCCTGCAGGACGCCATCCGCAACGATCAGCCGGGGCGCGGTCGCCAGCCCTTCGGCGTCAAAGATGCGGGATGAGCCATAGCGCGGCCGGTGGGGATCTTCGCGCAGGTCAAAGCCCTTGGGCAGCACCTGTTCGCCAAGCGCATCGCGCAACCAGCTTGCCCCACGTGCTACCGCAGCGCCATTCACCGCCGAGACCAGATGCCCGATCAGCCCCGAGGCCACCCGTTCATCATACAGGATCGGAAAGGCTCCGGTCGGCGGTTTCTTTGCGCCGCGCCGGGCGACGGTGCGTTCAGCGGCCAGCCGGCCGATTTCCTCGGGCGAGGGCATGTCGGCGGCATGAACACGGCTTTCCCCGGCCCAGTCCCGCTCCATCGCCAGCCCTTCGCCGGTGATTGCAACTGTGGACAGGCTGTGGCCGCTGCGCCCATAGCCCGCCGAGAAACCGTTGGTCGCGGCCAGCCACATCCGGCGCTGCGAGTGGCTGGCGCCAGAGGATTCGATCTTGGAGATACCATCAACGGCAAGTGCTGCTGCCTCGGCGCGCAGCGCCAGTTCTTGCAGCTCTTCTGGTGTCGGCTCGCGGCCGTGATCAAAGAGGTCCAGCCCGCTGTTGTCGGTGTCGCGCGCCAGTTGCCCGGGTTCGGCAAGGCCCAGCGTATCGTCAACCGGAGCTTCTTCGCGCGCCATGGCAACCGCCCGCGCGGCCATCTCTTCAATGGTGCGCTGTGAGCGATCCGAGGCCGAAACGCAGGCCTGTCGCCCACCGATCAGCACGCGCAGGCCGATTTCGACCCCCTCAGCGCGTTCGGCATGTTCCAGATGCCCCCCCCGCACATCGACCGAGACGGCGGCAGCTTCAAGCGCCACGGCATCCGCCTGCTCGGCGCCCGCCTTGCGCGCCGCAGCCAGCAGCTGCTGCGTCAAAGTCTCGAGTCGGTCGAATTCTGACATGCGGTTCACCTTGTAAAATGAATGCGGGGGCGCGGACAATGCCCGACCCCCGCGAAAGCATCCCTCAGGGCGCGTCGGTGCCGCGCCGCGCGGGATTACTTGATTTGTTGGCCGTTGGCAAAGATCGAGCCGTCTTCCTTGAACTCAAGCTTGGTTTCCAGCTTGTCGTCGCCGACCGGCTTGGCAAACATGGCCATCATCATCCGCACGCTCATGGCCTGATCTTCGGGGATCAGCCCGATGGTGCTCAGCTTGTCGATCAGGCCGTTGACGCCTTCGTAGCTGGCGTTCAGTTCACCCACCGGGGTGGTCATGTCGCCGCTTTCGGGGGCTTTCAGCGCACCTTCGGCGTGGATCTTGGCGCCAAGCGCGTTCAGCGCGACCTGGTTGATGGTCAGGTCGATCGGTTCGAAGGGCGGCTCGTCCGAGGCCATATCGCCGGCACCCTCGTCGGAAGAGGTGTCTGCGTCAGCCATCGTGGCCGGATCGAACAGATCCTTGATGACCTTCATCGTGCCGGTCACGTCGATATCCAGCGTGGCCGGATCGCGCGGCAGTTGACCCTGGGCGTCGAACAGGTTCCAGATCGCATCGCCAAGCGTCAGCCCGGTCAGCGAATAGGTGAACTTGAAGGGCTGCGCCTCGTCCGACTTCATTGCGGGCAGCTGAACGTCGAAACTGCTGCTTTCAATGGCGTAGTTGATCGGGAAGGGCAGGTTGCTGCTGGCCAGCTCGAAGGTGTTCGCATCGGTGCCGGTCTGATAGCTGACGCCTTCCGAGGACAGCGAAAAGCTGAAATCAAGGCCCTTGCCGTCGTATTTGCCCGAACCGCTGGTGGGCTGGTCGTATTCATCGGTGCCCGAGAATTCAAAGCTGACCGCCAGCGCACCGGCTTTGGCCAGACCGTTCATGGCAAGACCGGCTTTCAGCGCGGCATTCATGTCTTTGCTGATGTCGGCGATGCCGTCGGCGGGGACGACCATGTCGCCCGAGGTTGCGACGCCTTCGATGCTGCCGTCGAATTTGACATTCACGTCATCTTCGGACGTGATGTCGCCCGTAAAGGTGACCTTGCCGGTCTTGACGTCATAGTCATACTTTGCGGGGGTACCTGCGACAAAGTGCATGGTGCCGACCGAATCCGCCAGGCCGATCTTAACGGGCAGTTTGGTTTCTTTATCTTCCGTCGTGATCGAGCTCAGGGTGATATCGATGGTCGGATAGTTGAGCTCATGCGTCATATCCTCGATCGCACCCGAGGTAACGGCGGTGTTGCCGGGCAGGTCGATGGTAAAGGGCAGAGCGTATTCCGTGCCCTCGGGGTTAACGCCATGCACCTGGCCGGTCATCTGATCGGCATAGACGGTGCGGACCTTGCCATCGCCGATATCGCTCAGCACGATCTGGGGAATGGTGAGGTCAACCCGTCCTTCCGGAGTGCCACCTTTGACGGTGATTTCGGATACGGTCAGCGTATCGCCAGCCGCCTCGCGCTTGCCTTCGGACACGCTATAGCCAACCGACTGATAATACTCGACCCAAGACTGCCAGACCTGTTCCGGGGTTACATCAGCAAAAGCCGGAGCAGTCATGGCGGCCAGTGCCAGGGCGGAGCTTGTCAGTCGCAGGTTCATTTCTTAACACCTTTCAGGGCGAGAACAGATAAATAACGCCACCCGGCTTCTGCCACAACCAGCGCCCGGGGCCAAGGAGGGAATGATGGTTATCAGTGAATTCATTGACGGAATTGGTCGCATCATCATTTCGCGCCCAGCTAAGGCCAACTCTTTGACCGGCACGATGCTGGCCGAGCTGACGGCTTCATTCGATGCGCTTGCTGCCCGGCCCGACCTGCGCGCGGTGATCCTGACCGGCGAAGGCAAGGTCTTTTCCGCCGGTGCCGATCTGGATGAGGCGCGCACAGGCCTTGCCCTTTCCCCCGAGTGGGAGCGCCTGTCGTCCCGTGTCGCCTCGATGCCATGTCTGACCATCGCGGCGCTGAATGGAACGGCGGCGGGCGGTTCGCTGGGCATGGTGCTGGCCTGCGATCTGCGGCTGGCGGTGCCTGAGGCAAAGTTCTTTTACCCCGTGATGCGTCTGGGCTTTTTGCCGCAGCCAAGCGATCCGCAGCGGTTGCGGGCGCTGGTCGGGCCGTCCCGGGCCAGGATGATCCTGATGGCCGGGCAAAAGATCCCCGCCCCGGAGGCCCTGGCCTGGGGGCTGGTGGATCGGCTGGTCCCGCCCGAGTCTTTGCTGGACGAGGCCGCGGCGCTTGCAGCCGATGTTCGCGCCGCCAGTGCCGAGCAGGTGGTCGCGATCAAGCGTATGCTTGATTAAGGTGCCAGGTCGGCGCCCTTTGGGTCGCGCAAGGGCGGGCGGCCCTGCCCTTGCGGTTGCCGGCTTCTGACCCGTCAGGCGGGTTCAGGCATAGACCGACTGTTTGCCGAAATGCGTGCAGAGCATGTAATAGACGACCGCACGATATTTGTTGCGGTTCGAGCTGCCGTATTTCGCGATGACCTCGTCGATGGCTGAGGAAAGCTCGGGGCCATCGGGCAAGCCCAGCTTGTTGATCAGGTAGTTGTTCCTGATCCGCTCAAGCTCGGTCTTGTCCGAAGCAGCCACGGTTTCCGCATCCGCGTTATAGATCGACGGCCCGCAGCCGATGACCACCTTGGTCAACAGATCCATGTCGGGCGTAATGCCCAGCTTGTCCTTGAGATCGGCGGCATATTTGGCGATCAGATCGTCGCGCTTGCTCATGATTGTCCCCCTGGGGTTTGGTCCGTCCCAAGAGAAAGCCTAGCGCCGGTCCGACGAATATCAACAGAAACCGCGCGTTCGCGGCGATTAGCCGC
>Ga0182746_1002119_pt1 | contig 15756 bp, 18 predicted proteins | sample eDN3rd30CBELigOP_FD_128881 | JGI IMG/M metagenome (GOLD analysis project Ga0182746, IMG submission 128881) | Enriched Organic Plus compost microbial communities from Emeryville, California, USA - eDNA 3rd pass 30_C BE-Lig OP (version 2) (version 2) ... | reverse complement strand
GGACTGGACGAAGCCGAAACGGCGAAATGCGGCGCGCCCGATCTGCGGCACCAACTCGGCAACCGGCCTCGCCGGGCCGCCGCGCGGGCGTTCGTAAGGCCGGGGCGTCTTCGGCTTGCCGTCGCGTTCCATCGTGCCCGCCGCCATGCCATAGCGGACCGATGGATGACAGTGTTGCGGCCGTATTGTTCGACTGGTACGACCGGCAGGCGCGCGCACTCCCCTGGCGGACGCCGCCGGGCGGGGAGGCACCCGACCCCTACCGGGTGTGGCTGTCCGAAGTCATGCTGCAGCAGACCACGACCGCGCACGCGGCGCCCTATTTCGTCCGCTTCACCGAGCGCTGGCCGACGGTGGAGGCGCTTGCCGCCGCGCCCGAGGAGGCGATCATGGCCGAGTGGGCCGGGCTCGGGTACTACTCGCGCGCGCGCAATCTCGTCGCCTGCGCCCGGGCGGTGGCTGAGCGCGGCGGCTTTCCCGACACCGAGGCCGAGCTGCGCCGGCTCCCGGGGCTCGGCGCCTATACCGCGGCGGCGGTGGCGGCGATTGCCTTCGGCCGGCGCGCCGTGGTGATCGACGCCAACGTCGAGCGCGTCGTGGCCCGGCTGTTCGCGATCGACGAGCCGCTACCCGGAGCGCGCAAGGCTATCCGCAAGGCCGCAGAGGCGATTACCCCCGACGAGCGGCCGGGCGACTTCGCCCAGGCGATGATGGACCTCGGCGCAACGATCTGCACCGCGCGCAAGCCGAAGTGCCTGCTGTGCCCGCTGTCGTCGCGATGCGCGGCGAGAGGTCAGGGACGGCAGGCCGAGCTGCCGGTCAAGGCGCCGAAGAAGGTCAAACCGATGCGCGAGGGCACCGCGTTCTGGATCGAGCGCGAGGGCAAGGTCTGGCTGGTCCGGCGCCCTGCGAAAGGCATGCTCGGCGGCATGCGCGCGCTGCCCGACGACGGCTGGAGCGCCCGTGCCGACGGTTCGGGCGACGCTCCCCTTCCCGGCGCGTGGCGCGCAGGCGGGGTCGTGCGGCATTCGTTCACTCACTTCGATCTCGAGCTGGGGCTGGCGATCTACGCCGGGGAGCGAGCCGTGAAGGTTGAGGGCGGCGACTGGTGGCCGGTAGCGGAAATCGCGGCGGCGGGGCTGCCGACGCTGTTTACGAAGGCGGCGCGGCTGGCACTTGAGGGGCGGGAGGGGCCCTCATCCAACTCCGACTAGGGCCTGCTTTGCAGACCCAAGTCTCCGTATCCTTCTCCCGTTTACGGGAGAAGGATAGCGCAGCTTGGCGCCGTAAGGCGCCTAGCGCAGCTTGGATGAGGGCCCCTGCCTCAATTCGACGCGCGTCAGAAGATCCCCCCGCCCAGCATCAGCCGGACGCAGGCGATCACGAACACGATCAGGCAGAAGTTGCGTCCGCCGTTCGAGCGCGACAGCGCGCCGAGGACGATGCCGATCACGATCAGCGGTAGCGCCAGCCAGTTGCCCCAGCCGAGCAGGGGGATCTGCGAGGGGATCACGATAACCAGCGAGAGCAGGCCGATCAGGATCGAAAGTGCATTGAGCATGTGTTTTATATGCATAGGACACCTGACCAGTGCAACCCCCGGGCTTCTCTCGCGGGCGGAACGCGATAAAGCTGGGGTTCACGCCCATCCGTGGAGAGGGGACGCAAATGGACCAGATGCTGCTAACCCGCCGCCATTGGCTCGGCGGCGCCGTGGCGCTCGGCGCCGGGGCAGCGCTGCCCGCCTTCCCGCTTCACGCCCAGCCGAGAGTCGAATGGAACAACGTGGCGCGGCTCGTGCAGAGCTATGTCGACAGTCGCAAGGTCTCCGGCATGGTCGCCACGCTCGGATTCGGTGACGGGCCGCTGACGGCGATCCGTGCCGGCGTCGACAGCTTTACCGCGCCGCGCCTTTCAGGGCTCGACAGCATCTACCGCATCTACTCGATGACCAAGCCGATCACCGGCATGGCGACGGTTGCACTGATCGACGAGGGCCGGCTCGGGCTCGACCAGCCGCTGCATGAGATCCTTCCCGCGTTCCGCACCATGCAGGTGCAGAAGGTCTACGACGGCCCGATCACGCCCGACAACCTCGAGCCGGCGGTGCGGCCGATCACGATCCGCCAGTTGCTGACTCATACCTCGGGCCTTGGCTACGGCATCGTCCAGTCCGGCCCGATTGCCGAAGCCTTCCGCGAGCGCGGCGTGGTCCCGGGTCTGGTCACGCGGCTGCAGGCACTGCCGGTGTTCCGCGGCAATGCGGTGAAGGGGCTCGACGTCTTCGCCGATCGCGTCGCCGAATTGCCGTTGGTCTACCAGCCCGGCACGAAGTGGAGCTATTCGATCGCGTTCGAGATCCTCGGCCGGGTGATCGAGGTCGTCTCCGGCGAGCCGTTCGACCGTTTCCTGCAGGAGCGGTTCTTCGACCCGCTCGGGATGGGCGACACGCACTTCCATGTTCCGCGCGCCAAGGCCGAGCGGATGACGACCAGCTACTTTCTCTACAACGGCACGCTGCTGCCGATCGACCTGGGTACCGATTCGATCTACTTCGATCCGCCGCCGCTGCCGTTCGGCGGCTCGGGCCTCGCCTCGACGCCGGAGGACTACGACCGGTTCCTCGCGATGCTGCTCAACGACGGACTGTTTGAGGGGCGTCGCGTGATGAGCGAGAGCGCGGTGCGGCTCGGCACCGCGACGAACCTGCTTCCCGACACCGTCGAGCCGGCCAATGCCTACGAGGACGGCCTATGGGACTACGGTGCCGGTGGACGTGTCGGCAAGGGGGCGGACGCCGGTGTTTACGGTTGGGCCGGGGCGGCCGGGACGATCGGCTTCATCCACCGCGGACTCGGGCTTCGCGCCGGGCTCTACACGCAGTACATGCCGTCGATGGCCTACCCGCTGATCGACGAATTCCCGGCCGCGATCCGCGCCGATCTCGCCGCGGCGGGCCGCGCGTGAGGCCGATCGCCTTCACCGGCCAGCCGCTCGACCGCGCCGATCCGATCCGAACCGATCCCGCGCGGCTCGCCCGGCTGATCGAGGAAGGAGCCCTGCTGCTGCGGCTCGACGGGCTGCTGCCCGAGATGGATGGGACCGGCCGCCTGGCCTTCGTGCCGATGTCCGGGGCGCCCGAGGGCGCGGAGCTCGTCTTCCTCGGGCTGCGCGACGGGCAGGCGCTGTTTGCCGCGGTGCCGGGCGAGGGCGATCCCGCCCCGGCCTATGCTCATCGCCGCACCTGGGGTGCGATCGCACACCTCTCGCCGGAGGAGCTCGCGCTTTACGGCGCGGCGCGCAGCCTGCTCGACTGGCACGCGCGGCACCGGTTCTGCTCGCGCTGCGGCAAGCCGACCACGCCTGCCAAGGGCGGCTGGCAGCGCGACTGCGCCGCCTGCGGGGCGCAGCATTTCCCGCGAGTCGACCCGGTCGCGATCATGCTCGTCGAATGCGACGGCAAGGTGCTGCTTGGCCGCCAGTCGCGGTTCCCGCCGAACAGCTACTCGGCGCTCGCCGGCTTCGTCGAGCCGGGCGAGACGATCGAGGAGGCCGTCGCGCGCGAGGTGTTCGAGGAAGCCGGCGTGCGCGTGCGCGACGTGCGCTACGTCGCGAGCCAGCCGTGGCCGTTCCCTTCCCAACTGATGATCGGCTGCATTGGTTATGCCGACAGTCTTGCGCTGGCGATCGACCGAACCGAAATCGAGGAAGCGCGCTGGTTCGCGCGCGAGGAAGTCGCCGAGGCACTGGCCAAGGCGGCGGATAGCGCGAGCTTCATCCCGCCCCCGCCGCAGGCGATCGCGCACCACCTGCTGCAGTGGTGGATGGAGAATTGAGCATGGCCGAGGCTACCCCGAAGATCGCCGTCGACATCTGGTCCGACGTGATGTGCCCGTGGTGCGCGGTCGGCTGGACCGCGTTCGACAAGGCGAGAGATCAGCTCGTCGGCGAGCTCGAGGTCGACGTCCGCTGGATGCCGTTCGAGCTCAATCCCGACCTGCCGCCCGAGGGCAGGGACCAGGCGAAGCACCTCGCCGAAGTCTACGGCCGCTCGCCCGAGGAGGTCGCCGCAATGCGCGCGCAGATGCAGGCGACCGCAGCGCGCGTCGGCTTCCCGATGGAATGGGCGGGCGAGGGGCCCGAGCCGCCGGCGATGATGTGGAACACCTTTGAGGCGCACAAGCTGTTGCGCTGGGCGCTCGCCGATCAGGGGCCGGAGGGTCAGACCCGGCTCAAGGTCGCGCTGCTCCGGGCGCACTTCCAGCAGCGCCGCAACGTCTCCGACCGCGAGATCCTGCTCGACATCGCCGAGGCGGAAGGGTTCGACCGCGCGAGGGCCGCGGAGGCGCTTGCCGACGAGGCACTGGCGACGGCCGTGCGGTTCGAGGAGCAGCGCGGCCGGCAGGCGGGGATCAATTCCGTTCCGAGCTTCGTGGTCGAGGGCAAGTACCTGATCCAGGGCGCGCGCGAGCCCGAGGACTATGCCAACCTGCTCCGGCAGGTGGCGGGGTTGGTGCAAAACGCCTGAAGAGGGGAGGCGCACTCGTCCAGCGCCGACTACCGTAGCCCGTCATCCCGCGAGAGCCGGGACCTCGGTCAACCAGCGCGGCGCGAAAGGCACGCGGTTCCGCCTTTCGCCGCGATGACGGGGATGGACAACTCGGGTGCGGGCTGCTGTCCCTACGCCAGCCCGAGCTTGCTCAACTCTCGCACCAGCCGCCCGGGGAGGACATCCCCCCCGGTGGCGCCTTCCTCCAGGTCCGGCGGGCAGTCGGCCTCGTCGAGATAGCGCCAGCCCTGGTGCGCGCGCCGGGCGCGCGGCTGGACGAGGATCAGGCGGTTCTCGAGCACGATCCACCATCGTCCGTCGTCGCGCTGCTCGAAGCCGAGGATCGGGCTGCGGCCGACGAGCGCGTGCTGGTGGATCCAGTAGAGCGAGCCATCGATCATCTCGACGTGGCGCTTGGGGAGGTAGCGGGTGGTCAGCCGCTTTTCGGGCTCGTCGCCGGAAAACCAGTCGAGAATCTCGTCGAGACTCTTCGCCTCGTAGGCGACCTTGGTCATGCTGAGCGGCATGGCGCCCAGATAGGATGCGCGGCTCTAACCGACCAGCCCGCTCGCGACCGCGAGCCCGAGGAAGGCGAGGAAGCCCATCGAATCGGTCACCGTGGTGACGAACACGCTCGAGGCCACCGCCGGGTCCTGGTCCATCCGGTCGAGCGCCACCGGAATCGCCACGCCCGCGAACCCGGCCGTGGCGATGTTGATCACCATTGCTGCGGCGATAACCGCACCGAGCTGGCTCGCGACTGCGGTGCCGAGCCAGATCGAGAACACCAGCGCCGTCGCCGTTCCGAGCAGCAGCGCAACCGTCGCGCCGTTGAGCAGGGCCACGCGGAATTCGCGCCACAGGATGCGCCGGGTGTTCGATCGCGTCAGCTGGTTGGTGGCGATCGCGCGTACGGTCACCGCCATCGTCTGCGTACCTGCGCTGCCGCCGATGCTGGCGACCACGGGAGCCATCGCCGCGAGCGCGACGAGCTGCTCGATCGCGCCGCCGAACAGCCAGATGATCGAGGCGCTGATCGAGGCTGTGACGAGGTTCGCCATCAGCCAGCGCACCCGCGCCGAGTAGGATTCGCGGATCGGCTCGTTGATGTCGCCTTCGCCGGCACCTGACAGCAGCAGGGTGTCCTCGCCGGCCTCCTCCTGGATGATGTGGACCACGTCGTCGACGGTGATCTGGCCGACCAGCCTGCCGGCCTCGTCGACCACTGCGGCGCTGATCAGCGCGTATTTCTGGAACCGCAGTGCGACTTCTTCCTGGTCCATCGTCACCGGGATCAGCGTCTGGTCGCGCTTCATCACGTCGCTCAGCGGGACGTGGCGCGGCGTACGCAGGATCCAGCTCAGCTGGCAGGTGCCGACCGGCTTCATCGCCGGGTCGACGATGAACACTTCCCAGAACTCGGTCGGCAGGTCCTCGTTCTCGCGCAGGTAGTCGATCAGGTCGCCGACCGTCAGGTGCTCGGGAACCGCGACCAGCTCGCGCTGCATGAGGCGCCCGGCGGTTTCCTCCGGGTAAGACAGCGCCGATTCGATCGCCGCGCGGTCCTCAGGCTCCATCTCGGCGAGAACCGCCGCCTGGTCCTCGGGCTCGAGGTCCTCGATGAGACTGACCGCGTCGTCGGTGTCGAGCTGTTCGGCGATCTCCGCCACCGCCTCGGGCGGCAGCGCCTCCATCATGTCCTCGCGGACGTGGTCGTTGAGTTCGGCGACGACCTCGTGGGTCATCAGGTCGGTGATCGCCGCGGCGAGCCGTGGGCGCTGCTCGCGGTCGAGCAGCTCGAACAGGTCGGCGATGTCGGCCGGGTGCAGCGGCTCGACCAGCTCGTAGACGCGGGCTTCGTCGCCTTGTTCGAGCGCGGCTACGACAGAATCGACGAACTGCGGCTTGAGCCGGTTGTCCTCGTCGAGCTCGTCGCCGTCATCGTGCGGCGCGGCGGTCTCCAGCTCGGTGAGGTCCTGCTCGGTCATCGCGGGCGGGTCTATGCCGCTCGGGCGCAAAAGCAACCCGGCGGGTGACATCGCCGTGGAGGGCTTCTATGCGCTGGCGATCCGCAGGAGACTGACCATGGCCGACGAAACCCTCACCCTGACCCTCGATACCGGCAACGGGGAGGGCGGTGACGTCGTCATCCGCCTGCGCCCGGACCTGGCGCCGGGCCATGTCGAGCGCATTACCGAGCTTGCCCGCGAGGGCTTCTACGACGGCGTGGTGTTCCACCGCGTGATCCCGGACTTCATGGCCCAGGGCGGCGATCCGACCGGGACCGGGATGGGCGGTTCAGACAAGCCCGACCTCAAGGCCGAGTTCAACGACGCGCCGCACGTGCGCGGGACCTGCTCGATGGCGCGCACGCAGGTGCCCGACAGCGCCAACAGCCAGTTCTTCATCTGCTTCGACGATGCCCGCTTCCTCGACCGGCAGTACACCGTCTGGGGCGAGGTGATCAGCGGCATGGAATACGTCGACGCACTCCCCAAGGGGGAGCCGCCGCGCGAGCCCGGGAGGATCGTCAAGGCGACCGTGGGCTGAAAGCCCTCTCCCTTCAGGAGACTGGGTTGGGGAAGAGGGGGACGCGATCCCGCGATCCCCTCTCGCCTTTGGCTGGCCGGTAGAGTTGGCAAGCTTTCATGTCTCTCCCCCGAGGGGGAGAGAGGTGGGTCTTACTCTTCCTCCCGGCTCGGCGCGACGTTGCGATACTTGATGTACCATTTGCCGTCGATCTTCACGAGATCGTCGACGCCCTGGCCGGCTGCGGCCATGACCGGCGCTGTCGGACTGCCGATGCGGCCGCCGGTGCCGAACACCGTCTGATGGTAGTAATGGAAGCGGGCAGTGTCGGGGCCGGTGAACTCGAGCCACTGGTTCATCGTGAAGTGATGCATCTTGCCGATCGTCTCGCCGGCGGCGCGGCGCTCTTCCTGGTTCGCCGCGAGGTCGTTGATCATCTTCTTGAGCGCTTCGTGTCCCTTGACCTGCCCGAATGCCCCATCCGGCGTGAAATTGGCCGCGTACGCCTCGGCATCGAGGTTATCGAGCGACCGATCGTAGTGCCACATCAGCGCCTCGATCGCCTCCCGGTCCTGATAGCGCTGGACCAGCTGCTCGGGCGTCATCGGCGCGGCCTCTTGGGCCTGCGCCGGTGATGCGAGTAGGGCCATCGCCCCGAGCGCCGCGGCGGTCGTGCGACGCGCGAGGCTCATTCGTCCCCTCCGGCCGCCTGAGGGGCAGGGGCGGTGGGCAGGGTGGCCGGGTCCCAATGCTCGTCGGCCTTGCCGTCGACGAAGCGCCAGGTGTCGAACCAGGTGGTGGTGTAGCTCTGGCTCGGGTCGTCGGCGTAAGGGATGATCCGCCGGGTCAGGATCGTCACGTAGTCGTCCTCGGCAATCACGGCGACCACAGCGTTCGGGTCCTCCGAGCTCAGCGCCGGGCACGGGTCGAGCGGTTCGCGCTTGGCCACATTGACGAAGTAGTTGATCACGCCCTCGAGCCCCGAGGCTGCGACCGGGTTATGCTGGATGTAGCGATCGGTCAGCCACTCGCCGGCACGACTCCACTGGTTGCACTTGAGCAACTCGCGTTGAATATGCAGCGCGGCCTGCTTGTTGCGGTGGAGCACCGGGTCGGTGTCGGTGAACAGCGATTCGGGGTCGGGGTGCCCGACCACGGGATCGCTGAGCGCGCGCATCTGGGCCTGGGCAACACCGGGCACGGCCATCGCGACAGCGGCGGTCAACAGCATGAGCTTCGTTTTCATGGGCAAGTCCCTCTCTTGAACCGGTTCAGCCCTTCTTGGCCGATTCCGGCAGCGGGAGTCTACAGCCCGGCTTCGACCAGCCAGTCGTGAAACAAGCGAACCGCGCGCTGTTCGAGGTCGACCGGGCGGCAGACGAACCAGTAGCTGTAGGGGCTTGCGACCTCGACACCGTCGAACAGCTTGGCGAGCCGCGGGTCGTTGTTCCGTTTCATGTGGTCATCGTGCATCATTGCGATGCCAAGTCCCTGCGCCGCGGCCTCGAGGATCAGCTGGCCCGAATCGTAGTGGTCGATCGCCGCCGGCTGCAGCGCCTGGTAGCCGAGCGCTTCCTTCCACGCGTCGAAGCTCAGCGGCATGTCGGTGTGCAACAGGAAGGTCTGCTCCGCGAGCGCCTCCATGGTCGGCCGCTCCCCGAGCTTGTCGGCCAGCGCGCGACTGCAGATCGCATGCACGGTGTTCCGGTCGAGCCGGACCTGGTGCAGGCTCGGCTCTGGATCCGTCATCAGCGCGATCGCCGCGTCGAGCGTGTCGCCGACACGGTCGATCAGATGCGGACCGGTGTCGATGTCGATGTGCAGCCGCGGGTGCAGCGCGCGCAATTCGGGCAGCCGCGGGAACAGGCGCTGCGTGCCGAACAGCGGCAGCACGCCGAGCCTGAGGCGCAGCAGTTGGAGGTTCTCGGACTGCTGCTCGACCGCGATCGCCAGCGCTTCAAGGTGCGGAGAGACGGCGTCGTAGAACTGGCGCCCTTCGTCGGTCAGCCGCATCGTCTGGCCCGAGCGCGAGAACAGCTTCTTGCCGGTGAATTCCTCGAGATTGCCGATTCGCCGCGACAGCGCCGAAGGACTGAGGCCGAGCTCGTCGGCCGCAGCCCGCGCCGAGCCGAGCCGCACCGTGCGGACGAAGGCCTCGAGGGCGCGAAGAGGGGGGAGCCGGCGCATCGCTCTCACTGTTCAAAAATTTGCAACTCGTGTCGAGCGAGGAGAATCTTGGGCTGGGGAAAGCCACAAACCGCGGCGGTTGGGCGGGACGCGGGTCTCTGGCAGATCTTGGGGGAGCGAGCGCTACCCTGCGACTTCTTCCTCGACCGGTTCCCGCCTGTGCAGCCTCAGGCGAGTGACGTGCGTGTCGTCGCCATCGGTCACCTCGATGCACCAGCCACTCGGGTGATGCAGCACGGCTCCCACCGGCGGAACCTGTTCGGCGAGCACGAAGGCAAGGCCGCCGAGCGTGTCGACGGCTTCCTCGACTTCGGCGATGCGCGGATCTCCGATAGTCGCGGCAACGTCTTCGAGCTCGGCGCGAGCGTCGGCGTCCCAAATGCCGTCGCCGAGCGGGACGAGCAGCTCCACCGGCGCGTCGTCGTGCTCGTCCTCTATCTCGCCGACGATCTCCTCGACGAGATCCTCGATCGTGATGATTCCGTCGGTGCCGGAAAATTCGTCGACCACGATCGCGAGGTGCGTTCGCTTCGTCCGCATGTCCGCCAGCACGTCGAGCGCCCCACGCGCCTGGGGCACGTAAAGCGGCTGGCGCATCAGCTCAGTCCAGTCGGCCGGAGGCTCGGTGCCCCTTGCGAGGTAGGGGAACACGTCCTTGATGTGGACCATGCCGATCACCTGGTCGAGCGTTTCGCGGTAGACCGGAATGCGCGAGTGGCCGTGTTCGGCAAAGACTTCGACCAGCTCGTCCCAGCTCGCGCTCGCCGGGACGGCGATGATCTCACCGCGCGGGATGGCGACGTCGTCGGCATCGTGTTCGCTGAAATGCAGCAGGTTGCGGAGCATGGTCAGCTCGACCGGGGAGAGGTCGCCCTTCGCCGGGCCCGTCTCGGCCTCGTCCTGGTGCTCGTCGATCGCTTCCTCGATCTGCGCGCGGAGTGAGGTCTCGCCGTCTTCTTCGAAGAATCTGCGGATCGCGTGCCACAGGCCGCGTCTACTGTCCGCGTCTCCGTTGCTGGAGTCGCCCGGTCTGGAACCGTCGGGCATTTTCGTTCTGCTTTCCCTCTTCAAGCCTGGGGTGCGCAATATGGGTCACCGACCCCGAGAATCGCAAGCGCCTTCGTTTCCAATGCTTCCATCGCCTCAGCGGCGGCGGGCGAGATTTCGTGGTCGTAGCCCGCAAGGTGAAGCAGCCCGTGGACGATCAGATGGGCCGCGTGATCGGCCAGCGGAATGCCCCTTTCGGCCGCCTCGCGCGCGCACGTGTCGTGCGCCAGCGCGACGTCGCCGAGGAGCACGGGCGGTCCGTTTGCGGTAAGGGCCAGCAGCTCTTCGCGCGCGAGCATCGGGAACGACAGCACGTTGGTCGGCTTGTCGCGCTGCCGCCACTCGCGGTTCAGTGCCTGGATCTCGGGGTCGGACGTAAACAGCAGGCTGGCGGAGAGGCGCGGGTTGGCGAGTTCGGGAGCGACCTCGGCAGCCGCGGCGGCAACACGTTCGGCGAGTTCCTCCCATGCTCCGGCGGGCCAGGGCTCCTCGACGTCCATTTCCAGTTGCACGTCAAAGGCTCCATTCGGGAGTGGGACGAGAGCTCAGCAGGCGCTGCGCGACGAGGTGGCTGAACTCGTTGTCGACGTCGATCGCGAGCCGGCCGTCGCTGACGATCTGCGCCCTGATTCGCTTGCCGAAGCGCCTCGAAACTCGCGACAGCATGCGATCGACGGTGAACAGCCCGAGCCGGAAGCCGATCAGGTTGCCGAGCCCGAAAGCGCCCACGAAGCGCTTGGGGAACTTGAGGAACTGCCCGCCCCCGCGGAAAATTTCGGCGGTCGCTACGGCGTCACGGTTCTTGAGCCAGAAGGTGTTGCAACCGGAGAACGCGCCGTCGCGGAATTCCCAGAACCGCGGCTGGCCCTCCTCATGCGCCGCGAGGATGTCCTCCTTGCGGGCGAACATTGCAACGGCGTCGGCGTTCTCGGCGAGCGCGAAGGCATGGAACGCGCGAAGCGCATCCGGAGTCATCAGCACGTTGTCGCCTGTGGTGACGAGCAGCGGGTAGCCGACACCGTCCGCCACGGTGAGCAGGCTTTCGAGGAGGTTGCTGGCCGAGGCAGCGGTCGTCAGGCGTCCTGCCTCGACGAACGGCCGGACCTCGGGCACGTCGTCAAGCGCGTGGGGATCGTTGATCGAAACCACGATCCGGCATCCGGGAAAGGCCTGGTCGACCGCGTCGAGCACGTAGCCGATCAGCGGCCGGTCGAGCAGCGGCACGAGGCACTTGTGCTCGACGCCGTATTTCGCAGCAAGGGGATCGACCCGGCCAAGGCGTTGCCCGGCAAGGATAAGGACGGTGGGATCGGGCAACTGCGCCATCTGTGTCGTCAATACCAACGCATCGCCGGACTGGTCAGGCGTTCTTGCCCTCATAAGCCTCGACGATGCGGCCGACGATCGGATGGCGCACGACGTCGGCGGCGGAGAAGCGGATCACGGCAATACCCTCGATGCCGGCCAAACGGCCGACAGCGTCGGCGAGACCGCTCTGCGAGTCGCCGCCCGGGATATCAACCTGATGCGGGTCGCCGCAGATCACCATGCGGCTGTTCTGTCCGAAGCGCGTGAGAAACATCTTCATCTGCTCGCGGGTGGTATTCTGCGCCTCGTCGAGGATCACGAAAGCGTCGGCCAGCGTGCGCCCGCGCATGAACGCGATCGGAGCTATCTCGATCTCGCCCGAGGCGATGCGCCGCTCGACCTGCTCGGGCGGCATGCAGTCGTAGAGTGCATCGTAGAGCGGGCGCAGGTAGGGGTCGACCTTCTCCTTCATGTCGCCCGGAAGGAAGCCGAGCCGCTCGCCGGCTTCGACCGCGGGGCGGCTGAGGATCAGCCGCTGTACCGAGCCGGTAATGAGCTGGCTGACCGCCTGAGCGACGGCGAGGTAGGTTTTGCCCGTGCCCGCCGGGCCGAGCGCGAAGATCATCTCGCGGCTGGCGAGCTGGCGCATGTACTCGGCCTGCATCGCCGTGCGCGGGACGATCGTCTTGCGCCGGGTGCGGATCATGATCGGCGGGCCCTTGGCATCGCCGGTGATGATCCCGTCCAGCGTCGGTTCGTTCGACTGGGCGATCAGCGCCTCGATGGTGCCGGCATCGAGGTCCTGCCCCGTGAGCAGCTTTTCATGCATCGCCAGCAGGACTTGGCGGGCGCGGGCGACCTCGTCTTCCTGCCCTTCGATCACGACCTTGTTCCCCCGTGCGGCAATCAGCACGCCGAGGCGATTCTCGATCTGCACGAGGTTGGCATCGAATTCACCGAACAGCGCCCCGAGTGTCGCCTGTTCGTCGAAGCGCACTTCGGCCCGGGCGCGCCGCGCGGAATCGCGGCGTTCCTCCGGATGAGCCAGCGCCGAGAGTTCCTCGGCGCGAGTTGTCTTGCGGGCCATGCGCTCCTTTCGCGGTACGATTCGAAAGATAGGCGCAGCGTTGGCCTGTGCAAGCGGGACGACGACTTGCCGTAGTGGAAAGTTCTCCGCCTGTCGCGTTCAGGCGACGGCCCGTTGCAACAGGCGTGCGTGCAGCGAATTCGGTCCCGCCTCCGCCAGTTCGACGGTCACCATCTCGCCGATCGCCGCATCGCCCTCGAAGAACACCGACTGCAGCCACGGAGACTTGCCGAGCCATTGGCCGGGCTTCTTGCCTTTGCGTTCGACGAGGACCTCGCAGCGCTTGCCGACACTGGCCCGGTTGAAGGCGAGCTGGTCGCGGTTGAGTGCGGCCTGGAGGCGCTGCAGGCGCTCGTCCATGACCTCGCGCGGAAGCTGGCCGTCCATCGAGGCTGCCGGCGTTCCTGGGCGGGGCGAGTACTTGAAGCTGAACGCCTGCGCGTAGCCGACCGCGTCGACGAGGCGCAGGGTGGCCGCGAAGTCGGCTTCGGTCTCCCCCGGGAAGCCGACGATGAAGTCGCCGCTGAGGGCGATGTCGGGACGGGCCTCGCGGAAGCGGTCGAGCAGGCGCAGATAGCCGTCCGTGGTGTGGCTGCGGTTCATCGCCCTGAGCACGCGGTCGCTGCCGCTCTGCACCGGGAGGTGAAGGAACGGCATCAGCTTGGGTTCTTCGGCGTGCGCGCGGATCAGGCCTTCGGTGACGTCGTTCGGGTGGCTGGTCGTGTAGCGGACACGCTCGAGGCCGGGCAGCCGGGCGACTGCCTTGATCAACGAGTCGAAACCAATGTCGTCATTGGCCCAGGCGTTGACGTTCTGGCCGAGCAGCGTGATCTCGCGCGCGCCGGCCTCGACCAGAATCTCGGCTTCGCGAAGCAACTCGTTGAAGGGCCGTGAGATTTCTGCGCCCCGCGTGTAGGGTACGACGCAATAGGTGCAGAACTTGTCACATCCTTCCTGCACGGTGAGGAACGCGCTCGGCCCCGTGCGCCGGCGCCGGGGCAGGGCGGCGAACTTGGCGTCGGCCGGCATATCGGTATCGGTCGCGCGCTCGCCTTTCGCGGCGCGGTCGATCATTTCAGGCAGGCGGTGGTAGGCCTGCGGTCCGACCACGAGGCCGACCGCCGGGGCGCGGGTCATGATCTCCTCGCCCTCGGCCTGCGCGACGCATCCTGCGACCGCGATCATCGGCTTGCGGCCGGTTTTCTCGCCGGCCTTTGCCAGTCGGCCGATGTCCGAATAGACCTTTTCGGCTGCCTTCTCGCGGATGTGGCAGGTGTTGAGCACGACGAGGTCGGCATCCTCGCCTTCGGGGGCCTCGCGCAGGCCCTTTTCGGCCAGCAGCTCAGCCATGCGTTCGCCGTCATAGACGTTCATCTGGCAGCCGAAGCTCTTGACCCTGAAGGTCTGCGGGGCGCGGGTCTGTCGCATGGGGCCGGGCGTTAGGCGATTTGGGAGCGAAACGAAAGGACGGGTGTCAGATTGGCAGGGAGAGGGCGCGGGCGATCGCTTCCTGCGCCGCCGCGGTCATCGTCTTACGGTTGTCGAGCGCCGAGCCTACCAGCGGATCGAGGAAGCGGATGGTCAGGTCGATCCTGCCCGGGCGGGCAAGGATGCGCCGGACGTTGGCGAGACCGGGCTCGTCGCCGTGCCAGGCGATCTCGGGCGCGTCGGCATAATCGAGTGCGACCGGCTGGACCGGCACCGCATGCGCCAGCGGTTCGACTGCCGACAACAGCGAGCTCTTGAACGGCAGCAGCGCGGTGCCGTCGTTGGTCGTGCCTTCCGGGAAGATGGTCAGCGGCCTTTCGCCGAGCGCCGCGCGCACCTGCTCTACCTGGTCGGCGACCGAGCCGCGCCGGTGGCGGGCGATGAACACCGTGTCGTTCTGCTCGCACAGCCAGCGCAGGCCGCCGTGGCTGCCGAGCCCGCTGTGCGCGACGAAGATCGACCGGCTGGTCGAGGCGAGCGCGAGGATGTCGAGCCAGCTGACGTGATTGGCGAGGAACAGCGCGCCCTTGAGCGCCCGGCCCTCGGTCCGCACGCGCAACCCGGAGAGGCGGCCCATCGTCGAAAGAAACAGTGGCGGAAGCACGTTGCGTCCGCCGGCAAGCGAGATCGCCGCGTGTGCGGGAACCATCGTCAGGAAGCCGAGCCCGACTCCGGCCAGGCGCGACGCTGCGAGGACTCGGCGCAGCTCAGTCCTCGCGGTCCATGCGCACGCCGTAGAGCTCCATCCGGTGGTCGACCAGCCGGTAGCCGAGCTTCTCGGCGATCACTTTCTGCAGCGCCTCGAGCTCCGGATCGACGAACTCCACGACCTTGCCGGTCTCGACGTCGATAAGGTGGTCGTGGTGCGCCTCGGGCGCAGCCTCGTAGCGGGCCCGCCCGTCGCCGAAGTCGTGCCGGTCGAGAATGCCGGCTTCCTCGAACAGCCGCACAGTGCGGTAGACGGTGGCGATCGAGATCTTCGGGTCGATCGCCGCGGCGCGCGCATGCAGCGCCTCGACGTCGGGATGGTCCTCGGCTTCGGACAGCACCCGCGCGATGACCCGGCGCTGCTCGGTGATCCTGAGCCCGCGCTCGGCGCACAAGGCTTCGAGGTCGATCGGCTGGTGCAAGTCTGGCCTCACCCGGAATGCAAGAACGCCCCGCTACTATGGAAGCGGCGAGGCGCTTTTACAACCGGGTGCAGGGCTATTCGGCCGCCTTCTTGTGGCGACCGCGATGCTGGCCCGGCTTGCGACCGAGGCCGATTTCCTTCGCCAGCACGCGCCTCTTTTCGGCGTAATCCGGCGCGACCATCGGATAGTCGGCCGGGAGACCCCAGCGGGCGCGGTACTCGGCCGGAGTCAATCCGTGGTCGGTCATCAGGTGACGCTTGAGCATCTTCATCTTCTTGCCGTCTTCGAGGCAGACGATGTGGTCATTCTTGACCGATGCACGGATCGAGACCGCGGGTTCGGGCTTGGCCTCGACCTGCGGAGCGGCGCCGAGACCGGCGAGTGCGCCGTAGACGTTCTGGATCAGCGCCGGGACTTCCTCCACCCCG
>Ga0182746_1002115_pt1 | contig 15766 bp, 10 predicted proteins | sample eDN3rd30CBELigOP_FD_128881 | JGI IMG/M metagenome (GOLD analysis project Ga0182746, IMG submission 128881) | Enriched Organic Plus compost microbial communities from Emeryville, California, USA - eDNA 3rd pass 30_C BE-Lig OP (version 2) (version 2) ... | reverse complement strand
GCGTAGGCGTGGATCTGCTCGGCGTCGCCCATGAGGCCCTTCGGGTCCTCGAGGTCGCGGATCTTGAACTGGGTGTAGGCCCAGTGCGGACGCCACAGGGTCACGGCGATGTTCTTGCCGCTCTGCTCGGCGCTCTTGAGCGACGCGAGCATCGCGGACGTCGACGACGTCTGGAACTGGAGGTCGTCGAGACCGTAGCCGGGGAGCATGTCGTTCTTGACGACCCCGGTCTCGCCCGCGCCCGCCTCGATGCCGACGAGCTTGTTGTCGTAGTCCTTCGCGTACTTCCCGAGGTCCTCGATGGTCTTCGCCGGCGAGTCCTCGTTGACGGCGATCGTCAGCTTGGCGTTGTCGTACCAGGTGCCCAGGTCCTCGAGCTTGTCGCCGTACCTCTTCAGGTAGGCGGCGTGCGTGGTCGGCAGCCAGGTGTCGGCGTAGATGTCGTAGCTCCCGCCGGCCAGGCCGGTGAAGATGACGCCGAGGTCGGCGGACTGCGTCTTCACGTCGTAGCCCTGGTCGGTGAGGATCTTCTTGATGACGTACGAGGCGGCCGTGCCCTCGTCCCAGCCGGCGGGCGGCAGCGCGATCGAGATCGTCTTGCCGCCGCTCTTGCCGGAGCCCGACGCGTCGTCGTCGGACGAGCAGGCGGCGAGGCTCAGCGCGAGGGCCGAGACGGCGACGGTGGCCGCGGCGTAGCGGGTGCGGCGTGCGGTGAACATCAGGGGGTTGTCCTTCCTTCGGCGGGCACGCGCCCGCCTGGGTCGGGGACCGGTCGGTGGTGACCGGACGGGGGAGGGAGGCTGCGTCGTCGGGGGCGGTGCACCCGCCAGACGACGCAGCCCGGGTCAGGAGCGGACCTTCGCCAGTGCCACGGAGACGGGGGCGCGGTCGGCGAGCCCCGAGGTGACGCGGTCGAGGAGGATCGCGAGGATCACGACGGAGAGTCCGGCCTCGAAGCCGAGGCCCACGTCGATCTGCTGCAGGGCGGACACGACGTCCCCGCCCAGCCCGCCGGCGCCGACCATGCCCGCGACGACGACCATCGAGAGCGACAGCATGATCACCTGGTTGACGCCGGCCATGATGGTGGGAAGCGCGAGCGGGACCTGGATCTGGCGCAGGATGCGGCGGTCGGTCGCGCCGAACGCGCGGCCGGCCTCGACGACCTCGGAGTCCACCTGGCGGATGCCCAGCTCGGTGAACCGGACGCCCGGTGCCAGCGCGAACAGGACGGTCGCGACGATCCCCGGGACGGCACCCGTCAGGAAGATGACGACCGTGGGGATGAGGTAGACGAACGCCGGCATGGTCTGCAGGAAGTCGAGGACCGGTCGCAGGACGCGGGAGACGTGGTCGTTGCGGGCCGCCCAGATGCCGAGCGGTATCGCGACGACCAGGGCGATGACCGCCGAGACGAGCACGAGGGACAGCGTGTCCATCGCGTGGTCCCACTGGTCGACGCCCGCGATGACGACGAGCCCGATGAGCACGGTGAGCCCGAGGCGCCAGGACTTCGCCCAGGTGGCGACCAATGCCAGGACGAGCGCGACTACCCAGAACGGCGGCGTCGAGAAGACCCAGTCGACGGCGTCGTACGCGCCCTGGAGCGCGTCCTTGATGGCGTCGAAGAACCCCGTGAAGCTCGTGGTCAGCCAGTCGACGAACGTGTCGACCCACGCGCCGAGGTCGATGCGGGGCACGATCGTCCCCGTCTCGTCGTTCACGGCCACGCCCACGGTGGCGGCGGAGAGCGCTGCGGCGATCATCGGACCGCTCCTTCCGTCGTGGCGGGCGCGGCGTTGGAGACCACCGCGGGGTCCGGCGTCGTGCCCTGCTCGGGGACCATCGCCTCGAGGAGCGCCTCGCGGTCGATGTGCCCGACGACGTGGCCGGCGTCGTCCTGCACGGTGAGCGGGACCTCGCTCTCGGCGGCCGGGGCGAAGAGGTCGGCGAGCGGCGTGTCCTCCGCGACGACGGGGACGCCGTCGGGCGTGGGGACGGCGGAGGTGCCGGGCGCGGCCGGGTCGGGCTCGCCGGTGGGAGTCATGACCGACGCGGCCGTCAGGACGCGCGTGCGGTCGACGTCGGTGACGAACTGGGCGACGTAGTCGTCGGCCGGCTCGGACAGGATCTGCTCGGGGGTGCCGATCTGGACGACCCGGCCGTCCCGCATGACCGCGATTCGGTCGCCCAGGTGCATGGCCTCGTTGAGGTCGTGCGTGATGAAGACGATCGTCTTGCCGAGGCTGCGCTGCAGCTCGATGAGCTGCTCCTGCATCTCGCGGCGGATCAGCGGGTCGAGCGCCGAGAACGCCTCGTCCATGAGCAGGACGTCGGTGTCGGCGGCGAGCGCACGGGCGAGGCCGACACGCTGGCGCATGCCGCCCGACAGCTGCGACGGCAGCGAGTCGTGCCAGCCGTCGAGCCCCACGAGGTCGAGGGCGCGCGCGGCGCGCTCCGCCCGCTCCTGCTTGCCGACGCCCTGGATCTCCAAGGGGTAGGCCGCGTTCTCGAGGACCGTGCGGTGGGGGAGCAGCGCGAAGTGCTGGAACACCATCGAGACGCGTGTGCGGCGCAGCTCGCGCAGCCGGGCGCCGCCGACGGCGGCCAGGTCGTCGTCGCCGAGGCGGACGTGGCCCGCGGTCGGCGCCCAGAGGCCGTTGATCATGCGGATCAGCGTCGACTTGCCCGAGCCCGACAGGCCCATGACCACGAAGATCTCCCCGGGTGCGACGTCGAAGCTCACGTCGATCACCGCCGCGGTGCCGAGGTCCTTGACCTCGTCGCGGCTCGCACCCTCCTCGAGCCGGCGGACCGCCTTCTGCGGTCGCCGGCCGAACACCTTGTAGACGTTCTCGATCCGGACAGCAGGTGCCTGCTGCCCGGTCGGTGCGGACGCGGTGGTGCCCATCCGACCGATCACCTCCGTCACGAGTTGCGCGGCAGCGCGGACGCGGCCCCACCGCGACTCGGGCGGCGGCGTGGAGACGCGTCGCGGTCGCAGGCAGGGGCCGGGACCCGGGTGGGTCCGGCGCCAAGCCGACGTGCCACCTTGCCAAGATCGAGGGAGATTCTCGAACCGATCGAGGAGGATCTGGGCCCGTCAGGCGCGAATCGGACGGGAAGGATCCTTGGAATGGTGCGGCAGGCAGCGGATTCCGAGTTGTTATCGCATCGTTACGTTGCATCCCCGGTCAAGAATTGGTATCGCGCGCGCCCGCGCGCCCGCGCGCCCGCGCGTTCCGTTCCTACGCCGGCGGTGACGTTCGGTTCGCCGGCGGTGACGTTCGGTTCGCCGATGGTGACGCTCGGTTCGCCGATGGTGACGCTCGGTTCGCCGATGGTGACGTTCGGTTCGCCGATGGTGACGTTCGGTTCGCCGGCGGTGACGTCAGCGAGGGCGAACGAGCGCGAGCCGGTCCGAACGGACCCGAGCGATGGTGTCGATCATGCGCCGCTCGTTGCGATAGGCAGCCTTGTCGATGCGGACGAGGACCCAGCCGCAGCCGACGACGTCACCCGCCCGCGCCACGTCGCGCGCGACCTGGTCAGGCTGCTCGTGGTACTCGCCGTCGTACTCGAGCCCTACCCGCAGATGGCGCCACCCCATGTCGAGACGCGCCACGAACCGGGCGCTGTCGAACACCTCGATCTGCGTCTCCAGGCGGGGGAACCCGAGCGTCACGACCCGGAGCCGGAGCTTCGACTCCCGTGGTGACTGTGCTCCACCGTCCATGAGCTGCAGCGCGTCGTGCACACGCCGGATCCATCGCGCACCTGCGTTGCGGTCGACGATCGCCTGGACTCCGTCGAGGTCGATCCCGCACGGCGGTGGGAGGACGACGCTCGGGTCCGGCACGCGGGGAACGTCCGCCGTCGGGTCGGTGGCGCGGGCCAGCGCGTCGAGCCGCGGGACCGAGCGATGGATGAGCGGGTCGCGCGCGACGTCATAGGCGGTCCGCTCGACGGACGTCACCGGGCCCCAGGGGGAGTCGACAACGTCGTCCGAGTGGAGCGAACGTGCTCGCACGACGAGCTGGTCGCGCCGTCGGACCCGGTCCGCGTGCCGCATCGCGACGTGCATGGGGCTGTCGTCGCCCGAGAACCAGCTGACCCCGTGGATCCAGAGCGCCGTGTCGCCGCAGAACACGGCGTCGTCGGGCAGGAGCTCGCGAGCGGCGCGAAGCCGGGCATCGAAGAGCACCGACCTGGCCGGCAGCCCGGCGGGGGCCGGCGGCGGGAGGTGGACCGTGGTCGGTGGTGCGTCGTCGGAACGGAGGAGCGATGTCATGCGGCGCATCCTCGCCCCGGCGGCCGCACGGCCGCCGACGGGGTACGTCGCCTGTGCATGACAGCGACATCCACAGGTCACACCGTCACCGTCGGTGGACGGAGCGTCGCCGTCGGTGGATGGAACGTCACCGTCGGCGGAAAGGGCGTCGCCGTCGGTGGACGGAGCGTCACCGTCGGCGAACGCGGCGTCACCGTCGACGGGCCGACTACGCTGGACGTGATCTGCCGCCCGTCGGGCGGCCACCCCCGCGCGGACGGGAGCCCCCAGCGCACAAGTCCAAGGAGCACGTATGTCCGAGAACGCTTCGTCCGCAGGAAGCACCGGGTTCGACGAGGTGCCGGGCCGCTACAAGGTCCGCAGCCTCGCGCTCGCGCCGGCCGGCCGGCACCAGATCCGCCTCGCCGAGCACGAGATGCCCGGACTCATGGCCCTCCGGGAGGAGTTCGGCCCGACGCAGCCGCTCGCCGGCGCCCGCATCGCCGGCTCGCTGCACATGACGGTCCAGACCGCGGTCCTCATCGAGACGCTCACCGCGCTGGGCGCCGAGGTGCGCTGGGCGAGCTGCAACATCTTCTCCACCCAGGACGAGGCCGCCGCGGCCATCGTCGTCGGGCCGGACGGCACCCCCGAGGACCCGCGCGGCGTGCCCGTGTTCGCCTGGAAGGGCGAGTCGCTGACCGAGTACTGGGACTGCACCGAGCAGATCCTCGTCTGGCCCGGGGACGGCGACGGCGCGGGCGTGCGCGGCCCGAACCTGATCCTCGACGACGGCGGCGACGCGACCCTCCTCGTGCACGAGGGCGTCGCCTACGAGCGTGCGGGCGCGGTCCCGGCCGACACCCGTCCCGGCGAGCCGGACCACTCGGAGGAGGCGAACGTCGTCCGCGCGGTGCTGCGCCGCGCCCTCGAGGCGGACCCGCTGCGCTGGTCGACGATCGCGGAGGGCCTGCTGGGCGTCACCGAGGAGACCACGACGGGCGTCCACCGCCTCTACCAGCTCGCCGAGCAGGGCCAGCTCCTGTTCCCGGCGATCAACGTCAACGACTCGGTCACCAAGTCGAAGTTCGACAACAAGTACGGCATCCGGCACTCGCTGCCGGACGGCATCAACCGGGCCACCGACATCCTCATCGGCGGCAAGGTCGCGTTCGTCGCGGGCTACGGCGACGTCGGCAAGGGTGCGGCGGAGGCCTTCCGCGGCCAGGGTGCGCGCGTCATCGTCTCCGAGATCGAACCGATCTGCGCGCTGCAGGCCGCGATGGACGGCTACCAGGTCGCGCGGCTCGAGGACGTCGTCGGCGAGGCCGACTTCTTCATCACCACGACCGGCAACAAGGACGTCATCCGCACCGAGCACCTGGTCGCGATGAAGGACAAGGCCGTCGTCGGGAACATCGGCCACTTCGACAACGAGATCGACATGGCCGGGCTCGCGCAGGTGCCGGGCGTGGTGCGGACCGAGATCAAGCCGCAGGTCCACGAGTGGACGTTCACGGAGGCCGGCCCCGGCGGCGAGCCCGCCGGGCGGTCGATCATCGTCCTGTCCGAGGGGCGCCTGCTCAACCTGGGCAACGCCACCGGCCACCCCTCGTTCGTCATGAGCAACTCGTTCTCGAACCAGGTCATCGGGCAGATCGAGCTGTTCAGCGACGCCACGGCCGCCACGGGGTCGGAGACCGAGGGCGCGCGCCGCTACGAGCGCGACGTCTACCGCCTGCCGAAGATCCTCGACGAGAAGGTCGCACGCCTCCACCTCGACGCGCTCGGCGTCCGGCTGAGCGAGCTCACCAAGGACCAGGCCGACTACCTCGGCGTCCCCGTCGAGGGCCCGTACAAGGCGGACCACTACCGCTACTGAGCCCGAACGGGCTCCGCGGCCTCGCGGAACCGGGACGCCGGCGGTCGCACTTCATCCTGTGCGGATGAGGCGCGCACCGCCGGCGTTCTGGTTCCCTGGTCGTGTGACCGAGAACACACCGCTCACCGCGGGCGAGCGGACCGAGCTGGAGTCCCTGCGCGCCGAGGTGATGCGGCTGCGGGCGGAGGCGGCGTCGTCGGGCGGGGAGCCCGGCTCGCCCGGCGGCACGGCCGCGCAGCGCGCTCCCCGGCCGAAGGGCTGGCTCCGGTGGACGGCCACGGGGGTGCTCGTCGTGCTCGCGGCGCTCCTCGCGATCTCCGCGGTCGGCGCGCGCTACGTGCGCAGCCAGCTCCTCGACACCGACCGGTACGTCTCGACGGTCGCGCCGCTCGCCGACGACCCGGCCGTGCAGGACGCGGTCGCGACGAAGGTCACGGACGCGATCGTCCAGCAGCTCGACCTCGAGAGCCTCACGCGGGACGCGCTGACCGCGCTCACCGAGAACGCCCCGCGCGTGCCCGATGCCGTCGTGGGGCTCGCGCCGGTGCTCGCCAACCAGGCGAACGGTTTCATCGGCGACCAGGTCACGAGGTTCGTCCGGTCCGACGCGTTCGCGAACCTCTGGGTGCAGGCGAACCGGGCCGCGCACGCGAACGTCGTCGCGGTCCTCACGGGCGGCAGCGGCAAGGCGCTCACGGCCACCGCCGACGGTGCCGTCGTGCTCGACCTCGGTCCCGTCGTCGACACCGTCAAGCAGCGGCTCGTCGCACGCGGGCTGACGTTCGCCAGCAACATCCCGCAGGTCGACACCTCGATCACGATCTTCCAGTCCAACGACATCGCGAAGGCCCAGCGCTGGACCCGCGCGTTCGACCGCCTCGCCACGTGGCTGCCCTGGATCGCGCTCCTCGTCGCCGCGGCCGCCGTCGGGGTGGCGCCCCCCGGCCGCCGGCGCCGGGCCGTCGTGATCGTGGCGTCGGCGGTGGCGGTCGGGATGCTCGTGCTCGGGCTCGGCATCACCATCGGCCGGGCGGTCTACCTCGGTGCGGTCCCGGCCGACGTGCTGCCGCCCAGCGCCGCCGCCGTCGTGTTCGACACCGTCGTGCAGCCGCTGCGCGGCACGCTGCGCTTCGTGCTTGTCGTCGCGCTGGTCGTGGCCCTCGCGAGCTTCCTCGTCGGGCCGAGCGGCGCCGCGCAGGCCGTCCGCAACGGGTTCATGTGGCTGGTCGGGCGCGCCTCGGGCGGTCATGCCGGTGACGTCACCCGTGCGCCCAAGTCCTGGGAGGTCTGGGTCGCCCGCTACACGCTCGTGCTGACGATCGCGCTCGTCGTGCTGGGTGCCCTCGTCCTCGTCTTCTGGCACTACCCGACGGGCGCGGTCGCGTTCTGGATCGCGCTCGTGGTCGTCGTGCTCGTGGTCGCGGTCCAGGTGCTCGCCGCTCCCGGGCGCCGGGCGGCGCTCGCTAGCGAGACTCCTCGGCAGCCCACACCCGCCGGCCCGCCACGAACGTCTGCGTGACACGCGCCGCGCCGATCTCGTCGGCGGGCGCCGCGAAGACGTCCCGGTCCAGCACCGCCAGGTCGGCGAGCTTCCCCGGCTCGATCTTCCCCGACTCGTGCTCCCGGTGGTTGGCGACCGCGCTGCCCCGCGTGTAGGCGAGCAGGGCGTCGGCCAGGCCGAGCGCCTGCTCCGGGTAGAAGGGCGGACGGTCCTCGCCCCGGATCGCCCGGTTCACGGCCACGTGGATGCCCTGGAGCGGGTCCGGGGTGGACACCGGCCAGTCGCTGCCGCCCGCGAGCGTGGCACCCGCCCGGACGAGGTCGCCGAAGGGGTACTGCCACGAGGAGCGTGGCTCGCCCAGGAACGGGATCGTGAGCTCGGTCTGCACGTCCTCGCCGTTGGCCCACAGCGGCTGCGCGGAGACGACGGCGCCGAGCCGGGCGAAGCGGGGCACGTCGTCGGGGTGCACGACCTGCACGTGCGAGAGGATCGGCCGGGTCGCGAGCGGCCGGCCCCCGCCCGCCGCGGCGAGCGCGTCGAGGCACTCGCGCACCGCGCGGTCCCCGATCGCGTGGAAGTGCACCTGGAACCCGGCGGCGGTGAGGTCGGCGACGGTGCGACGCAGCGTGGGGACGTCGAACAGGCTCTCGCCGCGGTTGTCCGTGGTGTGCCCGTGCCCGTCGAGGTAGGGCTCGAGCATCGCGGCGGTGAGCGACCCGTCGATCACGCCGTCGTGCATGATCTTCACCGCTGTGGGGCGGAAGCGTTCGCGCGCGACGGACGCGCGCCGCGCCACGAGCTCCTCGAGCTGCTCGGGACCGCGCCGGTGGTCCCATCGCAGGGCGCCGACGACGGTGGCGCTCAGCGCCCCGGTGTCGGCGGCGTGCGCGTACAGCTCGGCGTCGTCGGCGAGCACCGACGCGTCCTGCCACGCCGTGATGCCGTAGCCGAAGAGGGCCTCCTGGCCGGCCACGAGGTGGCGCAGTCGATCGGCCGTGTCCGGCGTCGGCACGAGCGCGACCACCAGGTCGGTCGCCCACTCCTGCAGCACGCCCGACGCGCGGCCCGCGGCGTCCCGCTCGATCCGGCCGCCCGGCGGGTCGGGGACGGGCCCGTGGGCCGGTCCGCCGTCGTCGAGCCGGGCCGCCTCGACCGCGCGCGAGTTGACCCAGGCGGCGTGGCCGTCGGCACGGAGCAGGACGGCGGGGCGGTCCGGGACGAGCGCGTCGAGCTGCGCACGGGTCGGGCGGCCGCCCTCGAACAGGTCGGCGTCCCAGCCCCAGCCGTGCACCCACGACCGGTCGGGATGCGCCTCGGCGTACGCGCGCACGGCCTGCAGCGTGTCGTCGAGCGTGCGCGCGGTCGTGAGGTCGAGCCGGTCGACGACGCCCGCGGCGAGCACCGGGTGCACGTGCGTGTCCTGGAAGCCGGGCACGAGCAGGCCGCCGCCGAGGTCGACCACCTCGGTGCCGGGGCCGCGGAGCGCGAGCACCTCGGCGTCGGTGCCGACCGCGAGGATGCGCTCGCCGGCCACCGCGACCGCGCCGTCCTGCGGGACGCGCGAGGTGGCGGTGAAGACCCGCCCCCCGGTGAAGACGGTGGTCGGGCGGGCGGTCGGGCTCATGCCGGCTCCTCCTGGAGGACGGGGACGAGGACGGCGCCCGGGACGGACGCCAGCAGCGCGCGCGTGTACGGGTGCTGCGGCGCGGCGAGGACGGTCTCGGTCGGCCCCGACTCGACCACGCGCCCCGACCGCATGACGTGCACGCGGTCGGTGATCTGGCGGACCACGGCCAGGTCGTGCGAGATGAACAGCAGGGCGAGGCCGAGCTCGTCCCTCAGGTCCGCCAGGAGGTTGAGGACCTGGGCCTGCACGGACACGTCGAGCGCCGAGACCGACTCGTCGCACACCAGGAGGCGCGGCGCGGGGGCGAGCGCCCGCGCGATCGCGACCCGCTGCCTCTCGCCGCCCGACAGCCGCGCCGGGCGCCGTCGGGCGTAGTGCTCGGGCAGGCCGACCAGCCGCAGCAGCTCGCCGACGGTGCGCCGGTGCGCCCCGGGCGGGGCCACCGAGGCCGCCTCGGCGAGCATCGCGCCGATGCTCAGGGCCGGGTTCAGCGCGGAGTAGGGGTCCTGGAAGACGATCTGGACGTCGCGCGGTCCCGGGTTGACGGGGCCGTCCCGGCCGAGCACCCGCACCGAGCCCTCGTCGGGCCGCTCCAGCCCGACGACGCAGCGCGCGAGCGTCGTCTTGCCCGAGCCCGACTCGCCGACGATGCCGACGCTCTCGCCCGCACGGACCTCGAGCGAGACCCCGTCGAGCGCGCGCGCGGTCGCGCCGCGGAACTGCTTGACGAGCCCGTCGACGCGCAGCAGCGCCGGCTTGGCGCCGTCGGCCGGGCCCACGGACGGCGCCTCGGACGCGGACGTGTCGGAGCGGGACGCCGCGTCGGCGGGCTCGACGGGCGGCACGTCCGGACCCGTGCTCGGGTGCCCCGCCACGGTCTCGCCGACGACGAGGCACGCGACCTCACGCTCGCCCGCGCTCCCCAGCGGTCCGAGCCGCACGGGGTCCGTCGAGCACCGCTCCTGCGCCAGCGGGCAGCGAGGCGCGAACGGGCAGCCCGGCGCGTCCGTCGCGGCGGGCACCGAGCCGGCCACGGTCGGCATCCGGTCGAGGCGCGCGTCGACGGGCGGGATCGCGTCGTGGAGCGCCCGCGTGTACGGGTGCGCAGGGGAGGTGAAGACCTGGTCGGCCGGGCCGGTCTCGACGACCGTCCCCGCGTACATGACGGCGAGGTCGTCGCAGCGTTCCTGGGCGAGGCGCAGGTCGTGCGTGATGAGGACGAGGGTCATCCCGCGGCTGGCCTGGAGCTCGGCGAGCAGGTCGAGGATCGAGCGCTGCGTCGTGACGTCGAGCGCGGTCGTCGGCTCGTCCGCGACGAGGATCTCGGGCTCCGATGCGAGGGCGGCGGCGATCGCGACGCGCTGGCGCATGCCTCCCGAGAGCTCGTGCGGGTACTGGTCCGCCACGTGCTCGGGGAGGCCGACCTCGGCGAGGCGCCGCGCGACGTCGGCCCGGCGCTCGGCGCGCGAGCGCCTGCCACCGGGGGCGGAGTCGAGGATCTGCGTGCCGCAGCGGCGCAGGGGATCGAGCGACGTGAAGGGGTCCTGGAGCACGAGCACGACCCGGCTGCCGCGGATCCGCCGCCAGGCGCGGTCGCTCCCGCCCAGGTCGACCTCGGTGCCGCCGAGGCGGTAGGAGCCCGTCGCGGTCACCCCGCGGGGGAGCAGGCCAGTGAGGGCCTTGACGAGCATCGACTTGCCGGAGCCGGACTCGCCGACGATCCCCAGCGTCGTCCCCGCCTCCACCCGGAGCGTGACTCCCGGCAGGATCGGTGCGTCGCCCGCGGTGACGCGGAGGTCGTCGACCTCGACGAAGGCGCTCATGCGGGCACCGACCCCTCGGCGAGCTCGGACATGCCCGTGTCCAGCCGTTCCGACAACCAGTCGCCGACGACGTTCACGGCGGTCGCGACGACGATGATCGCCAGCCCGGGGACGACCGAGGCCGCCGGGTTGTCGTAGAGGATCTCGCGGCCGTCGGCGAGCTGGCGGCCCCAGTCGGCCGCACCCGCCGACACGCCGAGACCCAGGAAGGACAGCCCGGACATGGCGACGATCGCGTACGCGATGTTGAGGAAGAAGCTCGTGAGGAGCAGCGGACGGACGTTCGGGAAGACGTGCCGTGCCATGACCCGCGGTCCGCTGAGCCCGAGCACGCGGGTCGCCTCGATGTAGGGCCGGTGCTTCTGCTGGAGGACGGCCGTCCGGACGAGGCGGACGTCCCCGGGCGAGAACAGGACCACGAGCACGAGCACCGTGACCCAGTACCCGCCGCCGACGACGCCCGCCACGACGATCGCCAGCAGGAGCGCGGGCATCGCGAGCGTGAGGTCGACGTACCGGGAGACCACCGCGTCGACGGCGCCCTCGCGGTAGCCCGCCAGCGTGCCCAGCAGGGCGCCGAGGAGCATCGAGCCGAGCGCGACGACGAGCGGGCCGAGGACGGCGGAGCGCGCTCCCGCGAGCGTGAGCGCGAGCACGTCGCGCCCGAGCGCGTCGGTGCCGAGGGGGTGCCCCGGGGTCCCGGCCGGCGTCGTGCCGAGCACGATGTCCTGGTCGAGCGCGCTGCCGTGGGCGAGCGGCAGGACGACGAGCACCGCGACGCCCGCGAGCACGACGACGCTCGCGGTCACCACCCCGGGCACCCGGCGCGCCGCGCGCACCGCGCGGCGCGCGCGCGACGGCTCCGGGCGACGCGGGGCGCGGGCGGTCGTGGTGGCGACGTCGGCCCCGCTCATCGGGCCACCGCCGCACGCCGGACCCGCGGGTCGGCGAGGTTCGCGAACAGGTCGACGACCGCCGTCGTGACCCCGATGAACGTGGCGAGGAGCAGCGTCACCGCCTGGACGACCGGGACGTCCTTGAAGGTGATCGAGTCGGCGAGCAGGACGCCGAGCCCCGGCAGGGCGAACGTGGTCTCCACGAGGATGCTGCCTCCGACCAGGCTGGCGAGGACCAGCCCCACGCTGGTGACGATGGGGACGGCGGCCCCCCGCAGGTACAGCCGCAGCACGCGGGCGCCGCTCAGCCCGCGCGAGCGGGCGAACGTCACGTAGTCCTGGTCGAGCTCGCGCAGCACCGCCGTGCGCGTGACCTTGACGACCAGCGCGCCCACCCCGACGGCGAGCGCCGCTGCGGGCAGCGCGAGGTGCCAGAGCCGGTCGAGCCCGCCGTCGCCGACGCCGTAGAGCGGGAACCAGCCCAGCATGACCGCGAACACGTAGAGCAGGACGAGACCGACCGCGAAGCCGGGGGCGCTCACGCCCACCACGGACGCGCTGGTGATCGCGCGGTCCTCGAAGGAACCGCGCCGGCGTGCCGCCCGGACGCCGAGCGGCACGCCGACACCCACGGCCAGCACGCCCGCGATCGCCGCGAGGGTCACCGTGACGCCCACGCGCCCCTCGAGCATCTGCGCCACCGGTGTCCCGGTGCGCACGGACGTGCCGAAGTCGCCGTGCAGCGCCGCGCCGAGCCACCGGAGGTACTGCACCCAGAACGGGTCGTCGAGGTGGTACTGCGCCCGGATCGCGGCCTCGGCCTGCGGCGTGACGGCGCGCGCGCCGAGCAGGCTGTGCACCAGGTCGCCCGGCGCGAGGTACAGCAGGGCGAACACGAGGAACGAGAGCACGACCAGCATCGCCGCGAGGGCGGCGACGCGGCGGCCGACGAAGGCGAGCACGGACATGGCGATCAGCTGGTCGCGTCCAGCGCGGCCGTCCAGTCCGTGAGGAAGTAGTACGACGAGTAGGTGCGCGGGGTCACCCGCGAGCCGAACGCCGTGATCGAGTCACCCCAGTAGACCGGGACGTAGATCCCGTCCTCGAGCGCGAGGGACGTGGCGCGCATGACGTCGTCGACCCGGGCCTGGGGGTCCGTGGCGGTCGCCGCGGCCGCCGTGAGGGACGCCATCTCCTTGTTCGTGTAGCCGGCGGGGTTCTGGGCGCTCAGCAGCCAGTCGCTGGGCCAGTCGGTCGGCACCGGCGGGATGTACGACATCCACGACAGACCCTGCTTCCCGTTGCCGAGGTCCGCGCTCCACGTCGACGCGGGGACCTCCTTGACGTCGACCGCGATGCCGATCTTCTTCAGCGACTCGGCGATCGCGAGCGAGACCTTGCCGAGGTTCGCGTCGGAGTCGGGGTAGGTGAGGGTCGTGGAGAAGCCGTCCGGCTTCGACGACTTCGCGAGCTCCGCCTTCGCGGCGTCGAGGTCGAACGCCGTCTTCGGCAGCGAGTCGACGGCGGCGTCGGCCGCGTCCTGGCCGACGCCGACGGCGAGCTGCGCGGGCGCGGTGATCCCGAGCGCGACCGACGCGTCGTCCTTGAGGATCCCGGTGACGATCGACTGCTTGTCGACGGCCTGCGCGACCGCGCGGCGGACGTGGGCGTCGTCGAACGGCGCCACGCCCGGGTCGATCGTCAGACCCTGGTACGAGAGGTCCGACACGGCCTTGACCTGCGCCCCCTGGGTCGCGGCCCAGGTCTTCGACTGGTCGACCGGGACGCCGAGGGCGATGTCGAGCGAGCCCTGCTGGAAGGCGAGGAGCCGGGTGTTCGCGTCCGGGATGAAGTCGAACCGCACGGTCTTGTACTTGGGCGCCGTGCCCGCGTAGTGGGTGTTGCGCTCGAACGTCACGTGGGAGTCCGGCGCGAACTCGGTCACCCGGTACGGGCCGCTGCCGAGCACGAGCTTCTGCGCGGAGCCGTAGGTCCCGGACGACTCGTAGAACTTCTTCGACGTGACGAAGAGCCCGGCCGCGGACGACGGGGTCCAGCCGAACGTCGCGCTCGGGGCCGCGAGCTTGATCGTGATCTCGTGGTCGCCCGTCGCCTTGACGCTCTTCAGCGCGGGCCAGTAGTACGCCGTCGACGGCGACTTCTTCGCGTCGCGGTCCAGGTTGATCGAGAAGATCACGTCGTCGGTGGTGACCGGCGTCCCGTCGGAGAAGGACGCGTCGTCGCGCAGCTCGTAGACCCAGGTCGTGTCGTCCGTCTGCTTCCACGACGTCGCGAGCGCCGGCGTGAGCTTGCCCGTCGAGTCGATCCCGACGAGCCCCTGCTCGGTGAGCGCGGCGGCGTAGTAGGTGAGCAGCAGGCCCGACTGGCCGACGTCGAGCGTGGACAGCGAGCCGTTGAGGCCGACGGTCAGCTGGTCGAGGCCCTTCGTGGGGTCGGCGCTGGCCGTGGTCGTGGCCTGAGGCTTCGACGACGGCGCGCAGGCAGCAAGGCCGACGACGACGGGCACCGCGACGGCGGCGACGAGCGCGCGCCGGAGCAGGGAGGGGTGGGGCATGGTGGTGTTCCTTCGATCGGCACGCGTGCGCGCGTGAGCAACCACGCTCCGCGGCGGTGGGGGAGCGAGGGAGGAAAGGGGGGTAGGCGCCCGAGCGGGCGCGGGGGCGGGGAAGCCCGGTCTGCCTGCGGTCAGCGCGCGGCGGTGTCGGTGCTACGACAACACATGGTGGTGCCCTTCTTGCGTCCTGCCCCTGCGGGCCATCGCTTGCCGAGTCGGTCAGCCGGGTCATCACCTGGGGCACCCGTCGCGGAGGGGTTGCCGCCCAGCCTGCCAGGGCTTCGTGCTGGGACTCATGACCTTCCTGACGCGTTAGGTTAAGAAGGCCCGGCGCGTCACATCCGACCGACATGTGAGATAACCGGACAGGGGGATATCCCCACCACGGCCGGGGTACGCGCCCCATGGAGGTCCGCCGGCGCGGCCGACAGGATGGAGGCATGAGCGCGACCATGGCACCCAGCCCCCACGCGTCGGCCCCCGGCCCGCAGGCCACCGAGGCGACGGCCCCGACCGGCACCTCGCCGAGCATCGTCCGGCGCCAGCCGCTCGGGTTCTTCACCGGCCCCTTCCGGCGCCGCGCCTGGAGCGAGCTGCTGTTCCTGGTGTGCACGCTCGTGACGAGCTCGGTCGGGCTCGCCTACTTCTTCTTCACGATCGGCGCCGGCGTCGGGTTCGGCGTGACGGTCGTCGGGCTGTACGTCGGCGGTTGGCTCGTCGTCGGGGCGCGGATGTGGGGCGCCCTCTACCGGGCCGAGGGCCGCGCCCTGCTCGGCGTCGACGTGCCCGCGCCCCTGCCGTTCCGCGCCGGGCGCGGGTTCTGGGGCCGGATGGGCCGCCAGCTCGGCGACACCGCGGGCTGGCGCGCGCTCGCGTTCCTCTTCCTCAGCTTCGTCACCAACGTCGTGGGCGCCGTGTTCTCGCTGGCGTTCTTCGCCTACGGTCTCGGCGCCATCACCTACGGGATCTGGTACCGCTTCCTGCCCCTCCAGCAGGCCGACGACGGCACCTGGCACCGCGGCGCGCAGTACGCCGACCAGTGGTTCGTCGACACGCCGGAGCGGATCTGGGCGCAGGCCGGCGTCGGCGTCCTGCTGTTCTTCCTGTGGCCGCAGGTCCAGCGCGGCTTCGTCCACGTGACGCGCCTGCTCATCGTCAACCTCCTCGGCCCGACCAAGGCCAGCCTCCGGGT
>Ga0182746_1002113_pt1 | contig 15775 bp, 11 predicted proteins | sample eDN3rd30CBELigOP_FD_128881 | JGI IMG/M metagenome (GOLD analysis project Ga0182746, IMG submission 128881) | Enriched Organic Plus compost microbial communities from Emeryville, California, USA - eDNA 3rd pass 30_C BE-Lig OP (version 2) (version 2) ... | reverse complement strand
TGGCCTGTTCATGGAATTCCTAAGCATCCGGTAGCGTGGTTATATACAGTTGCTAAAAACAAATTGAAAGACTATTATAAACATCTTTCAGTATTTGAGCAGAAAGTGAAGCCAGCCCTTTTAAATAGTGAGCAGAAAGCGATACCGGAACAGGAATGGGATCATCGTTACATCGAAGATAGTTTTCTGGCAATGATATTTGCTGTATGCAATCCGGTAAATACACCTGAATCTCAAATATGCCTAGCATTGCAGATTCTCTGTGGTTTCAGCATGGAAGAAATTGCTCGTGCTTTTTTATCTAAACCCGAAACCATTAAAAAGCGTTTGCAGCGCGCAAGGCAGTATTTGCGTAATGACGGTTTTAATATTGTAGCATTGGATAGAACTGCTATTCAGAAACGACTGAATACGGTACTTAAGACGCTGTATCTATTGTATAATGAGGGATATTATTCCGTTACTCATGACACACAAATTAGAGCTGAATTGTGTTCGGAAGCGATGCGCCTCACATTGTTGCTCACCGAAAACCATCTCACTAATACACCTGCAGCTAATGCATTGCTAGCGCTGATGTGCTATCAAAGCTCTCGTCTCCCAGCCAGAATGAACGAGCACAATGAAACTATATTATTTGAAGAGCAGGATGTAAGGCTTTGGGATCAGTCGTTAATACAGCGAGGGCATTATTATCTGATTCAGGCTACGGAGGGAGCGGAAGTTTCAAAGTACCATCTGGAAGCCGGTATTGCCTATTGGCATACGACCACTGACGCATCTAAATGGAACCGAATCTTACAATTATACAATCAGCTGGTGCTGCTAGAGTATTCACCGATTACGGTCTTGAATCGATTGTTTGCTTATTCCAAGGTTTACGGTAAGAAAATGGCTATTGAAGAAACAGAACGTTTAGAGTCGAGTGAGAATAACTATTATTATGCGCTATTAGGATACTTATATACTGATATTGATAATGAGAAAGCAATTTATCATTATGAAAGGGCCATCCAACTCAGCCGTTCTGTGGTGGAAAAACGGACCTTGCAAAGACAGCTAGTGAAATTAAGAGATGGAAACAGTTAAGCTTAGTTGATCGATTTTTTAAACCGAATTTCATAGACAACTATAAAGTATTCCAAGGATTCTAGCGTCTTACTAAAAGGGGAGCACGTGATTTTCGGATTTCAAATGATTTCAATGATTGCTTAACTATTTAGTTTTATGACGCGTCGTAATCTTATTAAATATGCTCTTAGCTTGCATATTATTGTTTCAGTTGCCTTATTAGGTGATTCGGCTGGCTATTTGGCAATTGCCATAAAAGCATCACAACAGACTGATCCTCTGGTAATAAAAACGCATTATGAGATCTTGCAAATGTTGGGTTTTGTTTTTGGTGTACCTCTCAGTTTTCTGGCTTTATTGTCAGGACTGTGGTTGACTTATCTCACAAAATGGAAGCTGCTAAGATATCCATGGGTGACCGTTAAATTTTTACTGATTATTACAGTGATCCTTGTTGGTGCATTTATCTTACGAGACGGAATGGATACAATGTTGCACGGAAAAGGTGGCGCGGAAGGAAGATTGATATATGGGGCAGTATATGATGTATTGGCTTTAATATTAGCTACCCTACTAAGCGTTTTCAAGCCTGGAAAGCGTAGCGGTATTAAGGCAGAGTCTAATCAACCTTAATACTATGCATATGAGTATGTAACGCGTGTATTTACTGTACCTAATCAGTATTGGTTGCGTCCCCCGTATTATTTACTGTCTTATTTACTCAGTTTTGGTTATGGGTTTCTGGTGTTTTTATAATGATGAATCTTTATATGGTGTTAGCCTTTCTCTTTAACGGTTGTGATTGTTATAGTGACTAGGCGCGAAAAGTGAAAAATCATGAACTTTTTGCAATAGATGTCCGTAATAGGGTTAAGGAACAATTTCCTATGCTGATAAAGGCAATCTTGACTGGTTGCATTCCCCTGAGCGAGGATTTTTGATCAAAAAAATTAACCTATGGCAATTATTTAATTGATAAGGCTTCGATATTAAAAAGTATAGTCAATTCTCCTTATTTTGAACCTTATTGCATTTTTAGTTGAAATTAGTATTAATCATATGAGGCTTATCTTCATCCTACTTTCTTTTATTAGTATTCAAGTAGGAGCACAAACGCAAACCGATATTTTTACAGCACTTAAATCGAAGCATTTTTTTCTAGCAAAAGAAATTTACGAGGCTCAGAAGAATAGTTATACCCGCCAGGAGCGACAGTATATTGAAGCAGTTTTGCATAATGCTTTCAATAAACCAGCTCAATCTAATGTGATGATTGACGCTTTACTTGCTACACCGACTTCGGTTCCTGATTCGATAGCTCTTCTGTTGTATCGTACCCGGTCGGATAATTTTGTGAAACTGTTTGAGTATGAAAAGGCAGCGAAAGCTATTGAAACGATATTAGAACGGTACACTACATTACTGGAACCTCAGGAACAGAATGATTTAAAAAATAGTCATCTTATCTGGACTAAACTAAAAGATGTTCCCAAGCAGGTTGTTAATATACCGGCTACTACCCGTATGCAATTGAAAATTGATAAGGCGGGTTTGAAGAATTTGGTGGCTCATCATCAACAGGACAGTGTTGATTTTGTTTTTGACACCGGAGCAAATATTTCTACTGTTACTGTTTCAACTGCGAAAAAGTTGCGTATGCAGCTGATCCCGGCGAATATAGAAGTGGGTACGATAACCGGAGAAAAGATTCTTGCTGATCTGGCTGTTTGCCCTTCGTTATATATTGGAGCAATTGAATTAAAGAATGTTGTTTTTCTAGTATTGCCGGATGAAGCATTGTATTTTCAGCCTATCGATTATAGGATCAATGGAATAATAGGATTTCCTGTGATGAATGCTTTTAAAGAAATTCATATTACTCGCGATCAGTATTTTATTATTCCCGAAAAAGAAACTGTTTACACCGCCTCATCTAACATGGCACTGGATGGGTTAAAGCCTATGATTCATATCAATGGTATGCATTTTACATTCGATAGTGGAGCTGATGAAAGTATGTTGTACAGTAAGTTTTACAAAGCACATCGAGAGGATATTGATGGGAAATATCAACCTCAGGACTTCTCATTGGGTGGGGCAGCCGGGGTTAAAACTTTTTCAGGTTTTTCTATTCCTTATACATTTACCATATTGGATAAGAAGGCTCATCTTGACAAAGTGAAGGTAGTTAAAGAACCAATTAATGACGAAGAAAATGTATATGGAAACATAGGGCAGGATGTTATCAATCAGTTTGGTGTACTCATTCTCAACTTTGATAAGATGTTTATCAAGCTGAACTAGTTCGTCATAAATAATGAGGTTGTGGCGATTACTGGAATCCGGTTTGCAAATGGATAGGTTGTTGTTTTATAAAACATCGTTAAATGAAAGTAGAATATATTCCTATTAACGCCGACTAGTAAAATAATTTCGTTAGGAACAGATGTAGTATGCTATGCTAGGGCAGCGCTTAATCCTTTTGTTAAAATCAGAAATAATACTATTTTTAGGTATTATCCTCAAGATTTTTTTACTTTTACAGTGTGAAGAAAGTAATCGCAATATTGCTTTTAGGGATTTTTCTTACTGCCAATACAGCTTTTGGGCAATTATTGCGGTTGCCAACTCTATTTCATCATTATTTGGAGCATGTAGAGTGGGATAATTATACTTTTGCCGAGTTTCTGGCAGCACATTACTCAGGACAGATTGAACATCCCGATGATCAGCATGGGGATCATCAAAAACTTCCATTTAAGTCAGGAGACTTTAACACTTCTCATGTAGTAACGGATGTGTTACCTCAATGTCTATATTTATCCGAAATTATAGTGGAGGGTGTTGATACTAAAACACCAATCCATGATAAGGATGATTATTCCAATTCTTATCTGAGCCGCATTTGGCAACCTCCCCGTATCTAGTTAATCATTCCCTCATTTCTTTTGAAGAAAAGCGTGCAGCTTTTCTGTTTGATTATGTGGATATTTTCACATGATGAGATTTTTCAATGATTAACTCGGAAAGGCAATGTTGAATCGGATTATTAATTTTTCTATCAAGAATAAGCTAATTATTGGAATTTTTATAATTGCTCTCGTTGGCTTTGGTATTTATGAATTAAGGCGGCTGCCTATTGATGCGGTTCCGGATATTACCAATAATCAGGTGCAGGTGATTACGGTAGCACCGGCATTAGGGGCTACTGATGTAGAGCGACTGATTACTTTTCCCATCGAGCAGGCCAACAGTAATATACCCTATCTAAAAGAGCTGCGTAGTTATTCCAGCTTTGGCTTGTCGGTAATTACGCTGGTGTTTGAAGATGATGTGGATGTATATTGGGCGCGACAACAGATTGCTGAGCGTTTGCAACAAGTTCAGGAAGAATTGCCCAAGGGTTTTGGATCGCCCTTTCTGGCGCCTATTACTACTGGATTGGGTGAAATTTATCAATATGTAGTTCGTCCTGAAAAGGGGTATGAAAAAAAATACAGTGCTATGGAATTACGTACCATCCAGGATTGGATTGTACGTAAACAGCTGTTGGGAGTAAAAGGAGTGGCTGATGTGAGCAGTTTTGGCGGTTTGCTAAAGCAATATGAAATAGCTGTAGAGCCCGAGAAGCTGTTTGCTTACCGGATTTCCATTTCGGACGTATTTGAAGCCCTTGAAAGAAATAATCAGAATACGGGAGGTTCTTATATCGAAAAAGGCCCCACAGCTTTATTTATAAGAAGTGAAGGGTTGGTTGGCAGTATCCATGATATTGAAAATATCGTTGTTAAGAATTTGCCTGATGGCCTTCCACTCTTAATAAGAGATGTGGCGGAAGTAAGATTTGGGAATGCTACCCGCTACGGTGCGCTTACCTATAATGGCGAACAACAAGTGTCGGGCGCTCTGGTATTGATGCTGAAAGGAGCGAATAGTAATGAGGTTATCAGAAACGTAAAAGAGCGCATTGAGGAAATTAAGAAAACATTACCCGAAGGTGTAACTATAGAGCCTTTTATCGACCGCACTAAAATGGTGAATAACGCTATCAGTACTGTTAGCCAAAATCTGATGGAAGGCGCATTAATTGTCGTATTTGTGTTAGTGCTGTTTTTGGGTAATCTGCGAGCAGGCCTACTGGTAGCATCTGTGATCCCACTGTCCATGCTTTTTGCCATCATTCTCATGAATCTTTTTGGTGTGAGTGGAAATTTGATGAGTCTTGGCGCATTAGACTTTGGATTAATCGTAGATGGGGCTGTGATTATTGTAGAAGCGGTAATGCATCGTTTATCGCATAGTAACCGATTCAGAAATATTGCCCGATTATCTCAAGTAGAAATGGATCAGGAAGTTGGCTATTCCGCTTCTAGAATGATGAACAGTGCTGTATTTGGGCAAATGATTATTCTGATTGTGTATCTACCCATATTTACATTGCAGGGCATTGAAGGCAAAATGTTCAAGCCTATGGCGCAGACAGTTGCTTTTGCCTTACTGGGTGCCTTTGTGTTATCGCTCACATATATTCCTATGATGAGTGCTTTGGTATTGAGCAAAAAGATTTCAAATCAGCCCACGTTCGCTGATCGCTTCATGAACCGCCTTGAGCGCTTTTATCAAAAATACCTCATTAAAGTATTGCGTTTTCAGCGCCAGGTATTAGTTACGGTATTGGCTTTATTTCTTTTCGCGTTATGGGTAATGTCGCGTTTAGGTGGTGAGTTTATTCCTTCATTACCTGAGGGGGATTATGCAGTTGAAACCAGAGTACTACCGGGAAGTAATTTGGAAACCTCCATCGACGCAGTTTCCAAAGCCTCTCGTATCTTATTGAAAGAGTTTCCGGAGGTGCAGCGTGTGGTTGCGAAAACAGGAACTAGCGAAGTGCCCTCCGAGCCATTGCCCATCGATGTTTCGGATATGATAATTGTGCTAAAAAATCGAAAAGAATGGACATCTGCACGTACGTATCACGAATTGGAAGCCAAGATGAGTCAAGCACTGGAAGTGATACCCGGTGTTACTTTCAGTTTTCAGTATCCTGTGGCAATGCGATTTAATGAGCTCATATCCGGAGCCCGACAGGATGTGGTGTGTAAAATATTCGGAGAAAATCTAGATACGCTAGCCTATTATGCCAATATACTTGGAAGAATCTGTAATAGCGTAGAAGGAAGTTCAGGCGTGTATGTAGAGTCTGTTTCAGGCTTACCGCAGATTACCGTGCGCTATAATCGTGCAGCCATCGCCCGATATGGTTTAAATGTGAATGACATTAATAGTATTATCAATGCCGCGTTTGCGGGCCAGATCAGTGGGGTGGTATACGAAGGTGAAAAACGTTTTGATTTAGTAGTGCGGCTAAAAAATGAACGACGTAGAAATTTGTCGGATGTACAGCAACTTTTAATTCCTACACCACAGGGAACACAAATTCCCTTGAGTGCCGTAGCGAATGTACAAATTGAGGAAGGTCCTAATCAGATTCAGAGAGAAAACTCACAGCGCAGAATTATTGTAGGGTTTAACGTGCGCGGTCGTGATGTGCAAAGTGTCGTGCATGAACTACAGGAAAAAGTGCAGCAGCAAGTGAAATTCCCCTCTGGATATTATGTTACTTATGGTGGTGCTTTTGAAAACCTAGTAGAAGCCAAAGCTCGATTACTGATTGCAGTGCCGGTAGCGCTGGCATTGATTTTTCTCTTACTATTCTTTGCCTTTCATTCTGTAAAGCAGGGATTGTTAATATATACGGCCATACCGTTGTCGGCAATTGGAGGTATCCTGGCTCTGGCAATACGCGGTATTCCGTTCAGCATTAGTGCCGGCGTAGGATTTATTGCATTGTTTGGTGTGGCGGTGCTCAATGGTATCGTGCTTATAGCAGAGTTTAATCGTCTTAGAGCGGAAGGTTATAAAGACCTGAAGCGTATTGTAGTACAGGGAACGAAAATTCGTTTGCGTCCCGTGTTGATGACAGCCACTGTGGCATCTTTAGGTTTTTTACCCATGGCCATAAGTACGGGAGAGGGGGCTGAAGTGCAAAGACCACTAGCTACAGTGGTTATTGGAGGCTTACTCATAGCTACTTTTCTCACATTATTTGTATTACCCATTTTGTATATCATGACGCATCAGAAAGCATTTCGCTTAAAAGGAAAGAAAGGGATTGCAGTTGTATTTGTATTATTACTGTGTTTTGTAACGCAAGCTCAGGTGCCCATTACGCTGCAACAGGCCATAGATACAGCTTTGGCCAATAATCTCACTGTAAAGAATGAGCGGTTGAAAAGGGAGTATCATCAGCAATTAATTAAGTCCGGAGCAAATATACCCGCTACAAATCTGGTAGGAGAGTATGGCCAAATGAATAGTATTTATACAGACGCTAAACTGGGTATATCGCAGACAATTAATTTCCCTACGGTATATTCTAGACAAAAGGAAGTACTGAATGAGGAATGGAAAAGTAGTGTACTTCATGTGGGTATACAGGAAGCACAGCTGAAAAAACACGTTACACAAGTGTTTTTTACGTTACTTTATCTACGGCAAAAGAAAAACTTACTTCTCAAAAATGATAGCATCTTTAGTGAGTTCATGAATAAAGCTGCCCTTCGGTTTAAGGCCGGTGAGAGTAATGTGCTCGAAAAAACCACCGCCGAAAATCAGCGCGGACAAATTGCTTTACAATTAAAACAGCTGGAACAAGATGTGGCAGTAGTACAGCTACAATTTCAACTGTTGCTCAATACCACAACCCCTTTTGTGCCAACTGAAGCAAACACTGCTCTTCCTCGATTGCTCGCCTATGAGGTGGGACACTTGCCGATGCATCCTGAAGTGCGTTATTGGCAGCAGCAAAAAGAATTGGCGGAGGCAACTACTAAGCTCGAGCGATCCAAATTATTACCTGAACTTACTTTGGGTTACTTCTTAATAGGGATGAAAGGGAATGGTGCTGATGATAAATGGTATTCCGGAGCATTGCGTTTTCATTCGGGGCAGATAGGACTGGGAATCCCTTTGTTTAATGGCGGTCAAAAAGCCCGAATAAGGGCTTCCGCGATCAATGAAAAAATTGCAGCTACTCAGTATGAGGTGCAACTGCAAAATCTGGAGAGTGGCTATAGGTCTGCTTTAGAGCAGTATAAAAGACAGGAAGAAATGGTGGCATATTATGAGCGCACTGCATTGAAGCATGCCGAAACTATAGTTGAAACAGCTAACAAGCAGTTTTCAAATGGAGAGATTAATTATCTGGAATATGTGCTGTTACTAAATCAGGCAACAGAAATTCAGATCAATTATGTTGAAACCATTAAAAACCGAAATCTGGCATTAGCCGAACTTTATTATTACATTAATCAGTAGCACGATAAGATGAAAAGGAATTTTTTATTTATACCCATCGTATTGTTTTTATTATCCTGTAGTGAAAAAAAACAGGAAGCTGATATTCCCAATGAGCCTGCTGAGGAAAATATGGTGGTGCTTACTCCGGAGCAATATAAGAATGCAGGGATTGATACCGGATCGCTGATGCAGAAAAGTATTTCGTCCTTGCTGAAGGTGAGCGGTAAGATTGATGTTCCGCCACAAAGCCTAGTATCGGTAAGTGTGCCGATGGGCGGCTACCTCAAGCACTCTAACTTATTACCGGGGATGCATGTCAACAAAGGTGATGTGTTGGCAGTATTAGAGGATGTTCAGTACATACAGTTGCAACAGGATTATCTAACATTGAAGGCGCAACTGGCGCTAAACAAAAATGAATACAATCGCCAGAAAGAGTTGAATGAGAGTAAAGCCAGTAGCGATAAGGTATATGAACAAGCTAAGGCTAATTATGAGTCGCAATTGATTGCTGCTAAGGCTGCTGAAGAAAAATTAAGGCTGATTGGTATTAACCCGAATACGCTTACTGCAGATAATATTTCTAAAAGCATCAGAATTTATGCACCTATTTCAGGATATGTGTCAGCTGTGAATGTGAATATTGGCAAGTATGTAAATCCGAACGATGTGCTTTTTGAATTAATCAATCCTGATGATATTCATCTCGCGCTTTCCGTGTTCGAAAAAGATGTGGATAAACTTTTTATTGGTCAAAAGCTGGTAGCTTATACCAATACGCATCCGGAAAAAAGATATGACTGCGATATAATTCTAATTAGTCGAAATCTATCGGAACAAAATGCTGTAGAGGTGCATTGTCATTTCGATCGGTACGATAAATCGCTATTGCCCGGCATGTTTATGAATGCTGAAATTGAATTGAACGCTCAAAACGCTACGGTGCTGCCCAGCGATGCAGTGGTGCGCTATGGAAATAAACAATACGTTTTTATATCAAAGGGAAATTATGCTTTTGAAATGATAGAAGTTGCGACAGGTAGTGAGGAGGAAGCGTATACTGCCGTGAGTATACCAGATCAGCTAGCAAATCAATCTTTTGTAATAAAAGGAGCTTATAATTTGCTCATGGCCTTGAAGAATAAAAGTGAGGACTAAAATGATTGAATTTCGATGGGGATAATGTATACCTTCCCTAATTTCACTTTTAAATGAAAAGTATCAAAAAGGCAACTTTTACAGCAGTAATTGATATTATAGGGATTAATCCCTTTGTTTCTCTTCCGGAGCCGGTTTGGGAAGGTGTTTTTCGTCAAGCGCAGAAAGAGAAAGGACCTATTCCTATAAGAGGAACCATCAATGGGAAACCTTTCCGGCAAACACTGGTTAAGTTTAAGGGTGCTTGGCGGCTTTATGTTAACAATGTTATGCTCAAAGACTCTCCACGACGTGTAGGGGAGGCGGTGGAACTTTTTGTCGAGTATGACCCTGAACCGCGTACTATTGCACCCCATCCCGATTTTATCAGAGCACTGAATCAGCACAAAAAGGCTAAACAGGTATTTGAGCAGCTTCCCCCTTCTCTACAGAAGGAAATAGTACGATATATTGCTAATCTGAAAACCGAAACGAGTGTACAAGCTAATATTGAAAAAGCCATCGGGTTCTTAACCGGTAAGAACAAATTTATAGGCCGCGAGCCAATTCGCTCTTAGAAAAATAATTAGAAAGAGAAGATTGATGTAGGTTTGTATGTATGAGCAGCCGTTTTTCCATATCCAGGTTTAGGAAGAGTTTGTGCTATGCATGGGCCGGACTTAAAACAGCTCTACGCTCTGAACAAAATCTGCGTTTTCATTTAATAGCGACGGTTGCAGCAATGATACTGTCGTTTGTCGTATCGCTTTCCCGTGTTGAATTTGCCCTAATTATTATTTGCATTGGATTAGTGCTTGTGGCAGAGCTGGTTAATACAGCCATTGAAAAACTATGTGATAAGATAGCACCTTCTCTGGATGAGCAAATTAAGTTGATAAAAGATTTATCCGCTGCTGCAGTACTATTAGCGGCCATTACAGCTTTTATTTGTGGTCTTATCATCTTCCTGCCCAGAATCTTTTCATTTCTGTCTTAGGGAACTATCTATTCATGTAATTTTCAATACGATTAGCAATTGAGGCAATAACAACTGTTAGTTTTATTAATTAAATGTGCATAATTTTTAAAAACTAACGGAACAGGATGGTAATTAGGTTAGATAAGTTTAAATTTGCGCCTCACAATTTTAAACAATAATCAATTGGCAATGCAAAGAGTTTACAATTTTTCAGCCGGCCCTTCTGCTCTTCCGGAAGAGGTTTTAAAGAAAGCACAAAGCGAGTTGCTGTGCTATGGTACAAGTGGTATGAGCGTAATGGAATTGAGCCATCGCTCGAAGGACTTTATAGCCATTTTTGAGTCGGCAGAAAGTTTATTGAGAGAATTGATGCGTGTGCCGGACAATTACAAGATATTATTTCTACAAGGGGGCGCTTCATCGCAGTTTGCGATGGTACCGCTGAACTTGATGAATAAAAATAAAAAAGCGGATTATGTAAACACAGGTACTTGGTCTACAAAAGCTATTAAGGAGGCAAAGCGTTATGGTACAATAAACGTGGTAGCTTCTTCAGAAGATAAAACCTTCAGCTATATTCCTGAGCTGGATCCTTCTAAATTTGATAAGGATGCGGATTATTTCCATATTACTACCAACAACACTATTTATGGAACTCGTTATGCCACCTTACCGGATACCGGCAATGTTCCGTTGGTAGCAGATATGTCTTCTGATATTTTGTCTAAACCATATGATGTTTCCAAGTTCGGCCTTATTTATGCCGGAGCTCAGAAAAATCTGGGACCTGCAGGTGTGACTGTGGTAATCGTAAGGGAAGACCTAGTAGGAAATGCTATGGAATTCACACCTACCATGTTCAACTATAAAGTGCATATTGATAGTGATGGTATGTACAATACCCCGCCCACATTTGGAATTTATATCATGGGCCTAGTATTGCAATGGGTAAAAGAACAGGGAGGTGTTGAAGCATTGGAAAAAATCAATAATGAAAAAGCCAACACACTTTATAATTTCCTAGACGAGTCTTCGCTCTTTAAGAGTACTGTAAAAGGTAAAGATCGTTCTATCATGAATATTCCTTTCGTTACCGGTAATGAAGAGTTGGATGCTAAGTTTATTAAAGAAGCTACAGCTGCCGGATTTGTACAACTGAAAGGACACCGTAGCGTAGGAGGTATGCGCGCCAGCATTTATAATGCTACCCCGCTGGAAGCAGTACAGAAGCTGGTGGAATTCATGAAGAAATTTGAAATGGAGAATAAATAATCTTTAACGACTAATCAACATACAAGAGAATGAGCTATACCATAAAAACTTTAAATAAAATCTCTCCCAAAGGCCTCAGTAAATTTGGGGAAGGATATGTATTAGATGACAATGCTGCTAATCCGGATGCGATTCTGGTAAGAAGCGCGTCTTTGCATGAAGTGGAGTTTCCAGAATCCTTATTGAGTATTGCCCGTGCCGGAGCAGGTGTAAATAATATTCCTATTGATAAATGTGCCGAAAAAGGTATTGTGGTGTTTAATACACCTGGTGCCAATGCCAATGCTGTAAAGGAACTGGCTATTGCGGCTATGCTGATTTCTTCTAGAAAAATTGTAGACGGCATCAACTGGGCCAATTCTCTTACTGAGAACGTAGCTAAAGAAGTAGAGAAAGGAAAAGCTCAGTTTGTAGGGCCGGAAATTGAAGGAAAAGTACTGGGGGTTATCGGATTGGGTGCGATTGGAGTACTTATTTCCAATGCTGCAGTAAATTTAGGTATGGAGGTGCTGGGATACGACCCCTACATCTCTATTGATGCTGCATGGGGACTGTCCAGAGCAGTGAAAAAGGCTCCTGACCTAAAAACTATATTTGAGCAAGCAGATTATATTACCCTGCATATGCCGTACAACGAGAAAACAAAAGGCACACTGAATGCGGCTGCCTTTGCTCAGATGAAAGACGGCGTACGCATTATCAACCTGTCCCGCGGTGAACTGGTAGTGGATGAGGATGTCTTGGCTGCCATCGAAAGCGGAAAGGTGAGTACATATGTTACCGACTTCCCCAATGAAAAATTGATTAATAAACCTGGTGTGATTACCATTCCTCACCTAGGTGCTTCTACTCCTGAGTCGGAAGATAACTGTGCCGAAATGGCCGCTAAGCAAACAAAGCTTTATCTGGAAACCGGAAATATTAAAAATTCGGTGAATTTCCCTAATTGTGAAATGCCGATGTCAGGTGTGCAACGCATCACCATTGCGCATAGAAACGTTCCTAACATGGTGGGACAGATTTCTACTGCTCTAGCAGATGCAAAGTTGAATATCGAGCATATGATTAATAATAGTCGTGGGGACTACGCTTATACCATCATTGATCTGGAAAATAAAGCAACTGATGATAGTTTGGCCAGAATCAAAGCTATTGAGGGTGTATTGCGTGTGCGTGTGATCTAAGATTGTATCGTATATTAAAGTTGTTTTTAAAAAAGAGCCGATGTATATTACATCGGCTCTTTAAATGGATATATTGGATAATCTTGAAGTTTAGTATTCAAATTTTCGTAGTGAAGGAGCTTTAAACCATGTAGTAATTACTACGGCCACAGTCATACAGCCTCCCACTATTACTGAAGGAATCACTCCTAATAGTCGTGACATAACACCACTTTCAAACTGTCCCAGCTCATTACTGCTCAATACAAACATACCGCTTACACTACTCACGCGTCCTCGCATGTGATCGGGGGTCAGTAATTGTATTACCGTACCACGCACTACCACACTGATGCCATCTAGGATGCCGGCTAGTACCAATACAGCAAAAGATAGCCAGAACCATTTCGATAAGCCGAACAGAATAATGCAAGTACCAAAGCCGGCTACGGCCAAAAGCATTTTCTTTCCCTGCGCTTTCTTCATGGGCCATAACGTTAATATCACCACAATAATGATAGCACCAATATCGGTGGCGGCATTCAACCATCCAAAACCTTTGGGTCCTACTTTTAAGATATCACTGGCAAATACAGGAATCATCGCTACAGCACCTCCAAACAGAACGGCAAACATGTCCAATGCCATGGCAGCCAGTAAGGCCTTTGTCTGAAATACAAAAGCCAGTCCCTCTTTAATACTTTCCCAGGTCGCTTTTTCGGCGCCATGCTGTACCAAGGGTGGTTTGGGTTTCAGTTGGAAAAGAAAAATAAGACTTAGGCTAATAAGGCCGCATATTACAATAAGTGTATTGCTAATGCCTACTAGAGCAATTAAAAATCCTCCTACGGCATGTCCAGTTACAGATGCAGAAAGCCACATTCCCTGATTCCATGTTGTGGCATTCTGTAAAAGATTTTTGGGGACAATAGTAGCGATCATGGCCGTAAAGCATGGCCCCACAAAAGAGCGCAACATGCCGGTAAAAAAGAAAACCCCGTAAATAAACCATGTGATATGACGCGTATGAAGAAATTCCTGTACGGTTTCTGTAGAAAGAGAGAATAATACGAGTGCGGCCATAAAGTACCCCGATATACCTTGCAGGATAAGTTTGCGTTTATCTTTAATATCAACCCTGTGACCTGAATATAAAGCCAGTGAAAGGGCAGGAATTACTTCGGAAAGGCCAATCAATCCGATGGCTAAGGGGTCTTTAGTGAGCTGATAAATCCACCAACCCACCACTGTTGTAATCATCCGCATAGCCATCACAAAAGTGAAGCGGCCAATCATAAGGTTTCGATATTCGGGAATGCGAACAGCCGCAAAAGGGTCATTGGTTATCTGAACTTCAGGAACGTTTATATTTGCCATTAGATGTGCAAAAGTAATGCGAATATTTGTTTATAGATCGCTAATTTTATTCGTTGCGTGATGAGGATGCAGAAGGATAATACGTTATTGTAGCTTACAAATAGATAGGATATATACCAGGCTCGTATTCGCGTTCCAGTGCATCGTAGATGATCTGTAAGTGTTTTTCGTTAGTCAAAAAATCAGCTTCGGAGGCATCTACCAGCAATACCGGAATGTGGAGTAGTCGAATATATTGCAGATAAGCTTCTTGTACGTTCAATAGATAATCGTCTGGTATATTTTGTTCATATTCTCGCTGTCGTTTTTTAATGTTCTGCTGTAGCTTTCTTACAGGCGCATGCAGATAAATTAATAGTTGCGGCATAATGAGGTTTTGTTGAACAATCTCAAAAATGCGCTGGTAAAGCTTATATTCATCCTCTGATAAAGTAACTTTTGCAAACAAAAGTGATTTGGTAAATAGGTAATCGCTGATGGTTATCTGCTGAAATATATTCTTCTGTATTAACAGTTCTTGCAGTTGTTTGTAGCGTTCTGCCATAAAGAAGAGTTCCAGCGGAAATGCATATTGTTTAGGATTTTCATAGAATTTTGGGAGAAAAGGGTTGTCAGCAAAAGATTCCAGTACCAGCCGGGCATTGTAATGCTTGCTGAGCAGTGTAGCTAGGGTTGTCTTGCCGGCACCGATATTGCCTTCTATTGTAATAAATTCGTATTTCAAAATATGCACACTAATATGGTGGCAAATTAAGAGAAAATCAGGAAATTGATAAAAACTGAATCTATAGTGTAGGGGCGTTGCTGAATGAAAAACACGAAGAATCGCTTAAGCGTTATTCTTATCAATGAGACAAATTTGTAATGAAAACACCGAGGACCATCCTATCTTTAAACAGTATCAATTTTTATAAAATAAATCCCTGTAAACCATTTATCCATATTGAAATGAAAAAAACAGTATTGCTTGCTTTATTAATCGGATTTTTACATTGGAGTAGCTATGGACAGATATCTGTGAATACTAGTCAGTTTAACAAACGCAGTGGTGTAAGACTTGCTATTGCTAAAAACAATTTGCTATCCGTAACATGGCCTTCCGGTAATAATCATCATAGCCGATTAATTCTTGATCTCAATCAGGAACAGCCATTACTTAAAAGTGTGCAATTGCTGAAGGGGCAGTTAGCACATGAAGTGGCGCGGGATGTAGATCCGATTTTCTGGATGACTGTGGGGAAAAGAGATCTTATTTCGCAGAACGCCTGGAACATTTTTTTTGATAAGGTGCATTTAAAGCCTCATCAATCGCATAAGGTAACGATACATAAAAAGGATGTCACTGTAATTTCAGAAGGTAGTAGGACGATTATCAGAATAGGCGAAACACATGCTGCGGATTTTAAAGGCGTCTTGG
>Ga0182746_1002103_pt1 | contig 15850 bp, 11 predicted proteins | sample eDN3rd30CBELigOP_FD_128881 | JGI IMG/M metagenome (GOLD analysis project Ga0182746, IMG submission 128881) | Enriched Organic Plus compost microbial communities from Emeryville, California, USA - eDNA 3rd pass 30_C BE-Lig OP (version 2) (version 2) ... | reverse complement strand
TCATCGACGGCCTTGCGCCTAGTCGGAATTAGGGGTGCCATTACATCTGTCACCCCTAATAACCCCCGCTTACATTCCCCCGCGCCAAGAGCGCGGGGTATTTCGCGAGTTTCAATAAAAAAGGGCTCTTTGCAGAGCCCTTTGATGCATTATGGTTAGAAAAAAGTACCAGGAACCTATTGGGATTCGGTGGGGATGACTATGCGGGCGCCCACGACCAATGAGGATGGGTTGCGGATTTTATTTTTTTCTTTGATGTCGGTCATGGAGACATTGTATTTCGCTGCGATCACAGACAGATTCTCGCCGCGTTTAACAACATGAACGCGGGCTTTTGCCACATCACGAGTCGCCACTTCGCGCACAGAAGTGCTGTCTGGAGACGGCACACGCAGTTTCATTCCCACTTTCAATGTGCGGCCGCGCTTGATGCTGTTTAAGCGTTGCAACTCCGCCACGCTGGTGGAGTACTTGCGCGCGATCGTGAACAAAGAATCTCCGGACTGAACGATGTAGTAACGTCCGTCGGAGCTCACGCTCAGATCCGCTTTTTCAACCGCAGGAGCCGCGGATTTTTTCGCGACCATGGAGTTGTTGCGCTCTCGCAAAGGTGTACGATCTGGAACGTAGATTTTCATTCCTACACGCAAAGGTTTGCGGCGTGGAAGATCGTTGAGGTCACGCAAGTAAGCCACGGTTGTGCGGTAACGGCGCGCCACCGTGCTCAGGGTATCACCACGGCGGATGCGGTAAACTTGGTTGTCACCGGAGTCGGCGATGAAACGCACGTTTTCCACAGCACTTTCATTGGCAGCTAGCATCGCCTGCTCGGTTGTTCCCGGAGGAATACGCAGAACCAGCTCGGAACCTTTCATTGTCGCCACTTCACCCTTGAACTTCGGATTCAACGCTTTGAAGTCTTCGTAGTTCAGGTTCAGCTTGTCGGCCATCTGGCGCAGATTCACGTGCTTATTGACGGTGATATGATCGAACTCAATCGGTGGCAAGTAATCGATATCGTCAAAGCCGTACTTCGCCGGATCTTTGCCGATCATTTTTGCGGCGATGAATTTTGGAACGTAGTTAATAGTTTCTTTCGGCAGGCGTTTTTTACGAGCCAGCTCCCAGAAATCACGCGTGTAGTGATTCATGACTTCTCTTTTCACGCGGTTTTCACCGACGTTGTAAGAAGCCATTGCCAAATACCAAGAACCAAACACGCTATAAAGACCTTTGAAGTATTCCGCCGCCGCTTGGGTTGCAAACACCGGGTCCCGGCGTTCATCGACGAAGGCGTTGATTTCAAGACCGTAGCGTTTGCCGGTGCCGCGAATGAATTGCCAGTAGCCCACCGCCGCCGCATGGGACGTCGCTTTGGAACTGAAACCGGACTCAATCAGGGCGATATAGAACAAATCTTCAGGCAAACCGTTGTCGCGCAAAACTTTCTTCATCAGTTTTTCGTAACGGGTGGAACGCGCCAAATATCTTTCCATGTGCGGGCGACCGCGTCCCTGGAAATAAGCAATCCATTTTTCAACGAGAGGATTCACTTCCGTGGGAATGGATTCCAACTCTTGGTCTACAACTTTCGGGCCCTCTGGGTCCGACAAACGGAAAGAACCGATGTCCTTGATTTCCGTTTCAGCATTGGCCCCTTCTGAACCGTTGCCGGCCGTGGTGCTGACATTATTGTGCGCACACCCCGCCAACAAGGCCAGGACCAAACTCCATGTACAAAGTCTCATCATGAGTCCTCTCCTCCGACACAGATTTCAGGCTACAAAACTCAAAAGACTTTTTCAATAAAACATCCGCCTTATTTTGCCTTTTTATTCAGCAAATCCTGCCATAAGACGGGTTTCAGCGTGAATCCACCTTCGTCCACAAGCCGGTACAGCAAAGCATTGCGCAATATCGCTTTGACGTAAAAACTCGTTTCCGTCCACGGCAGCTCATCAAACCACAGCTCATCCTGAGGCGCGGAGCTGGCTTTCACAATAAGATCGCCGACTTCGGGGCGACCATCGAGCCAGGTCTGCAAACGGTAAGGACCCGCATTATACGCGGCTAAAGCAAACGGAACGTTGCCCTGAAACTGGTCCAACATCTGGGAAACATAGAAGGAACCCATGGGGATATTCACTTCGGGACGGAACATATCGTCTGGAAGTTCGACTTTTAAGCCCAACTTTTTAGAAACTTCCTGCGCCGTCGGAGGAATCATCTGCATCAGACCTAGAGCATTGGAGGTCGATACGGCCTGCAAATTAAACGCACTTTCCTGACGAGTCAGACTGCGCAGCAAAGAAATGTGGATACCGTACCGATTTGCTTCAGCTTGAAACAGTGACGTGAAGGCCTGCGGATAGCCGAGCTTTAAGAACTGTTCACGGCGCAAGCGCGGATCTTTATCCAACGCATCGTTGATCATACGGATCGCCGTCATATACTGCCCACGCTCCGCGAGCTTTTCAGCCAAAGAGACTTTCACCGTAGGATCTTTGATAAATGGCAGATCCCCAAGTTCGGCTTGCGCCTCGGTCACCCAACCCGCATCAGATAAAGACTTAAAACGATGCCAGGATTTTTTCTGCGCTCCGACGAGATAAATTTCACTTTGCAGTTTCGGCGCCTTGTCTTTCAAATCAGGCCACGCCAATTTTCCATCTTGCGACTCCGCACGCAAGCGCAGGCCGTAGTAGGAAAACGGATATTTTTCGATCAAGGCCGCAGCTTCAGTGGAGGCCCTTTCAGGATTCGTCTCTTGCAAAGAGCGCACAAGCCAGTACTGCGCATTCAAGTCGTAACGATCCCGGCCTTGCTGCAACAGTCTTTCAAGCAACGCTGAAGCACTGGAGAAATCTTTTTTGCGATAATAAATCAAGCTGGAGCGGAAAAGCGCTTCGGCCGCTTCGTCGGAACCGTTGTGATAAGTGATCAATTTATTAAAGTGATCTAAAGCATTGTCATAACGCCCTAAGAATTGCGCACAACGGCCCGCAATCAAAAGCGCGGTGCTGGTTTGCGGAGAACTCGGATTTTTCTCCGCCGCTTTTTGTGCTAAAGACAAGGCTCCGGCATAATCACCGCGACGATGCAGGCTTTGCGCCCAGTCTAACAGGCGCATGCCATCGGCCTCTTCCATCTCGCTGAGAGCTTTGACCTTGCCGAGCTTTTCCCCAAGGGAGTTGTAAATTTCCAAAGGCTTGTCTTTCAAACGACGCGCCGAACGGCTGCCTGGATACTGATTTAAAATTTGCACAGCATCTTTCAAAGCGGCCATGGCTTCATTCTGCTTCAGTGACTGGCGCATGCGTTCTTCGATTTTGATTTCTTCACTGCCTGGCTCCGCGGGAGTCTCTTTTGTGGCGGAGACAACGGATTCACCACGCACCTTGGTGAGAAAATCGATTTTTTCCTGTAGGTAAGACGAATCCTTCTGGTCTTGCGCTTCTTCGTAAAGGAACTGCGCTTCAGAGTAATTCACTTTTTGCAAAGCGAGATCCCCGAGCAATTGATACACTTTGGATTTGTCTTCACGACTGAGTTTGAACGGTTCTTGCAATAGCTCTTCTAAAGCGGACGCTGCTTTTTGTTCCTTTTTAAGGACCTGGTCTTCCAGCTGTTGCAAACGCAAAGAACTCCATTTCGCGGCGAGATCTGCGGCGGCCGGTCCTTCACGGAAAAGATCCTTATGGCCTGCTAGCGTGTTGAGAGCTTTATCCATGGCGGCGGAGTCCGTGCGCTTTTTTCTTTCGCCTTCAAGACAGTGCAACCAAGTCAGTCCTACCCAAGCGCGCAATTCTTTTTGTGCGCTAAAAACACGGGGCGCAAGGTTCAGACACTGAGACCATTTCAAATGAATTTCGTAATCTTTCAACTGCGACAACGGCGCAAGATTTTTATTCTTCGCCGTGGAGTTGACCTGATACAAGTCGACAACATTTTTGCCGCTGAGTTCTTTTTTAACATCGATTTTCGCAGCTTGCGCTCCGGCTTGCAAAGTCCACAGGAAAGCCGCGGTCCACAGATAATACTTCATTCTCACTCCTCTTCTTCACCGACAGTTTCCGCGCCGGTAAAAGGGATCTCTGGAAAAACGGATTTTTTCAAATAAACCAGGGAGGAATCCCGGGCCTGGCGCAGAGTGAGTTCCACCTTCCAGTAAGGTTCGTGAATCTCATGTTCCACATTGTAAGCGCCATCGCGGTCGCAGAAATACACCACGGCGTTTTCCAGAATATGTTTCGTACAAAGACTGTAATCCATTTTAGTGAAAGAACGCAAAATCCACGGCCATGGCCACTGTTCTTTCATCCCGATTTGCACGTATTCACGCAGCATCTCAGGATTGTTTTTGGCTGCCGTCAACAAGACGTCCTGCAGCTTTTGCAGCTCATAGGTGGAATTGACGTAAATGTAGGGATGTTCCAATTGCAAAGGCTTGCGGTATACCGACGCATAAGCACTGTTTAGACCCAAGCCCGTCAAAATACCGACACAGGCCCACAGGGCTAAACGCGCACGGCCCGCGGTGATCTCCGCAAGAGTTAGCGCCAGTACAAAGTAAAAACCCCACACCAGAGTGAGCACGCACCACACGGTTTTATAGGGGATCACCGAATAGATCAAGAGCTGCACCAGCGAAAACACACTCATCACGCGCAAAGGAATGTTTTTCGAAACGACTCCGGCACACGCAACCACCACGCCTAGCAGTACCAGCGGTTCGGCTTGCCACAAAACTTGCAGCCAGTACCAGAAAGGTTTTTCGTGACCGTGCCCTTGCACTCCCGTATTCATCCACGGCAGGAACGCGCGCACGAAATCCACCAGCCCCGCCATGTGACGGAAGTATCCGGTGAAAACCACGGCAAAAAGAAAAAGCAAAAACAAAAAAAGAAACGTCAGTCGCATGTTCCAAGCCTGGCGAAATTTTTCTTTACTCAAAACCGTGCGCCAGACTGAAGGGCCGGCCGCTATCAAAGCCACGCCCCAGCAAAAAAGCGTGATCACAAAAGTTTCTTTCAAGGTGGTCATGCCAAAAAGTCCCACCATCATCAACCCCAGAGCTTTGCTATCGTTTTGCTCCCACCAGCGCAAAACACCCAGAGCAAAAACGATTTGGAAAAACACAAACGGCATTTCATGAATGCCGGAACGGCCGAAAAACAAAAAGGCCGGACTGAGCAAAACAAAAAAGCTCAGCCATTTCTGCATCGGCCGCGAGCGCAAAACACCAAAGGTGAAAATCATGACACTAAGAACGCTGAAAACCGAGGGCACCACACGCAGCACTTCCAAACTGCGCCCCCACAAAACCTCCGCCGCTTGCAAGAGATAGAAATACAACGGCCCGTGATAATTGCTGGGATCGTATTTGTAATAACCCAGATTCTGCATCTGCATGACAAACCAGCCATTGATGCTTTCATCAAAGTGAATGGGCTTATTGCCAAGATCATAAAAACGCGTGACCACAGCCGCGACCGCCAAAAGCAGCCAGAGAGCGATGGTTGAGAAGTTCGTGACCTTTGCGTTTTTCATTGTTACTTATCGTAAAGATGGAATCCACCGTGTCAACCTTGCATTGCTCATTCGTGATCTATTTGGATGAAGACAGCGCCGCGATCCCTTCTTTTCTGAAGGATGTGCGCGGCTTCTTCCAAAAATTCCCGCTCAACTACGAGTTGGTCGCTGTCGTGGAAAAAGGAGCGCAAGGATGTCTCAAACTTTTGCGCGAAGCCCAAACCGAAAGCTCGCCCCGCGAAAAAATCACGATTCTGACCAACGACCGCAAACTGCGCCGTGCAGAAAGCTTGCGCCGGGGTTTGGATGCCGCCGAAGCACCCTATCTGGTGATCGCCGATCCTTTGATGGCCACACCTTTGGGCGATCTATTTAAGATTCTGCAGAATCTGATGGGCGAAACTTCCGTGGATATGTGCTGGGGCGATCGCACGACCAAAAAAGGCAGTCCGTTTTTAGACAATTCGACTCCGCGCCACCATTTGGAACACCTTTTCAACGGCATCTTGCGTGAGCGCAAACACACTCCGCTAAAAGATCCTTTGTGCGAAACCGGTGGCTTGAAAAAAACGGCGTGGCAGAAGCTTTCGGAAAAAATGAAGTCCCACACATTGCGAGGTTGGTACTTAAGTCCCTACATTTTGAAAGAAGCGCAGAAACAAGCCTTGAATGTGATTGAAGTGCCCGTTCATGATTCGGGACAAAGTTCTTTGTCGTTCTCTCTGTGGCGAGAGCGCTGGAACTTACTACGCCAAAGTATTTTCTAAAGCTTTGAACGCTTCATAGAGATAATAATCCATCCACCGAATCGAACCGAGCACCGTGGGACGGCGGCTGATGTAACCCAAGTGACCGCCCCGGCGTTCCACGTGAACTTGCGTGAATTTTGAAAACGGCGCGGAAAGATAATCTTGCACGGAAACAAACGGATCATCCTCTGCTGTCAGCGAATAGGTGGGCACGTCAATTTTCGGTAAATAATGAATCGAGGAACAGGTGTTGTAGTAATCTTCCCGGTCGCGGAACCCACCGGCGGGAGCGGTATAAATCTGATCCATATCCCACACTGTGGACCACGGCGGAATATTGTATTTTTCTGAAATCAAACCGTCGCGATACTTTTGTTCGATGGTTTTACGCAGACGCAAGACGAAGCGCGCATCATAGACCCGGTTGAATCCTGTTTTTAAGAGCCGTGATCCGCGCATAAGATTCAATGGAGCATTGATCGTCACAGCGCCATCAGGCTTCATATCGCCACGGAAACCACCAAGCAAACAGAGCAAGATATTGCCGCTCATCGAATAACCGACAGCGATTTGTTTTTTGCGCGGAAACATCTCGCGCAGTTTTTTAATCACACAAGAGACATCCTCGGCACGGCCGGAATGATAAGGATGACGAGCGTGAGCCGCGCCATGACCGGCGCCGCGATGGTTCACTAAAACCACCGTGTGTCCCATGCGCTGGCACAGCAAAGCCGTGCGTTGCATGTAATCAGCATGCACATCGCCGGAAAGACCGTGATAAAGACTCACAACAAGATTGGAAGGACCTGGGAGATAAAAACAAAAAAGTCGATCTCCGTCAGGAAGATCGACTTCAAATTTTTTTCCAAGATAAGCTAAGGAAGGAGATTTGAGGAAGTGCGCCCATAAAGTCTGACTGTGACCGCTATCGGCCCAGAAAGGAGCTTCACATGGGGCTAACTCTAATCTTTGCAATAGTACTTCCCGTTCAAATAGACATATCCGTCAGGACGATTGCCGCGCGGATCGTGGTGCAACCAGTGCAGCAAAGCGCCCGTGTTCGTCCATAGAAACATACCACCCATCGCCACCACGTCTCCCACTTTTACTGGGACGCGAGGGCACATATCGGAATTATACACAGCTTGCATGGTCTTTCCATTGGAAAGTCTTACGACCCATTTTTGATGTTTCAAGCCATTGTTGTCGTCAGGCAGAACACGGATCACTTCCATACCGCCGCCTTCAACAAAGTTTACGCGGCGCTGATCGTTAACAGCTCGAACTATATCGGCATCATTGAGAGTATTTTGAGAAGAAGGAGAGGAAACCTCGCTGGAGTCGCTGACGTGTTGTTTCTTACGTTGTTTCGCTTGTGCGGTTTCCATTGTTGCAGTGCCAGCGAAAGAAAAAGCGACGAGTAACAGTGCGAGTTTATTCAATTTCATGAGTCCCCCTCCTCAATTGGCCACGAGTGTCCCCGATCCCTTTGGCAAAGACAACGACTAAAAATACAAACGCACGGAATCGTTCGAAAAAAAGTTGCGACCCTGACAGAATCTGAAAAAATTACTTAAATTCGACACGCTCGATTGTGACAAACTCTTCGCCGGAGGGTTTGACGATACGGACTTCGTCGCCTTCCTTCTTACCTAAAAGAGCGCGGGCCACGGGAGACTTCCAGGAAATCTTTCCCTGTTTAGGATCAAACTCATCCTCGCCCACAATTTGATAAACGACTTCTTCGCCGTCTTCACCGCTCAAGGTGACTGTGGCACTGAACAAAACGGTCTGGCCTTTCATGACTTTGGGATCTACGACTTCGGCGTCTTCAATTCTTTTGGTAAGAAAATGCACACGGCGGTCGATTTCACGCAAACGGCGCTTACCGTATTGGTAATCCGCGTTTTCAGACCGGTCTCCGTTGCTGGCAGCCCAAGCCACCACTTCGACAAGCTTGGGTCTTTCCACGTGCATGAGCTCGTGGTACTCCGCTTTGAGTTTGGCTAGACCTTCGGGCGTGATGTAGTTCTTAGTATTGTCCATACGCAAGACTCTAGACTATCCGCCGGAAAGGTTCCAGTCACTTTCTAACAAAATTCCCACAATGCCGGGGACCTGGACTTAAGCGCTATTAAATATCTCGACACTTCCTCCGAAAAACTAAGCAGGAGGAAAGCGATGAAAAAACAGTGGAAACGGCTGCTTATCGCGGCATTTATTTCGTCATCTGTTTTTGCTGTGACATGGTTTTGGTACAAGTCCACCGAAGACCGTATCTCCTCCCACGGAAATGAAAAACCTCTGGCGTACGTCGGAAAACTTGTCGACGATATTCAGCGCCGTCCCGCTTCGCGTCTGCTCTGGCAGCTCGTCAATACCGGAGAACCTCTTTATAACGGTGAAGCCATTCGTACCAGTGAACGTGGTGAGGTGCGCATTCAATTTGCCGACTCGGATCGTTACTTGGATTTAGAGCCGGAATCTTTGATCGTCATTAAAAAATCTGAAGGCGAAATCGCCTTGGATTTGATGGAAGGTAGTTTGTTCGTCAATGCCAAAGCGGGTGCTGCTGACGGCAAAGCTCCGGGACTCGTTTTGAATTCCGCCAACGGTAAGGTCGACCTCTCGCAGGCTTCCGCCTCGTTGTCTAAGGGCCGCGGTGGAAGTGTCGATGTCCAAGTCTTGGAAGGTAAAGCGTCTTTGAAAAAAGCGGACGGTCAAAGCACCGACCTGAGCACCTCCACACAAATCAAAATTCTTTCGCCTCTGCCGCAAAAACCGGTGGCGATGGATGCGGAGTCTCCGGAAGCGGTGGCGTTCCGCTGGCAGGGTTTCCCAACTGGCACGCAAGTTTCTTTGTGGGTCGGCCCGAGCCGTAAACAACTCAAAGAATTTGTGCGTGCTCCTTTGAATCAATCACAAACAATGGCTTCACTGCCCTTCGGTCGTCACTACTGGAAACTTGTAGGGACCAACGCCGCAGGGCAAGTGGTTGCCGAAACACCTATCTATAAAACTGAAGTGCTGGCCCGTTATGCTCCGACCGTGGTTTTCCCGACTGCTGATGCGGAAATTCCAGCCAATAAAATGCCGATGGATCTGACCTTTAAATGGCAAAAGGGTGATGACACTCGCCAGATGACTTTGGAGATGTGGGCCGATCCGGCGTTAAAACAAAAAGTCACCGCAAAATCTTTCGCGCAGGAAGAAAGCTTCACCGTTCCGTCTTTAAAAAGCGGCACTTATTACTGGCGCATGAGTTCTTACTACACGGACTCAGACAAGCCTGTTTTGGGTAAAGTGCAAAAATTCACGATCAAGCCCGCGCAAGAAGTGAAAGTCGAACCACCACCTCTGGTTCCGGTGCAAGTGAACTTCACAATGCCGGAAACGCAACTCACACAGTATTATGTGGAAACACCACGACTGGGTCTTTCCTGGAAAGCGGATAAGACGGACAAGGTCGCGTCTTGGCGTTTGAAACTGCAGGAAGAAAATGCGGATCCAGCCACCGCCGCAAGTCTTGAAGTCAAAGAAACGCAAGTTTCAACACCGGTGAAAAAACCGGGCCGTTACATCGCTTCGATTGAAGCTTTAAACAAAGACGGTCAAGTCTTGGGTACGACGACTTCGCAGCTTCTCACCGTGGCGCCATTGCCTCTCTTGCAGGCCCCGCAGTTTGTTCCGGCGGAGGGTCCGTTGCAAGCCTCTATGGATGGCCGAACGCAATTGGAATGGAGCGCTGTCAATGGCGCCAAAGAATACTGGCTCACCATTCGCAAAGAAGGGCGCGAGTTGAAGCGTTCTAAATACACGGGTAACTCCACGGCGCTGAGAAATCTTTTGCCGGGAGAATATGAAGTCGAACTTTCCGCAGTGGATTCTTATGGCCGCGAAAGCGAGCCCGGTCCTGTGCGGAAATTGGTTGTTCCCGACAAATCAAATCTGCGCGCGCCGACGCTGAAGAAAATCAAGGTGAATTGATGCGTTTGATTTCGTTGGCTTTCCTTTTGTTGTTCACTTCTCTGACCGCGACGGTCTGGGCGGCGCCTTATCGCCGTTTGGTGAACTTCGAGTGGGAAGCCATCGAAGGTGCGAAGAGTTACGAAATTGAATTGAAACAATCAAAAGAAGACGACAAAGAAAAAGGCGAAGGCAAGACCTTCACTTTTAAAGTCAAAGAAGCTGCATGGAATGGACGCTTGACTCCGGGACGTTACATGATGCGCCTTCGTTCGCGCGATTACCGTGGCGTTCCGGGTGACTGGAGCCCGCCAAGCGAATTCAACGTCGGTCTTGAAACCGCGGTTCTTAAATTCCCCGCTTCCCGTGCGCGCATTGCCACGAAGGAAACGGATAAGATCAAAATGGATTTCCAGTGGGCTCCGGTGGGTGGCGCTGATCAGTACCAATTCACCTTGACTTCGGAAGACGGCAAAACACAAGTTTCTGAAACTCTGAAAGAGACCAAAATCCGTCTGGAACTGCCCGTGGCTATGAACTACACGTGGAAGGTTTCCGCGAGCGACGCTCACGGTATTCAAAGTGACGCCACCGCTGTTTCACAGTTCTCTGTTTTAGGAAAAGCGTTGGATGCGCCACGAATTGAAAAACCTGAAAACGAATTCGTGCGCGAAATTCGCTGGAAGAAAATTGATTATGCTTCCGGCTATGATGTTTATGTTTTGAAGTGGAATGGGCAAAGCAAGAAATGGGAAAAGTTCAAAGTGATTCAAAACACTCAGGACGACTCCCTGCCCTTTGACGACACATGGCCGGGTGGAAAATATCAAGTCGCGGTTCGCGCTAAATCGGACATGCGTCCGGCTTCCACTTTGGCGAAACAAAGTTTCTCCGTTCGTCACGGGGATCGTTCACCGGCGGCGGAATACACCGCTCTTGTGCGTAAGTCCATTGACCGGGTGACTGGCTGGTATGCAATTGCCAGTTATCTTGTCACTGAAATGCAGTTTAAAGGTGTGAATCCAGAGAAAAACTCCGCCGTGGCCTACAGCGCTCTCGGCGGCACGGGGCGCATGGGTGTAGGCTGGTTTAATCCGGATACGCCGTGGGGATTCCTCGGCATTATAGATTTGAGCGGATTCACCTTTAACGGCAAAACTCAGACCTTCGCTTCGGCGGAGGTCAACGCCGTTTATCGCCGTGCCGTCGGTGATCGTGGCGAAGTGCGTTTCCAAATCGGTCCTTATTACAAGGAACTCCCTGAAACTGTCGGTGATCCTTTCTCAGGAGAATCCCAGGATTTAAAAATCACATCCGCCGGTCCTCATGCCGGAGCGGAATACTGGTTCTCTCTGACACCGAAACTCGGTTTGCAGATCAATGCGCATTTGTACATGTCGCTTTTGAAAATCAGCACACCGAACGGCGAGCCTTTGCGCCCGTCGCTTTCAACTCAATTTGGATTTTTAGGAAGCTATCGCTTTACGCCGACTTTCACCGGTTTGATCGGTTACGCCCGCCGCGAAGACAAAATGTCTTACAACGCGGTTCCGCGTGCTGATAATTTCGCGGTGGAAGGCGATGTGAACGAGTCCACAGTCGTGGGGAATTATTTAAATATTTTCGCGGAGTGGGCGTTCTAGCCTCGGAGATGTTATGAGAATACCGATTTCAACCAAACTCATCACAGTGACGATCCTGATTCTGGTGGCGGCGACCGGCACCATCACTTGGATTTCTTCCGACTACTTTGAAAAGAAAGCTTCCGAGCAAGTCGACATCGCGAACCTTGAATCCGCCGCTTCCAAAGCCAAAGAAATCGATAATATTGTCGGCGCGCTCGTCGAAAAAACGCGCGTCAGTGCTTCGCTTTTGATGAAGGGCGCTTCTTCTCCGGATAAAGCTGTGAATGATGATTTTGATTTCAGCTTTATGAAAGATAAGAACTTTATTGCCTTGGAAATCCTTAAACTGGACGGCAGCGCTGTGGAAACCGTCGCTCGCAAAGTCAAAGAAGACATTCTGAAACCCTACGGCCTGCAGGCTAATTACATTCTTTATTTGCGCTCCTGGCAGAAATTCCCTGTGCGCTCCGTGGCGCAAGGAAGTGTCGAGCTGAAAAATGCTTCTTATCCAAAAGCGCCCGCGATGATCACCATCGGCATTCCTTTGATCCGCGACGCCCAAGGCAAGATCACCCATGTGGCCTTGGCCGATATTGCTCTGGCGCCGCTGGAGAAACCTTTCACGGATCCTTCCGAACGCACACAGTATCTTGTTGATCGCTCCGGAGAACTGCTGGCGCACAAGGATGAGCAAAAAGCGATGGCTCGTTTGAATTTCAGCAAGTATCCGTTTGTACAAAAAGCTCTCGGACAAAAAACACCGCAATTTCAGACGAAGTTTGTCGATCCTGATACGGACAAAAACTTCTTTGGTGCGGCGGTGAAAACTTCTTTCGGCGCCACCGTGGTTTCACAAACTTCGGAAGAAGCCATTCTGGAAGTGTCACGGGAGGTGAAACGCCGCGCGATCTTTGTCGCTGGTTCCGCGGTGTCCTTGGCGATCTTTTTCATCTTCCTCTTTTCAATGACACTCACCTCGCCGATTGAAAAACTCGCGGATATGATCAATCTCGTTTCCAAAGGAAACTTCGACGTCAAAGCGCGAACACACGTCAAATCACATGACGAAGTGGGTGATCTCGCCGAAGCCTTTGATCATATGACAGAAGGTTTGAAAGAGCGTGACAAAGTGAAGAGTTTGTTTTCAAAATTCCACGGCTCTTCCGTCGCCGAGGATTTGATCAGCAAAGACATCGGTGTCGGCGGCCAGGCTAAAGACGTGGTCGTCTTCTTCTCGGACATTCGTGGTTTCACCGCGTTTTCAGAGAAGCGCTCGCCGGAAGAAGTCGTTGAAATGCTCAATGAGTATTTCGGTGTGATGGTGAAAATCATCAACGCTCACGGTGGTGTCGTCGATAAATTTATCGGCGATGCGATCATGGCCGTGTGGGGTGCCCCGCGCAGTTCTGATCGTGACGCGCACAATGCCGTGCGTGCGTGTCTGGAAATGCGCAAGGCGCTGGAAAAACTTAATGAAGTGCGCATCTCGCGCAACCAGCCGCCAATCAATATCGGTATGGGTCTGCATGCGGGCCGCGCGATCTCCGGCACCATCGGTTCCGATGAGCGCATGGAGTACACTGTCATCGGTAACACCGTGAATACGGCGTCACGTATCGAAGCTTCCACCAAAGCTTTCGGTGCGGATCTCCTTGTCACGGATTCTGTTATTGAGAAGATCGGTGAAGATTTTAAAATCGAACTTGCCGGCGCGGCCGAAGTCAAAGGCCGTTCGGAAGCTTTGAAAATGTTCAAAGTTCGCGGCTATCGTGCCGAGGACGGTACTATGGTCGAAGTGAAAACACCGTACTCAGACTATGAGGCAGAGGCCGCAGACAAAGTGAAGGTCAAGGCCGCCTGATTTATTGCGGCGTCCTTCACTGCCCTCTCACATCTCCTTGCCAAGCATCCCCGTTTTTCCATGTATCTTGAAAAAACGGGGCGCGAAAACTTCACATCACAAGCATCTTGATTCAATTTGACTCCAGCAAAGACCGCTCCGATGTGGAGTGGATGTAAACACGGGTTGAAGAACCAACCTTAGACAAGGAGGAATTATGGCTTCAAGATCAACAAGTTCAAGAAGCAGTTCAAGCCGGGGCGGCTCACGGTCTCGCCGAGGCTTTGCGGCAATGCCGAAAGAGGAAGTTCGTCGTATCGCAGCCATGGGCGGTCATGCCAGCCATGGTGGACGAGGCTCCGATTACGATTATGAAGAAAGATCTAGCAGCCGTGGCGGCGGCGGACGTAGCGGTGGACGCGGTGGCAGCACTTCACGACGCGGTTTTGCTTCCATGCCGAGAGAAGAAGTTCGTCGTATTGCAGCCATGGGTGGCCATGCCAGCCACGGTGGACGAGGCTCTGACTATGACTACGACGAGGGTTATGAAGAAAGAGGCAGCAGCCGTGGCGGCAGTCGCGGCGGCGGTACATCTCGCCGTGGTTTTGCCTCCATGCCTAGAGAAGAAGTTCGTCGTATCGCTTCCGAAGGTGGACGCGCCAGCCATGGCGGCCGAGGCCGCGGCGGTGGCAGCAGCCGTTGGGAAGAAGAAGATTATGATGATGACTACTACGACGAAGATGAAGACCAAGATACTATGAGAGCCGGCGGCCGCGATTACGATGAAGACGAAGATCGCGACTATGATGAAGACCGCAGTTATCGCTCTTCACATTACTAAGACTTTCAGAGGGGGCCAGAATATTCTTCGGATTCTGGCTCCCGTCCAGTTTTGAGACAATTCCCTTCTCGCGGTTTAAGAACGCCCTTTTGAACGCCGATAAGTACCCAGTATGAATCGGACTTTCACCGGCACGTTCTTGTTGTTCAGCGCTCTTTGCTTTTTATCTTCGGCCTACGCCGGTCCGAACTCTTTAACATATCAAGGCCGCATTCTTAAGAGCGACGGAACTCCGCTGGAGTATAACAACGTCAGCTTCAGCTTTGAAGTCACCAGCCCCGACGGCCTGTGCGTTATCTATCGCGAACAAGTTAATGGCATCAATATGACGAACTCCGGCGGCGTGTTCGATGTGCCCATTGGTAAAGGAACAAAGATTTACCCTACCGCCTCGACCTTTAAGCTTTTGGATGCTTTCGTGAACTCGGGTTCTTTCGCCTGCGATGGCAGCTCCACTTACAATCCAAGCTTTGACGACATTCGTAAATTGCGCGTGCAGTTTCATGACGGCTCCGGATGGAAGATTATTTCTCCGGATTCAGAGATCCGTTCGGTGCCTTACGCGGGTTATGCTTATTCGGCGACGAAGCTGGGAACAAACTCCGCGACGGATTTTGTTTTAAAAACCGGTATTCCGACTTGTTCAAGCAGTGAATTTTTAAGCTGGAATGGAACGGCTTTAGTCTGCGCTCCGGTAAGCGGTGCTTCAGGTGGAACGGTCACTTCCGTTTCTTCAACAAATTCTTATGTCACTGTGGCTAATGGAACTTCTACGCCAGCGTTGACTTTGAATGTGGGTACGACGGCGGGCACTGTGGCTGCGGGTAATGATTCGCGTTTTACAGATGCTCGTACTCCGACCGGTTCTGCGGGTGGAGATTTGAGTGGCACTTATCCTGGGCCGACCGTTGCGAAGATTCAAGGTGTGGCGGTTTCTAGTTCTGCACCGACCAGCGGTCAATTCATGAAGTATGATGGCACTCAGTGGGCTGGCGCTGCTATCGCGATGAGTGATGTGAATAATTTGAATTCCACTTTGAGTAATTACCATACTATTGCCGCGTTTAATTCCGCTGTGGGTGGTGCGAACTGTGCGGCTCATGAAACTCCTTCATGGAATTCTGTCACTGGGAATTTCTTCTGTCAGGCGATCAATGTTTCTGTTGCCGGCGACGTGAGCGGAACTATTGGTGCGGTTTCCGTTAATAAAATCAAAGGCGTTACTGTAGACACAACAGGATTAACTTCCGGGCAGATTCTTAAATACGATGGAACTAAATGGGCTCCTGCTAACGAC
>Ga0182746_1002093_pt1 | contig 15896 bp, 13 predicted proteins | sample eDN3rd30CBELigOP_FD_128881 | JGI IMG/M metagenome (GOLD analysis project Ga0182746, IMG submission 128881) | Enriched Organic Plus compost microbial communities from Emeryville, California, USA - eDNA 3rd pass 30_C BE-Lig OP (version 2) (version 2) ... | reverse complement strand
AGCGCCCTCCCGACGTGCTGTGTCCGAATGCAATGGCTCAGTTCGGCGCGGCGGGAATGGTCAGCCCCCGCTGAACGGCGGGACGCGCGACGAAAGCATCCAGCACACGTTGTACGTTGGCAAAATCGCCAAAGCCCACCAGATCGCCAGCCTCATAGAAACCCACCAGATTGCGTATCCATGGGAACGTGGCGATATCGGCAATGCTGTATTCGTCGCCCAGGATCCAGGCGCGATCGGCCAAGTGCCCATCCAGAACCTGCAGCAGGCGCCGCGATTCCGCGACGTAGCGATCGCGTGGACGCTTGTCCTCGTATTCCTTGCCGGCAAATTTGTTAAAGAAACCCAGTTGGCCAAACATCGGGCCGATGCCGCCCATCTGGAACATCAGCCATTGCAGTGCCTGAAAGCGGCCCGCGGTGTCCTGCGGAATGAATTGCCCGGTCTTGCTGGCCAGATAAACCAGGATCGCGCCCGACTCGAACAGCGCCAGAGGCTGGCCATCCGGACCGTTGGGGTCCAGGATCGCGGGAATCTTGTTATTGGGGTTCAGTGACAAAAACTCTGGAGAAAACTGATCCTGCGTGTCGAACGCTACACGATGCGGCTCGTAGGGCAGGCCCGTTTCCTCGAGCATGATCGATACCTTGACGCCATTGGGCGTGGGCAGGGAATACAACTGAATATGGTCCGGGTGGCGGGCAGGCCATTTGCGGGTAATGGGGAAAGCGGACAGGTCAGCCATGGATCGATTTCCGTAGTGATAAGGGGCGTTGGAATCGTACCCGATGGCGGGCGATTTTCTGTATTGGCACGGAGGCCTTTTTGTCAGATATATGATTTGCGAGACGGCCTTCCTGATAGGGCCCAAGACGGCGACAGATTCTTTGATATACAATTAATTGATATGTCATGTATTTGCCGATGGACTCTACTACGTTGCCACGCGGTGTGACGCACGACGAACGCTCGCCGTCGCCAGCCTCCGATCTCTCTGATGTACCCGCTGTGGCGCATGTGCCGCTCTGGTTATTAGCCCTGTTCACCTTTAGCGGTACGCTGGCGATGCATATTTTTGTGCCGGCGCTGGCGATGGCGGGTCAAGATCTGCAGGCGGGTAGCGGCGCGATGCAGATGACGGTCAGTCTCTACATCATCGGGTTGGCGGTGGGACAACTGATCTATGGCCCGCTGTCCGATCGGTATGGGCGCCGCCGCGTGTTGATGGCGGGGCTGGTGATCTATACCTCGGCGGGACTGGCCGCAGCGTTGGCGCCCGATGTCTATGCCTTGATCGCCGCGCGTCTGTTTCAGGCTTTGGGAGGTTGCGCAGGTCTGGTGTTGGGTCGTGCCATCGTGCGTGATACCGCGGCGCCTGCCGAGGCAGCAAAACGCTTGGCATTGATGAGTTTGATGGTGACGGTCGCGCCCGGTGTTGCGCCCATTGTGGGCGGAGCCTTGGCCACATGGGTCGGTTGGCGCGCGGTGCTGTTCAGCCTGTGCGTACTGGGCGTGGTGAATTTCCTGCTGGCTTGGCGCATGCTGCCGGAAACGGGAGCACGGCTGGCGCAGGTGACGGCGGCAACACTGATGCGTCATTACCGGCAATTGCTCGCCTCTCGCGTGTTTATCGGCTATTCGATCGGGGGCGGCTGCGCCACTACCTCCATGTTCGCCTTTGTCGCCTCGGCGCCGTTTATTTTTGTCAACGAGCTGCATCGGCCTGCGAGCGAAGTCGGTCTTTATCTGGCCGTGCTGGTGTCGGGCGTGTGGCTGGGGTCTATGGTGACGTCGCGATTTATCGGCAAGGTGCCTATGGATCGCGTGATGGTCGCCGGCAATGCATTGAGCGCCATATCGGCTGTGGCGTTCTTGGCGTTGGTGTTGTCGGGCTATGCAGCTGTCGCACCGATCGTGGCGTTGATGTTTTTCTATACGTTCGGCTGCGGTATGGCAGGCCCGATTTCTCTGACGCTGGCGGTCGGCGTGAATCCGTTGGTGATCGGCTCGGCGTCGGGTTTGTATGGCGCATTGCAGATGGCGGTAGGCGCGCTGTGTACCGCGTTGGCAGGCTTGGGCTCGTCTCCTGCACTGTCGACCGCGCTGGTGCTGGCTGGCGCCGGCCTGACGGGGCAGTGCATGTTCTGGATGGCGTCGCGAGGGCGTACGTCGCGGAGTTGAGCGATGCTCAACCCCGCGATGCGATCTACGATCAGTTTGCGTCGTCGGCCAAGACAATGCGATAGATCGAAGTGGTGCCGCTGACTTCGTTACCGACGATCAACAAGGGCTGGCCGTCGGGAGAGTCCTCGGCGGATACGAAGGCGAGGCCTTCCGGACCCAGGTCGCCTGCGCCTGCCGGGTTTACAGCGGAATCCACGCTGAAGTCGCGCGAGTTCACATAGGTGGTGAACACAGGATTCGCGGGATCGCTGATGTTGTAGACCATGATGCCGCCCATACGCTCCAGACCCACGAAGGCATAGGTTTTTTCACCGATCTTGCCCAGTGTGACGCCTTCAGGCTCGGGGCCCTTGTTGTCGCTGCGATCGTCGAAGATCGTTTCGTCATGGCCCGAGTTGAACCATTCCGGGTATCGTTCGGCCGTGATTTTTTCGAATTGATCGCCCGAGTCCCAGACCAGTTTGCCGTTGGCATCGCGGATCGAAAAGGACCGAGCGCCGTAGGCGTATAGCGTGTCATAGACGAGGCGGCCATCGGCGCTCAGCTGCGGTGTGCCGTCGGCGTTCTGTTTGTAGCCCATGGTCCAGGTCACGGTCAGGCGGCCCAGGTTTTCGTCTTCGCGGCAATCGCCCGGATCGGTGTCGGTGGCGCCACAATAAGCAAAGACAGTGGGGTCAAGCAGGCCGCCGGGTGCGAGTTGACGCAGTTGGGGTGGCAAGTCGTCGCCAGCACGGCGATCAAAACCGCTTTTATGCACCAGATGTTTGACGCGGAACTCATCGACAAACCCGGGCGCTTCGGAGGCATCGAGGCCCAGCCAGTTGCCGTCGGCATCGCGGCCCCAGTTCCAGTAGGCGTCGTTGTCTTCGCCCCAGGCGCGGCCATCGCCCTCGTTGGCGGTGACGATGTAGGTGGCGCCGCCGACAGAATACGAAGCAATGCCGTCAGGCATGTACAGGCCTTTGACGCCTTGCCACGGGCGGATATTGACGGCGCCATCGGCGTCGCTGACGTCCAGGCCATTGCCTTCGACACCGTGGTTTTTGGCCCCCAATGGCAGAATGTCGGTGATGCGGGCGCCGGCCACGTCCAGTTTGGCCAATGCGTTGTTTTCTTGTAGCGCGACCCAGGCGGTAGCGCCGTCGTCTGACACCGTGATGTATTCAGGTTCAATATCTTGCGCAGCGGTCGCGCGTGGCCCCACCAGACGTACGCCTTGTTGGCGCAGTGCCGCTTCTTTGCCATTCCATGGCGTAAAGCCGGCAGTGCGCGCAGTCGGAGCAGCAGGGTCGGATACATCGATGACGCTGACTGAGCCTTCGGGGTCGATCGTGTAATCGTCCGAAGGCTCGCCTTCGTTGGCGACTAGCACGGTCTTGCCATCGGGAGTAAAGGTCAGCATGTCAGGCAGGGCACCGACTTTAACTGAGCCCAGCAGAGCCAATGAGGCGGCATCGTACAAGGCGACATAGCCCGGATCGGTCTTGACCGGCGCTTGGACAGCGACGGCTACCATGCCGTTTTTGACGGCGACGCTGTTGATTTCGGCGCCTGCCAGCACGGCTTCGGCATCGAGCGTGCCGATATGGCTGGGCGTTGCAGGTATCTGCAGATCGAGGATGTCGATTTTGCCGGAGAGGGCGTTGACGACAAAGACGCGCTTGGTTGCCGGATCATAGGCGGGAATCTCGGCAGCACTGACGCCATAGCTGCCGGCCTCATAGCGACCGAGGAAATCTACCGAGGTGATGTGTTGAGCGACTTCGGCGGCGGGCGGTGTGGGAGGCGGGACCTCGGTGTTATCACCATTATTGTCGTCGCCGTCGTCGCTGCTGCTGCCGCAACCCAGCAGGGCTAGAGGCAACAGGGCAGCTGCCGCGGCCAGTTTCCATGTTTTCATTTTCTTGTCGTCCACTTCAGGAGTTCGTAAGAGCGGACAGACTAGGGGCGGTTTGTTTCGGCTTTGTTACAAAGAGATGGTCAGTCGGCAAAAACGGCGGAGGGCGATGTGAGCCTGCCGCATTCGGGAAAAATGCGACAGGCTTACATCGCCCGCTTCATGCGTATTACCAGCCGCAGTGGCGGCATTGGGGCGTTTAATCCAGTGTGATTCCTACGCTCTTGACCACTTTGGCCCAACGATCGCGCTCAGTCGTGTAGAACTTACCTAGCTGCGTCGGATCGTAGGTGACGACTTCTGCGCCCTGTTGGTTGAGCTTTTCGACGATCTCGGGTTGCTTCGCAATGTCGGCCAGGCTTTTGGCCAGACGCTCCGCGGTCGCAGCGGGCAGGGTGGCCGGGGCCATGATGCCTTGCCAGGTGCCTGATTCGAATCCGGCAACGCCTTGCTCGGCGATCGTGGGGATGTCCGGAATCAATTGCATGCGTTCGCGCTTGGAAATGGCGATAGCGCGCAGGTTGCCGCTGCGGATGTGCGGCAGGGTCGCCAGCAAACCATTCATGATGACTTCGGTCTGGCCGCCCACCGTATCGGAGATCGCCTGTGCGCCGCCCTTATAGGGCACGTATTCCCATTTGGCGCCGGTGGCTTGCTGCACGGCGACCGCGGCCAGGTGAGGGGCGCTGCCGATGGCAGTGACAGCGAAATTGACGCGCTGCTTTTTCGAGAGCTCGACAATCTCGGGCAGCGTCTTGGCGGGGAAGCTGGGGTGAACGGCCAATACGTGAGGTGAATACGCCAGCATGCTGACGGGGCGCAGATCTTTCGACGGATCAAAGGTGAGTTTGGTGTAGACCGACGGCGTAATCGCCAACGCGCCGATGTCGCACAGCAGGAGGGTATGACCGTCGTCAGCCTTGGCCACGATGCCGGTGCCCAGGTTGCCGTTGGCGCCCGGACGGTTTTCTACGACGACGCTTTCGCCTAAGGCTTTGCTCAGCTCAGGCGAGATCAGGCGCGCGATGATGTCTGATGACCCACCGGGGGTGTAGGGCACCACAATACGCACGGGACGCGTCGGCCATTTTTCCTCGGCCGCATGGGCGTGGGCAACAAGGCCCGTCAGGGGTAGCGCTGCGGCGGTGCGCAGAAAATCACGGCGTTGCATTGTGTAAATCTCCTTGGGGCATAGGCCGAACAGCCTAAGTGCCCATCTCGTTATGGTCGTATGTTGTCGTACAACTTATCGTAGTGGAAGATTAACCGGGAGATTACCGTTTTGCAATCTTTCCGAGACCGGTACTCATCGCAGCGATGCGGCGGCCGCATCAATAATGAGTTGCATCATCCAGAAGTGCGCTTTGCTGTGCGCATTCCTGTGATGATAATAAATTCGCCATTCGAACTCCGGAGATTCAAACGGCAATGGCTTGCAGACAATGCCTTGTGACGTAAACCGATTTCCGAAGCGTTCTGAGACCACTCCTAGAAAGTCTGTCTGTCTTAGCATCTCGGGTACCAATAGCCACTGGGGAACATTGACAGCAATCTTCCTGCTAAGGCCTCGCATAGCCAGCTTGCTATCGACAAATCGCAAATCTGTTGGGCTCATTGCAACGCGCAGGTGGCGCGCATCAAGAAAGCGCCTTAGCGTCAGGCGTCCTTTGCTCAATGGATGTCCTTCCCTCATCGCGCAAACCATTTTGTCGGGTAACAGGGACTCCGAGCGAATTGATCGTCCATGAGCAAGCTCAAAGCTCACTGCGAAATCAAGCTGCCCTTCCTCCAGCGCACGAATGGAGCGCTCGGGGGCTATATGCAGCACATCGAGCGAAATTCCAGGAGCGAGCGATGCAAGCCGATGCATGCAGCCAGGAAGCAATAGCGTTCCCACCAGATCCGACATACGGATGGTGAATGCACGTTCCGACGTTGCCGGCTCGAAGAGCGCAGCACTATGCATCAATCGCTCAGCTTGCAGCAAGATCTGGTGAACGGATTCACCGAGTTCCAGCGCCCTTGGAGTGGGTTCCATGCCCTGAGCCGTACGTACGAACAACTCGTCTTTGAAGAGCGCTCGCAGCCGGGTCAAGGCATTACTCATCGCCGGCTGGCTCATCGCGGCACGGGCGGCCGCGCGTGTGACATGACGCTCCAACATCAGCGCGTCGAATATGACGAGAAGATTCAGGTCCACAGAACGGAGATTGATTCGCAAGAGATACCGCCATTCATAAGATCAATAAAATGATCCTTCCATATTCATTCCACCAGCCGCTTTCGTCAATGCCGACACCGGCCGCTACTTTCGAGCGGATATCCAATATTGAGCCGTGAGGCCAGCCGGTGTCTGTATTATTGATTTAGTCAATAATTCTATTCCAATCATCCATTGGACCGATTGATCTCCCGATCTTAAATTTGATTTCAAGCGAACAACGCTTGTTTTCTCTATGAATCGGAGTACTTCAATGGCATCTGTGGACGTTCTGAAGAACAAAATCAAAGTCGTCATGTTCGACCAATACGGTACGGTGGTCGACATGCAAAAGGGCTTGACCGAGGCATTCACGCCTTTCCTTACGGCCAAAGGCTGGCAGGGGAAACCTGGTTCCCTCGTGACGTGGTACCGCCGCACGCACTTCGAGAACTCGATGATCGACGGTTTGCTGCATAAGGAGCACACCCCGTACCGCGAAATCGGCGAACGTGCCTTGGACTACACCCTCGAACGGGCCGGCATCGAACACACTGACGCCGAAGTTAAGGATCTGATTAGCAACATTGAGCGTCTCAAGTGCTTTCCGGACGTGCCGGCTGCGCTGGCCAAGCTGCAGACCAAATATAAGATCGTCGTCTTGTCCAATGGCGATGTGGACATGCTCGAAGCCGCCAGGGAACATCACGGCATACCCTTCGACAAGGTGATTTCCGTGGCCGAGGCCGGCTCGTTCAAGCCTCATGTCGCCACCTATACCAAGGCCGCCGAGATCATGGGCGTGCAAATGGATGAAGTGCTGTTCGTGGCGAACCACGCGTTCGACTGCCTAGGCGCCAAGGCGGCGGGTATGCACAGCGCCTTTATCGATCGCCGTAAGCGTCCGTTCGGCCGTAGCCCCCATCAACCAGACATATGGGTTGACGACATGAAGTCGCTCGCCGACGTCATGGTGTGACATGGGAGCGCTTACCGGTATTCGTGTCCTTGACCTGAGCCGGGTGGTGTCCGGTCCCTTCTGCAGCATGCTGCTAGGGGATCTGGGCGCCGAGATCATCAAGATCGAAGAGCCCGAGCATGGAGATGATAGTCGAGCATTCGGACCTCCGTTCGTCGGGGGCGAAAGCGCATACTTTCTTTCCATCAACCGCAACAAGCGCAGTTGCGCTATCAACCTGCGGGATCCGGCTGGCGTTTGGCTAACCAGGCAACTTGCTGAGCAATGCGACGTACTGCTCGACAATTTCCGCCCCGGGACAATGAAGCGCCTGGGTCTGGATCACCGCGAGTTGCGGGCGATCAACCCCAAGCTGGTCAGTTGTTCCATCACGGGATTTGGAAGTACCGGCCCGGACGCCCAGCGCCCGGGCTACGACCTGATCATTCAGGGCGAATCAGGGGTCATGGACATAACAGGAGATCCGGACGGGCCGCCGACTAAAGTCGGGACGTCGATCGGCGACCTGCTCACTGGCCAGTTCGCCACGCAAGGGATCATGGCCGCATTGCTGGAGCGAGTGCGCACCGGCGTAGGCCGTCATGTGGACGTATCCATGCTAGACAGCATGGCGTCGCTCCTGACGTTCAATGCCGGCATTTACTTCACCACGGGCCAGAGCCCGAAACGCCGCGGCAATACGCATGCCACCATCGCACCCTACGAGACGTTCCAGGCATCAGACGGCTGGGTCAATATCGGCGTGGCCAATGACAAGTTCTGGCAATTGTTCTGCAAGGTGATTGAGCGGCCTGATCTCTCTGCCGAATCACGGTTCGCCAGGGCGGCGGATCGCGTCAAACTGCGAGGTGAGCTGGTTCCCATTGTGGCCCAAATCATCTCAACCAAGCCCCGTCGCCATTGGATTGAAGCGTTGTCCCGGGCTGGTGTGCCCTATGGCGACATTCGGTCGGTGCAGGAGGTATGCGAAGCCGAGCAGCTCGTTACGCGGAACATGATTATCGAGATGCAGCATCCTACTGCGGGGATGGTCAAGAACATCGATAGTCCCCTCCGCTTCGATGACAAGAACGACGACGTCCATTCGGCTCCTCCCCTGTTGGGGCAACACACAGCGGAAATCCTGATCGATTTACTCGGGCTGAATCAAGCCCAATTGGATGATCTAGCCAACAGACGAGTTATTCGCTGTGAGCAGGTAAAGCATGAATAAAGTCGCAGCGAGGCAAGCGTTTGAACAAGCGCTGAACAATCATCGGCCCGATTTTGAAGCGTTTTTCCTGGCGCGATTGCTGAACCTTCGCTTCGAGTATCCGGATCAGCACTGCGTGATCACGTTCGAGCTCGAGGATTTCATGTTCAACCCTCAAGGCTCATTGCATGGAGGAATCATCGCGACCGTCATGGATATATCAATGGGCCACCTGCTAAATCGATTGCAAGGCCCCGGCACCACTCTAGAGATGAAGACGCAGTATGTGAAGGCGGTGCGGACCGGAGCAATACGTTGTTGCGGCGAGTTGATCAAATTGGGGCAGGGAATTTCTTTCTTGCGCTCGACGATGACTGACGCTGAGGCAGAGGTAGTGGCGTTCGCGACCGCTACTTGGAAGCGTCTGAAATAGAAGCTCAGCGCGTCCTAAAAAACTGATGAATTTGCTGCCAGAGCGACGATCACGGCATGGTCCATCGCTGACGGCGGCTTCCTCATCTATTGATATCAGTGAAGGAGACAAAAATGAAATGGATAGTAAATGCTGCTGTTGCGGGTGCATTGTTAGCTGCGTTGCCAGGCATGGCAATCAGTGCAGATTGGCCCGACAGACCAATTAGGGCCGTAGTGCCTTATTCGCCCGGAGGAGGCGTCGACGTATTCACGCGTCCCCTCGCAGCCGCGCTGTCGAAAGAATTGGGTCAGTCCGTGGTCGTCGAGAATCGCCCTGGCGCAGGCGGCATCATCGGCGTTCGGTATGCCGCCTCAGCCGAAGCAGACGGTTATACATTTCTGTCCGGCGGCGTACATCAGCCGATGGCTGAAGGGTTGTACCCAGATCGCAACTACGATCTCGGCAAAGACTTCACGCCAATAGCGCTTACCGCGCAGGTCCCAACCGTTTTGGTGGTCAACATGCAGGCACCCTTCAATTCGGTCGAAACGCTAATTTCCTACGCGAAGAAAAATCCCGAAAAAATGAACTATTGCTCATCGGGCGCGGGTACGGCACAACACATCGTGGCAGAGTCGTTCAAGCGGTTGACGGGGCTCAATATGACGCATATCCCCTATCGCGGTACTGCGCCGGCCATGACTGATCTTATCGCCGGTCAGTGCCTGCTCATGTTTGATGGGCTCGGTACGTCTGCCCCTCAAATACAAGGGGGGAAAATTCGTCCCCTGGCGGTCCTGACCGCTCGCCGCAGCTCGCTGTTTCCCGATATTCCGACGATCAACGAGGCCGGCGGTCCGGATATGGACGCTACGATCTGGTACGGTTGGTGGGCTCGGGCAGGAACACCGTCCGCAATTGTGGAGCGCATGGCCAAGGCCATTGGCGTGGCGCTGAATGATCCGGCCGTAGCCGAAGCATGGAAGCAGCAAGGGGCGGAAGTCCCCGATATGTCATTCGAGGACACCGGGCCATATGTGCGCTCCGAGATTTCCCGATGGATGGAGGCTGTCAAGGAGCTGGGGATTTCGTTGAATTGAGAGATCTCCCCGGAGAGATGGCGCAGGGGCCTCGCGAGTGGATGGCCTATTCGGATCCTTTTCCGTTGTCGGGCGTAGAGTCCGAATAGGAGGTGGCGTCAGTACGTCGCGCCGCGTTGCGGGACGATGAGCGATCTATTTCGCCATCAGGCCCAGATGCTCAATCAGGGTCTTGTCTTTTGCGTAGGTGGCGATGGCCCATTCGCGGTAGTCGTCGCTATTGCGATAGACGGGCTCTTGGTTGAGCTGCTTCATGATCTCCATGCTTTGTGCGGAAAACAGGGCGGTTTTAAAGGCATCGTGCAGTTTCTTGACCACGGCGGGATCCATGCCTTTGGGGCCAGCCAGGCCATAAGGCGACGTCGATGTGACGCCATAGCCCAGTTCCGCTGCTGTCGGGACATCGGGCCAACGCGTGGTGCGTTTTTCGCCAAAGGTCACCAGCAAACGCATTTTGCCGCTATCGACAAATTGATCCCATCCGCTGGCATCGCTTTGCGCCATGACGTGTCCGCCCAGCAGCGCCTGTTGCATGTCGGCGTTGCCCTTGAAGGGTACGTGCGTCAATTTCACTTTGGCATTGATGGCGAGTTCTTCCATCAGGAGGTGGGGGGACGACCCTACGCCTGTGGATCCATAATCGATTTCGCCCGGTTTGGCGCGAGCCGCGGCAATGTAGTCGTTAAAGGTCTTGAATGGCGAATCTGCACGGACTGTGAAGCCAAAGGTATAGCCGGACAGGCCCACGATGAAGGTGAAGTCTTTGATCGGGTCCCAGTCGGTTTTGTGCATGTAGGGCATGCGCAGCATGCCTAATGGATAGAGGCTGATCGTATAGCCGTCGGGCTTGGCCGATCTGGCCATGTTGCCGGGCGCCATGGTGCCGCCCGCGCCCGGACGGTTTTCGACGACGACGTTCTGACCCAGCGATTTGCTCGCCTCCGCCGCGACAGCGCGCAGATGGCGATCTGTGGAGCCCCCAGCGGGAAAGGGCACAATCAATGTGATGGGCTTGGTGGGAAAATCGGTCTGCGCCATGGCGGGCCATGCGATGGCCAGGTTCAATAGGGCAGCCAGTGTCAGCCGAAAGCAGGCACGGCGGGTAGTCGATGGCATGATGGGTTGTCTCCGTTAGCCGTACTGATGGAATGCCGCGTTGGACCGGGTCTGATCTTTGTCATGATCCCGAGTTCGCGGTTTGCTTTGTCATTCAGCCGGGGTTTCTCCCGGCAGGGTCAACACGCCTTTGGCTTGCAAGGCGCGTAATTCGGATTCGGATAGCTGCAGCAGCCGCTGTAATACGTCTTTGGTGCCTTCGCCCAAGGTCGGCGGCGCATGACGGATGGGCAGGCGCTGGCCGTCGAGCCGATAGGGTGGGGCATAGACGTGGGTGGATCCCGCGACGGGGTGCGGCAGGTTTTGCAGCAGGCCGCCCTGGCGTGTACGTTCGCTGGTGAGTGCTTCGTGCAAGCCCAGCACCTTGCCGCAGGGAATACCGCATTCGTTCAGGCGTTGCAGCAAGAGATCGCGGGGAAATTCGCGGAGCAAAGCCGTCACCATGGGCAGCAGGGTCAAGCGATTCTTGGCGCGTTCGATATTCGTGGCATAGCGCGGATCCTCGACGATGTCGGGGCGCATGACGACTTGGCGGCAGAATTTGTCGAACTGCGTATTGGTGCCGACGGCGATGATAAAAGGACCATCGGCGGCCTCGAACATGCCGTAAGGCACGATGGACGGATGCGCGTTGCCGTAGCGTTGCGGATCCCGTCCTAGCAGCAAGGCGTCGAGCCCGTAGTAGCTCGTCACCATGATGCCGCAGTCGTAAAGCGCCATTTCGATCAGGCGCCCTTTACCGCTGCGTTCACGTCGGAACAGCGCTGCCAATACGGCTTGTGCGGCATACATGCCGGTCATCATGTCGACCGTCGCGACGCCGAATTTCAAAGGCGGCTGGCTGGCTTCGCCATTGAGGGCCATCAATCCGCTTTCGCCTTGGATGACGAGGTCGTAACCCGGTCGAGTGGCTTCTGGGCCGGCGCTGTTATAGCCGCTGATCGCGCAATAGATGAGGTCCGGTTTGTGGGCTTTGAGTTGCTCGTAGCCCAGGCCTAATTTGTCGGCGCCGCCGCATTTGAAGTTGTGCAGGACCACGTCGAACTGGGGCAGGAGATCGTAGATGAGGGCCAGGCCTTCGGGACTTTGCAGGTCCAGCGTGATGGATCGCTTGTTGCGATTCATGCTGTTGTAGTAGGTCGTCTCGGTTTTGCCGATGCGCATACCCCAATCGCGCGTGTCGTCGCCGCGGACGGGATGCTCGACCTTGATCACCTCGGCACCAAAGTCGGCCAGGACCTGGCCGCACAGCGGGCCGGCAAAAACGCGCGAGAGGTCCAGCACGCGTATGCCTTCCAGCGGCAGGTCTTGATCGTAGGTGTGGGCGGTATGTGTGTCTGGCATGGCATCAACTCGGTTGGCGGGCCGCTGCGATGCATTGGCCCAGGTGATGGTTTGTGTCAGCACAGTCTGTGCATGGCATGTCGTCAACCGGGCTGGTTAGCCAAGGCGATATAGCGATTCAGGTGATGATCTTCGTCGCCCAACTGATGATCGATCATGATCAGCCGTTTGGCGTAGTGCGCGAGGGGCAGTTCCCATGTCATGCCGATGCCTCCATGCAACTGGATGCACTCTTCGGCGACCAGCGTGCCAACGCGGCCGATGGTGTATTTCGCAGCGGACAGGGCGCGTTCGCGTGTGATCCGGTCGGCGTGATCGAGCTGCGAGGCCGCATTGATGACTGAGGAGCGGGCTTGTTCGATTTCCAGCAGCACGTCGGCCATGCGGTGTTGCAGCGCCTGGAACCGGCCGATAGGGACGCCAAACTGTTTGCGCGTTTGCAGATAATCCAAGGTAGCGTCGCGGGCTGCGTCCATGGCGCCGAGGGCCTCTGCGCACAACGCGAGGACGCCTTTGCCGACGCTGCGTTCCAGGGTGGCGTATCCCTGATCGATCGTGCCCAAGACTGCATCGTCCCGTAGTGCGAGGTCGCGTAACGTGATATCGGCCGCACGTCCGCCATCGATCAATGGGTAGCCGTTGATATGCAGGCCGGGCGTGGTTGCCGGTATCAGAAACAGGGTGATGCCTTGTTCGCTTTCTGCGTCGCCGGACGTGCGTGCCGATACGACGAATACATCGGCATGTTCGGCTTGGGCGACGACGGCTTTGTGGCCGTTCAGCGTCCAACCGTTCTCGTTACGTACCGCATAGGTGTCAACGTGGGCCAGCTCGTAATAGGCTTGCGGCTCCGTGTGCGCCAGTGCGATTCGCGTTGCGCCGGTTTGCACGCTTTCGAGGATGTCTTTTTGGGCCGAGGTTCCTACGGCAGCGATAGCGTCGCCGGCCATCAGAGTATCGAGAAATGGCTCGACAACGAGGCCTCGCCCCAATGCTTCAAACACCACAGCGATGTCAAAACCATGGCCGCCAAATCCACCATTGGCCTCGTCGAACAAGGCGCCGATCGCACCTAGTTCAGCATAGCGTTGCCAGAACTCCATGCTGTAGCCTTCGGGGGAATTCGCAATACGGTCGCGCACGGCAAAACCGTATTGCTCGGCCACAAAGCGCGTGAGCATATCCGACAGCATGCGCCGGTCTTCGGTATGGTTGAAATTCATGGCGGCTCCTTACAGGCCCAGAATCATCTTCGAGATGATGTTCTTCTGGATTTCGTTTGAGCCGCCAAAGATCGACAGCTTGCGGTTGTTGAAGTACTGCGCAGCGGCGCTGTCCGCGCCTGCCGGGCCGATGCTCAGATGCTGGTTGCCATCCTCGAGCGCCTCAGCCACATAGGGGCGTGCATAGGGGCCCATGGCGCGGCGGTTCAACGATGAAATTTCCTGACGGATCTGCGTGCCGCGGATCTTCAGCATCGAGCTTTCTGCGCCGGGTGCGCCGCCGTTGGCTGCGGCAGCCAAGACGCGCAGATTCGTGATGCGCATGTTGTCCAGGTCGATTTCGATACGCGCCAGACGGGCTGCGAAGGCAGAATCTTGCAACAAGGGGCGGCCATTTTTCTGCTGTCGAGCGGCGACTTCCTTCAGCTGCTGCAAGGCCGCTGTCGAGAAACCGATCCCCGCAATATTAGTGCGCTCATAGGTCAGCAGGTATTTGGCGCAGGACCAGCCACGATTTTCTTCGCCCACCAGATTTTCGACGGGGACGCGAACATCGGAAAAGAAGACTTCGTTGACCTCGTGACCGCCATCCAGGGTGACGATGGGGCGGACTTCGATGCCAGGGGTGTTCATGTCGATCAGCAGAAAGCTGATGCCTTCTTGGGGCTTGCCGTCGGTGCGCGTGCGCACCAGGCAGAAAATCATGTTGGCGTACTGGCCCAAGGTGGTCCAGGTTTTTTGGCCGTTGACGATGTAGTGATCGCCATCGCGTACGGCGCTGGTCTTCAGCGACGCGAGATCCGAGCCCGCACCGGGTTCGGAATAGCCCTGGCACCACCAGTCCTCACCATTCAGGATGCGCGGCAGCCAATAACGTTTCTGTGCTTCGTTGCCGTATTTGATCAGCACTGGCCCCAGCATGCTCAGGCCGAACGGCACGATCCGCGGGGCGTGGGCGAGTGCGCATTCATTTTCGAAAATGAATTTCTGTACAGCCGTCCAGCCCGTGCCGCCGTATTCCTGCGGCCAGTGGCTGGCGAGCCAACCTCTGGCGTTCAAGATCGCATGCCAGGCCTCCATATCGGCTTTGTGCAGATGGCGGTGTTCACGCACCTTGCGAGCCAGGGACTCGGGCAGTTCGGCGGCCAGGAATGCACGCACCTCGGTGCGAAAGGCCTCTTCTTCGGGAGTGAAAGTCAGATCCATCAGGGATTCTCGCGATCAGTAAATTGCAAACAAGCCGGCGCGGCTACACGCGTACAAACCTCCTGACGGGAAGAGGGATATAGGCCGCGGCAGCGTTCTATTCTTCATCAGTAAGCAAGGCTTGACAATTACATCGATAGTTGACATTGCGTTCAAAAAAATTTGACAATTAGTCCTTATGGACACGAAATCACTGACGCTGCTGGTGGAAATACTCGACGCGGGTAACCTGAGCGAGGCCGCGCGTCGCCTGAAAATGACGCGAGCCAATGTGAGCTATCACCTGAGTCAATTGGAGCGGGCAGTAGGGATGCAACTGGTGCGGCGTACGACGCGCCGCGTCGAGCCCACCGAGATCGGGCTCAAGCTCTATCAGCATGGTTGCAGCATCCGCGATGAGCTCGCCGCTGCTCAGGAGTCCGTAGAATCATTGGGTAGAACGCCGCAGGGGCGCGTCCGCTTGAGTGTGCCCAGCGGCTATGGGCAGTTCGTCATGACGCCGTGGTTGCTCGAGTTCAAACGCAGCTACCCCGATATTGTGTTGGACGTTCTGTTCGAGAACAGTGTCGAGGACCTGCTGCGTGACGAGGTGGATATCGCAGTGCGGATCATGTCAGAGCCTCCCAGTCACCTGGTGGCGCGCGAGCTGGGACAAGTGCGTTACGTGGTCTGTGCTTCGCCGGCTTATCGGGCACGTCATGCGTTGCCCCGCAACCTCGATGATCTGTCGGGCGCGCCGGTAATCAGCGCGGCGGTGATCGGCCGGCCATTGAGGCTGTCGGCTTATCAGGGCAATCAACGCCAGCAGGTCACTCTGGACCCGACGATTGTGTCACGCAACTACGCGTTTTTGCGGGATGCCGCACTGGCTGGCTTGGGCGTAGCGATTGTCCCGGACTATGTCGTGTATGAAGATATTGTCCAGGAGCGCCTGCTGACGGCGCTGGATGACTGGCGCTTGAGCATTTTTGGACGGGGAATGTATTTGCTGGCAATGCCGAGCCGGCATCAACCTCGCGCATTGACGCTATTGATCGAGT
>Ga0182746_1002090_pt1 | contig 15931 bp, 14 predicted proteins | sample eDN3rd30CBELigOP_FD_128881 | JGI IMG/M metagenome (GOLD analysis project Ga0182746, IMG submission 128881) | Enriched Organic Plus compost microbial communities from Emeryville, California, USA - eDNA 3rd pass 30_C BE-Lig OP (version 2) (version 2) ... | reverse complement strand
CTACCGGATCTGCAGCGTATACATCATCCGCCCGCGCAGCAGCGTCAGCAGCAGCGGGTCGGCGCCGATGCCGGCCAGCAGCTGCTTCATGTCGGCCAGCCGGCTGACCGGCCGCCGGTTCAGGCCGATGACGACGTCGCCCTTGCGCACGCGCGCCGCCACCGGGCCGCGCTCCGGGTAGGCGGCCGTCACGTAGACGCCGTCGTTGCCCTGGCGGCGCTGCTCGCGCGGCATCTCGGCGAACTCTATGCCTTCCAGGCGCGCGTCCAGCCGCCCGCCGTGCAGGCGCTCGTCGCCGTCCTGCTCGATGCGCAGGGCCACCTCCATGCGCCGGCCGTCGCGCTGCACGGTCAGGCGCACCTGCTTGCCGATGGGCAGCAGCCCTTCGGCGTTGCGCAATTGCTGGCTGCTGGAAATCGGCTTGCCGTCCAGCGCCAGGATCATGTCGCGGGCGCGCAGGCCGGCGCGCATGGCCGGCGTGCCGTCGGCGATGCGCGCCACCACCACGCCGGATGCGTCCGGCGCCAGGCCCAGCTGGCGCGCGATGCGCGGCGTCACGTCCAGCGCGTCCAGCCCCAGCGAGCCGCGCTGCGCGCGGCCGTGCTGCAGCAGCTGGCGCATCACCTCGCCGGCCAGGTTGGACGGGATGGCGAAGCCCACGCCGACGTTGCCGCCCGACGGCGTATAGATCATGGTGTTGACGCCGACCAGCTCGCCCTTCAGGTTGACCAGCGCGCCGCCGGAATTGCCCGGGTTGATCGAGGCGTCGGTCTGGATGAAGTTCTGGTAGCCGGCCGCGCGCAGGTTGGAGCGGTCCAGCGCCGAGACGATGCCCGAGCTGGCGGACTGGCCCAGGCCGTAGGGGTTGCCGATGGCCACCACGAAATCGCCCACGCGCAGGTCGCTGGAATCGGACAGCGCCAGCGCCTGCAGGCCGCCGGCCTGGATGCGCAGCACGGCGATGTCGGTGTCCGGGTCGCTGCCCAGCACGCGGGCGGGCACGGTGCGACCGTCCTGCAGCGCGACCTCGATGGCGTCGGCGCCGCGCACCACGTGGTGGTTGGTCAGCACATAGCCCTGCGCGGCGTCGACCACGACGCCCGAGCCGGAGCTCTGGCTCGCGCCCCCCAGGCCCTGGCCGCCCCCGAAACCGGCCGCCTGCCCGCCGCCCGCGCGGGCGGAGATGCTGACCACGGAAGGCGTGACCTTCTCGAGCATGGGCGCCAGCGTGGGCAGCGGCACGCCGTCCACGGCGGCGGGCAAGGCAGCCAGGGCAGGCGCAGCGGATGCGGCCAGGCAGGCGGCAAAAAGCAGCCCGGCAAGGCCGGGCGAAGACAGTGGACTTCTCATGGGTGGGCAGTGTACGGCGGGGAGAAGGCGGGAGTTTTACACCAGCTGCCGCCTGCCTCCCGCGCCAGCCCGCCTTGGCCGTGCCGCGCGGCGGATGGGCCGCAGGCTCCATGTTTCCCCGCCTGCGGCCGGCATGGGCATCGCGGCGGGAAAGCATGCTAGAATCCCGCTCTTCACCGCCCAGTGGTGGCTGTAGCTCAGTTGGTAGAGTCCCGGATTGTGATTCCGGTTGTCGTGGGTTCGAGTCCCATCAGCCACCCCACCCAGCTTTCTGGCGCACAAACGAGTCCTTGGTTCCCTTGGGAATGCAAGGGCTTTTTGTTTTGGGCGCGCGATGCGCCGCCCGCCAGGGAAGACAACGCTGCGGACGCCCGGCTTCCCCATTTGGGCCACAATACGGGCCATATCGGAAACACGGCCGGCACCGGCGCGCCGGCTGCGCCGCATGGCGACCACCACAATACCGCCCGGACGGGACGCACACAGGCAGACGGAACACGACATGGCTCGCATCGAGGCGTTGTTGGCCGAATACTGGCCGCACATCTTTTTCGCGCTGAGCCTGGTGCTGGGCACGGGCGCGGCGGTGCATGCGGCCATGACCAAGCGCGACGTGCGCGCGGCCATCGCCTGGGTGGGGGTGGTGGTGTTCTCGCCCATGTTCGGGCCGCTGCTGTACTTCGTGGCGGGGGTCAACCGGGTGCGCCGCGAGCGCGTGTCGCAGGCGCGCGACGAGGCCTGGAGCGCGCTCGCGCCGGTGCAGGACGCGGACGTGGACGTGGCGCCGGTGGCGGGCCCGCAGTTCGCCTCGCTCAAGACGCTGGGCGACCGGGTCAGCATGTTCCCGCTGCTGGGCGGCAACGCCGTGGCGCCGCTGGACGGCGGCGACGAGGCCTACCCGGCCATGCTGGCGGCGATCCGCCAGGCACAGCGCTCCATCGTCCTGCAGACCTATATCTTCGACTCCGACCCGGTGGGGCGCGAGATCGCCCAGGCGCTGATCGACGCGCACCAGCGCGGCGTGGTGGTGCGGGTGCTGATCGACGCGGTCGGCTCGACCTACTCGCATCCGCCCATCCACCGCATGCTGGCGCGCGGCGGGGTGCGCACGGCGCTGTTCATGAGCAAGGTGGTAGGCTGGCGCCTGCCCTACGCCAACCTGCGCAGCCACCGCAAGATACTGGTGGCCGACGCGCGGCTGGCGCTGACGGGCGGGATGAACATCCGCGCCGGCTTCACCCGCGCGCACAGCGGCGGCCGGCCGGCGCGCGACGCGCATTTCCGGCTGGAAGGCCCGGTGGTGTGGCAGCTGCTCGGCAGCTTCGCGCGCGACTGGCAGTTCACCACCGGCGAGGACCTGAACGGCCATCCCGCGCTGGCGCCGGGCTTCGCGCCCGCCGGCCGGGTGCCCGCGCGCTGCGTGCCTTCGGGCCCGGACCGCACCATGGGCAGCACGCACGACATGCTGCTGGGCGCGCTGGCGGTGGCGCAGCGGCGGGTGCGCATCCAGTCGCCCTACTTCCTGCCCGACCAGCCGCTGATCGGCGCGCTGGCCACGGCGGCGCGGCGCGGCATCGAGGTGGACATCGTCATCCCAGGCGCCAACAACCTGCGCCTGGTCAACTACGCCATGACGGCGCAGCTGGACCAGGTGATACGTACCGGCTGCCGGGTCTGGCGCGCGGCCGGGCCCTTCGACCATTCCAAGCTGATGAGCGTGGACGGGGCGTGGTGCTACGTGGGCTCGTCCAACCTGGACCCGCGCAGCCTGCGGCTGAACTTCGAGCTGGACGTGGAGCTGTACGACCCGGCCACGGCGCGCTGGGTGGACGAGCGCATCGGCGGGCTGATCGCCGGCGCGCGCCAGGAAACGCTGGAGACGCTGGCCGCCCTGCCCTTCGCCAAGCGGCTGCGCAACAAGATCATCTGGCTGGCGTCGCCGTATCTATAGGATGGGGGTTGGCGCGGCAGGAGGGGCTCGAACCCCCGACCCTAGGCTTAGAAGGCCTATGCTCTATCCAGCTGAGCTACTGCCGCCCCGGCCGCGGGCGGGCGCGGACCGGCCGGCATTTTAGCGCGGCGCCGCCTTACAACCGGTTTCAGCCGGCGCGAAGGCCGGTGCTACATTGCCACGTCGCAATTTCACGGGGCCATCACATGGATAGTCTTCCGGTACGGCGTTCCGTCCCGGCGCGCCTGCGCCCGCTGCTGGCGGCCTGCCTGGCCGCCGGCCTGTTCTGCCCGGCCGCGCAGGCGGGCCTGACCTACCGCCTGGACCGCGCCCAGGCCGCGCCCGGCGAGACGGTGCGCATCGAAGGCGTGCTCTTCAACGACGGCGATTCGGTGGCCGACTGGACCGCCCCCGCCCAGCTCATCCTGCAATGGCGCGGCGCCGACGGCAGCGTGGTGCGCACGCTGGCCTACCTGGACACGGCCTCGCCCAGCCTGTCGGTGCCGGTCAACAATTTCGCCAAGGTCGCCTGGCAGGCGGTGGTGCCGCCCGGCGCGCGCGGCCTGCAGGCGCTGGCGATCGAAGGCGAGCCGGTCATGATGGCGCTGGACGCCGGCGGCGGCGCGCCGGCGGTGGCCGCCGCCCCGGCCGACGCGCCGGTGATCGACGCCGGCCGGCCGGGCGGGCCGCCCGGCACGGGCGAGCCCCTGCCGCCCGCCGCCGTGGCCCAGGCCTCCGCCGCGCCGCCGGCCGCGGCCGGGGCGGCGGCGGCCGAAGCGTCCGGCGAGCGCGTGGCGCGCGCGAACGGCTCGGCCTTCGACCGCTTCCGCAACAATATCTCTGCATACGAACCGATCTATTTCGACGCGGGCAACCGCGGCGGCGCCAACGCGCGCTTCCAGATCAGCTTCAAGTACCGCCTGTTCACGCCCGACGACCCACAGGATCCGGGATTCTTCGACCGGATCTACCTGGGCTATACGCAGACGGCGCTGTGGGACCTGGCCGGCGACTCGCGGCCCTTCGTGGACACGACCTACAACCCCAGCCTGTTCTGGCATTCGGACCGGCTGTGGGAATCGTCCGGGCAGCGCTGGTTCATGGGCCTGACCAGCGGCGTCGGCCATTCCTCCAACGGCAAGGACGGCGACGACTCGCGCTCGGTCAACGAGGTCTTCCTGGAGCCGGCCGTCAATTACCGCTTCGACCGCGGCAGCACGCTGAGCTTCGCGCCGCGGTTCAGGAAGTATTTCGCGCCGGGCAGCGACAACCGGGACTACGCCGACTACGCCGGCCACGTGGACTGGAAGCTGCGCTGGGCGCAGGACGACGGGCTGGTGCTGTCGGCCCTGTACCGCCAGGGCGACTCCGGGCGGCGCGCCACGCAGCTGGAGGCGGCCTGGCCGCTGTCGCGCACCTTCCTGCGCATGAACGGCTACCTGCACGTGCAGTACTTCAACGGCTACGGCGAGACGCTGCTGGGCTACAACCAGCGCAACGACTCGCAGGTTCGCATCGGCCTGTCGCTGGTGCCGTAGGGGCAGGCGGTGCACACTGCGGGTGGACGCCCCCTGGCGGCGGCCCGGTTCCGGACGAGGACGAGCATCATGCGGCGCAATGGCCTGGCTTGCGGCAGTTCGGTCGATGCGGCCAACGCGCGCGGCGGGCCGGCGCGCCGGCGCCCGGGCCCGGCGCTCGCGCTGCTGCTGGCGGCGCTGTGCCTGCTGGCGGCGCTGGCGCGCCCGGCCGCGCAGGCCGCGCCCGCCGACGCCGCCGTCCGCGCGCAGGAAGCGGCCGCCGCCCTGGACGAGGCGCGCCGGGAGATCGACCGCCTGCGCAGCGGCCTGGACGAGCAGCGCGAGGACGCCGAGCTCGCCGAGCGGCGCGGCCTGGCGCTGGACATCCAGGGCGAGGCCCAGTCCATCGCCGACAGCCTGCAGCCGCAGCTGGCCAGCGTCGCGGCGCGGCTGACCGAGCTGGGCGAGCCGCCCGCCGGCGAGACCGAGGCGCCGGACGTGCGCGCCCAGCGCGCCGACCTGGAGAAAAACCGCAGCGAGCTGGACGCGCGCATCAAGCTCGCGCGGCTGCTGGCCGTGGAAGCCGAGCAGACCGCCGAGGCGATCGCCGCGCTGCGCCGCGAGCGCTTCCAGGCCAGCCTGGGCGAGCGCCGCCCGTCGGTGCTGGGCGACGCCTACTGGCGGGAGCTGGGCGAGGACCTGCCGCGCGACGCCCGCCGCGCCGTCCGGCTGTGGGACGACCTGGGCGAGGCCACGGCCGCGACGCCGCTGCGGGTGTGGGCCGGCATCGCGGCGGCCATGGCGCTGCTGCTGGCCCTGCGCGTCTGGGCCGGGCACGTGCTGCTGCGGCTGAGCGCCTCGCGCGTGCCGCCCGGGCGGCTGCGGCGGTCCTTCCACGCACTGACGGTGGTGGCGGTCTGGACGGTGACGCCCTGGTTGCTGGGCGTGCTGCTGCACGTCGGGCTGGACTGGACCGGCGGGCTGGAAGGCGACGCCGACGAACTGGCCGGCGGCCTGGCCGGGGCGCTGGCCTTCGGCGGCTACGTGGCGGGCCTGGGCCAGGCGCTGCTCTCGCCGGGCCGGCCGAGCTGGCGCCTGCCGCCGGTGCCCGACCTGATCGCGCGCCGCCTGCGCTGGTTCGCGCCGGCCCTGGGCGCCTGGCTGATCGTGATATGGCTGGCCGAAAGGCTGCCCGCGCTGATCAACGCCAGCCTGAACGCCACCATCGCCGTCAACGGCGTCGCCGTGGTGCTGCTCGGCGCCCTGATGGCCGCCGCCGCAAGGCAGGTGCGCCGCCTGCGCCGCCGCCTGCACGCCGAGGCCGGCGAGCAGGCGGGCGCGCAGCCGGGCGCGCACCGGCCCATGCCCCTGCCGCTGGCCGCGGCGTCGGCGGCGGTCTGGTTCATCCTGTCGGCCAGCCTGCTGTGCCTGCTCGTCGGCTACGTGGCGCTGGGCAGCTTCGCGCTGCGGCAATTGGCGTGGACGATCGTGGTGCTGGCCTCGGCCTACCTGCTGGCCATGCTGGTCGAGGACGTCGCCACCGCGCTGCTGACCACCGCGCCCCAGGACGAGTCCGGCAAGCCGATGGAGCTGCCCTACGCGCGCCTGCGCCAGCAGTTCGCCGTGCTGCTCTCGGGCGCCGGCCGCGTGGCGGTGGCCTTCCTGGCGGTGGTGCTGCTGCTGGCGCCTTTCGGATCCGGGCCGTCGGAGCTGCTGCACCGCGCCGGCGGCCTGCCCGCCGGCCTGACCATAGGCCAGATCGCCCTGCGCCCGGGCGCGCTGCTGCAGGCCGCGGCGGTGCTGGTGCTGACGCTGGCCGGCGTGCGGCTGCTCAAGCGCTGGCTGGCCTCGCGCTACCTGCCCACCACCGAGCTGGACCCGGGCATGCAGGTGTCCGCGGCCACGCTGTTCGGCTACGCCGGGGTGGTGTTCGCCTTCGCGATGGCGCTGTCGGCCATGGGCATCGGCCTGGAGCGCGTGGCCTGGATCGCCAGCGCGCTGTCGGTGGGCATAGGCTTCGGCCTGCAGGCGGTGGTGCAGAACTTCGTCTCGGGACTGATCCTGCTGGCCGAACGGCCGGTCAAGGTGGGCGACTGGGTATCGCTGGGCGGCGTGGAGGGCGACATCCTGCGCATCAATGTGCGCGCCACCGAGATCCAGATGAGCGACCGCTCCACGGTCATCGTGCCGAACTCGGAATTCATCACCAAGACCGTGCGCAACGTCACGCGCGCCAACCCGCTCGGCCTGGTGCAGATCAAGCTGCCGCTGCCGCTCGACGCCGACGCGGGGCAGGCGCGCGAACACATCCTGAAGGCGTTCGAGGCGCACGCCGACGTCCTGGATGCGCCGGCCCCGGCGGTGTTCCTGGACAGCGTGGACGCGCAGAGCGTGCTGCTCAACGCAACCGCCTTCGTGGCCTCGCCGCGCGCGGCCTACGGCGTGCGCAGCGCGGTCCTGTTCGACGCGCTGGAGCGCATGCGCCAGGCGGGCATGCGGCTGGCGCGCACCACCGTGGTCGCCAACGCGCCGGCGCCGGGCGCGCCGCCGGGCGACGCGCCGCCGGCCCCGCGCGGCGAAGCGCCGCCCGCGCCGCTACCGGCGCCCTGACGGCGCCGGCCCGACAGCAACCTGGATAGCCATGCAGACGGAAAACTTCTTCGAATGGCTGGGCGGCATGCTCGGCAGCCTGATCCGCGCCGTGGTCGACGGCGTGCGCTTCCTGCTCGGCGGCTTCGGCGGCGCGGTGGGCGATTTCCTGGGCGGCATCGCCGCGGCCATGGGCATGAGCCCGTCGGTGTTCAACTTCGCCTGGCTGCTGTTCGGCCTGCTGCTGCTGCTCGCGGCGGTGCGCGCCTTCCTGCGCGCGGCGGTGTTCGCCGGCGTGCTGTGGCTGCTGCTGGCGGTGCTGGTGCTGGGCGGGCTGATAAGCTGACGGACCGGCCCGGCGCTGCCGGCCTCCTGCCCGCGCGCCGGTGGATCGATGGCCCGGAACGATTCCCCATGCCTTACGGACTGCTTGCCGATACCGTGCTGGCGCTGCATGCGCTGTTCGTGCTGTTCGTCGCGCTGGGCGGGCTGGCGGCCTGGCTGCGGCCGCGCCTGGCCTGGCTGCACCTGCCGGCGGCGGCATGGGGGGTGTGGATCACGACCTCGGGCGGCATCTGCCCGCTGACCCCGCTGGAGAACCACTTGCGCCGCGCGGCCGGGCAGCAGGGCTATGCGGGCGGATTCATCGAGCACTACGCCGCCGCGCTGGTCTATCCCGACGGGTTGACGCGCGAGGTCCAGGTCGGCCTGGGCGTGCTGGCGGCCGCCTTCAACCTGGCGGTCTACGCGGCGCTGTGGCTGCGATGCCGCCGGCGCGCGCGGCGCGGCGCACAATAGCGGCGCTGCCTGGCGGCCAAATCAATTATCATCGTTCCATTGCTTATCAAACACGCCATTACCAGCTAGTTCATTGTTTGTCCGAAGCCTAAAGTTCGTTCCAGGCCAACGCGGCCACGCCGCGGCCCGAAGCCAACCGAACCGACTTTTCACTTTGGAGAATCACCATGAAGACCATCGCCATGATCATCGCCGCCACCCTCGTATCCGGCGCCGCCGCCGCGGCCGAGGCCCGCCACACCGGCGAGCAGCCCTACCCGCAGCAGGCCTCGGCGGCCGCCGCCGGCAAGACCCGCGCCCAGGTCCAGCAGGAACTGGCCGCCGCCCGCGCCGCAGGCCGGATCGCCAACGGCGAGCAGGCCCTGTTCGCGCCCGAGGCCGCCGGCCACGCCGACCGCGCCCGGGTCCGCGCCGAGCTGGCGCAGGCGCGCGAGGCGGGCCTGATCCCCTCCGGCGAAGCCGACTACCCGCCGGTGCAAGGCTGAAGCGGCCGCGACGAGGAGCGACAGCCATGAGCAAGATCTGGTTCATCACCGGCGCGTCCCGAGGCCTGGGCGCGGAAATCGCCCGGGCCGTCCTGGCCTCGGGCGACCGCGTCGCGGCCACCGGCCGCGATGCCGAGGCCCTGGCCGCGGCTTATGCGGAATACGGCAGCCGCGTACTGCCCATCGGCCTGGACGTCACCGACCCGGCCCAGGCCGAGCATGCGGTGCAGCTGGCGGTCGGCCGCTACGGTAGCATAGACGTGCTGGTCAACAACGCCGGCTACGGCCAGCTGGGCGCCTTCGAGGAGAACGACGCCGGCCAGGCGCGGCGCCAGTTCGACACCAACGTCTTCGGCACCTTCCACGTCACGCGCGCCGTGCTGCCGGTCATGCGCCGGCAGCGTTCGGGGCACATCCTGAACGTCTCGTCGATAGGCGGGCTGCTGGGCTTCCGGGGCTGCGCGCTGTACTGCGCGACCAAGTTCGCCATCGAGGGCTTTTCCGAAAGCCTGGCGCTGGAAGTGCGGCCCTTCGGCATCCACGTGACGGTGGTCGAGCCGGGCTTTTTTCGCACGGACTTCCTGGATGGCCGTTCTGTGAGCTACGGCGCGTTGCAGCTGGACGACTACGCCAAGTGGTCGGGCCAGACCCGCGCGGACTACGAAGGCTACAGCCATCGCCAGCCCGGCGATCCCGCCCGCCTGGGCCGGGCGCTGGTGCGGCTGGCCGCCGAGCCCGAGCCGCCCCTGCACTACCTGGCCGGCAGCGACGCGCTGGAGATGGCGCAGTCGGCGCTGCAGCGGCGCAGCCAGGAGATCGAGCGCTGGCGCGCCCTGTCCCTGTCGACCGACATCGCCGCGGAACCCGCGGCGGCATGACGCCGGGCAGGGAGGCCGGCACGCCATGAACGAGATCCGCGCCATCACCGTGTTCGTGCGCGCCGCCGCGCTGGGCAGCCTGCGCAAGGCGGCCGTGGACCAGGGCATCTCGCCGCAGGCGGCCAGCCTGTCCATCATGCAGCTGGAGAAGCAGCTGGGCGCGCGGCTGTTCCACCGCACCACCCGCCGCCTGAGCCTGACCGCCGAGGGCGAGCGCTTCCTGGAGGCGGCCCGGCCCGGGCTGGAGGCGCTGATGGCTGCCTACGCCGGCGCGCAGCACGCCACCGAGGCCATCGCCGGGCCGATGCGCATCGCCGCCCCGCGCAGCATGCTGGGCATGATCTGGCCGGCACTGGCCGAATTCGCCGCCGGCCATCCCGAGGTGAGCTACGACCTGCGCCTGGACGACCGCTGGTCGGACTGGGTGTCCGAGCGCATAGACGTGGGCCTGCGCGCCGGCGTGCCGCCCGACGGGCGGCTGATCGCACGGCGGCTGATGCCGGTGCAGCTCATCGTCTGCGCCTCGCCCGCCTATCTGGAAAAGCACGGCGCGCCGGCAAGCATCGACGACCTGGCGCGGCACCGCTGCACCGGCTACCTCCAGGCCAACACCGGGCGCATCGCCCCCTGGGAATTCCTGCTCGGCGGCGAGACCGTCTACCGCGACGTCCCGGCGGTGCTGTGCGCCAACGATCCGGAAGCCGAGGCGCTGGCCGTGCGCGACGGCCTGGGCATCGGCCAGCTGGGCAGCTTCCACGCCCTGCCCATGATCCGGTCCGGCCAGGTGGTGCCGCTGCTGCTGGACCACATCAGCAGCCACCTGGGCGTGTACCTGTGCTATGCCCGCCGCACGCAACTGCCGCTGCGGCTGCGCGCCTTCATCGATTTCATGGTGGCGCGCATGGGGAACAACCCGGAATGGATCCTGTCGCGCGACGAGATCGCCGCCTGGCGCAAGGCCGGAGCCGGCAAGGCTTCGGCGGCCAAGGCGCCTGCGGGCGGGGCCGCCCCCGGCCCGGCCCGCAAGGCCGCGGCCTCCGGACGCAAGACGCCGGGACGGGCGAAGCGCGCAGGCGCCTGATCCGCGGCCGCCGCCCGGCGGCGCGCGAGCCCGGCATATGCAAATGAGAACGGCGTCGTTGGACTTTGGATCGGGCGCCTACACAATTGCCGACTTTCTCCGCCCGTCCCAGGTTGGCATCCGTCATGTCCTTGCGCCGCACTCTTTCCCAACGCACGCTGTGGGCCGCCTTCGCGCTGCTCCCCCTCCTTTCGCCCGGCATCGGCCAGGCCGCCCAGGACACACTGCGCATCGGCGCGCCGCTGCCGCTCACCGGCGCCCTGGCGCCCGAGGGCACCAAGTTGCGGCAAGGCTACGAGCTGTGGCTGGACCAGGTGAATGCGCAGGGCGGAATCAAGGCCGGCGACCGGCAACTGCGCGTCGAGCTGCGCTTCTACGACTACCAGTCCAGCACGCCCAAGGCGGTCCAGCTGACGGAGAAGCTGATCACCGACGACCGGGTCGATTTCCTGTTCTCCCCCTTCGGCTCCGGCGCGGCCAAGGCGGCCAGCGCCGTGGCGGAAAAGAACGGCGTGCCCTTCCTGGCCTCCAGCGCCTCGTCGGCCGAGGTGTTCGACCAGGGCTACCGCAACCTGTTCGGGCTCTACACCGACAACAGCACCCTGAGCGAACCTATCGCCGACCTGATCCACGCCCGGCTACCCAAGGTCTCCAAGGTCGCCATCCTTGCGCGCAACGACCTCTATCCGCTGTCGCTGGCCAACGAATTCGAAAAATCGGCGCGCAAGCGCGGCATCGAAGTGGTCTACTTCGAGCGCTACGCCATCGGCACGCTGGACCACGCGGCGGCGCTCGCCAAGCTGGCCACCACCCGGCCGGACTGGGTGGTCATCACCGGCTACATCAACGACCTCATACTGGTCCGCAGGCAGATGGCAGACCAGCACATCGCCCCCGAAGTGCTGACCATGATCAACGGACCCGCCTATGACGAATGGATCAGGGCGGTGGGCCCCCAGGCCGAGAACGTCACGACCGCAAGCTGGTTCCACCCGGTGCTGTCCTACAAGAGCGACGATGTGTTCGGCAGCACCGGCCGATTCGTCGAACTGTTCCGGCAGAAGTACGGCAGCGCGCCGGACTTCACCCAGGCCTCGGGCGCGGCCGTCGGCGTAATCCTGCAGCAGGCCATCGAACGCGCGGGCGGCGTCGATCGCGACGCGGTCCGGGCCGAGCTGGCCAAGGGCGGCTTCAACACTTTCTTCGCGCCGGTCTCCTTCGGTCCGTCGGGCATGGCCGACTCCTACATCCCGCCCGTCTACCAGATCCAGGACGGCAAGGTCCAGGTGATCTATCCGCGCGAGCTCGCCACCGGCGAGTTCCGCACCGGCGTGGGACGCTGAACCCGGCAAGCTCGTGACCTACCTGCAAGTCCTGATCAACGGCCTGGCGCTGGGCGGGTTGTACGCCTGCATCGCCGCCGGCTTTTCGCTGGTCTGGGGCGTGCTCAACATCATCAACCTGCTGCACGGCTCGCTGATCGTGCTGGGGGCCTATCTCGCCTACTTCGCGCACCAGGCATGGGGCATCAGCCCCTTCGTGTTCGCCCCGGCCGCCGGCCTGGCGCTGTTCTTGCCGGCCTTCCTGATCCAGCGCACCATCCTGGAGCGCGTCATGGGCAAGCCGGTGCTGGCCACGCTCATCCTCACCTTCGGCCTGAACCTGTTCCTCGACAACGCCATGCTGTATGGGTTCAAGGCCGACTTCCGCAAAGTGATCTTCGACCCGCCGCTGGGCCTGCTCGACCTGGGCGGCGTGCTGCTGCCCCTGGACCGCTTCTACGCCACGGTGGCCGGGCTGGCCCTGGTCCTGGCGGTGTGGGCCCTGCTGCGCACGACCCATTTCGGCCGCGCCATCGTCGCCGTGCGCATGGACCGGGAAGCCGCCGCCCTGATGGGCATAGAAGTGCCGCGCACCTATGCGCTGGCGTTCGCGCTGGGCGCCTTCATGGCCGGAGCGGCCGGCAGCCTGCTCAGCGGCATCTTCCCCATTTCGCCGGTGGCTTCGTCCCTGTACCTGGGCAAGGCCTTCGTCATTTGCGTGCTGGGCGGCCTGGGCAGCCTGCCCGGCGTCATCGCAGGCGGGTTCGCGCTCGGCCTGATCGAAAGCTTCGGCACGCTGGCGCTGGGACCGGAGCTTGCGCTGACGGTGGCCTTCGTGCTGCTGATCCTCCTGCTCATGTTCCGGCCCACCGGCCTGCTCGGCCGACAGGGGTTCCAATGAGCCGAAAGTCGTGGCAAGGCCTGATCCTGGTGGCGGCGGGAGCGGCGGGCACGGCCGCGCTGCTGGGCCTGGCCGACAACTACGTGCTGCGGCTGGCGACGACGGTCGGCATGTATGCGGCGCTGGCGCTGGCCTGGAACCTGGTGGGCGGGTACGCCGGCTATCCGTCCTTCGCCACCGCGGCCTTCTTCGGCCTGGGCGCCTACACCGCGGGCGTCCTGCAGAGCGCGGTCTCGCTGCCCTTCCCGCTGGCCTGGCCGGCGGCGGCCGCCGTGGCCGCGGCGTTCGCCGCGGCGCTGGGCGGCGCCATCCTGCACCTGCGGGGACACTACTTCGCCATCGCCAGCCTGGTCGTGGCCGATGTCCTGCGCGAACTGACCAATATGTGGACGGACGTCACCGGCGGAGGCATGGGCCTGAACCTGCCCCTGCTCGACGTGGGCGGGGTCGCGGGGCAGGCCCGCTTCTATTTCCTGGCCATGGGCCTGATGGCGGCGCTGGCGACGCTGCTGACGTGGTGGACGGACCGCGGCCGCCTCGGCATGGCGCTGCGCTGCATCGAGCAGAACGAGAACGCCGCCCAGGTGATCGGGCTCGATACCCGGCGCGCCAAGGCGGCCGCCCTGACGCTGTCGGGCCTGATCGCCGGCGGCACCGGGGCTGTCTATGCCTCCTGGGTCACGTACATCGACCCGACCGACGTGTACGACGTGCTGCTCTCGGTCAAGCCCATCCTCATGGCCCTGCTGGGCGGCGTAGGCACGGTGGCCGGGCCGATCGTCGGCGCGCTGGCCTTCCTCGCCCTGGAGGAAGTGCTGTGGCGCAACGTGCTGGAATTCCACGCCGGCCTGCTCGGCCTGCTGGTCGTGCTGCTGGTGCTGTTCCTGCCCGACGGCCTGCGGGCGCTGCGCAGGCGCGCGGCGGCAGGAGGATAGCGCGATGGGCACGCTGCTGCGATTTGCGGGGGTGGCCCGGCGCTTCGGAGGCATCCTGGCGCTGGCGGGGATAGACCTGGAGATACGCCAGGGCGAGATCGTGGGCGTGATCGGGCCGAACGGCGCCGGCAAGACCACGCTGGTCAACGCCGCCACGGGCGTGCACCGCCCCACCGCCGGCGAAGTCCATTTCGAAGGCCGGCGCATCGACCGCCTGCGCCCTGACCAGATCGCCCGCCTGGGCGTGGCCCGCACCTTCCAGATCGTCCAGCCTTTCCCGCGCATGAGCGTGCTGGAGAACGTGGCGGCCGCCGCCCTGTTCAGCGGCGGGGCGCGCAGCCTGTCCCAGGCGCGCGACCAGGCCCGCGAAACCCTGGCGTTCTGCGGGCTGCAGGAACGCGAGGCCCTGCCCGCCGCCGCCCTCAGCCTGGCCGGCCGCAAGCGACTGGAACTGGCCAAGAGCCTGGCGATGCGCCCGCGCCTGCTGTTCCTGGACGAAGTCAACGCCGGCCTGAATCCGGCCGAGATGGACGCGGCGCTGGCGCTCATCCGCGCGACGGCGGCGCGCGGCATCGCCATCGTGCTGATCGAACACCTGATGAAAGTGGTCATGCAGGCCAGCCACCGCATCGTCGTGCTGCACCAGGGACGCCTGATCGCCGACGGCGCTCCGGACGCCATCGTGCGCGACCCGGCGGTGATCCAGGCCTACCTCGGCAACCGCTATGCCCAGCGGCACGGCACGCAGGCGACGCCATGAGCGATGCATCCCGGACGCCGCCGCAGCCCGCGGCACCGCCCCTGCTCCAGGTGCAGGCCCTGGCGGCCGCCTACGGCGACGTGCAGGTGCTGTGGCAGGTCGACCTGCACGTCGACGCGGGCGAGATCGTCTGCCTGATCGGCTCGAACGGCGCGGGCAAGTCCACGACGCTGCGCACGCTGTCCGGCCTGCTGCCGGCCCAGTCCGGCAACGTCAGCCTGCATGGCCGGCCGCTGTCCGGACTGGGCCCGGCCGCGCTGGTCGACCTGGGCATCGCGCACGTGCCGGAAGGTCGCCGGCTGTTCGCCGGCCTGAGCGTGCACGACAACCTGCTGCTGGGTGCCTACCGGCGCAGGACGCAGAGGGCGGCCGTCGCCCGCGACCTGGATTGGGTCTACACGCTCTTTCCCAGGCTGGCCGAGCGGCGCCGCCAGGACGCCGCCACGCTGTCCGGCGGCGAACAGCAGATGTGCGCCATCGCGCGCGGCCTGATGGCGGCGCCGCAACTCATGCTGATCGACGAACTGTCGCTGGGCCTGGCGCCCAGGATCGTGGAAGAGCTGGTCGACACCCTGCGACGGATCAACCAGCGGGGCACCAGCCTGCTGCTGGTCGAGCAGGACGTCGCCACGGCGCTGGATCTCGCCGACCGCGGCTACGTGCTCGACCAGGGCCGCACGACATTGTCAGGCCCGTCCGACGAACTGCAGCGCAATGCCGCCGTGCGCGCCGCCTATCTTGGCCTCTGAACCGGGCTTCCGGCCGCTTCCCCGCGCCCAACTCCCCGACACACCGACCATGACCGCCTCCCCCCGCCCCCGGATCGACTTCTATTTCAGCTTCGTCTCGCTCTGGTCGTACATCGGCAGCCTGCCCTTCCAGGCGCTCGTCGCGCGGCACGACGTGGACGTGCGCTACAAGCCGGTGGACCTGATGGCCGTCTTCGCCGCGGGCGGAGGCAAGCCCGTCCGGCAGCGGCCCGCCCAGCGCCAAGCGTATCGGCTGGTGGAAATGCTGCGATGGCGCGAGATCCGGGGCATCCCGCTGGTGCTGCATCCTCGCCACTACCCGGCCGACCCGTCGCTGGGCCATCGCATGCTGCTCGGCGCGCTGGAATCGGGCCTGGACGTCGGCGGCTTCGTGCACGCCGCGCTCAAGGCCGTCTGGGCCGACGAGCGCGACATCGCCGATCCCGGCACCCTGGTCGAACTGGCCGATGCCGCGGGGCTGCCGGGCCGGCGGCTGCTGGACGGCGCGCAGGCGCCGGCCCTGATCGAGCAGGAAGCGGCGCTGACCCGCGAAGCCATCGACCGCCAGGTCTTCGGCGCGCCCTTCTACTTCCACCGCGGCGAACCGTTCTGGGG
>Ga0182746_1002086_pt1 | contig 15951 bp, 14 predicted proteins | sample eDN3rd30CBELigOP_FD_128881 | JGI IMG/M metagenome (GOLD analysis project Ga0182746, IMG submission 128881) | Enriched Organic Plus compost microbial communities from Emeryville, California, USA - eDNA 3rd pass 30_C BE-Lig OP (version 2) (version 2) ... | reverse complement strand
GTCACCATTCCCGCACTGCCGGACATCGCCGACTGGGACGCGCTGGAAGCCGCGCGGCAGAAGCTGCGCCCGCAATTGTCCAACGCCACGCCGGCGAGCCGCTACAAGCTCAAGGCCACCGTTGCGGCGTGATCGAGGAGAGCCGTTATTGGCGCGAGCGCAGCCACGATTTCTTCACTTCTCCCCGCGCGCGGGGAGAAGGGCAGGCTGCAACTGCGGTGGGCGACTCGATCAAAACACTCTTTTCGACGTTCGACACACATCCGTTGGTCTCATCCCCGATTTGACGCGGCGATGCCGTGGCGGAATGATGCGCCGCACTCTCGGTCCACCCGCATCATGTCAGGGATTGTCACATGGATATCAGCCTGTCCGGCCGTTCGGCCATCGTCACCGGCGGCAGCAAGGGCATCGGCTTCGGCGTCGCGACGCAGTTCGCGGCATCGGGCGCCGATGTCGTCATTGTGGGGCGCGGTCGCGAAGCGCTGGATGAGGCGGTGGTGGCGATCCGGACGACAACCCACGGCAAGGTGTTTGCCGTGCAGGGCGATGTCGGCAAGGCCGACGACATCCGCCGGATCCATGACGAAGCGATGGCCGCGCTCGGCAAGGTCGATATCATCGTCAACAATGCCGGTACGTCGCGGGCCGGTCCGTTCGAGGCGCTGACCGACGAGATCCTGCAATACGATCTCGACCAGAAACTGTTTGCAGCGGTGCGGCTCACGCGCCTCGTCTGGCCGCAGATGAAGGAGCGGCGCTGGGGCCGCGTCATCAACGTGCTCAACATCGGTGCGAAATCGCCGCGCGCCAACAGCGCGCCGACCACCATCTCCCGCGCCGCCGGCATGGCGCTGACCAAGGTGCTGGCGGGGGAGGGCGCGCCGTTCAACATCATGGTCAATGCGCTGCTGGTCGGCTTCATCGAGGCGGACCAGCATGTGCAGGCGGCGAAGCGTGCGGGCGTCAGCGTCGAGGATTACATCGCCCGCCGCGCCGAAAACATTCCGCTCGGCCGTGCCGGCAAGCCGGAGGAGTTCGCCAACATGGCGTGCTTCCTCGCATCCGACGCGGCGTCCTATATCACCGGCACCGCGATCAATGTCGACGGCGGCTCTTCGCCGGCGGTATGAAGACTTATTCCAGCTTCACATTCGCGTCCTTGACCACCTTGTCCCAGCGCGCGACTTCGGAACTGACGAACTTGCCGAAGTCGGCGCCTGTCAGTGTCGGCACTTCGGAGCCGTTGCGCTCCCAGGCGGCGGCGATGGCCGGCGCCTTCAGGGCGGTCTGCAGTTCCCTGGTCATGCGCGCGACGATGTCCGGCGGCGTGCCCTTCGGCGCCCAGATCGCATACCAGGTCGAGACCTCGTAGCCGGGCAGGCCGGCCTCGGCGGATGTCGGCATGTCAGGGAAGGCCGCGACGCGCTTGGGTGCCGCGACCGCCAGGGGCCGCAGCAGTCCGCCGCTGATCGGCTGCGCCGATGAGCCGAGCCCGTCGAACATCACGTCCACATGGCCGGCGACGAGATCCTGCATCGCCGGGCCTGCGCCGCGATAAGGCACATGGGCGATGCGGGTCTTGGTCATGATCTTGAACAGCTCGCCGGCGAGGTGATGGGTCGTGCCCGCGCCGGCGGAGGCATAGTTGATCTTGTCCGGATTGGCGCGCGCCTGATCGATGAAGGCCGTCAGCGTCTTGGCTTCGATCCGCTTCGGATTGACGACAACCACCTGTGGCGGCACGGCGATCAGGCCGATCGGGATGAAGTCCTTCTCGATGTTATAGTCGAGCTTGGGATAGAGCGCCGGCGCGATGGCGTGATGCGCTGCGCCAAGGAAGAAGACGCTGCCATCGGGCGGAGCTTTCGCCGCCTGCGATGCGCCGAGCGTGCCGCCGGCGCCGGCGCGGTTCTCGATCAGCACGCGGGTGCCGAGTTGGTGATCGAGTTGCGCCGCCAGCGGACGCGCAAAGGCGTCCGTGCCGCCACCGGCCGCGAACGGCACGATGAAGGTGATCGGCTTGTGAGGCCAGGACTGGGCGTGAGCGGGTGCGTTGAAGATTGCGAGGCTTGCGAGCAAGGCGAACGTGAACGGAGCCGTGGCGCATTTGGTCATGGCGGCATCCTCCCTGGAACCTGTCCTTGCAGGTTCCGTTCTGATGTCTCCGAGTGTTCCGGAAGCCTGGTGCGCTGGCAAGACGGGAAAAGCGGCATCAGCTGATAAAACCATGCTGCGCCGCATCGCCAATTGCCTTCCGGGGCGGTTTGCCTATGGTCGCGCGGCACACACAGGGAGGTTCGTCCATGGCATTCGATGCGTCAAAGATTCCGCCGGCGCTGTTCGGATCGTGGAAGCAACTCTCCGGCCGTTATATCGATGTCGAGACCGGCGAGGAGCGGCCGGGGCTGAGCCTCGCGCCGAGCGGCTACATCCATTTCTCGCGTGACGGCCGGATGTTCAACGTCACGGTGGATTCCGCGCGCAAGCCGCCGGCCGGCGAGAAGGCGACTGCGGAGGAAGCCGAGGCGCTGTTCCGCTCGATCATCGCCTATACCGGGCCGTTCTCGGTGGAGGGCGACAAGGTCTATTTCGATCTCGATGTGAGCTGGAACCAGTCATGGACCGGCACGCGGCAGGTGCGCACCTGGAAGCTAGAGGGCGACACGCTGTATATCTCCGCCGACATCATCAATCCGATGACCGGCAAGCCCGCGCTGCACCGGCTGACCTTCGCGCGCGCCAGCAGTTTGTGACGCTGTTGCTGTCTTCACAGCCTCCCCATCGTCATTGCCGGGCGGGACCCGGCAATCCATCTCTTTGCCAGGATTCTTTGTTCGATGGATCACCGGGTCTCGCGCTTTGCGCGGCCCGGTGATGACGCTTGGTGCAGGCTTTGCGATCGACTCCGTCAGAAGGCGTTCGCCAAAGAATGAAGCCTCGTGTCCCGGGCGCGGTGCGGGACGCAGTCCTGCACCGCAGAACCGGGACCCACCTCTCTACAAATAAAGATGGGTCCCGGCGCAGCACTGCACCGCTGCGCGCTGCAGCGCGTCCGGGACACGAGGCCTCGGCTTTCTGTTGCGCTGCTTCTCCAAGTCACGCTTGTTTCCAACGCTCGCTTGAAGCCTCACTGAATCTTCGGGATATTGAACTTGCGCAGGATCTGCTCGGTCTCCGCGCGTTCCTTGTCGATCGAGGCGGTGAAGGCCGGAGCCGTGGTCACCCGCGTGTCGATCAGCTGCTTCTGCAGGAAGTCGATCATCTTCGGATCCTGCAGCGCCTTGGCGGTGGCGGCGTTGACCTGCGCGACGATCGGGTCCGGCGTCTCGCCCGGCGCGAACAGCCCCATCCAGGTGACGATCGGATAGTCGCCGAAGCCCGCCTGCGGATAGGTCGGCACATCGGGAATGAGCGGCGAGCGTTTGGCGCCGTCCATCGTCATGATGATCCCCTTGCTGTTGTTGGGATTGTCCGCCCAGTTGCCGAGCGCGGTCCAGGTCAGCTGGATCTCGTTGTTCACCAGCGCGGCGACGAGTTCATTCGCGCCCTTGTAGGCGACCTCGGTGATGCTGGTCTTCCAGCGGTCGTTGAGATACTGCCGGAACACATTGGCGCTGCTGGCCGGCCCATAGGTGCCGAAGTTCAGCTTGCCGGGGTTGGACTGCGCATAGGCGCGCAATTCCTCGATGTTCTTCACCGGCAGCTTGGGCGAGGCGACCAGCCCGCCGGTCAGCATGCCCAGCGTGATGATCGGCTTGAAATCCTTCTTGGCATCATAGGGGATGTTGTCGATCAGATACGGGTTGAAGGTCAGCGTCGAGGTGGTGAAGACGCACAGCGTGTAGCCATCGCCCCTGGAGTGGCGGCAGGCTTCCGCGCCCGGCATGAAATTCGCGCCCGGCCGGTTCTCCATGATCCACGGCTGGCCCATATTGGCCGAGGCGTCGGCGGCGATGCGCCGCGCGATCACGTCGGTCAGCGAGCCCGGCGGCACCGGCACGATCACGCGGATCGGTTTGTTTGGATAATTCTGCGCCAGCGCCGGCCCGCACAGGCCTGCGGTCAGCATCGCGGCGACAATGGCCGCACGGCGGAAACTCTGGATCACGTCTCGCTCCCCTTGATGATTGTTGGCTGCGCGCATCGCGCTATTGCAGCTTCGGAATGTCGGCTGCGACCCGCGCAGCGCGCCAAAAGGTCCGGACCACGGCGTTCCTCCCGGATTTTTTTATCTCGCTCAACATCGCGTAATTTCGCGGCGCTGGCCAGTTCTGTATCCGGTCCGTTTACAACGGAGAGGGTGGGGCGCTGGAGAGTCCGTGCGCTTCGGCTCTAAAACCAGTTTTCGCGATACAGCCGTCCGCCATCGACCACGACGGTCTCGCCGCACACCCAGCTGGCGCGGTCGGACGCCAGGAACACGACGACGTTGGCGACTTCGTCGGGCATTGCGGCGCGGCCGAGCGGCTGGTCCTTCACCAGCCCTTCGCGCCAGCGCGAGGCATCGCCGAGATTTTCCTGCGCGCGCTTCATGTGGATGCCGCGCCAGCGCTCGGTCTCCACCGCGCCGGGGCTGACCGCCACCACGCGGATGCCGTCATCGATGCTGCGGCCACCCAATGCCTTGGTCAGCCCAACCAGCGAGATGTTGGCCGGCGTGCCGCAGGCATAGCGCCATTGCGGCTTGTCCGCGCCGGTGCCCAGCACGTTGAGGATCACCTTCGGCGGCTTGCCGCGCATCCTGCGATACATCGCCCGGGTGAGGTTGATATAGCCAAATACCTTGAGGTCCCAGCCCTCGCGCCAGCGGTCCTCATCCACCTCGAAGATATCGCCGATCGGGATCGCGCCGGCATTGTTGATCAGGATGTCGGTATCCGGAAACTCCTCGGCGACGGCCTCCGGCGCGCCGCGCCGGGTGAGATCGATCGCCTTGCCGGTGACGCGGCCGATCCTTGCGAGTTCCGAAACAGCCTTTTCCAGCCGCGCCGGATCCCGCGCGACGATGGTCACATCGCTGCCTTCGGCCAGAAAGCCCGACGCCACTGCATAGCCGATGCCCTGCGACCCTCCGGTGATCAGCACGCGCCGGCCAGCCAGTCCCAAATCCATGGTCGTTTCCTCGTTCTGCGGTTCTTGGTCTGCGGTTCTGGGCAAGCGATGCCGCGCCGCGGTGCTGCGGTGGCAGATCACCGCGCAGGGCGCAGGCTTATACGGACACATCCGCCCGGGCGACAAAAATCATCCGCCAGCGGCGCCGCGGCTGCCGGGCTGCGACACCGCGTGTCCTGTCCAAAGCCGATCTGGACCGTTGCCAAGGGGCGCCACGCCTTCATATATTGCAACCAGGGGCGGAAGCGCATCGGGAGGCGGGCTGAGACAAGCCCTCCGATGTCAGCCAAAGCGGGAAACAGAATGCCGATCCGGGAGAGACCTGGAAACGGCGCAGCGTGGCTTGAAATCATGGCAACGGCCAGAACAAACAAGACAAAGCGGCTCAACGACAAACAGTTTGCAATGATCTCGCGGGCTCTGGCAGAGCCGCGGCGCTTTCAGATCCTCAAGGAGATCGGGGCGTGTGACGACCCGACGCCCTGCAGCGTCCTGCACAAGGCTCACAAGATCAGCGCGGCGACCTTGTCCCATCACATCAAGGAACTGGAGACGGCCGGCCTCGTGGAAATCCTCCGCGAGGGCAAGTTCGCGAGCCTGATCCTCCAGCGCGGCGTGCTGCACGCTTATCTGGACCGCCTCGCGAGAATTTGAGTTTTTCAAAGACTCGTCCGCAAGAATATGGCGCGTCGCGGTCTGTGGCGAAGCCGCGGATTCTATTGCCTCGCCCCGCACAGCCCGTTGCAGATGGGCGTGAACGCCCTTTCGCGGGCAGAACTCGACGCGCGAAGCGCGGCGGGCGAGGGGGCGTTGCGCCGGGCTTTCGCGGAGACCTTGCAGGACGGGGCCTCGCGCCGCTTGCGGCGTGGGATGTCCGGGGCGCAGGGTTGGTCTGCCGCTGTCGCAGCCGTCTCCATCTCAAACTTTCGTGTATTCGACATTTCGATAATCATCAAATTGAGACTTGATCTCCCCGGGTCGACACTTAGATGGCCGTCGAAGCAATGCCGATCATCAAGGAGAATTGCGATGGGCAGGTTGGCTGGCAAAGTTGCGGTCGTGACGGGTGCATCGAAAGGAATAGGCGCGGGGATCGCGAAGAGCCTCGGCGCCGAAGGGGCCGCGGTGGTGGTGAACTACGCCTCCAGCCGGGACGGGGCGGACCGTGTCGTCGCCGAGATCACCGGGGCCGGTGGCAAAGCCATCGCCGTGCAGGGCGATGTCGCCAAGGCGGCTGACGTCAAACGGCTGTTCGATGAGACCGTCAAGGCCTTCGGCGCGCCGGACGTGCTGGTGAATAATGCCGGCATCTATCAGTTTCACCCGCTCGAAGAGATCACCGAGGCGGAATTCCACCGCCAGTTCAACACCAATGTGCTCGGCACCATCCTGGCGACACAGGAGGCCGCCAGGCATTTCGGTCCGGACGGCGGCAGCGTGATCAACATCAGCTCGGTTGCGGGGTCCAATCCGGTCGTGAACTCGGCGGTCTACTCGGCAACCAAGGGTGCGGTGGATACGCTGACCCAGGCGTTGGCCCTGGAGCTCGGCCCCCGCAAGATCCGGGTGAATGCCATCGCGCCCGGCGGCGTCGAGACCGAAGGCACTCACAGCGCCGGCGTCATCGGCAGCGAATTCGAGCAGCAGATGATCACGCGCACGGCGCTGGGGCGTCTCGGCCAGCCGGACGACATTGCCCGCGTCGCGGTGTTCCTCGCCTCCAGCGATTCCACCTGGCTCACCGGCGAGCGGATCATGGCCGCAGGTGGGTATCGCTAACTCACAGACCAGCAGCATTCCGGGTCCACGCCGTCGGCGTGTCCCGGAATGACCGCGCCGGTTTGTTTGACGCCGCGTCAGGATTGCGCCTGCACGCTGTCCCACATCTGCTGCATGCTGGCCTCCATCGCCGCGGGGTCCGAGCGCACCAGTTGCCATGTGTCATGGGCGCGCTGGTCGGCAAGGACGTGGTCCTGCCTCATGCGGATGCCGTCCAGCGTGCGCTCGGCGACCTGATGCGGGGATATCTTCGGCCGGTCGATGCCGGCGGCCATGTCGGTTTCGATATAGCCCGCATAGACGCCGACCACATGGGTGCCCTGCGCCTTGAGCTGGATGCGCGCCGCATCGCTCACGGCCAGTGCCGCATGTTTGGACGCGCAATAGGTGGCGTTGATCGGCACCGTGAACCAGCTCACCACCGACAGCATGTTGGTGATGGCGCCGCCGCCGTTGCGCGCGAGCACCGGTGCAAACGCCTCGATCATCCGCAGCATGCCGAACACGTTCACCTCCATCTCCCGGCGCAGCGCGGTCTCCGAACCTTCACCCAGCATCGGGCTGCTCAGCATGATGCCGGCATTGTTGATCAGGATGGTGATGTCAGGGCAGGCGCGCGCCGCGGCGGCAACGTCGTCCGGCGACGTCACGTCGAGCGTCACGGGCGTCAGGCGCGGATCATTGATGGTCGAGGGATCGCGTGCGCCGGCATAGACCTTCGCGGCTCCCGCTGCGAGCAGGGCCTCCACATAGGCCTTGCCCAGTCCGCGATTGGCGCCGGTGACCAGCGCGATGCTGCCTTCGATGTTCATGTCGGTCGTCCCTGCTAATTCAGTCTTACTGCGCCACCGCCCGCGGTGCGAACAGGATCACGATGGCGCCGGCGATGCAGATTGCTGCGCCGACCGTGTCCCAGCGGTCCGGCCGCGTACCCTCCACAGCCCAGAGCCAGAACAATGACGCCATGATGTAGATGCCGCCATAGGCCGCATAGGCGCGTCCGGCGAACGGGCTGTCCACCAGTGTGAGCAGATAGGCGAACAGCGCCAGCGAGACGAGCCCCGGCGCCAGCAGCCATACCGGCTTGCCCAGCCGCAGCCACGCCCAGAATGCGAAGCAGCCGGCGATCTCCGCCAGTGCGGCGGCGATGAAGATGACGACGGGTTTCATGGGTGCGGGGGCTCCTTTTACTCCGCGGTCATTCCGGGGCGCGTGCGAAGCAGGCGAACCCGGAATCCAGCGTCAAGCTCGGGCGCACTTGGTTGGATTCCGGGTCCACGCCTTCGGCGTGTCCCGGAATGACGGACGTTTTCACCGGCACGATAGCATCGCTTCGGCCGCGGAGGTGGCATCACTTCTGCATGGATTGAATTTGCGTGGCGGGCTGGTCTTGTCCGTGCAAGTCTTTCACGATCCGCATGAGGTCCGGCCTCGGGAGCACAGCGATGCGACATCTTTTGTTCGGCGGTGCATTGGCTTTGACGCTCGCATTCACCACCGCGGCCCGTGCGGAGCAGCCGCTCTCGCCGCAGCTTCAGGCCTTCCGCGACATCTACAGGGAACTGGTCGAGATCAATACCACCGACTCCGAGGGCGACACCGTGCGCGCGGCGGAGGCAATGGCGGCGCGGCTGCGCGCGGGCGGATTGCCGGCGGAGGACATCCGCGTGATCTCGACCGCGCCGCGCAAGGGCAACCTGGTCGCGCGGCTGCGCGGCACCGGCGCGAAGCGGCCGCTGCTGCTGCTCGCCCATATCGACGTGGTCGAGGCGAAGCGCGAGGACTGGGACTTCGAGCCGTTCAAGCTGCAGGAGGCCGACGGATACTTCCGCGCCCGCGGCGCCAGCGACGACAAGGCGATGGCGGCGATCTTCGTCGCCAATCTCATCGAATATGCGCAGGGCGACTTCAAGCCGGACCGCGACATCATCCTCGCGCTGACCACCGACGAGGAACTGTCGGACTCGCCGCATGACGGCGCCCGCGTGCTGCTCTCCCAGCATCGCGATCTGGTCGATGCGGAACTGGCGATCAACGAAGGCGGCGGCGGCACCTTGCGCAACGGCAAGCCGTGGCGGATGTCGGTGCAGCTCGCCGAGAAGGTCTATCAGACCTATCGCCTCGAGGTGAAAGACCCCGGCGGACACAGCGCCTCCGGCCGCCGCGACAATGCGATCTATCGTCTCGCCGACGGTCTTGCGCGCCTCGCGCGGTTCGACTTCCCGGCCCATCTCAACGACGTCACCCGCGGCTATTTCGAGCGCGTCGCCGCCACCGAGGATGGCGAGGTCGCGGCCGCGATCAACGCACTGCTTGCGGGCGACACCGATGCCGTGACCCTGAGGCCGCTCACCCTGCGGCCGGGCTACAATGCGCAGATCCGCACCACCTGCGTCGCCACCATGCTCGATGCCGGCCACGCCGAGAACGCGCTGCCGCAGACCGCGCGCGCCACCGTCAACTGCCGCGTGCTGCCGGACGAGGCGGTGGGCGATGTGGAGAAGACGCTGGTCACGGTGCTGAACGACCCGAAGATCACGGTGACGCAGGGCGGCGCCGCGGTGCTCAGCCCGCCGTCGCCGCTCAGTCCGGAGGTGATGGGCGCGGTCAACCGCATCAGCGGCGAGATGTGGCCGGGCGTGCCGGTGATCCCGACCATGTCCGGCGGCTATACCGACAGCCGCTGGGTGCGCAATGCCGGCATCCCGGCCTATGGCGTCTCCGGCCTGTTCGGCGATCCCGCGACCAGCGGCGTCCACGGCCGCAACGAGCAGATCCTGGTGCAGTCGGTCTATGACGGCAAGGTCTTCCTCGACCGGCTGGTGCGGGCGCTTGCAGCGCCGGGCCGATGACATAATGCTGAACAGGAGCATTGCAGCGGGGAGAGGGTGGTGAGCCGCGAAGCGGCGAGCCGGGTGAGGGGGCTTGTCGGTGAGTCCGAGTGTTCACTAAAACGCCCCTCACCCCAGCCCTCTCCCCGTGAAGAACGGGGCGAGGGAGCAGGCTGAGCTTGCAGCGCATTTCAACTCCAGACCAATAAGTAAGGAATGGCTGACGTGAACGACAACACCGCGCTCGTCCTGTTCTCGGGCGGGCAGGATTCGACCACTTGTCTCGCCTGGGCGCTGGAGCGGTTCGCCCGCGTCGAGACGGTGGGCTTCGATTATGGCCAGCGCCATCTGGTGGAGCTCGACTGCCGCGCCCGCCTGCGTGCGGAGATGGCGGGGATGCATCCGGCCTGGCGCGAGCGGCTGGGCGAGGATCACATGCTCTCGCTCGCGGCGCTGGGCGAGGTGTCCGAGACGTCGCTCACCCGCGATGTCGCGATCGAGATGGAGAGCGGCGGCCTGCCGAACACCTTCGTGCCCGGCCGCAATCTCGTCTTCCTCACCTTCGCCGCCGCGCTCGCCTACCGGCGCGGGCTCAAGCACATCGTCGGCGGCATGTGCGAGACCGATTATTCCGGCTATCCGGATTGCCGCGACGACACCATCAAGGCGCTGCAGGTCGCGCTCAACCTCGGCATGGAGCGCCGCTTCGTGCTGCACACGCCGCTGATGTGGATCGACAAGCGCGCGACCTGGCAGCTCGCGGAGCGCCTCGGCGGCGCGGCGCTGGTCGATCTCATCGTCGAGGGAACGCACACCTGTTATCTCGGCGAGCGCGGCCAGCGCCACCCCTGGGGCTATGGCTGCGGCACGTGCCCCGCCTGCGATCTGCGGGCGAGGGGATGGGAGGGGTATCGGCGGGAGGCCCGCGGCCGGGAGTTCGACGGCGGATAGGCTGCCGGTCTTCACCGCATGGCGAACAGCTCCTGATGAAAGCGCTCCGCAACGGGCAGTCCGTGTGCGGCAAAATCCTTGCGCAGCGCTTCGCCAAAGCCTGAGGGACCGCAGAACCAGATGCTCGCGTCGCGCCATTCCGGCACAGTGGCGCGGATGCGGTCACCGGTGAGCAGACCGTCGCGGGCATCCACCAGGACATGAAGCCGGATGTTGGCAGCCTCCGCATCGGCCTTCAGTTTGCTGATCGCCGTTTCATTATAGTCGGCGGTGCTGTGAAAAAGATCGATCGCAGGGATTCGATCGCTATCCGGATGGGTGCGTCGTTCCTCGGCGATATGCTGCATGCCGGCGATGAACGGTGTGACGCCGATGCCGCCGCCGATCCAGATCTGCCGGGGCTGGCCGTTGGCGAAGTCGAAGCAGCCATAGGGCCCCTCGATCTTCACCTTCTGTCCGACATGCAGCTTCTCGCGCAAGCGACGGGTGTGATCGCCGAGTTCCTTGGTGACGAAGCGGATATGCCGATCCTGACCGTTCCAGGCGGAGGCGATGGTGTAGGGATGCGCTCCCTCCGAGGCGCTGGAGGTGGCAAAGGCAAACTGGCCGGGCTTGTGACCCGGCCATCCGCGCGGCACCTCGATATCCGTCTCGAGCGCACGCACGCCTGGATAGTAGTGCAGTGAAGCGATCGTGCCTTCGACCTGCCGGTCTGCAGCGACCTGGCGCAGCAGCACGATCACCGCCGCAGAGATGCCCGCGATCATGAGCAGCGCCATCACCACGCCGACGGGCGATGTCCAATAGCTGAACTTCGTCAGCACCACCGCGTGGAACACCAGGACCAGATAGGCGAGGGCCAGCAGGCGGTGGGTCTGATAGAACAGCCGGTAGGGAAGCTGTTTGATGAGTGCGAGTACGATCAGCAGCATGGCGGCATAGAATGCCCATTCACCGAGCCCTTCCGCTGAACCGCGCAGACCCATGAAGAACTGTTCGACGGGATTTTCCAAAGGTGGTCTTCCGCCTCGGGCCGGCCGCGCCAGCCATCCCAGACTGGTCGCCCATTTGGGACCCTGGCTCCACAGCCAATGCAAGACCGAGACAACCAGCGCCGTGATGCCGAGCCACTTGTGCAGGCGGTACATCTTGTCCAGTCCGCCGAGCCACCGTTCAGGCCAGCGCGGGCGCAAGGCCAGGATCATGGCCACGCTCATGACAGCCATGGCGATGATGCCGCTGTATTGAACCGTCATATCGCGGACAGCGCCGAATGTGGCTGGCTGAAACAGGGGCGGCTCTGCAATCAGCCACAGCAGCGTCATCAGCATCATCATGCCCCAGAATGAACGCCTGATATTCTGCACGACATGACTCCTTCGAGAGATGACTCACTCAATTGCTTATTGTGCTGATCCGGCGTGCATTATTGATGCAGGTCAATTCATCTGAACGGGTCCAGCCCTGAGCCTCCAAGCAATTGGGAAGCATTTGCAGATGGCTTGTTGTCTGACGCTGGCTTGTCCTGAAAGTTCAGGTCCTTGATGGCGCCGATGCGCTCTATGCTTGCGATCGGATCGCTCATCCTTTTCGCCAGTCGCCCGCGCCAAAATGCGGACGTGACCAATCCTATATCGGCATCGCGTCCTGGACACGAGGGAAGGAGTTCGTCGATCACGCGCGCAGCCCGCCCGCAATCAGGCGGACGGGCTGCGCGTCAGCGTGCCTAGTGCTGAACGCCGAACGAACGGCTCACGGCACGATCGGCTCGTACCGGCATTTCACCATCACCTGCGCGGCATTGAAGTTTGTCGACAGCCGGGGAAGCCCGTCGACAATGGAGATGACGGGGGCGGCGAAGATGTCCTCCGTCAATCCCATCTGGATCTTGGTGGCCTTGGCCGTCCCCTGGACAGTGGGTTCGATAGCCCACCGCGTCATGACGAAGGCAGCGGCGCTGATGCTGATCGAGTTGCAGGTGACGAAGCCCCGGAACGACGCGGTCAGCGGCGTCCCGTCCTTGCGCTTGAGCGGGACCTGCACGCTGGCGTTCGAAAGCGTCTCGGTGACGTAGTAAACCTGATCGTCGCCGGGAGGCCCCTGTTCGCCTGGCGGGCCTTGCGGACCGGGTTCGCCCTGGGGGCCCTGCGGCCCCTGCAGGCCGACCTTGCCCCGGACGCCTCTGGGGCCTGCCGGCCCCGCTTCGCCCTGCGGGCCCAGCGGACCCTGAATGCCTTGCGGACCCTGTTCGCCCGCAAGCCCTTGCGCGCCTCTCTCGGCGAACCGGGCCCACCGTCCGGGATAGGCGTTCGGCGTCCTGCCGGTGTTGGTCTGCAGCGCGAGCCAGGTCGTGCCCTGGTAGGTCACCAGATCGCCCGGCTGGTACTTCGCTGTGCTGAGCCACGGCCCGAGCGGGTTGAAGCCGGCGGCGAACTGCTCCCAGTAGTCGGCGGTCGAGGGCGATGTCTGGCCCGGCACCTTGTTTTTGTCCGCGATCCTGGCGCGCCATGTCGAACCGCGCGAGGTGACGAGATCGTCCGTCTCGTAGCGGACGTCAGGGGACCATTCGCCCCGCGCCGTCAACGCCTGCGGCTCCACCGCGGCGCTCTGCGCCGCCCCCGCAGTCCCCGGCTGCACCAGCGTGACAGCCGGCAACACACATGCGGCCATGGCGGCCGCAATCCAATGACTTGTCCTGCGCATCATGATCCCCCCGTGAATGCCGTCACAGTAACGCCGCCTGACGGCTGCGGCAGTCCGCCGCAGTTATAGCCAAGTTGCGCGTGACGCATTACTCCATCTGGTCAAAATTCCCAACACAGTTCCCGCAGCGAACTGCAGGAGCGAGATGCCGCCGGCGGCTCAGTCCCTTTGGAGGGGCCGGGCAGCAAGCGCTCACGGCTTCATCTTCGTTCGCGCCTCGCGTCCGGTTACAGGGAAAACGACCTTGCCGATCAGCGGGGTCTGCACCGCATGGTTCAACGGATGTGCGACGTGGCGTCCCGGGCAAATGTCCAGAGAGGCTGGCCGTCGGATGCCACCAGCTATCGGGGTGTGCGAGACCGGTGACTCCGGCTAACCGGATTGCCGCGACGACATCATCAAGGCGCTGCAGGTTGCGTTCAACCTCAGCATGAAGCGCCGCTTCGTGCTGCACACGCCGTGGATCGACAAGTGGGAGACCTTGCCGAACATCTCGGCGGCGCCGCGCTGGTCGATCTCATCATCGAGGGCACGCACAGTTGCTATCTCGGCGATCGCAGCTATCACCACGTCTGGAGCTATGGCCGCGGCACTTGTCCAGCCTGCGATCTGCGGGCGAGGGGATAGGAGGCGTATCAGGCCGAGGCCGGCGGCTGACAATCTGCGGAGCGGATGAGCGACGCCGTCGTCCGCCGCATTTTCTCGTTAGCGCGTGTGTTCTTTAGTTTATTCTCTTCCGCAGTTTACGGCTTCGCCTAACCTGTCCTACGGTCTACGTTGTAGATAATCGCCTTGTAAGATGAATTAACGGGGGACAATTTTGTCTGCAACTCCATTTGATCGATACAGAACGGAATTTCCCGATCTTCCGCCAAAATTAATAATGTTCTTCGACATGAAGAATGCGCATAAAACAAACAAAAGCCTTCAGGCCCGGAGCATCCAGGAATTTCTTAGCGACTATGATGCGGTGGATGGACAAGGGAAAAAGCCACAACCAGCGCCAGTCCTCGAAATCTGTACCCGGCTGGCGCGCCATGGTTGGCTTTCTGAAATGTCACGCGGAGGCATAATGGGGCTTGACAGTCGCTATTTGTGCATTCTGCAAAATTTAAGTCCTTTTGTTGAGAATGCGTCGTTTGCTCGTCTCTTGTCCTGTGCAGTCTACGGTTTTCCGGCTGTTTATGAACACTACGCTCAGTCTGTTCTTCCTATAGTAAACTGGAGCCGGGCGGGTATTCTGCAAATCGGCACTTGCTTTGTGGTTGCTCCACAAAGGGCAATAACAGCGCTGCATTGCGTGCAGCCAGCGAAGGCGCTTGCAATTCGGGGGGTGCCAAAGGAGGAACTCGCGAAAGCGAGCTTTTACTCGCATTCCAAGGAGGCGCTCGACCTTGTGGTGATATCCTTTGACAAGCCGGTCTTTGGGGGCCTTCCTGCAATTGCAGTCCCGGACGGCGAGCCACAAATACTCAACGAGGTTATAGCGCTTGGCTACCCAAACATCCCGAGTTTCATTCCTGCCCTCGCTGCTGAAGCAGCGCAAGTCTCAGGTCGGCTTGCGGTTTCGCGTGGCCGAATCGCTAGTGCCCCTACAGAGATTTTCGCTGGAACGGAGTTGCTGTTGATTACAGCACGAGTTCGCGGTGGTTTTTCGGGAGGGCCAATACTTGATACCTATGGGCAGGCGGTCGGGATGGTTTCAAGAGAGCCGATGGCAGAGACGGGTTTCGACATTGGGCCACGGTATGACGAACTAGGATACGGCGTTGCGGTGTCGTGCGCGGTTGCTCACGAGTTGCTTGGAGCAATAAAGACCGGTGACTCTCGGCCGTTGAGCATGCCGCAGGTTGATTTTCGCGATTTCGACGAGTGCTGACGAAAATGGCCGCCTTTCCAGACCAAATCCGTGCATGGCTAGAAGCGGCCTTGGCTGATGGCATTCCGTCCGGCGTTGTGGCGTTTGCCTTCAATCTCTATGAGGCCGGTGCGACAGATGCGCGATACGGCGTTGAATTCATTGGCGCGTCCAAATTTGATCCAGACAATACTGATTGGGCATGTGCCGAAGTTTGGGAGCCCGCACAAGGCCGCAGTCTTGCAATACCGCTATCCTATTGCGACGGAGGATGGGAGGACTGTCTCACGCAGATGAGAGGTCTGATCACGTCGATTCTCTCGGAACGAACGCGTCTATCTGATCAGTTGCGTGCCGTGAGAGGCATAGGTCTTGGCTTTGTAGATGGAGACCTCGAACTCCTATAGCCGCAGATTAAGAGTCAACTGTTCTGTCAACTGAGCTATGCGGGCGCTGATGGAATAGGCGCGTGTCGAGTAAACAAGAAAATAATCCTTGACATAAATTCCTATCGCGGATAGCTGTCGCATTGTCCTGTTCGCTGAGGGGCATCAACCGGTGATGCTCGGCGGATGGAGCAGGATGCGGCGGCCTGCGGGTGGGGTCTCATCACCCCCGCACTCGGGCGGCTCCGGGACCCCGCCCGGGCGGCACTATGACCGCTCTGCGAGGAGCTCGCTGCACGTGGCCAGGCGAGAGCCTGTCCCGGAAGCG
>Ga0182746_1002084_pt1 | contig 15965 bp, 25 predicted proteins | sample eDN3rd30CBELigOP_FD_128881 | JGI IMG/M metagenome (GOLD analysis project Ga0182746, IMG submission 128881) | Enriched Organic Plus compost microbial communities from Emeryville, California, USA - eDNA 3rd pass 30_C BE-Lig OP (version 2) (version 2) ... | reverse complement strand
GGGCATGCGCGAGCTGAACGGCCCCGAGGGTCGCAAGGGTGAGTGTGCGCGGACCATCATAACCGATACGTGCGAAGTAGGCGTCCAGGTCGATCATTCTGAATTCCGCTCCCGGCGCAGCTTCGCCCAATAGTCCAGCCGCTTGCGGATCTCACGCTCGAAGCCGCGCTCGGGCGGATCGTAGAAGCGAGGGCGGCCGAGCGCGTCGGGGAAATAGTTCTGCCCCGAAAAAGCATCCGGCGCGTCGTGATCGTATTCATAGCCGGCGCCGTAATTCTCCGACTTCATCAGTTTGGTCGGCGCGTTGAGAATGTGTTTCGGCGGCAGCAGCGAGCCGCCCTCCTTCGCCGCGCGCCTGGCCGCACCATAGGCCATATACGCCGCATTCGACTTCGGCGCGGTGGCGACATAGATCACCGCCTGGGCGATCGCGAGTTCGCCTTCCGGACTGCCGAGAAAATCGTAGGCATCCTTCGCGGCATTGGCGATCACCAGCGCCTGCGGATCGGCGAGGCCAATATCCTCGACCGCCATGCGGACGATGCGACGCGCGAGATAGAGCGGATCCTCACCGGCATCAAACATCCGCGCGAGATAATAAAGCGCCGCATCGGGATCGGAGCCGCGCACGGATTTATGCAACGCCGAGATCAGGTTGTAATGTCCGTCCTGGGACTTGTCATAGATCGGCGCACGCCGCTGCACGACATCCTGCAGCTTGGCCACATCAAACACTTCGCCGTCACGCGCCGCGCGCCAGACTTCCTCGACCAGCGTCAGGGCCGCCCGGCCGTCACCATCCGCCATGCGGATCAGCGACGCACGCGCGTCAGGATCGAGCGGCAGCGGCTTGCCTTCGACTTCCTCCGCACGCGCGAGCAGCTTCCCGATCGCTTCGACATCGAGCGACCGGAACACCAGCACGCGCGCCCGCGACAGCAGCGGCGCATTCAGTTCAAACGACGGGTTTTCCGTTGTGGCTCCGACCAGCACGATGGTGCCGTCTTCCATCACCGGCAGAAAGGAATCCTGCTGAGCGCGGTTGAAACGATGGATCTCGTCAACGAACAGCAGCGTGCCCTGCCCCGTCTCACGCCGCGCCCGCGCCTGCTCAAACACCTTCTTGAGATCGGCCACGCCAGTGAAGATCGCCGAGATCTGCTCGAAATGCAGGTCGGTCGCCTGGGCGAGCAGCCGCGCCACGGTGGTCTTGCCGGTGCCCGGCGGGCCCCAGAACACCATGGAGCCCAGCGAGCGTGTCGCCAGCATGCGGGTCAACGCGCCGTCGGGACCGAGCAACTGATCCTGCCCCACCACATCGGACAGTTGCTGTGGCCGCAGCTTGTCGGCCAGCGGCCGCGGCCCATCATGATCCAGCCCCGCGGCTTCAAACAAACTCGGTCCGCCGTGTTTGGGGCGCGAGGTCATGGCGTGACCTCATGCCTCGAACGCGATGCACAGCTTAAAGCATGTTTTGTAGACCACGCACTTACCGTATCCGTCGTCCCCGCGCAGGCGGGGACCCAGTAAACGCGGGCGTCTGTGAAGGAATTCAACGGTAACCGCGGAGATTCTTCCGTCGCCTCACGGCGTACTGGATGCCCGCCTTCGCGGGCATGACGCCGGCGAGGTTCGAAAGTCCTTCCAACAAATGATGCTGTGCGAAATTTGCTCATCCACCCAACGCGAATGATATCTGCTGCCCGCCGCGCAGCACGGTGACCCGCCACAGCCGCGTCGACTGGCCGCTCACGCGCACAAGGTCGGCGGTCTTCTCGATCTTGCGATCGTTCACCGCCACGACGATATCGCCGCGCTGGAAGCCCAGGCTCTGCGCCGTCGAGCCGTCGCCGACATCGACAACGGCGACGCCCTCAGCGGAGGAATCGAGGCGCAGTTCATCGGCCAGCGCCGGCGACAGGTTCGACACCTTGGCGCCCTGGAACGGCGAGCGCGACTGGATCACGACCTCATCGCGGGGCGTTTCAGGCGCAGCCTCCAGCGCAACAGTGAGCGCGGAGTCACGGCCGGCGCGAACGATGCCGACCCTGGCGGAACCGCCGATCGGCTTGGTCGCGAAGCGGTAGTCGAAGGCATTCGGATCATCGACGGTCACGCCGTCGACCGCGACAATCAGGTCCCCGGTGCGAAGCCCGCCGCGCGAGGCCGGCGAGTTCGGAGAAATGTTGGCCACCAGCACGCCGGTGGGGCGCTTGAGGCCGATGCTGTCGGCGATTTCGGGCGTCACCGCCTGCAGCTTCGCGCCAAGCCATGGACGCTTCACCGAGGTGTTGCCGGCCTTGGCTGAGGCGACCACCACACGGACCATGTTGGCCGGGATCGCAAAGCCGATGCCCTGCGAGCCGCCCGACCGTGAGAAGATCGCGGTGTTGATGCCGACGAGCTTGCCGGAGAGATCGACCAGCGCACCGCCGGAATTGCCAGGATTGATGGCGGCGTCGGTCTGGATGAAGAACTGATAGTCGGTGATGCCGACCTGCGTGCGTGCGACGGCGGAGACAATCCCGTGCGTCACGGTCTGGCCGACCGCGAAGGGATTGCCGATCGCCAGCACATAGTCGCCCACCTGCAACGCGTCCGAGTCCGCGAAGTCGATGACGGGGAACTTCTCCTGCCCCCTCAGCCGCAGGATGGCGAGATCGGACCGCGGGTCCTTCAGCACCAGATCGGCCTCGATCTCGCGCTTGTCAGCAAGCGACACCTTGATCTCGGTCGCGCCCTCGATGACGTGATTGTTGGTGACGACGAGGCCGGACGCATCGACGATCACGCCGGAGCCGAGCGACTGCACCTTGTTGTCCGGGCCGCCCCGGCCATCCGGTCCACCCGGGAAGCCGAAGAACCGCCGGAAGATCGGGTCATCGAACAGCGGGTTCTGGTTCGCCACCATCCGGGCCGCATAGACGTTGACGACCGCCGGCGCCGCCTTGCGCACCACGGGAGCGAACGACAGCTGGACCTCGGCAGGCGATGCCGGCGCGCGGCGCTCCTGTGCATTCGCCACGCCCGGCAGGACGAAAGCCGCGCCCACAAGGCCACATACGGCAAGACGGACCAGGCGGTGAAAGGCGCTTCGGTGCATGAACGAATCCCGATGCTGTGAAAACCAAAATATAGGCTCGCCGGGCGTCCGGGAGAAGCCGTTCAGCACGCACCGGGCGACGGCAAAGCAGCGGCCACAAAAGCAAAAGGGCGGCCGGAGCCGCCCTTGCCGAACCTTCGAAATCCGCAGGCTTGATTAGGCCGCGACGCCTTCTTCCGCATCGGCACGGCGCGCCTGCACCGGACCGGAGTCGAGACCCTTGGCATCGACATCGCGATCGACGAATTCGATCACCGCAACCGGGGCGTTGTCGCCATAGCGGAAGCCCGCCTTCATGATGCGGAGATAGCCGCCATTGCGCTCCTTGTAGCGCGGGCCGAGCGTATCAAACAGCTTGCGCACGATGGCGACGTCACGAAGCTCCGCGACCGCCTGGCGGCGCGCATGGAGATCGCCGCGCTTGCCGAGCGTGACCAGCTTCTCGACGATCGGCCGCAGGTCCTTGGCCTTCGGCAGCGTCGTCGTGATCTGCTCATGCTTGATCAGCGCCGATGCCATGTTGGCGAACATCGCCTTGCGGTGTTCGGAACGGCGGTTGAACCTTCTGTGTGCCTTACCGTGATGCATCGCGGTGCCCTACTCTGCTCTCTGTCCCCACTCCGCGCGGCTGCGCTGCAAAGCGGGCTGATATTGATCCGTTATCCAGGCCTGCCGCATGCGGGGCTCATGCCGCCGCATGCAGGAGCCGTGGTCTCAGTAGTGATCCTCGAACCGCTTGGCCAGTTCGTCGATATTCTCAGGCGGCCAACCGGGCACTTCCATGCCGAGATGCAGACCCATCTGGGCCAGCACTTCCTTGATCTCGTTGAGCGACTTGCGGCCGAAGTTCGGCGTGCGCAGCATCTCCGCTTCGGTCTTCTGAACGAGGTCGCCGATATAGACGATGTTGTCGTTCTTGAGACAGTTGGCGGACCGCACCGACAGCTCGAGTTCGTCCACCTTCTTGAGGAAGGCCGGATTGAACGCGAGATCCGGGATCGACTCCGACGGGCCAACTTCCTTGCGCGGCTCCTCGAAGTTCACGAACACGTTGAGCTGGTCCTGAAGGATGCGGGCCGCATAGGCGAGCGCATCTTCCGGCGGCAGCGCGCCATTGGTCTCGATCGTCAAGGTCAGCTTGTCGTAGTCGAGGATCTGGCCCTCGCGGGTGTTCTCGACCTTGTAGGACACCTTGCGCACCGGCGAGAACAGGCTGTCGACCGGGATCAGGCCGATCGGCGCGTCTTCCGGCCGGTTGCGGTCGGTCGGGACATAGCCCTTGCCGGTGTTGACGGTGAATTCCATGCGGATCTCAGCGCCATCGTCGAGCGTGCAGAGCTGCAGCTCGGGATTCAACACGACGATATCGCCGACCGTCTGGATGTCTCCAGCGGTGACGATGCCCGGACCCTGCTTCTTCACCACCATGCGCTTGGGGCCTTCGCCCTGCATCTTGATGGCGATGTCCTTGATGTTGAGGACGATGTCGGTCACATCCTCACGCACGCCGGGAATCGACGAGAATTCGTGCAGCACGCCGTCGATGTGCACCGACTGCACGGCAGCACCCTGCAACGACGACAACAAAATGCGCCGCAGCGCATTGCCGAGAGTCACACCAAAACCACGCTCCAGCGGCTCAGCGACCACAGTCGCCTCACGCTTCGGATCGCGTCCGGCCGACACCTGGAGCTTGTTCGGCTTGATCAGTTCTTGCCAGTTCTTTTGAATTGTCACAGCATCACCCATCGCGTTGAGCATCGCGGCTCTGCCCCGCGTACCCCACTCCGCCCCGTGGGAAGATTCGGCGGCGGCAGCCAGCAGACCCTGACTGCCGGATGAGAACATCGGTTACACGCGCCGCCGCTTGCGGGGACGGCAACCATTGTGCGGGATCGGCGTGACGTCGCGGATCGACGTCACGGTAAAGCCCGCGGATTGCAGCGCGCGCAGCGCCGACTCACGGCCGGAGCCGGGACCGGCGACCTCGACCTCAAGCACGCGCATGCCGTGTTCCTGCGCCTTCTTGGAGGCGTCTTCGGCTGCAACCTGCGCGGCATAAGGAGTCGACTTGCGTGAACCCTTGAACCCCATCGTGCCGGCTGACGACCAGGCAATGGTATTGCCCTGCGCATCGGTGATGGTGATCATCGTATTGTTGAACGACGCATTCACATGCGCCACGCCGGACGAGATGTTCTTTCGTTCGCGCCGACGGACGCGGGTGGCTTCCTTGCCCATTCTCAAACCTTCCTAAGATATCAACGCCGCCGTCATGCCAGCGGCTCCACCTGTGAAGCGAATGGTGAACAGCGAGTAGCGAAGAGATCCCGGTTCGCTATCACTGTCCGCTATTCGCAACCCACGATTCGCTTGATTACTTCTTCTTGCCGGCGATGGCCTTGGCCGGGCCCTTGCGCGTGCGCGCATTGGTGTGGGTCCGCTGGCCGCGGACCGGCAGGCCGCGGCGATGACGCAGGCCGCGGTAGCAGCCCAGGTCCATCAACCGCTTAATATTCATGGAAACTTCACGCCGCAGATCGCCTTCCACCATATAATCGCGGTCGATCATCTCACGGATCTGGAGCACTTCCTGATCGGTGAGCTGGTTGACGCGGCGATCGGCGGGAATGCCAATCTTCTCGACGATGTCATGTGCATTCTTCGGCCCGATGCCGTGAATGTACTGAAGGCCGATGATGACGCGCTTGTTGGTCGGGATATTGACGCCTGCGATACGGGCCACGGTCACGCTCCTGTTGCCGGCGCATCGCCGCACCGGCCTTGTCCAATCAACTTATCTCGGCAGCGAAGAGCGCACGCAATAGCACGACACCCTCCCCCTGCCTTCTGGGGCCGGCATCGTGAGAATCCTCTCCAACTGGATGCCAAGCATTAAAGTATTCAACGGCGGTTCGTCAACCACCGCTGGAGGCTGCTTTTTCGGCTTTTTGATGGTGTTCATCCTGCGACTGCAGAATTTTGTCGATCTGCGCCGTCACGGCGTCGATGCTGGCCATCCCGTCCACCATCCGCGCCATCCGTTTCTTATGGTAATGTGATACCAATGGAGCCGTCTGGGCCCGGTAGGCCTGGATCCGCTTCTTCATGGTCTCGGCATTGTCGTCGGCCCGCGGGGTCTCGCCCCGCGCCAGCATTTCCCGGACCCGGTTCTCGATCCGGTTGATCAGGATGCCCTCGTCGACCCGGAGTTCGATCACGGCATCGAGCTTGAGGCCCTTCGCCGCCAGCATGGCGTCCAGGGCGTCGGCCTGGGCCTCCGTCCGCGGAAAGCCGTCCAGGATGAAGCCGTTTTTGGCATCGGGCTGGTCGATCCGGTCGGCAACGATGGCCACGACCACATCGTCCGGAACCAGTTCCCCCTTCTCCATGATGTCCTTGGCCTTGAGGCCGACCGGCGTTCCGGCCTTGACGGCCGCCCGCAGCATGTCCCCGGTCGAGAGCTGCACGATGCCGTGCCGTTCGACCAGTCTCTGTGCCTGAGTGCCCTTTCCCGCCCCCGGTGGACCGAGCAGTATCAGTCTCATCTACGGCGCCCCCGCAGTTTTGATTTCTTGATCAGGCCTTCATATTGGTGCGCCAGCAGGTAGCCTTGGACCTGCGAGACGGTATCCATGGTGACGCTCACCACGATCAGCAGCGACGTCCCGCCGAAGTAGAACGGAACCGCCGCGTAGGCGATCAGCATTTCCGGGATCAGACAGACGATCGCCAGATAGGCGGCGCCGACCACGGTGATGCGCGATAGCACATAGTCGATGTATTCGGCCGTCCGCTCACCCGGGCGGATGCCCGGAATGAAGCCGCCGTGCTTCTTGAGGTTGTCGGCCGTCTCGGTCGGGTTGAACACGATCGCAGTATAGAAAAAAGCAAAGAACACAATCAATGCAACATACAGGACCAGGAACAGCGGCCGGCCATGGGCCAGCTGGGTCGTCAGGGTGACGAACCATTCCGGTCCCTGCCCGGCGTTGAAATTCGCGACCGTGGTCGGCAGCAGCAGCAGCGACGAGGCGAAGATCGGCGGAATCACGCCGGAGGTGTTGAGCTTCAGCGGCAGATGCGAGGACTGGCCCTCGAACATCCGGTTGCCGACCTGGCGCTTGGGATACTGGATCAGCAGGCGGCGCTGGGCGCGTTCCATGAAGACGATGAACGCCGTCACCAGCACGGCCATCAGGATCACGACGACGATGATGCCTGTGGACAGGGCGCCCTGGCGGCCGAGTTCAAGGGTTCCGACAATCGCTGCCGGCAGCTCGGCGACGATGCCGGCGAAGATGATGAGCGACACGCCGTTGCCGATGCCGCGGGCGGTGATCTGCTCGCCCAGCCAGAGCAGGAACATGGTGCCGCCGGTCAGGGTGATGACCGTCGAGATGCGGAACATCCAGCCCGGATCAGTCACGGCATTGCCCGCGCCCTCGAGGCCGATCGCGATGCCATAAGCCTGGAACACCGCCAGCACCACGGTCAGATACCGGGTGTACTGGTTCATCACCTTGCGGCCGGCCTCGCCTTCCTTCTTGAGCTGGTCGAGGGTCGGCGACACCGTGGTCATCAGCTGGATGATGATCGACGCCGAAATGTAGGGCATGATGTTGAGGGCGAAGATGGCCATCCGCTGGACGCCGCCGCCCGAGAACATGTTGAACATGCCGAGAATGCCGCCGGCCTGGCTGCGGAAGATCTGCTCCCAGGCGGTCGGGTCGATACCGGGCAGCGGGATGTAGGTGCCGAACCGATAGACCAGCAGCGCACCCAGGGTGAACCAGATGCGCTTTTTGAGCTCTTCAGCCTTGGCAAGCGCTGAAAAGTTCAGATTGGCTGCGAGTTGTTCCGCTGCTGAAACCATGTCCGGCTCCCGTGCCCCCGCCGCCTATCTATTCGTGCCACCCCTGCGCCGAAAGGGGAAGCACGGACGGCCAATCGCCGCCATCGAAAATAATCACGGCGACGTGTCGCCCGCCGAACGCACGATTCGGAAACGGCGGCCAACCCCTGGCCGCTGCAGATGATACTGACCTTCCCCAACGGGAAGGCAAGGCCCGCAGGACGCGTCCGTGAAGATCCGGGCGGCATCAAGCCGCCTGCTCGGCCTCTTCCTTCGGCGCGAGGATCGTCACCGATCCCCCCGCCTTCTCGACCGCCTCGACCGCCGACTTGGAGGCGCCATTCACCTCGAAGCTGACCTTGGCCTTCAGTTCCCCGCCACCCAGCAGGCGGACACCGTCCTTGGCGCGGCGGAGCACGCCGGCGACGATCAGCGCCTCGGACGTCACCGTCACATTCGGATCGAGCTTGCCGGCATCGATCGCCACCTGGATGCGGTCGAGGTTGACCTCGTTGTAACGCTTGCGGAACGGCTTGTTGAAGCCGCGCTTCGGCAGACGCCGATGCAGCGGCATCTGGCCGCCTTCGAACCCCTTGATGCGCACGCCGGAGCGCGCGGTCTGGCCCTTGCCGCCACGGCCGCCGGTCTTGCCCATGCCCGAGCCGATGCCGCGGCCGATGCGCATGCGCTTCTTGCGGGCGCCGGGATTATCGGCGATTTCGCTGAGCTTCATCGCTTGCCTCTTCTCACTTCCCCTCGACCAGACGGACGAGGTGCGCCACCTTGGCGATCATGCCGCGGGTTGACGGTGTATCCGGCAACTCGGCAACACGACCGATCTTGTTCAGGCCGAGGCCGATCAGCGTGTCCCGCTGCGTGTATTCGCGGCGGATCGGGCTGCCGGTCTGCTGGACCTTGATCGTCTTTGCGTCGCTCATCACTGCCTCACCACTCATTCGGTGGCTTCGACGGCATCGCCGCCGACGCGACGGGCCTGCAGCGCCGAAACCTTGATGTTGCGGCGTGCGGCGACCGACCGCGGCGAATCCTGCGCCTTCAGCGCATCGAATGTCGCGCGCACCATGTTGTACGGGTTCGACGAGCCGAGCGACTTCGCCACCACGTCCTGCATGCCAAGCGTTTCGAACACGGCGCGCATCGGGCCACCCGCGATGATGCCGGTGCCGGGAGGCGCCGCGCGGAGATAGACCTTGCCCGCGCCGTGACGGCCGGCGACATCGTGATGCAGCGTGCGGCCTTCCCGCAGCGGCACGCGGACGAGACCACGCTTGGCGGCGTCCGTCGCCTTGCGGATCGCTTCCGGCACCTCGCGGGCCTTGCCATGGCCGAAGCCGACGCGGCCCTTCTGGTCACCCACCACCACCAGGGCAGCGAAGCCGAAGCGACGGCCACCCTTCACAACCTTGGCGACGCGATTGATGTGGACGAGCTTGTCGACAAATTCGCTGTCGCGCTCTTCCTGTTTCCGATCGCGGTCGCGTTCGCGTTCCCGTGCCATGACTGTCTTTCCTGCTGGGGCATTCGCGCCCCTCAAATCCGTCAGAAGTTGAGGCCGCCCTCGCGCGCGGCATCCGCCAGCGCCTTCACGCGCCCATGATAGAGGTAGCTGCCGCGGTCGAACACGACGGTCGTGACGCCCTTGGCGACAGCGCGCTCGGCGACCAGCTTGCCGACCGCCTTCGCGGCCTCGACATCCGCACCGGTCTTGAGACCGCCACGCATATCCTTCTCCATCGATGATGCCGCCGCCAGCGTCACGCCGTGGAGGTCATCGATCACCTGCGCATAGATATGCTTGGAGGAACGGAACACCGACAGCCGCGCACGGCCGCCCGCCGCACGCTTGATCGCATGCCGTACCTTCTTCGCCCGCCGCGCGGTCCGAACATTGAGCCTCGTCATCGAAAGCTCCCCATCACTTCTTCTTGCCTTCCTTGCGGAAGATGAACTCGTTTGCGTATTTCACGCCCTTGCCCTTGTAAGGCTCAGGCGGGCGATAATCACGGATCTCGGCGGCAACCTGCCCCACCTGCTTCTTGTCGATGCCGGTGATCACGATTTCCGTCGGCTTCGGCGTCACGATCGCGATCCCTTCCGGGATCGGATAAGCGACGTCGTGGCTGAAGCCGAGCGACAGGTTGAGCGCCTTGCCCTGCACCGCCGCGCGATAGCCGACGCCGGTGATCTCCAGCTTCTCCTCGAAGCCCTTGGTGACGCCGGTCATCAGGTTGAGAACCTGGGTGCGCGACGTGCCCCACATGGCGCGGGCGCGCTGGGTCTCGAAGCGAGGATCGACCTTCACGGTCGCGCCTTCCATCTTCACCTCGACATCGTCATGCAGCACGGCCTGAAGGGTGCCTTTCGGGCCCTTCACCTTGACCGTCTGCCCTTCCACGCTGGCGGTGACGCCGGCGGGAACAGGAACTGGTTTCTTGCCAATACGGGACATGATCAGAACACCGTGCAGAGGACTTCGCCGCCGACATTGGCGTCCCGCGCATCATGATCCGCCATCACGCCCTTCGGCGTGGAGAGGATCGAGATGCCGAGGCCGTTGTTGACGCGCGGCAAGTTCTTGACCGAGGCATAGACCCGGCGGCCAGGCTTCGACACCCGCGCAATCTCGCGGATGACCGGAGCACCGTCGAAATACTTCAGCTCGATCTCGATTTCGTTGCGGCCGTTGGTGTGCTCCACGCTGGCGTAACCGCGGATGAAGCCTTCGTTGCGAAGGACATCCAGCACGCTGCTGCGCAGGCGCGACGCAGGGGTCGACACCTTCGGCTGATGACGCATCTGCGCATTGCGGATGCGGGTGAGCATATCGCCCAGCGGATCGTTCAGAGACATTGCCCGACCCTCCTTACCAGCTCGACTTCACCAGGCCCGGAACCAGGCCCTTCGAGCCCAGATCACGGATGGCGAGACGGCTCATCTTGAGCTTGCGGTAGAACGCCCGCGGCCGGCCGGTCACTTCGCACCGGTTGCGGATGCGGGTGGCCGACGAATTGCGCGGCATCTCGGCGAGCTTGAGGGTCGCCGCAAAACGCTCCTCGAGAGGCAGCGTCTTGTCCTGAGCAATCGCCTTCAGGCGCGCGCGGCGCGGGGCCGCGGACTTCGCCATCTTACGCCGCCGGTTATTCTTCTCGATCGAACTTTTCTTCGCCATTCGAGTCTCCTGGGTCTCCGCGTCTGAGGTGGCTAGATGCCCCTCACTGCCGGAAAGGGAAGTTGAATGCGGTGAGCAGCGCGCGTGCTTCATCGTCCGTACGCGCCGTCGTGCAAACCGTGATGTCCATCCCGAAGACCTCCGACGCCTTGTCGTAGTCGATTTCCGGGAAAATGATGTGCTCCTTGATGCCGAGCGTGTAGTTGCCACGCCCGTCAAAACTCTTCGAATTGAGGCCGCGGAAGTCGCGGACACGCGGCAGCGCGATGTTGATGAGCCGGTCGAGGAACTCGAACATCCGCGCCTTGCGCAGCGTGACCTTGCAGCCGATCGCCTGCCCCTCGCGCACCTTGAAGGTGGCGATGGACTTGCGGGCGTTGGTGATCACCGCCTTCTGGCCGGAGATCGCCGCCAGCGCCTCGGCAGCCATCTCGACCTTCTTGCGGTCGTTCACGGCTTCGCCGACGCCCATGTTGATGACGATCTTGTCGATCTTCGGCACCTGCATGGGGTTCTTGTAGGCGAAGTCGGTGGTGAGCTTGCCGCGCACCGTCTTCTCGAACTGCTCCTGCAGACGCGGCGCCGCACTGGCGTCGCGCGCCCTCACCTTGCCTGTTGCGACCGGCGCCGCGTCAGCCTTCGGCTTGCGCTCCGCCTTCTTCTTGTCGCCGGCTTTCGCCTTGGTATCCGTATCAGCCATCGATCTCAGCTCCAGAACGCTTGGAGACCCGCACCTTACGCCGCTCTTCACCCTGACCGATGAACTTGAAGCCGATACGGGTCGGCTTGTTGTCCTTCGGATCGGCAAGCGCGAGATTGGAGAGGTGGATCGCCCCCTCCTTGGAAATGATGCCGCCCTCCTGCTGGGCGGACTGCTTCTGGTGACGCTTCACCATGTTGACGCCACGCACCAGGGCACGGCCCTCGTCCGGACGCACCTCGATCACCTCGCCGCGACGGCCCTTGTCACGGCCGGTCAGCACGATCACGCGATCGCCTTTGCGGATCTTCGCAGCCATCACAACACCTCCGGCGCGAGCGAAATGATCTTCATGTGGTTCTTGGCACGCAGCTCGCGCGGAACCGGCCCGAAGATACGGGTGCCGACCGGCTCGGACTGATTGTTGATCAGCACGGCGGCGTTGCGGTCGAACCGGATCACCGATCCGTCGGCACGCTTGATGTCCTTGGCGATGCGGACCACGACGGCCTTCATCACCTCACCCTTCTTGACGCGGCCGCGCGGGATCGCCTCTTTCACCGACACCACGATGATGTCGCCGATGGTCGCATACTTCCGCTTCGAGCCGCCCAGCACCTTGATGCACATGACGCGGCGGGCGCCGGAATTGTCTGCCACATCGAGGTTGGTCTGCATCTGAATCATGATGCACCTCGTCCTCTCTTGTTTGCGCGCAAGCGCGTCAGGTTAAAGCGTTTTTCTTCTCGCCCTGGACAACCGTCCAGCGCTTCAGCTTGGAGATCGGGCTGTGCTCCTCGATCCACACCATGTCGCCGACCGCATAGGTATTGGCCTCGTCATGGGCATGGTACTTCTTGGAACGCCGGATCGTCTTTTTCATGGTCGGGTGCGTGAACCGGCGGTCCACGCGCACGACAACGGTCTTGTCCTGCTTGTCGCTGACGACGACGCCCTGCAGCGTGCGCTTCGGCATCTCGAACCTCTTACTTCGCTTTGGACTGACCGGAGCGCTTTTGCGCCGCGATCGTCTTGATCCGCGCAATGTCGCGCCGGACCGCCCGCACACGCGAAGTGTTCTCGAGCTGGCCGGTGGCGCGCTGGAAGCGCAGGTTGAACTGTTCCTTCTTCAGCTTGAGGGCTTCGTCCTCCAGCTGGTCCGGTGTCATGGGGCGCAGATCGGCGGCTTTCATGGCTCCCTCCATTATTCCGCGATACGCGTGATGAAACGGGTCTTGATCGGCAGCTTGGCCGCCGCAAGCGTCAGCGCCTCGCGCGCCAGCTCGACCGGCACGCCGTCGATCTCGAACAGGATACGGCCCGGCTTGATGCGCGCGACCCAGTATTCCGGCGCGCCCTTGCCGGAGCCCATGCGGACTTCGAGCGGCTTCTTCGACACCGGGACATCCGGGAAAATCCGGATCCACACGCGGCCGGCACGCTTCATGTGACGGGTCAGCGCGCGGCGCGCGGCTTCGATCTGACGCGCGGTCACCCGATCCGGCTCCATCGCCTTCAGGCCGAACTGGCCGAAATCGAGGTTCGTGCCGGACGTGGCAACGCCCTTGATCCGGCCCTTATGGGCCTTGCGGAACTTTGTGCGTGACGGCTGCAACATGGTTCGTCTCTCTCAATCCCTCGCCGCTCAGGCCGCATCGCGGCGCGGACGGCCCGAGTCCTGCTCGGCCATGCGCTTGTCTTGCGCCATCGGGTCGTGTTCGAGGATCTCGCCCTTGAAGATCCAGACCTTCACACCGCAGGTGCCATAGGTCGTGAAAGCGGTCGCGACGCCGTAGTCAACATCGGCACGCAACGTATGCAGCGGCACGCGGCCTTCCCGGTACCACTCCATGCGCGCGATTTCCGCGCCACCCAGGCGGCCCGAGCAGTTGATGCGGATGCCGCCGGCGCCCAGCCGGATGGCCGACTGCACCGCCCGCTTCATCGCCCGGCGGAACGCCACGCGACGCTCGAGCTGCTGGGCGATCGACTCCGCCACCAGCTGCGCATCGATTTCCGGCTTGCGGATCTCGACGATGTTGATGACCACATCGCTGTCGGTCAGCTTCGCAACGATCTTGCGCAGCTTGTCGATGTCGGCGCCCTTCTTGCCGATCACCACGCCCGGCCGCGCCGAGTGGATCGTCACCCGGCACTTCTTGTGCGGGCGCTCGATCACGATCTTGGACACCGCCGCCTGCTTGAGGACCTTCATGAGCTCCTCGCGGATCTTCATGTCCTCATGCAGCAGCTTGCCGTATTCGGCCTTGCCGGCATACCAGCGCGAATCCCAGGTCCGGTTGATGCCGAGCCGCAATCCGATCGGATTGACCTTCTGACCCATCGGTCCTCTCCCTTAAGCCGCTGCTTCGACCTGACGAACCACGATCGTCAGATGCGAAAACGGCTTGAAAATACGACCCACACGACCACGGCCACGCGGCATATGGCGCTTCATCACCAGGGCCTTGCCGACATGCGCCTCGGCGACGATCAGATCGTCGACGTCGAGGTCATGATTGTTCTCCGCGTTGGCGATCGCAGATTCGAGGCACTTCTTCACCTCGGTCGCGATCCGCTTGCGCGAAAACTGCAGATCCGCCAGCGCACTCGACACCTTCTTGCCGCGGATCATTCCCGCGACGAGATTGAGCTTCTGCGGCGACACCCGCAGCATCCGGGCAATCGCCTGGGCTTCGTTGTCGGCGAGCGCGCGATCACGTGCACGTTTGCTCATCAGTTGATCCTCGCCTTAGCCGCGCTTCGCTTTGCGGTCGGCCGAATGGCCATGGAATGTCCGCGTCGGCGAAAACTCACCAAACTTGTGGCCGACCATCTCCTCGGTGACCAGCACCGGGACATGCTTCTGGCCATTGTAGACGCCGAACGTCAGCCCCACGAACTGGGGAAGAATCGTCGAGCGGCGGCTCCAGATCTTGATCACGTCATGCCGGCCCGACGACCGCGCTGCTTCTGACTTCTTCAGAAGATAGCCGTCGACAAACGGGCCTTTCCAAACCGAGCGTCCCATAACGCCGTCCTCGCTTACTTCTTCTTCCGCGCGTGGCGGCTGGAAATGATGAACCGGGTGGTCGCCTTGTTCTTGCGGGTCTTCTTGCCCTTGGTGGGGAAGCCCCACGGGGTGACCGGATGACGACCGCCCGAGGTCCGGCCTTCACCACCACCATGCGGATGGTCGATCGGGTTCATCGCGACACCGCGGTTATGCGGCTTGCGGCCGAGCCAGCGGGAGCGGCCCGCCTTGCCGATCGAGGTGTTCATGTTGTCCGGGTTGGACACCGCGCCGACGGTCGCCTTGCAGCGGCCATGGACGAGACGCTGCTCACCCGAATTCAGACGCACGATCACATATTCGCCGTCACGGCCGACGATCTGAGCGTAGGTCCCCGCGGACCGGGCGATCTGCCCGCCCTTGCCGACCTTGAGCTCGACATTGTGGACGATCGTGCCGACCGGGATGTTGCCGACCGGCATCGCATTGCCCGGCTTCACGTCCACATAATCGCCGGCGACGATCGTGTCGCCCGGCGCAAGACGCTGCGGCGCCAGGATATAGGCCAGCTGACCGTCGTCATACTTGATCAGCGCAATGAACGCGGTGCGGTTCGGATCATATTCGATCCGCTCGACCTTCGCCGGCTCGGTCTTGCTGCGCTTGAAGTCGACGACGCGATACGCCTGCTTGTGCCCGCCGCCACGGAAGCGGACGGTGATGCGGCCGTTATTGTTACGTCCGCCGGACGCGCTCTTGCCCTCGGTCAGAGTCTTGACCGGCTTGCCCTTGTAGAGCAGCGCGCGGTCGACAATGACGAGCTGGCGCTGGCTCGGCGTCGTCGGGTTGAAAGTTTTAAGTGCCATCTGCCGCGTTCCTTACAGACCGGTGGTCACGTCGATACGGTGACCATCCTCAAGCGTCACGATCGCCTTCTTGACGTCGGACTGCTCACCGAGCCTGCCCTTGAAGACCTTCAGCTTGCCCTTGCGGACCAGGGTGTTCACGCTCTTCACCTTGACGTCGAACAGCTTCTCGACGGCTTCCTTGATCTGCGGCTTGGTCGCGGTGCGCGCGACCTTGAACAGAACCTGGTTGTGCTCG
>Ga0182746_1002079_pt1 | contig 16009 bp, 10 predicted proteins | sample eDN3rd30CBELigOP_FD_128881 | JGI IMG/M metagenome (GOLD analysis project Ga0182746, IMG submission 128881) | Enriched Organic Plus compost microbial communities from Emeryville, California, USA - eDNA 3rd pass 30_C BE-Lig OP (version 2) (version 2) ... | reverse complement strand
GGGGCGGGCGCTGTTCTGGCGCAGCGTTTTCGCCTCGCCGCGCACGCTGGCCTGTGCTAACGGCGTCGCCATGATCGAAGGACTGCAACCCCACAAGGCCACGCGCATCATGCGCCTCGTCACCGACGAGGGCAGCGCCCGCATGACCACCGAAATTCTCGGCGAGATCTTCGATCCCGTCGAAACCGCCGTGTCCGCCTTCGAGACGGACCAGGGCTGGCTGCTGGAGGCCTATTTCGCCCATCCGCCGGATGAGGCGATGATCCGCGATATCATCCGCCCCGTGGTCGGCGACGCCGCCGACGACGCGGTGTTCGACGACATTCGCGAACAGGATTGGGTGAAAGCCTCCCTGGACGGGCTGAAGCCGGTGCGCTCCGGGCGCATCCTGGTCTACGGCAGCCACGATCGCGCCGTGGTGAAGGCCAACGACGTGCCGCTGGAGATCGAGGCGGCCCTGGCCTTCGGCACCGGCCACCACGGCACCACTTCCGGCTGTCTCGATGCGCTGGTGCGCCTCGCCAACCGCCGCCGCCCCCAGTCCATTCTCGACGTGGGCACCGGCACCGGCATTCTGGCCATCGCCGCGGCGAAATGGCTGCGCGTCCCGGTCATCGCCGGCGATCTTGATCCCACCGCCATCGCGGTGGCGGCGGCCAACGCCAGGGCCAATGGCGTCGCCAGCCTGCTGACGTATTACATCGCGCCAGGGGTCGAGAACGCCCACGCACGCGGGCGCAGGTTCGAGCTGGTGTTCGCCAATATCCTGGCGCGCCCGCTGCGGTTGATGGCGGTGTCCCTGGGTCGCGCCGTGGCGCCTGGCGGGAATCTGGTGCTGTCCGGCCTGCTGGCGCGGGACGTGCCTGGCGTGCTCGCCGCGTACCGCGCCCAGGGCTTCGCGCTGGCGGAGCGGCGCGATCGCGAAGGCTGGGCCGCGCTGGTGCTGCGTCGCGGCGGCGGCGCGCCGCGTCCGGCGAAACCACGCTCCGCGAAGTCATGCCGCCAGGGGCGGTGAGGATTGGTCCGGGGCGACGCGCGTCTTTTCTGGCGCGCCCCCGCGCATCTGACAAAAAGCCGGGCAAAAAATTGTCGGGACTGGAGCCCGCGAACCACAAACAAGAAAAGCCGGCCATTGCGGCCGGCTTTTTTCTTTGTCAGACCGCCCGGGGAACAGATAACCGTTCCGGCGGGCGCCGCCGCGAGCGCGGAAAACGTTCGCGGCCATGGGTGAACGGGTTGACGCGCACGCCGGCCGGAAGGCCGTGCTGGCGTCGCCGTATTAGCGGGTCGCGTAAACCAGGCCGGTCTCGGAGTCCTGGACGCCGCCGACTTCCTTCAGCTGCTCCGGGCCGAGCTGGGCGGCGGTATGCAGCACATTGCCCGGTACGCCGTAACGGAAGCCAGAGAAGAGCGAGCGAAGCGTCGCGCCAAAACCGGCGTGCTTGCCGGAACGGGCGTTGTTGTTGGTCGAAAGGTTACCGAAAGTAGCAGTTGCCATTGGTCTATCTCCAAATCTGAAAGACAGCCCCAGCGTTCCTCTTGTTCTTGTGTGTCCCCTATCTAGGCCCGTTAGCGTGCGAACAGTAGACGTCGCAGCGCATGGCGCCCCTCACGCAAATGCATGACAGTTGGTTGCGGTAACAGGCGTGATGAATTCTTGAGACGTTCAAATAATCGTCACATACATTACTTTCTGCAAACGGTACGCAAGCGTACGCAAACCTGCCTGACCCGTCCCGATGTTCACGGGCCCGTGCGTCTTGCGCCGGCGGCGTGAATTCGGCCATATCGGAGCCGCGGGGGCGGATGCGGGAGAACCTCATGTTCAGGGCGGTGTTCCAGAGTTTTGACGACGCGGCGGATGGCGCCGCCGGGCCCGGCCGCCTCGCCGCCCTGCGCGCGGAATTGCGCCGCCATGGCTTCAATGGCTTCATCGTCCCGCGCGCCGATGAGCATCAGGGCGAATATGTCCCCGCGAACGCCGAACGGCTGGCCTGGCTCACCGGCTTCACCGGGTCGGCGGGCCTGGCTCTCGTGCTGGAGGATCGCGCCGCCCTGTTCGTCGACGGGCGCTATGTGCTCCAGGCGCCGCGGCAGGTCGATGAAGCCGCCTTCACCGTGGTTCCGCTGGCGGAGGCGACGCCCGAGGCCTGGCTGCGGGCGCATCTGCCCGCCGGGGCGCGGCTGGGCTACGACCCGTGGCTGCACACCACAGCCTCTGTCAGCCGTTTCGCCAGGGCCGCCGAGGCGGCCGGCGGCCGGCTGGAGCCGGTCGGCCATAACCCCCTCGACGCCGTGTGGAGCGACCGGCCGCAGCCGCCCGCCGGGCGCATCCGCGTGCAACCGGAAAGCCTGGCGGGAGAAAGCGCCGCCACCCGGCTGGCGCGGCTGCGCGACGGCCTCAATGATGAGAAGCTGGATGCGCTGCTGATCAGCGATCCGCACAACATGGCCTGGCTGTTCAATATTCGCGGCGCCGACGTGCCGCACACGCCGCTGGCCCTGGGATACGCCCTGGTTCCGCGCGATGGCCGGCCGGCGCTGTTTCTGGATGGCCGCAAGCTGACGGCCGGGGCGGGCGCGGCGCTTGCCGTGGTGGCGGACGTCGCCCCGCCGGCGGCGCTGGAGGAGCGCCTGCAACAGGCGGCGGCGAACGGCGCCCGCGTCCGCATCGACCAGGCCACTGGCGCGGCCGCCCTGTCCGCCATCATCACTGAAGCTGGCGGCGTGGCCGATGTGGGCGAGGACCCGCTGACACTGATGAAAGCGCGCAAGAATCCGGTGGAGATCGCCGGCTCCCGGGCCGCCCATTTGCGCGACGGCGCCGCAGTCTCCCGCTTCCTGCGCTGGTTCGACGGGGCGGCGGCGGCCGGCGGCGTCACCGAGATCGACGCGGTCAGCGCCCTCGAAACCTTCCGGCGGGAAACCAATGTGCTGGAAGACGTGTCGTTCCCGACCATTTCTGGCGCTGGCCCCAACGGCGCCATCGTCCACTACCGGGTCACCACAGCCACCAACGCCCCGGTGAGCGACGGGATGTTCCTGATCGATTCAGGCGCGCAATACGCCGATGGCACCACCGACATCACCCGCACCATCGCTGTCGGTGAGCCGGACGCAGAGATGCGCGACCGCTTCACCCGCGTGCTCAAGGGTCACATCGCCGTGGCGACGGCGGTGTTCCCCAGGGGCACGTGGGGCGCGCAGATCGACAGCTTCGCCCGGCGCCCGCTGTGGGAAGCTGGCCTCGACTTTGACCACGGCACGGGGCACGGCGTCGGCAGCTTCCTGTCCGTGCACGAGGGGCCGCAACGCCTCTCGCGCCTTGGCAATGTGGCGCTGGAGCCGGGCATGATCCTGTCCAACGAGCCAGGCTACTACAAAGCAGGCTGCTGGGGCATCCGTATTGAAAACCTGCTGGTGGTGGAGGAGCGGGACATTCCCGGCGCTGAAAGGCCCATGCTGGGCTTCGAAACCCTCACCCTCGCGCCCATTGATCTGCGCCTCGTCGAGCCCTCGCTGCTCAGCGACGCCGAACAGGCCTGGCTCAACGCCTATCACGCCCGGGTGCGCGAGGAACTGACCCCGGCCCTCGTCAGCGACGGGGAGCGCGCGTGGCTGGCGGAGGCGACGCAGGCCATCGTGGCCTGAGGTGTTTTTCAGGCCCTGGGGCGCCTGCGCCGGCCCGGCGTTCCGGGTGGGGGCGCTCCCCCAAAAAAAAGCCGCCGCGAACAGGGCGTTCGCGGCGGCTTCCATTAAAATCGCGTCTGAACCCGCGCCGCTTGCTTTCAGGCGCCCGAACCGGTCGACGGGGCCGGGCCGGAGGCGGGGCCACCCTCGGCGGGACGCTGCAACACCGGGCCGCGGCTCAGGTGGGTGCTCTTCTCGGCGTTGCGCGGCACCAGGCTGGTGACGTCGCCGCGGATGCTTTCCAGCAGGTCCAGGGCGTTGCGGCCATCGGGGAAGGTCAGCTCACGCAGCGCCTGGGCCAGCACGTCAATCTTGGTCGACAGTTCGAGACCGCTGCGCGCCGACACGCGCGACATGGACTGCTCGACGCTCTTCAGCTCCTGCAGCAGTTCACGGCGCAGTTCGCGCTGGTCGTCGGCGTCGATCAACGGCGAGCCCAGCATGCCGCGCAACGCGGCCCAACGCAGGCCGAGTGCCGGAAGGGTGCTGGCGTCGCCTGAGTCGGAAGCCTGGGGGATGTTCGCCATCTGGGATCTCCTTAGGTAACAGCGTTGAGCGGTGGCGCTCTGTTGTGGCGATTATGAGGCCCAGCCGGCGTTGGCGCGCGTGGGCTTCAGAAAACGGTAAACACGGGGTTTATCGCATCCTGCCGTGCTTGGCCTGTCGGGCGCAATCCCGGATGCGCGGCTATGCCCGTCAAGTTTCGCGCAATGGTGAACAGGGCGCCTGTTCTTCCCGGCGTCCTGGCCGGACGCGGCGGCGATCACGATGCCGATGCCAGGCCCGCTGGCCCCGAGCGTGAAACCCCGCGCGTGGCCCTATGGCCTTCAGGGCCGTCAGGTCGCCTCGACGAAACTGTCGAGCACTGTTTTGCGGCCGGCCTTGTCGAAATCCACCGTCAGCTTGTTGCCGTCGACCAGCGCCACCGAGCCGGGGCCGAACTTCTGGTGAAAAATCCGGTCGCCGACGCTGAAGTCGGAGGCGCCGGTGGAGCGCGCCACCAGTTCGCCTTCGATCACCGGCCCGCCCTTGCCCTTGCCGCGCGCGCCGCCGCGCCCGGCGGCGAATTGCGAGCCGCTGGCCCCATAGCCGTCGCGGCCGAAGCCGCCCTGGCCAAACCCGCGCGCCTGCGCCCGCTGCCAGCCGGGCGTGGCGTAGCTGGAGGGGGCGGTTTCCGCCGCCCCGGCGTATCCGCCGGCGGCGCGGTCGAACCGGCTCTGGCCATAACCATTGTTCTGGCCGTAGCCGCCGTAGGAGTAAGAGGCGGGCGCGTCCAGCACCTCCACGGCGCTTTCCGGCAATTCATCAATGAAACGCGAGGGAATGGTGGCGTTCCACAAGCCGTGAATGCGCCGGTTGCTGGCGAAATAAATGCGGGCGCGTCTGCGGGCGCGGGTAATGCCGACGTGGGCGAGGCGGCGCTCCTCCTCCAGCCCGGCGCGGCCGCTCTCATCGAGGGCGCGTTGGTTGGGGAACAGTCCTTCCTCCCAGCCAGGCAGGAACACCGTGTCGAACTCCAGCCCCTTGGCGGCGTGCAGGGTCATCAACGAGACGCGCTCGCCCGTGTCGCCGTCGGCCGCCTCCATCACCAGCGAGACATGCTCCAGGAAGCTCTGCAGGTCGGGGAACTCCTCCAGCGAGCGCACCAGCTCCTTGAGGTTGTCGAGGCGGCCGCTGGCCTCGGCCGAACGGTCGCGCCGCCACATCTCCGTGTAGCCGGATTCCTCCAGCACCAGCTCCGCCAGCTCGCCCTGGCGCATTCGCGTCGCGGCGGCGCTCCAGCGGCCGAAGTCGGCCAGCAGATCGCGGATGGTCTTGCGCGGCTTTGGCTTGAGCTCTTCCGTCTCCACCAGATAGCGCGCCGCCTCCATCAGCGGAATCCGCGCCGCCCGGGCGTGGGCGTGCAGCACCTGCAAGGTGGCGTCGCCAAGGCCGCGCTTCGGCGTGTTGACGATGCGCTCGAAGGCCAGATCGTCGGCGGGCGAGACGACGCAGCGCAGATAGGCCATGGCGTCGCGGATTTCCATGCGCTCATAGAAGCGCGGGCCGCCGATTACCCGGTAAGGCACGCCGAGCTGCACCAGGCGGTCTTCCATCTCGCGCATCTGCGCCGAAATGCGCACGAGGATCGCCATGTCGCCAAGCGAATGGCCTTTCGCCTGCAAGGCTTCGATTTCCTCGCCAACGAGGCGGGCTTCTTCCTCGGAGTCCCAGGCGCCGGTGATGGCGACCTTCTCGCCGTCCTCGTCCTCCGTGCGCAACCTTTTGCCAAGGCGGCCCTCGTTGCGGGCGATCAACTCGGAGGCGGCGGTGAGGATATGCCCGGTCGAGCGGTAATTGCGCTCAAGCCGCACCACCCTGGCGCCGGGAAAATCGTGCTCGAAACGCAGGATGTTGTCGACCTCGGCGCCGCGCCAGCCATAGATCGACTGGTCGTCGTCGCCGACGCAGCACAGGTTGCGGTGGGCCGGATCGCGCCCCTGAGCCAGCAGGCGCAGCCACAGGTACTGGGCGACATTGGTGTCCTGATACTCGTCCACCAGCATGTAGCGGAAACGCTGCTGGTACATGGTCAGCACATCTGGCTGTTCGCGGAACAGGCGGATGGTTTCCAGCAGCAGATCGCCGAAGTCGGCGGCGTTCAGGGTTTTCAGCCGCTCCTGATACATGGCGTAGAGCTTGCCGCCGCGCCCGTTGGCGAAGGCCGCGCCTTCCCCCGCCGGAACCTGCGCCGGCGACAGCGCCCGGTTTTTCCAGCCGTCGATCAGATTGGCCAGCTGGCGCGCCGGCCAGCGTTTTTCGTCGACGCCCTCGGCCTGCAGCACCTGCTTCATCAGCCGGATCTGGTCGTCCGTATCCAGAATGGTGAAGGTCGGCTTCAGGTTCACCAGCTCCGCGTGACGGCGCAGCAATTTGGTGCTGATGGCGTGGAAGGTGCCGAGCCAGGGCATGCCCTCGGCGGCGGGGCCGACCAGATGGCCGATGCGCTCCTTCATCTCGCGCGCCGCCTTGTTGGTGAAGGTGACGGCGAGGATCTGCGACGGCATGGCGAGGCCGCTGGCGAGGATGTGGGCGATGCGGGTGGTCAGCACCCGGGTCTTGCCGGTGCCGGCCCCGGCCAGCACCAGCAGGGGGCCCTCCGTGGTTTCGACGGCGAGGCGCTGCTCCGGGTTCAGCCCGTCCAGCCAGGACGGCGGCGTGTGCGCCGCCATGGCGCCCTGGCGGGCGCGGGCGGCGATGCCGCCGGCTTTCGGCGCATAAGCGGGCGCGGCCATATTGCCGGAATGATCGTCAGAACCTTGCATTGACCTGTTCAGTTTTCACTTTCCCGGGGAGGGGCCGCCGGCGTTTCTGGCAGTGGATTGGCCGTTCCCGGCTCCGCCAGCTGGTCACGTCCGCCAGCTGGCCACGCCCGTCCGGTCGCGCCCTGTCCGCCCCTGCGCGGGATCGGGCCCGCAACCCGCCAGCCGCTCAAGCCCCAAAAAGCTTCGATTCGACGGCGCGCCGTAACGTCACCACATTGGACCATAAGGGGAACGAAAGTCGAGCGTTCGTTTCCAGCAGAAAGGCCTTTCAAAAGCCATATGGGTTTCTATATTGGTAAATGGAAGGTTTCCGCAGCCTTCTGGCGCGCCGGTTATCTTCACTTTCCGGGCAGCGCGCCGATCCGTGTAAGGAGCCGCCATGCGCCACGATCCTGATATGCAGCATGCATGGGCTGTCGCGCGCGATCACGCCGCGCGCCGCAACGGCCGGGGTGGAAAGGCCACGGCCCGCGCCAGGGCGATCACCGCCCAGGAAGCGGCGCGCATGCGTCGCCGGGTGGCGCTGGGCGCGGCCGCCGCCGCGCTGGCCGCCGCCGCAGCCTTGTGGGCGGCCTCCGGCGTTCCGCTGCACGCCCAGGGTTATGATCCGGTGACCGGCGTCCGTTCGGGACAATCGGTGTTGCGGTCGAACCGCTCCATGCAGCAGCGTCTGGAAAACCAGCAGTACCAGCAGCAGAACCAGTTGCGGCAGATGCAGCAGCAACAGCAGATCCAGCAACTGCAAAACCAGAACCAGCCAGGCATGCTGCGTCCCTGCGCCACGGGCCTTTGCTGAGCGGTCTGATGCGGCAGGGCATGGGGTGAGTCTGGCGCGGCGCAGCTACGCTCCCGTTGCGCGTCTCAACTGCATGCCCCGCGCGCCAGCGGCTCCGCCCTTTCTTTCATCTCGCCCCTTACCACCCGCATCGCGTTATGCCCGGACCTGATCCGGGCTCTTGCCGCTGCATCAACGCCGCCTGTGCGGATGGCCGGATCACCCGGCCATGGGTCGCCGTTCATGAAGAGGCGAGGCCCCTTGTGCGTCAGCCGCCCCTTGCGCGCCCCTTGCCCGCCTGCCGCCCCTTGCCCGCCTGTCGCCTCTTGCCCACTGCCGCCTCTTGCGCGACCGGCCGCTTCGGTTCAAAGCCTCAGACAAATGGGCCTGGTGTTTCCGCTCGTGGCGTGATCCGCTTTCGGCGCAACTCCGGGCGGGAGCGAACGCGTGAGGATGACGATGAAGGCTGTGCAGTGTCTTGAATACGGCGATCCCAAAAACCTGGTGGTGAGCGATCTGCCCGATCCGGCGCCTGGTCCGCGCGACGCCATCATCGCGGTCGAGGCGGTGGGCCTGGGCTACGTCGATGGCCTCAACGTGCGCGGCGCCTACCAGGTCAAGCGGCCGCTGCCATTCATTCCCGGCAGCGAACTCGCCGGCACGGTGGTCGCGGTTGGTTCCGAAGTCCCACAGGATCTCGTCGGCAAGCGGGTGATGGCCCTGGCCGAACGCGGCGCCCTGTGTGAAAAGGCGGTGGTGTTCGCCGCGCAATGCACGCCGCTGCCGGAAAAATTCAGCTCCGTCGCCGCAGCCGCCGCCCTGGTGAACTACTCCACCGCTATTTATGGCTTTGAAACCTGTGGCCATCTTCAGCCCGGCGAGACCGTTCTGGTGCTCGGCGCCTCCGGCGGCGTCGGCATGGCCGCGATTGACGTGGCCAAGGGCATGGGCGCGACGGTGGTCGCCGCCGCCTCATCCGACGGGCGCCTCGCCGCCTGCGAGAAGGCGGGCGCCGATCTTGTCGTGAATTATAGCGCGCCGGACTGGCGCAAGACCCTGGAGGGCGTGCTCGACGGTCGCAAGCTCACGGTGATTTACGACCCCGTTGGCGGCCAGTGGTCCGAGACGGCGTTCCGTTGCCTTGCCCCTGGCGGTCGCCATCTTGTGGTCGGCTTCGCTGGCGGTGAAATCCCGAAGATTCCGCTCAACCTGCCTTTGCTGAAGCGCGCCAGCATTGTCGGCGTCGATTGGGGCGGCCATGTGCGGGCCGCGGCCGGCGCCGCCGCCGTCATTTTCCAGCGCATGATCGACCTGGTGAACGAGGGCCGCATCAATCCGCAGCCCGCCGCCACCTTCGCGCTCGAAGAAACGCCCGCCCTGCTGACGCGCATGCTGAACCGCGAGAATATCGGCAAGCCGGTGGTCGTGATCGGCAAGGCGGGTTAAGGCGCGCCAACCGCGCGTTGCGGCGCGGCCTGGCCGGCGGGTAAATTCGCCTTCCGGCCAGCCCGCCGGATCCGGCGGCTTTTCCTGCGGGGCGGTAGCCACCTTGCGGGAAAACGGCTTAGACTGCACCCATTCAGGCCTCCCCGGCGCGCCGGCCGGTCGGGCTCATCCGTCAGGCGAGGGAAAGCAAACATGGCCGCGACGATCCAGCCAGCACCTGTCGAGGACGCGGACGCTTCACCCGGCCGCGCCGCCTGCCTCGCCGTCCTGCGGGCGCGTTTTGGCGAGCGCTTCACCGTCAATGAGACGATCCGCGAGCAGCACGCCAACACCCTCACCTGGCAGGGCAACCAGCCGCCGGACGCCGTGGTTTTTCCGGAGACGACGGAGGAGGTGGTGGAGATTGTGCGCCTGTGCGCCGCCCACCATACGCCAATGATCCCCTATGGAACCGGCACCTCGCTGGAGGGGCACGTCAACGCCCCCTCCGGCGGCGTCTGCATCGACACCAGCCGCATGAAGGCGGTGATCGCCGTGCATGCGGAAGACCTCGACGTGGTGGTGGAGCCTGGCGTCACCCGCAAGGAACTCAACGAATATCTGCGTGACGCCGGTCTGTTCTTCCCGATTGATCCCGGCGCCGACGCCTCCATCGGCGGCATGGCGGCGACGCGCTGCTCCGGCACCAACGCCGTGCGTTACGGAACCATGCGCGAGAACGTGCTGGCCCTGGAGGTGGTGCTGCCGGACGGCCGCGTCATCCACACCGGCTCGCGCGCGAAAAAGAGCGCCGCCGGCTACGATCTCACCCATCTGTTCGTCGGCTCGGAAGGCACGCTCGGCGTAATCACCAAAATCACCCTGCGGCTGCATGGCATTCCCGAGGCGATATCCGCCGGCTGCTGCCCATTCCCCAGCGTTCACGCCGCCTGCGACGCCACCATCCAGACCATCCAGTCCGGCATTCCGGTGGCGCGCATTGAACTGCTTGACGCCGCTTCGGTGCGCTCGGTCAACGCCTATTCGAAGATCGGCCTGCCCGAAACGCCGATGCTGCTGGTGGAGTTTCACGGCACGGACGCTTCGGTGCAGGAGCAGGCGGCCCGCTTTGGCGAAATCGCTGAGGGGCTTGGCGGCGGGCCGTTTGAATGGGCGACCCGGGCGGAGGATCGCACCCGCCTGTGGCAGGCCCGGCACGACGCCTATTGGGCCGGGCGCGCCGCCAATCCCGGCATGCTGACCTTCGCCACGGATGTGTGCGTGCCGATTTCCCGCCTGGCCGATTGCGTGGAGGAAACGACGCGCGATCTGGAAAGCATCGGCATTGCCGGCGGCACGGTAGGTCACGTGGGCGACGGCAATTTCCACACCCAGCCGTTTTTCGATGTGAACGACGCCGCCCAGCGCGCCGCCATCGAGGGTTTTCTGGAGCGACTGGCGGCGCGGGCCCTGGCCTACGGCGGCACCTGCACCGGTGAGCACGGCATTGGCCAGGGCAAGATGAAATTCATGACCGCCGAGCACGGCGAGGACGCGCTTGGGGTGATGCGCGCCATCAAGCAGGCCATCGACCCGGAAAATCTGATGAATCCCGGCAAGATCCTGCCGTAACGGGCGGGAAACATGCGCTGACGCCGGCTCGGCGCAAGACGCGTTGGTGGGAGCGGGCCCGGCCGGCTCCATGTTCACGATGGGAGCGGCGTTGCGCGACTTCCTGACAGTGCTGGCCGTGGCGTTGATCGCGATCCTGGTTGTCGCGCTCGCCGGGCCGCGCTTCATTGACTGGACCAGCCAGCGCGACCGCATCGACGCGGCGCTGGGGGAAGCGCTCGGGTTTGAGGTGCGGACCCGCGGCGCCGTCAGCCTGCGTCTGTTGCCCTCGCCGGTGCTGCAACTGGAAGGCGCGGAAGTTCGTGATGCGCCGCCCCCGGCTGACGCGCGCAAGGCTGGCGCTTCCTCCCGCGAGACGGCGCCGTTGCTCACCACTGGCAGCCTGAGGGTTGAGCTGGCCCTCGCGCCGCTGCTGGGCGGCAAGTGGCAGATCGCCGACGCCGCCGTCGACCGGCCGGTGCTGCGCCTTGCCTGGCCGCCAGCGGCCGGCGCGCGCCGGCGCGGCCCGGCGATCGCCCCGGCCCTCGACGCCCTGCGCATCCGCGACGGTACGCTCATCGTCACCGATCGCCAGGGCGCGCCCCTGTTCGAGCGCCGGGGAATCGACGCCGGGGTGCGGGCGGCGGCGCTGACCGGCCCCTGGCGCATCAACGGCGTCGTCGACGCCGTCCCCTTCAGCCTGGCGACTGGCGAGCTGGAGCCGGACGGCGCCTTGCGCCTGCGCGCTTCGCTTGGCGACGCCGCGGACGGCCGCGCCGAATTCGATGGTCAGGCATTGTGGCCAGACGCCGCGTCGGGCCGGGACTGGGGCATTGCCGGCCGCCTGTCATTGACCCGCCTGCTGTCACAGCGCGATGCGGCGCCCGCCAAACCGGAGGATGCGCCTCGCGCCAGCCTGACGGCGGATCTGAACCTCGCCGGGGACAAGCTGGACGCGCGGCAAATTCGCATCGATGTGGGCGACCCGGCGGCGCCGTTGCGCCTTGAGGGAAGCGGCGCCGGCGCGCTGGGCGGCCCCCTGACGCTCGACCTGAAGGGGCGCCGGCTTGATCTTGCCGGCTGGCGCGCCGCGGACGGTGACGACGCTTTCGCCGCCGTCATGGCCATGGTTCACGAACTGGCCGGGCTCGCGCCCGCCCCGGCGCTGTCGGCGCGCCTCGCCATCGACGCCCTGGCCTGGGGCGAGGAGGAAACCGGGCCGACGCAACTGCAGGCGCGCTTTGCCGGCGGGGTGTTGACGCTTGACGCCGCCCGCATCGTCCTGCCAGGCGCTGCGCTTGAGCTGTCCGGCGATGCCCGCGAGGCTCCGCGCCCCTTCATCGCCCTGTCGCCGCGTCTGCAAGTCCCCCAGCCGGCGCTGCTGGCGGCCTGGCTGCGCCGGCTGGGGGCGTCGGCGGATCTGACCGGGTGGATCGCCCGGCAGAAGCGCCTCGCCCTCGCGGGGCAGGCCGGCGTATCGCGCGAGAGCCTGTCGGTGCACGGGTTACAATTGACCACCAGCGAGGGCGAACTTTCCGGCCTGTTCGCCAGCCGGGCGGGGGACCTGCGCGCGCCGCCGCGTTTCGATGCGCAATTCGCCGCGCGCGGCCTCGATCTGGCGGATCTGCCGGCGCCATCGGCCCTGCTGGCCGCCTGGTCGCCCGGCGGCGCGGCGGGCCAGCTGGAAGGCTCCCTGGCGTTCACGGGCGAACGTCTGCGCCTGGGCGCCACCGGTCCGGTCGGCGCCGTGCGCCTCAGCGCCACGCGCGCCGGCGCGGACGTGGACGTCGCGCTGCTTGAGATCAAAAACCTCGGCGGCGTCGATATGAGCGCCGCTGGCAACCTGGGCGGGGGCGGCAAGCCGCTGGCCGGCGAGATTCGCGCGCCGGGCCTGGAGGCTTTGGCAACCCTGGCCGGCCGGCTGGGCCTCAGCGGCCCCGCCTGGTTGCAGCAGGCGTTGCGCAATCCCGCCCTGTCCCGCCCGGTGCGCATCAGCTTCGGCGCCGAACCGCAGCCGGGCGGCGGCGCGATTTTGCGGTTTACCGCCGATGTCACTTCGGCCGGCGTCGCCGTTGGCCGCCTTGCGCTGGCGCCGCCCGGGCGGGCGCGCGCCGTCAGCTTTGCTGGCGGTCAGGTCACCCTGTCCGGCAGCGACGCGGCGACGCCGCTGCGTCTGCTGGCTCCGGCGGGCTTTGCCCTGTCCGATCCGCCAGCGGGGCAGGGGCCATGGCGGGCGGTCGTCAATCTCCGCCCGGCGGCGGCGGGCGTTGCCGTCGCCATCGACGCGCAGGCCGCCGGCGCGCGGCTGACCGCGACGCCAGCGGCGGGCGGCGCGCGCCTTGCCCTGGCGGCGGATGACGCCGCCAGCCTCGCCCGGGCAATGGGTTGGCCGCGCCCCGCCGCGGTCCCCCTGAAACTGGACGGCCGCCTGAACTGGCGGGCGGCAGGGGAAACCCAGGACAATGGGCCAGCCTGGAGCCTTGCCTTCCAGGGCCGCAGCGGCGAGGCGCCGCTTTCCGGCCTCATCAGTCCCCTGAGCGACCGGGGCGCCGGCGGCGGCGACAACGGCCTTGCAGCGCAGGTCAATCTGGAGGCCCTGTCCCTGCCGGCGCTCGCCGGCGCCCTGGCGCTGGGCGAGGCGACGCCTGACGCGTCCCAGGCGACGGGCGCCTGGTCGTCGCGCCGCTTCGCTCCGGCGCCGCTGGCGTTCGCCGATCCGGTCACCGGCGCGCCGCGTCCTTTCGAATTGTCGCTGAAGGCGCGGCGCCTCGATCTTGGCGCCGGCTTCGCCGTCGCCGACGCCAGTCTCGGCGTCGCCTCCGTGGCCGATGGGGTGCGCATGGCCTTGCAGCCGGCGGCGCTCTCGACGCCCCTGTCGGCCTCCGCCGCTGGCAGACTGGCCGGAACCCTGCTGCTGCGCCGCCAGGGCGCCGCCGCCGCCATGGCGGCGGATCTGCGTCTCACCGGCGCGCCGCTGGCCGGTTGGGGCGTCGGCCAGCTCCAGGGCGTCGCCGACGTTGATCTGCGTCTGGGCGCCTCCGGCGAGAGCCTGGCCGGGCTGGTCGCCAATCTCGCCGGCAATGGCGAAATCCGCCTGCACGACGGCCGGCTGCTCCAGGCGTCGCCAGCGGCGCCGGGCGCGGTGGTCGCCAGCATGGCTGGTGATCCCGCCGGGCTCGACGCGGCGCGACTGTTGCAGGCGGCGCAGCGCCAGCTGGCCGCCGGTCCGTTCACGGTTGCGGAGGCGAAGGCTCCGGTGGTGGTGACGGGCGGCGTCATCCGCATTGACCCGCCCCAGCTTTTTGATGGCCCCGGCAGCCTCAACGCCGGGATGACCGTCGATCTGCGCGTCTTGCGTCTCGACGCCGTCGCCCGGCTGGCCGCGTTGACCGCGCCGCCCCGCTGGAAGGGCGCGCTGCCGGCGCTTGTCCTGAACTGGCGTGGGAGCCTGGAGGAGCCGGCGCGTACGATTGATGCGGCGGAGCTGCAAACCGGCCTCGCCGCCATCCGCCTCGATGATGAATTGCGCCAGGTCGAAGCCTGGAAGGCGGAAGCCCGCCGTCTGGAGGAGGCTGAGCGCAAGCGGCGCCAGGCGCGCCAGGAGGAGGTCCACCAGGAGGAGGCCCGCCAGGCAGAAGAGGCGCGTCAGCGGGAGCGGGAGCGTCAGCAGGAAGAGCGCGCCCGGACGCAGGACGGCGCGGAGCAGGGCGGGCGGCGCATCCCGGACGCGGGTTCGCCGACCGCGCCTTTGCCCTCGGCGCCGCTGCCGCCGCCGCGCCCCAATCTGGGGTTTGGGCGCGGGTCCAGCCAGCCGGCGCCCCCCGCCGCGCTGCCGTTCACGCCAACGCCGACGCCGCGTTTCCAGTGAAATCCTGAGGGCAGGGCGCCGGGGCTTGCCAACCACGCTGCAAGCCGCGCTGTTCCATCGTTTCCGGCAATGGAATTATGGCGACGGCGCCGGCCCGCGCTTCAGCGCTTCATTCAGCACGAAAACCCGGATGGCCGACGACAGGTTCTCACCGGCGCGGCTCCGGTCGATCTCAACGACGAGCCGCGCCACGGGGCAGCCGCGCGCGGCGGCGATATCGCGCAGCGCCCGCCAGAACGCCTCTTCGAGCGAGATACTGGTGCTGTGCCCGGCGATGACGATGGAGCGTTTGATTACGCCGGCGGGGTGGGCGTTCAAGCGGGCGTTTTCCCGTCGTCGTCGGGCGTGAGGGGCGTCAGCCGGTGGCCGTCCAGCCGCCGTTCCGCCAGGTTGGTCACGCTCTGGTCGCGCTGCCTGTCCGCCTTGCTGCGGCCAAACGCCGTCCGGTTGCGCGCCGCTTCCGCATCCTTGTCCTGGCGCGCCCGCTGCTTGCGCGCCTGCCGAAGATTGATGACGTCGCCCATCACCCGCCTCCTGTCATGCAGAGCAAAACCCGACCATGCCGAGGTGGGATTTTGCCCATTTCTCTGATCGACGCGCTTCCTGACGAAGCATGAAGGTCACCGTCGCCGGAGAACGTTTTCGCCGCCGGCGCCGGCAGGGTGCATTTTGCCAGGGCAATTGCGTCAAATGAAAGGATGGCGCAACGCCTCCTCCCAGACGAATTTTGGCCAGGTGAATTTTGGCCAGGTGAATTTGGCCAATTGAATTTGCCCTGGCGATAACAGGCGGCGGCGCGTGGTTCCCGGCCGCCTCCCGGGACGTCAGGCGCCGAAGCCTTCCGCCGCCAGCGCCCGCTGCACCGCCGGGCGCGCCAGCATGCGGGCGTAGTGGGCGGCGAGATTGGCCGGCAATTCTTCCTTCAGGCGGAAGGCCTTCCACCAGGTCACATAAAACAGGGCGTAATCGGCGACGGAGAGATCGCCGGTCACGTAGGACTTCTCGCCCAGCTCCTGGGAAAGAATGGCGAGGCCCTTGTTGGCGTTTTCGGCGCCAAGGGCGCGAATGGCGTCATACTCCGCCTCATGCGGCGTGAAATAGTTGGGGCGGAACATGCGGGTGAAGCCCTGTGGATGCACCGTGCCGGTGATGTAACTGAGCGTCGACAGCGCCTGGGCCTGCGTGTCGATGCCCTGCGGGATCAGCTTCAGTTCCGGATTGGCGAGGCCGATCCACCAGGCGATGGCGGCGAATTCGGTCAGCAGCCGGCCGTCGTCGCGCACCAGCGCCGGCACCTTGCCCTTGGGATTGACGGCCGCATATTCCGGTTTGCGC
>Ga0182746_1002078_pt1 | contig 16009 bp, 20 predicted proteins | sample eDN3rd30CBELigOP_FD_128881 | JGI IMG/M metagenome (GOLD analysis project Ga0182746, IMG submission 128881) | Enriched Organic Plus compost microbial communities from Emeryville, California, USA - eDNA 3rd pass 30_C BE-Lig OP (version 2) (version 2) ... | reverse complement strand
GGACTTCGGCACCGCCGCGACCTTCCCGATCGCGCTCTACACCATGCACAACGCTGTCGTCACCGCGGGCCGGTTGCAGAAAGGCGAGAGCGTGCTGATCCAGGGCGCGAGCTCCGGCGTCGGCCTGATGGGCTTGCAGATCGCCAAATACATGGGCGCGAAACTGGTGATCGGCTCCTCCACCAATGCGGAGCGTCGCGCCAAGCTGAAGGAGTTCGGCGCCGACCTGACGATCGATACCAAGGATGCCGGCTGGTCCGACGAGGTGCTGAAGGCGACCGACGGCAAGGGCGTCAACCTGATTGTCGACATGGTGTCGGGCGCGACAGTGGTGCCGGCGATGAAGGCGACGGCAATCCTCGGCCGCATCGTCAATGTCGGCCGCCTGGGCGGGCAGACCGGCGAGTTCAATTTCGACCTGCATGCGGCACGGCGGATCGACTATATCGGCGTCACCTTCCGCACCCGCAGCCTCGACGAGGTGCGCGAGATCGGCCGCCGCGCCTATGCGGACCTGTGGGACGGGATCAGCGGCGGCGAGCTCAAGCTGCCGATCGACCGCACCTTCAAGCTGGACGAGGCCGTCGAGGCGCAGACCTATATGAGGGCCAACCAGCATTTCGGCAAAATCCTGCTGACGGCCTGACGGGTTTCAGAGGGCTGCAGGCGCGGTTGGAGACGCCGCAAAATCGGCCTAGACTGAGGGGCATCGGCTGGAACGGGCGCGCGCATAAGCGCCGGACGCTTGGAGGACAACGATGAACGTGCACCAGAAGCAGCCGGGCAGTCCGGCTGGGATCAGGCCTCTCAGCACGCTGCCGCAGCGGCTCCATCACTATGCCTTCGTGGTCAAGGACCAGGAGGCGAACCGCAAGTTCTGGGAGGATGTCATCGGCATCCCGCTGACGGCGACATGGTGCGAGCGCGCCTACAATGCCTCGGTCGGCCGCGAGATCGACTATTGCCACACCTTCTATGCGCTGGCGGATGGTGGGGCGCTCGCCTTCTTTCAGTATGCTGACGAAGACGCCTATGAGGCGTTGAAGGCGCTGCGGCCGGAGATGGGCCAGCACTTCGCCATGCTGGTGGACAAGCCGACCTATGACGACATCACCCGGCGGCTTCAGGCGTCGGGCCTGCCGCTGCGCGAGACCGACCATGGCTATTGCCAGTCGATCTATACCCAGAGCCCGGACGGGCTGAAGGTGGAATTCACTATCGACCATCCCGATGTCGAGCAGATCAACGCCATGCGGCTGAAGGACTGTCATTCCGAGCTGGCGCGCTGGCTCGCCGGCGATCATCATACCAACAACCACGACCGCCACGGCATCACGACCTGATGGACCGTGCTGGCCGGCCTGGAACCGGAAGGGCGAGCGCGTCATCGAGCCCTTGCAGAAGACAATCGCGAGGGGAGGCCTATGCGCGCTTATCAGTTCAAACAGACGACATCCATTGACGATCTCACCGAGGTTGACCTGCCGAAGCCGAAGCCCGGGCACCGGCAGGTGCTGGTCAAGGTCGTGGCCTGCTCGCTGAATTACCGCGACTACGCCATTGCGCTGGGCCGTTATCGCGCCGGCACCAAGCCCGATCTCATTCCGTTGTCGGACGGCGCGGGCGAAGTCGTCGAAGTAGGGCCGGGTGTCGCGCGCGTGAAAGTCGGCGATCGCGTCGCCGGGAATTTCAATCAGCGCTGGACGGCGGGTCTTTCGCCGACCGATGGCGGCGGCTATGCGCTGGGCGGCGGCATCGATGGCATGCTCGCCGAATATGTCGTGCTGGAGGAAGACGGCACGGTGAAGCTGCCGGACAATCTTTCCTATGAGGAGGGTGCGACGCTGCCCTGCGCCGGCGTCACGGCATGGCATGCGCTGGTCGAACATGGCCACATCATCGCTGGCGATACCGTGCTGGTGCAGGGTACCGGCGGCGTGTCGATCTTTGCGCTGCAGTTCGCAAAAATGTTCGGCGCGCGCGTGATCGCGACGTCGTCGAGCGACGAGAAGCTCAAGCGGGCGAAGGAGCTCGGCGCCTCCGATGGGATCAACTACAAGACCACGCCGGACTGGGACAAGGCGGCGGCCGAATTGACCGGCGGGCGCGGCGTTGATCAGGTGGTCGAGGTCGGCGGTGCGGCAACCATGGCGAAGTCGCTGGGCGCGATCCGCCAGGGCGGCAAAGTCAGCATGATCGGCGTGCTCACCATGGCCGGTGATTTCAATCCGATGCTGATCCTTGGCAAGCGCGCCAACGTGCAGGGCATCTCGGTCGGCTCGACGCAGATGTTCGAGGCGATGAACCGGGCCATCGCCGTCAATGGCATGAAGCCGGTGATCGACAGGGTGTTTGCCTGGGGCGAGGCGAAGGAGGCCTATCGTTACCTCGAGTCCGCCGCGCATTTCGGCAAGATCGTCATCCGGGTGGGATAGTCCGCCGCAGCCACATAACGGACCTTGTGTCCCGGCTCTGCAACGCGTCACCCGCAAGTCGAATGTTTTCGACTTGCGATACAAAGTGCGGAAGTCGGGAACACCCGACTTCCGATGCCGCATTGCGCCCGGGACACGAGTCAGAATTCTATTTGAAGCTCAGAGCTTTATCTGAAGCGGTGTCGCCTACCTTCGCGTCCAGCGCAGCATCCGCCATTCGAAAGCCTGCAGCGCGAGATTGCTGATAAGGCCGATCACCCCGAGCACGATCACGCCGGCAAACAACTGGTCGGATTGATACGAGCGCGCCGCCTGCAGGATCGAGAAGCCGAGGCCGTATTCGCTGGTCAGCATCTCGCCGATCACCGCAAGGATGAGCGACACGGTCAGGCCAAGCCGCATGCCGGCCAGGATGTCGACCTGCGCATTCGGCAATGAGAATTTCCACAGCCGCTGGAAGCCGCCGAAGCGCAGGCTGCGGCTGACCTCGACCAGACGCGGCTCGACATTCGACACGCCGTAGATGGTCGCCAGCAGCACCGGCCAGATCGCGCCGATCGAGATCACCACCGTCACCATGAAACCGGACAGCCCGAGGAAGGCCATCACGACCGGCATGAAGGCGGACACCGGCACCGGCCGCACCAGCTCCAAGGTCGGCTGGATGTATTCGCGGGCGCGCAGCGAACTGCCGATCAGGGCGCCGACGACGATGCCGGCCAGCGACGCGAGCAGCCAGCCATAGAGCATGCGCTGCACGGTCGCCCATGTCAGCGCACCCAATTCGCCATCAAAGAAACCGGTGACAAGCGCATTCCAGGCGCGATCCGGCCCCGGCAGGAACACCGGCGGAATGCCGCTGTAACTGGCGATCAATTGCCAGCCGGCGATCAGCAGCGCCGCGACGCCGACACTGCCGCCGAACCAGAGCGTGCGGTTGAGCGTCGTCATTGGGCGGTGACCATCGTTGCCGGCGCCGCGCTGAACAGCCGGCGCTGGACAAACAGCAGCGAGAGATTGAGTGCCCAGCCGACAAGGCCGACCCAGAGCAGCATCGCGAACATCAGGTCCGGATGCAGCGACTGCGAGGCCGACATCAGCTCAAAGCCGATGCCCAGCGGATTGGCGGCGATCTCAACGGTCACGCACACGATCAGCGCCACCGCGGCGGCGAGGCGGAAGGCAACGAAGTAGCGGGGCAGGGTGGCCGGCAGGATGATCTTGGTGATCCGCTCAAGATTGCTGAGCCGCAGCACGCGGCCGACATCCAGCAACTGCGGCTCGATATTCGTGATCGCCGACACGCCATAGATCAACACCGGCCAGAAGGTGGCGAAGGCGACGAGCGCGATGCCCATCGAATAGCCGAAGCCCAGCGTCATGATCGCGACCGGGATCAGCGCCACGGCCGGGATCGGCCGCAGGATCTCGATCGAGAATTGTGCCAGCCGCGCTGCTGCCGGGATCAGCCCGAGGATGATGGACACGACCAGGCCCAGCCCGCCACCGATGGCGAGGCCGCCGAGCGACGTCCGCAGCGTCTCTGCGGTGCGCCGCAAGATCGTGCCGTCCTGCAATGCATGCCAGAACGCCACGGCGATCTGCGACGGCGAGGCCAACGAGTCGCTCTGGATGCCGCTCACGCGCATCGAGACTTCCCACAGCACGATCAGGCTGACGGGGAGAATGGCCCCCTTGAGGAATTTCGAGCCGCTCACGCTTCCGCCTCGCGGATGAAATCGAAGATCTCGCGGCGCAGCCGGAGAAATTCGGGATGCTCGCGGGTGGTGAGCTGGTTGCGCGGGCGCGGCAGATCGACCTTGAACACCTGCGCGACGCGGCCGGGATTGGGATAGAGCGCCACCACGCGGTCGCCCAGATAGATCGCCTCTTCCAGATCATGGGTGACGAACAGCGCGGTGGTGTGCGCGGTTTGAATGAGGCGCAGCAGTTCATCCTGCAGCCCCTGCCGCGTCATGGCGTCGAGGGCGCCGAACGGCTCGTCCATCAGCAGCACGGCGGGATCCTGTGCGAGACAGCGCGCGATCTGCAGCCGCTGCTGCATGCCGCCGGAGAGTTGGGCGGGATAGTGCTCCGCATGGCCGCCAAGGCCGACCTTGGCCAGCAGTTCCCGGATGCGCGCGGGCCGCTGCGCCTTCGGCATGCGACCGGCTTCCAGCGCCAGCGAGACGTTGCCCGACGCGGTGCGCCAGGGCAGCAGCGCCTTGCTGTAGTCCTGAAACATGAAGGCGACGTCGCTTTCCGGTTCCGTCACCCGATGCCCGGCATAGGTGACCTCGCCGGACTGCGGCGTCAGCAGGCCGCCGATCATGCGCAGCAGGGTCGTTTTGCCACAGCCGGACGGGCCGATCAGGCAGACGAACTCGGATTTGTGAATGGTGAGGCTGACGTCCTTGAGGATCAGCCGGTCGCCGAACGCGTGCTGAATGTGTTTGAATTCGATCAGCGAGGCGTGTGAGCCTGGCGTCTGCTCAGGCGCCGTGCGGGCGATGCTCTGCAAGGTCATCAATGGCGTCCGTCGTTGCGAGCCCTTCCATGGACAGGCTCGTCCCCCCACTCCGCAATGTGCCCCTGCCGATCCTCCTTGTCGAGAAGCCCGCGCGAGAATGACAGGAAAGTAATGGTCGCACCTGCGTGAGGTCTGATAGTGTTTCGCCATAGCAACGTGGCTGCCTTGTGCGACGCCGGCAGCCAGACAAAAGGACCAGGGGAGGAAGAAAGATGTATCTCACCAGAAGACACTTCACGGCCGGAACAGCGTCCGCCATTGCGCTCGGCGCAACGGGCGGGATCGCGCTGGCGCAGGAGCCGATCAAGCTGAAGATGATGTTCACGGCGGTGACCGGCTTCGGCGGCAGCTACCTCGCGGAATATGGCGGCTTCTTCAAGAAGCGCGGCATCGAGGTGGAATTCATCCCAACGCAGAGTTCGGGCAACAACCCGCCGGCGCTGGTCAGCAATTCGGTGCAGCTGGCCGGGCCCACGCTGCCGACGTTGTTGCAGGCGAACGACGCCGGCCTCGATCTCGTCGTCATTGCCGGCGGCGCGGTGTATCCCCTGACCGGCGATATCCTGATTGCGCGGCAAGGCAGCGGCATCGAGAAGCCGGCGGATTTGAAAGGCAAGACAGTGGGCGTGCCCGGCCTGGGTGCGCTTCTCCACTTCATGCTGATCCGCACGATGAAGCACAACGGCGTCGATCCCAAGAGCGTGCGCTATGTCGAGATCGCATTCCCGCAGGCTGCCGATGCGTTGAAGAGCGGCCAGATCGATGCGTTCCCCGCGCAGGCGCCGTTCACCGCGCGCATCCTGCAATCCGGTGCTGGCTACGAAGTGGCGAACTGGCTGAAGGACACGCCGGACGGCACCATCACCGTGGTTCACGCCACGACGCGCAAATGGGCGCAGGACAATGTCGAGACGGTGAAGAAGCTGCGTGCGGCGATGCAGGAAGCCGTCGATTACGGCAAGACTCATACCGAGGACTTGTATGCCGCCATCGCCAAATACACCAAGTTGCCGACCCAGGTGGTGTCATCGCTGCCGCCGCCAAATCTGACGGTGGATGTGTCACCCGAACAGATCAAATTCTGGATCGACCTGATGAAGGAACAGAACGCGCTCAAGGGCAATCCGGATCCGAAGAGCGTGCTGTTCGAGCCGTAAGACCCGCGGGTGGCAAAGAGCCGGACGGCATGGGCCGCCCGGCTCTTTGTGCCTCAACGCGACCGGCGCAGCCAGTGATCGAGCGAGATGCGGCCCGCTCCGGTAACAAACAGAAACAACGATGCGCCGATCAGCCCGAGATTCTTCAGGAAGTTGATGTACTCGGCCAGCTGGCGCGGCATCTGGAATTCCCAGTAGCGGTGCGCGATCGCCGTCGCGACGATCAGATAGACGACGCTCGCAAGCGAGATGTAGCGTGTGGCGAGGCCGAGGATCAGGCATGCGCCGATGACCAGTTCGCCGATCATCGATGGCCAGGCCCAGAAGCCAGGGTTCGGCACATTGAGTGCGGTGAGATAGCCGACGATCGAAGCCATGTTGGTCAGCTTGGCCCAGCCGCTGATGAAGAACAGCCAGCCGAACAGAAGCCGCCCGATCAGCAGCGCCGTGTCACTGGTGCGGCTCGCCAGGCCGTCGGTCATTGCAAACATGGATGGAGATGGCGGCACTGTATCGAAATTCTGGAGTGTCATCGCGTTTCCCCTTTTGCTTTGCTCGTGCGTCCCGGCAGGGGCGCAGCCGGGTCGCCCGTCGCGAATCCGGCTTGATCAAGTTTACTCTTGAAGGTGCGGAAGCGCGAAGGAATAGCGCGGCATGTTTTTGTTTGTTATTGCGCCGCAACAGCTGATTTCGGTTCAGGATGGACCTGCGCAATGCCCGGTGCATCCGCTGGCCGGCACGGCCGCAGTTGCAAGGCGGATGGTCCATAGCCCGGAGTGATCAGATTCCCTTGCCGTCCTCGGGTTCCTCGCGCCGCGGCAGCTGCGTGGCGCGGACACTTTGTCGGTCGGGAGTTCGGGCCTAGAGTGCCCGCTGATCGGCCAACTTCAGGGAAGGAAACGACATGAGCGACCCCGTCACGGCGGAAACCGACGCGTTGTTCAAGCAGGGGCTGGAGATTCGCCGCGAGGTGCTGGGCAAGGAGTATGTGGATTCCTCGCTCGCCGCTGCGAACGATTTCAACATGGCGTTTCAGCGCATCACCACCGAGTGGTGCTGGGGCTATGGCTGGGGCCGTCCCGGGCTCGACCGCAAGACGCGCAGTCTGATCAACCTGGCGATGCTGACCGCGCTGAACCGGCCGGCCGAGATCAAGCTGCACACCCGCGGCGCGCTCAACAACGGCGTCACCGTCGATGAGATCAAGGAGGTGATGCTGCAGGCGACGATCTATTGCGGCGTGCCGGCCGGCCTTGAAGGCTTCCGCGCGGCGAACGAGGTGTTGAAGGAGGCCGGGCTGGTCAAGCCGGTGCAGGAGACGAAATGACGGCCCAGGCGATCGGCTTCATCGGCATCGGCAATATGGGTTGGCCAATGGCGGCCAACCTCGTCGCCGCTGGCCACAAGGTCATGGTCAATGATCTCGCGAAGGATCGCGTGGATGCCTTCGTGAAGGAATATGGCGCGGACGCAGCCCCCTCGAATGCCGCGCTCGCGCAACGCTCCGATGTGGTGATCCTGATGCTGCCGACCAGCGGCGCTGACGAAGCGGTGCTGTCCGGCGGGGATGGTGTGCTGGCGGGCTTGCGCAAAGGCGCGCTGGTCATCGCCATGACCTCCGGCAACCCGACACGGACGCTCGAACTGGCGACGCGCGTCGCGGAGGCTGGTGGTGTGCTGATCGATGCGCCGGTGTCCGGCGGGGTGCCGCGGGCGAAGACCGGCGATCTCTCGATCATGGTCGGGGGCGAGCCCGAGGTGCTGGCGCGGGCGGAGCCGGTGCTCAACTGCATGGGCAGTTCGATCGTGCGGTGCGGCGGCACTGGTGCGGCCCATGCGATGAAGGCGCTCAACAACCTGATGTCGGCCGCGGGCTATCTGATCGGCATCGAGACGCTGCTGATCGGCAAGAAGTTCGGTCTCGATCCCGCGACCATGGTGGACATCCTCAATGTCTCCACCGGCGTCAACAGCTCCACCCAGCGCAAGTTCAAGCAGATGGTGCTGACGCGCAGGTTCGATGGCGGCTTCGGCCTCGACCTGATGGTGAAGGACCTGACCATCGCCATGGAGATCGCGAAGGAGACCGGCACGCCCGCCCCCTTCGCCAATCTCTGCCGGGAGATGTGGGCGGCGTCGCAGGCGATGCTCGGTCCGGGCCGCGAGCATACCGAGATGGCCAGGCTGTCGGAAACGATGGCGGGGGTTGAGCTGAAGTAACCGCTGATACGAGCTCTCCCACCGGTTCGTCATGGTGGGCTTTGTATCAAGCCCGCCATGACGCCGATGGGCGAGGAGACGGCCGCCTATCGCTGCCCGGAAATGATCGGCCCCATCTCCGCGATGGCGCGCTCGCGTGTTTCCATCAGGTCCGGCGTATCGAAGACGACCTGGATCTGCTTGGCTTGGATCTTCTTGGCGGTCTCGCCCGTGCCGGCCGGACCATAGTCATTGATGAGCACGGCCTTGGCCTGCGCCGCCTTGCCTTCCGGGCTCAAAATCCATCCGGCGAGCAGCCGCGCGGCATTGGGGTTCGGCGCCTTGGCCAGCACCGCGACGAGGAATTGCCCAAGCACCACCGGTTCCGGCACGACATATTCGATCGGCAGGCTGCCCTGCTGCCAGCGCATCACCTGCGAGTCGATTTCGCCAATGCCGTAGACACGTTCGCCGGAGCTGATCACCGGCTCGCGCGGTGCGCGGGTGACCATCGTGTCGTTCGCGCCGATCATCGACCGCGCAAACTGGATCGCCTTGTCCTTGCCCCAGACCAGGCTGAGGCCGCCGACCAGCCGCGGCATCAGGAAGATGCTCGACACCATCTTGCCCTTGTAGGCGGGGTCGAGCATCGCCTCCCATGTCTTCGGCACGTCCTCCGCCTTCACCAGGTTTTTGTTGAAGGCGATCGTGTAGGCGATGTTGTAGGTCATGGCCGCGCGGCCGTTGAAGGCCACCACGTCCTTCGGCGCGCCGAGCGCGGCCCAGTCCACATTGGCGGCGAGGTCGCGCTGCACCAGCGGCAGGATGCCGGTCAGCGAATTGAGGAAGACGTCGACCTGGTTGCGCCCGGCGCGCGCTTCGCTGATCGCCTTGGTGGTGATGTCGTTCTCGCCGTGGAACTGCACATCGATGCCGGGGAAGGCGGCGCCGAAGGCCTTGGGCACCCAGTCGACCGCGCCGGCGGTCGTGCCCCAGACGTGCACCTTGCCCTCGGCCTTCGCCTTTTCGTAGAGCGCCTTGATCTCGGGCGAACCCGCCCAGTCGGCGTGGGCCGGCGTGGCGATCGCCACGGCCGCGAACAGCGAAAGGACATATCGGAAGCGGATCATGGCGGCGTCTCCCCGGAGTCAGGTGTTGTTGCGATCGGAAATGATCGTGGGCCTGTTGGGCGGCCAGTCTGTTCACGGAGTTGCGTTTGTCAATCGGAGGCAGTGTCGCTGCCGCGCCCGTCCGGATATGTCGCAGCGGGCTGCAATGGGACCGCGCGCCGTTGCCCTTCCACCCTATTTGCGGTACCCACAAACGACAGGATGCATGGCAGACAGGCTGGAGACGACGCATGGCCGACCACGGCAGGGCCGAATACGCGACAGCGGCAGGCAACGATTATGCCGAGCACGAGCACACCTATGACATGTTCATCAGGCTGACCAAGTGGGGCACCATCACTGTCATCATCATTCTGGTGCTGATGGCCTACTTTCTGGTCTGACTGTCCGCCGTTTGGCGCTCCCTCTGTCTCCCCATTATCTGACTGACCCGTCCGAGAGGCGTCATGAAGATTGCGATTGCGGCTGAGATCGACCCCGGTGAGGCGCGTGTCGCCGCGACGCCGGAAACGGTGAAAAAGCTGATCGGGCTGGGTGCCGAGGTGTCGGTCGAGCCGGGCGCCGGCGTGAAATCCGGCATTCCCGATGCGGATTTCGCAGCGGCCGGCGCCACGGTGGCCGCCGGGGGCACGGCTGCTGCCGATATTGTCCTCAAGGTGCGCCGTCCGCTCGAAAGCGAAGTCAAAAGCTACAAGCGCGGCGCGCTCGTCATCGCGATCATGGACCCTTACGGCAACGAGCCCGCGCTGCGGGCGATGGCCGACGCCGGCGTGACGGCCTTCGCGATGGAACTGATGCCGCGCATCACCCGCGCCCAGGTGATGGATGTGCTCTCCAGCCAGGCGAATCTCGCCGGCTACCGGGCGGTGATCGATGGCGCCGCGGAATACGGCCGGGCGCTGCCGATGATGATGACCGCGGCAGGTACCGTTCCGGCCGCCAAGGTCTTCGTGATGGGTGCCGGCGTCGCCGGTCTGCAGGCGATCGCGACGGCGCGGCGGCTTGGGGCGGTGGTCACCGCGACGGACGTGCGCCCGGCGGCGAAGGAGCAGGTGGAGAGCCTCGGCGCCAAGTTCATCGCGGTCGAGGACGACGAGTTCAAGCAGGCCGAGACGGCCGCCGGCTACGCCAAGGAGATGTCCGCGGCGTATCAGGCGAAGCAGGCGGCGCTGGTTGCCGAGCATCTCAAGAAGCAGGACATTGTCGTCACCACGGCGCTGATTCCGGGCCGGCCCGCGCCGCGGCTGATTTCGGCCGAGATGGTCGCGTCGATGAAGCCGGGGTCGGTACTGGTCGATCTCGCGGTGGAGCGCGGCGGCAATGTCGAAGGCGCGAAGTCGGGCGAGGTGGCGGATGTCAACGGCGTCAAGATCGTCGGCTATCCCAATCTCGCCAACCGCGTGGCGGCTTCGGCCTCCAGCCTCTATGCGCGCAACCTGTATTCGTTCCTGGAGATCCTGATCGACAAGGCCGCGAAGGCGCTGGCGGTCAAATGGGATGACGACATCGTCAAGGCGACCGTGCTCACCCGCGACGGTGCGATCGTGCATCCGAATTTCGCGCCCAAGAGCGCGGCATGACAGCGCGCGGCATGATCGTGCGCCGCGTTGCCATGCACGGCGATCCGGTTTCTCTGATGAACGCTGCATATGCCGTCCCCACCATCCCCCCTCTGCAAGGGGAGGGTGGTCGCGTAGCGACCGGGTGGGGTCAGCGTTTTGACAAAGCACCCCACCCCGCCTCGCGCTGCTCGGCGACCCTCCCCTTGCAGGGGAGGGATGGCGCCCTGCCATAGGAGAGACCTCCATGGAACACATCGCCCAGACCGTTGATCCGTTCGTGTTCCGGCTGTCGATCTTCGTCCTCGCCGTGTTCGTCGGCTATTACGTCGTCTGGTCGGTGACGCCGGCGCTGCATACGCCGCTGATGTCCGTCACCAACGCCATCTCTTCGGTGATCGTGGTCGGCGCGCTGCTCGCCGTGGGTGTGCCGATGGCGACCGATGCGTCCGGGCCGCTGTGGTCACGCATCCTTGGCTTCATCGCGCTGGTGCTGGCGTCGGTGAATATCTTCGGCGGCTTCCTCGTCACCCAGCGCATGCTGGCGATGTATCAGAAGAAAAAGAAGTGAGTGGGGTCGGGATGAGCGCCGCTTCACTCAGTGCCCTTTCGTCCAGGCTGTTGACCCCCACCCCGACCCTCCCCCTTGCAGGGGGAGGGAGTAGAGGCTCAGTGCCAGCACGACATTGGGCCAAATGGCACAGCGTTTCCCCTCCTCCCCCTGAAAGGGGGAGGATTGAGGAGGGGGTCAGAGTCGCACGAGCGAATATCGAGCTGGGGAAGTCGCATCCATGAACGCCAATATCGCCGCGCTGTTCTATCTGGTTGCCGGCGTCCTGTTCATTCTGGCGCTGCGCGGGCTGTCGAGCCCGGAGTCGAGCCGTCAGGGCAACTGGTTCGGCATCGCCGGCATGACCATCGCGGTGCTGACCACGCTGGCCGCGCATCCGCCGGCGGATGGCATCGGCTGGCTGCTGGTGATCCTCGGCATCGCGATCGGCGGCGGCATCGGCGCCTATGTGGCGCGCAGCGTGCCGATGACGTCGATGCCGGAGCTGGTTGCGGCCTTCCATTCGCTGGTCGGTCTTGCGGCGGTGCTGGTGGCGGCCGGCGCGTTCTATGCGCCAAGCGCTTTCGACATCGGCGTGCCCGGCGACATCCACAAGTCGAGCCTCGTTGAAATGGCGCTCGGCGTCGCGATTGGCGCGATCACCTTCACCGGCTCCATCATCGCGTTCCTGAAACTGTCGGGCCGCATGAGCGGAAAGCCGATCACGCTGCCGGGCCGGCATGTCATCAACATCGTGCTTGGCCTCGCGCTGGTGTTCTTCATCTACGGTCTGGTGGTGTCGCAGAGCCAGCTCGACTTCTGGCTGATCACCATTCTTGCGCTGGCGCTCGGCGTTCTCATCATCATCCCGATCGGCGGCGCAGACATGCCGGTCGTCATCTCGATGCTGAACTCCTATTCGGGCTGGGCGGCGGCCGGCATCGGCTTCACCCTCGGCAACTCGGCGCTGATCATCACCGGCGCGCTGGTCGGCTCGTCCGGCGCGATCCTTTCCTACATCATGTGCAAGGGGATGAACCGCAGCTTCATCTCGGTGATCCTCGGCGGCTTCGGCGGCGAGGTCGCGGCTGGCGGCGGCGCGGCGGAGCAGCGGCCGGTGAAGCTCGGCTCGGCCGAGGACGCCGCCTTCATCATGAAGAATGCGTCCAAGGTCATCATCGTCCCGGGCTACGGCATGGCGGTGGCGCAGGCGCAGCATGCGCTGCGCGAGATGGCGGATCACCTCAAGAAGGAAGGCGTCGAGGTGAAATACGCCATCCACCCGGTGGCGGGCCGCATGCCGGGCCATATGAACGTGCTGCTGGCCGAGGCCAACGTGCCCTATGACGAGGTGTTCGAGCTGGAGGACATCAACTCGGAATTCGCCCAGGCGGATGTCGCCTTCGTGATCGGCGCAAACGATGTGACCAACCCTGCGGCGGAAGAAGACAAGACCTCGCCGATCTACGGCATGCCGGTGCTGCAGGTGTGGAAGGCGGGCACGGTGATGTTCATCAAGCGCTCGCTGGCGTCCGGCTATGCCGGCATCGACAATCCGCTGTTCTATCGCGACAACACCATGATGCTGCTCGGCGACGCCAAGAAGATGACCGAGGGCATCGTCAAGGCGATGTAGGCGCTACTGCTGTATCGCTGAGAACATCGTTGGATGTTCCGATGATTCTCGAAGCTGCGATTCTCAATATCCGTCCCGGCGAAGAAGCGGCATTCGAAGCGGCGATGCGTGAGGCGCAGCCGCTGATCGCGGCGTCGCCGGGATTTGTGAGGATCGAGGTGCGCCGCTGCGTCGAAACGGCAAACCGCTATCTGCTGCTGGTGACGTGGGAGACGCTGGAGGATCACACCGCCGGCTTTCGCCAGTCGGACCGCTATCAGCAGTGGCGCGCATTGCTGCATCACTTTTACGAGCCGTTTCCGGTCGTCGAGCACTACGGCGCGCCGGTCATCTCATAAAACAAGCCCGGCGTTGCGCCGGGCTTGTTTCCCACCTTGATCCTGCGTCGCACTCAGCGCCAGCGGCACACTCGCACCCCGCGGCTGTTGCGCCAGCAGACCCGGTGGCGTCCTGTAATGCGTGGCCCTCCAATCACGGCGCCGGCCGCGCCACCTACAATCGCGCCCACGGGTCCGGCAACAACGGCACCCGCACCTGCGCCGATGGCCGCGCCCGTGAGCCGGCGCTGCTGCGCATTGGCCTCTGTGGCGGCGCCTGCAAGCGCAAGAAGCGTTGCGCCGACGACAAGCACCTTGTGCATGGCGTTCTCCCGGAAGTGGTTCGGAAGGCCAACGCCGGGAAGGCTGTCCGGTTCCCGCAGCCGGGGGACAGGGCCGAAAGTTGAAGTCCCGAAGCATGATCCTTTCCGATGGAATTGGATCGCGCTCCGGATCCCTTTGCATGGGCGCGTTTTCTGCGGCGAAGCGGTTTTCACTTCGCCGGAAAAGGCTCCAGCGCCGTTGCTACGCCGCCTGCTGAATTTCCACCGGGCGCTCGCGGCATGTCGTGCGCCGCATGTCGCGCCGGTATTTGGTGTCCTCGAATTCCGTGGCGTGGTGCATCACCGAAAGATTGTCCCACATCAGCAGGTCGCCGAGCCGCCACTTGTGGCGATAGACGTTCTCCGGGCGGGTGGCGAAAGCCATCAGCGTGCGGATCAGCCCGAGCCCGAGATCGTCTGGCCAGCCGACAATGCGTTCCGCATGGGAGGCGAGATAGAGCGACTTGCGCCCCGAGCCCTCGTGGAGATGCACCATCCGGTGATAGGCCGGCGGGCGCGACTCAAGCTCCTCCTGGGTCGGGGCGGGGAAGCCCGCGAGCTGGCGCGAATGCCAGATCGAATGGGCGACGGTGAGATCCTCCATCATGGTCTGCAGCGGCGCCGGCAGTCCGGCATAGGCCACCCGCATGTCGCAGAATTCGGTGTCGCCACCTTCCGGGGGAATCTCGTGGCCCAGCAGCAGCGAGTAGGTCGCGCGGTTGTCCATGAACGACATGTCAGTGTGCCAGAGCCGGTCGCCCTTGCGGAACAGCATGCGCCGCTCGTCCGGCTTCATGATGTTGCCGTCGGGATCGAGGTTGCCGACATCGACCAGCGCCGGATTGGTGATGCGCTTGCGCACCTCCCCTGCGACCTTGAACGTGGCGCCCACCTCCACCGGTCCAAACAGTCGGCTGAAGGCGATGTGCTGTTCGTCGGTTGGCGGCGCCGCATTGCGGAAGACGATGACGCCGTAGGTGTCGATGGCCTGTTTCAGTTCGGCGAATGGCAGGCGGTTAGGCGGCGCCGTGAAATCGACCCCCGTGACTTCGGCCGCAAACATCGGATGCAGGGGTGTGATCTGGATTGTCATGATGCGTTTCTCCCTGACGTTCACACTATCGTGTCAGCGGCGGTTGAGTAAATCCGCCGGCTGACGCGACCAACCACGGATGCAACCCGACTGCCTTCCGCTGTATTGTCACGGAGGGTGGGACCTGAGGAGATGATGCGATGCGATATGCTTTCGCGATTGTTGCTATGGCAGCCGCCATGCTGACGATGGACACGCGTCCAAGTGCGGCGCAGCAATATCCCTGGTGCGCCTATTACAGCGGCCGGAGTGGTGGCACCTACAACTGCGGCTTCGTCAACTTCAAGCAATGCCAGGCGACGGTGAACGGGATCGGCGGCTACTGCCAGCGCAATCCCGCTTATGTCGCCCAGCAGAAGACCAGGCGTGTGGTGCGCTGACCACTCACAGCGTCCGGAACATCACATAGGCATCCACATCGCCGAGACGTGGATGCGCAAAGACGCCGGGCAGCGTTCCGACGATGGCGAAGCCGAGGCTCTGCCAAAGCTTCACGGCGCGCTCATTGCTGCTGATCACGAAGTTGAACTGCATGGCGCGGAAACCGCACGCCCGCGCCCGCGCCTGCTCAAGCGAATGAAGGCACATGGCCCGCGCAATGCCGCGGCCGGTCGCGCCGGGCCGCACCATGTAGCCGCAGTTGGCGACGTGGGAGCCGCCGCCCTGCTGGTTGGCGCGAAGGTAATAGGTGCCGACCACGTCGCCAGTGGCGTCTTCGGCGACGAACACTTCATGGGCGGGTGAATGCCAATAGGCGAGCGCGTTGTGCCGGGAGATATCGCGCGGGATCGGATAGGTCTCGCCGGCCCGGAAGGTCGGCTCGAGGATCGACCAGAGCGCGTCGGCATCATTCTCGGTGGCGGGGCGGATGAGCATCGTGAGCCAGACGTCTGTTCAGATAAAAGGAATCAACCAAGGGACTCGGCGCCAACCTCCCCTTGCTTCAAGGGGAGGTCGACTGCGAAGCAGGCGGGAGGGGATCATCTTGACCCCCACCCCAACCCTCCCCCCTGCAGGGGGGGGGGGGCGAAAAGAAGAGGCAAAAAAACCGAAAAAAAGAAAGAAAGAAGAAAGGAAAAG
>Ga0182746_1002077_pt1 | contig 16016 bp, 12 predicted proteins | sample eDN3rd30CBELigOP_FD_128881 | JGI IMG/M metagenome (GOLD analysis project Ga0182746, IMG submission 128881) | Enriched Organic Plus compost microbial communities from Emeryville, California, USA - eDNA 3rd pass 30_C BE-Lig OP (version 2) (version 2) ... | reverse complement strand
TTGTCCGGATTGATCGGCTTCTTGCGCTCGACTTCACGCTGCTTGGGCGGCGGCTTCTTCTGGACCTTTGGCTGAGGCGGTGGCGGAGGCTCCAGCACTGCTTCCGCCTTTTCCACCTTCGGGGGGTCAGGAATCAGGACCTCCTCAGACGGCACGGGGGGCGTCAATTCCGGCGGCCTCTCCTCGATCGGCTTGTCCGGCTCCGGCGGCATCGGATCGGGCTCGATCTCCTCCACCGGAGTGTCGGGCGTATCCAGGGCCGTGTCGGGTTGCGCCTCGGTCTGCTGAGGACCTGGCGCGACCTCCTGCGGCGGCGTTTCAGGCGCCACAGCCAGCGCCGCAAGCTCGATCATGACCGCCGGCGGAGGTTCGCTGGGAGCAGCCATCACCGGTTTCCAGTTCACCATGATCCATGCCGCGCCCGCATGAGCCGCCACCACAATGATCCCCGCCGCCGTCCAACGCAGAACGGCAAGCCTTGCCGAATCCCCGCCCTCGCGGGAAAAATGGTCGTGCGACGCCGTCATCGGCTGACAAGCCAACCCATCAAGGCCATCAGCGCGGCAGCGGCGGCAGGCATCAGCGCGGTCGCAGCGCCGCGAACGAGACACTCAATGGAACCGCAACATCCGCAAGCTGATCTGCAACCATCACTTCACCTTCGCCGCACGCACATCGCGGCCCTCATGAAGTAAGACGATGGAGCGGGTCATTTCCCCCACTCTTCAGTGGGGATTTTTCAGAATGGCTCTACGATGAAGCGAAAATTCTCGCCCACCGCCCCCCGGGGGCTGTCCGCCGGATGCGCAGAATGCCCTCCACTGCCCTCGCCAGGCGGAGCCGGGAGCAGACCGAAGGCGGCGAAGGAGGCAAGCCGCTTCGGCCGCCAGACATAGGCCGCCGAGAGCGGCAGGCCGGCTCATCCGGCGGCTTGCATGGACCGGTCACGGCGAGGAGGGCGTCGCCCGGCGAAGCCGCGGCATGGGGCCGGCGACAGGTGGACCGGTGCCCCCTCTCAGCCACCCCTGGAGATCAGAGCAGAACCTCTAGAAAGTCGCTCGTAACGCAACTGTTACACTCCGTGGAGCCCCATACCAGTTGAACCAGTTCTGAAAGCCGACACGGTCCAGATATTTTTGGTCGAAGAGGTTGTAGACAGTCAGCGTGCCCTTGACGTTCTTTGTGAACTGATAGCCGATTTGGGCATCCACCACCGCATAGGCGCTCTGCCTGATCAACGGCGCCGTTCCGCTGTTCGTTGCACTGACAGCGCGCACGCCACCGCCGATGTTCAACCCATTCAAGGTGCCGTCCAGGAAGGTGTAGTCAGTCCATAGCTTGAAGTTATGCTCGGGGAAACGGGGATCGAGCGGCTTTCCCGCGTTATCCGGATCGCTGATATATTCCGTGGTCGTAAACGCATAGCCAGCGAATATCTTCCAGCTCTCCGTGATTGAACCACTGATCTCAGCTTCGAAGCCGCGGCTCTCGGCTTCACCCGCCGCCGTGTAAAGTGGGGTGTCGGAGGGATGGGAGAGATCAAGCAGCGGACGATTGATGTCGCGAAGACGGAATATGGCCAATGAGGTATTCAACTTCCCATTGAGGAACTGGCCCTTGATGCCGGCCTCGATTTGATTTCCCTCCTGCGGCGGCAAGAAGCCTCCGCCAAAGGCTTTCAGGCTCTGCGGCCTGAAAATATCGGCGTAGCTCGCATACAGTGAAATATTCCGATTCACATCGAAGACCACCCCGCCGTAGGGCGTGAACTTTCCGTCCGCTTTCGATCCCGTCGTCCAGTTTGTTGGAATTGGCCAGACGTCGCGGGTTTCCGACTCGAAGCTGGATAGACGCCCGCCAAGCACTAGGGTCAAAGGATCAAGCAGCTTCAAACGGGCCTGGCCATAGATGCCATACTGAACCTGCCGGCTCGCGTTTCCGCTGGTAATGGAAAGGTTGGGATTAATGGGACGCGGATTCAGAATGTTGACATCAGGAATGCTCGTGAATGGCGAACTGTCGATCGTATTTCCATAGAAGGCATAGTTCGCCCCAACAACGAATTGATGCGTCCGACCAAATATCTCGACAGGTCCTCCAATATAGGTATCCGCGAGATTCCAGTCATAGCGCTGATTCATTTTCTGGGTGGCAAAGTTCGTCAGATAAGTTGTTGGATCAATCGTTCCAAACGAATAAATCTGGCTGCCGGACGGTTCCAAGTCTCGATGGAGGAAAGTTGCCGCCGCCGTCCAGCCGTTGTCGAACTTGTGCCTCAGATCGACATAGCCTTCCTTCATGGGGCCGCCCCAACGCGCCCAATCCGCACCGGCGAAGATCTTCCGTCCAATCGTCGGATCCAGCAGGGTCCCATCGCTGAAAATGCCGACGCCATAGCTCGGCGTCGCTTTGTCGTATTGATAGCTGCCAGACAGCGTCAGTGTTGTGTTCGGAGTGAGATCGGCCTCGATAATTCCATAGCCCAGCCAGCGTTGCTGGAATGCGGTAGGGTAAGCAAAATTGCGATCGGTTCCCGACAAAACCAAGCGGCCGCGGACGGCTCCGGACGATGTCAACGGCCCGGTGATATCGATGTCGGCATGCTTGTTGTTCCAGGAACCATACTCAACGCCCCCTGAAATGCCGAACGTATCGCGCGGTCTTTTACGCGCAAGATTGACAATGCCGCCAAAGTCGGCCGAGCCTTGAAATAGGCCCGCTGGTCCACGGATCACCTCGACACGATCGTACATCGGCAGATCGAACTGCACGAAACCTGGCAGCGCGGCACTTGCAGGTATTCCATCGAACTGCACGCCGAGAGCTTGGCCGCGGGCTGTGTAATGGGCGTCGCCAATACCGCTATAGGTGCCGGTTGTGACGCCGGTCACTTGCCGCATCGCGTCCTGGACAGTGACCAGGTTCTGGTCCGTTATTCGCTGCTGGGTCACGACGGAGACCGAGTTCGGGACCTCTCTCACGTTGACGGGAAGCTTGCCCGCAATCGTCACATAGTCACTGGTGTAGGACCCTGTCCCATCGGTCGCGGCGGAACCGCCTTGCACATCAATCGTATCGAGCGAAATAGCGCCGGCGGGTGCGGCCCCAGCCGCGGTTTGCGCAGCACCGGTCCCGCTCACCGTCACCGTGTTCGCTCCGACAAATCTTGGATTCAATCCAGTTCCGGAAAGCAGGCGCGACAGCGCCTCCCGAGGCGTATAGGTGCCGCTCACACCCGGAGACGTCACGCCCTGGGTGACACCGCCGCGGTTGAGCACCTGCACGCCCGAGGTCCGGGAAAAGGCTGCAAGCGCGCCGTCCAGGGACTGGGGCGGAATAGCAAACAAGCGCGTTGCAGCCGTGGCTGCGGGATGAGATTGGGCCAAGACAAATGAAGGACCTGCAACAATAATTGCGCTCGTCGCCAGCAGCGCCTGCATCAATCGCACGCTGCGGTGACGCAACGCCCCGCACGCCGCCACCCGTCCATTCGTTGTCATTCCGCTTGCCCCGCCCTTCCATCAGCATCGCGACGGCAGGTCCTTCACGGCCAGACCGGCGCTTCGTAAGGCAGGACGACGCACGGCAATGAAACCCTGGGAGGGCTGCGAAAATTTATCCGGACCTCAGCGCAGCATCACGAGATAAGGCGTCAATGTCGTGGCTGTGATGCCGAGGACGCCCTCCAGCGCTTCAATGGCCGCATCTGGCTGAGCGACATTGAAGGAGCCTGAAACGAGCAGATCGGAAATCCATGGATTGAGAATGACGATCCGGCCGGACCGGTAACGATTGAGCTTTGCGACAACCTCGGACAATGGCTGCTGCCGGAACACAAGCTGTCCCCGGCGCCAGGCCAATCTTTCCTCGAGATCGGCGGCGCGAACGGGCGAGACGCGTTCCGCATTGAAATCGACTGTCTGGCCCGCCGTGACCCGCACAGCATCGCGGGGATGCATGGCGGTGCTCACATCGACGATGCCGGACTCGACGGTGGCAGTCGATTGTCCATCTCCTTCCGCAACACTGAATGCCGTTCCGATGTCGCGGGTCTCACCGGCACTCGTCATCACAATGAACGGGCGGGCATCACCCGCTACGTCAAAGAAAGCCTCCCCGCGGACCACCGTGATGCGGCGGGCCGTTGACGTGATATCCACTTTAAGCACCGTATCGGTGTCGAGCTCGGCGCGCGTCCCGTCAGCGAGCGTGACCGCTTCCCGCTCCCCCGCAACGGTCATGTAGTCCGCACCCCACCGGTCGAGCAGAATGGGCGCGCGAATGCCGGCGACAACCACCGCGGCAACGGCAACCCCGCCCGCCATCCAGCGCAGCAAAGTCCGCCGGCCAACCCCGCGGCCATCGCGTCCGGCCAGCCTTGCCGACGGGCTTCTGCCAGCCTGCTCCAGCACGGCATTGTAAGATGCCCGCGCCGGAGCATGCAGCGCGGCCATCAATGCATGCATCTCGTTCCAGGCCCGCACATGCGCCGGGCTCTGGTCAAGCCACGCCGCAAAGGCGCGCTTCTCATCCGGGGTGACATCGTCGGACTGCAGCCGAAAGAACCACGCGTTCGCTTCGGAAAACAGCGCCTCCCCGTCGTCCTGATCCCGACCTTTGTCCATTCGTGGCATCCAAGGGCGATTCATCCGGACGAACCGCAGTTCCTGCTCCATATACCAAGGACGCAGGAGCGGTCGAATTCCCTGGGATGATTCCATGCCGGGACTTAAAAAATGCCGGCTTGCCGCGCATGCTCGCGGCACTGGATGATGGCCTGGCGCAGGTGATACTCGACGGTGCGCGGCGAAATCCCAAGCCGGTCCGCAATCTCGCGATAGGAACAGTCTTCGACGTGATAGAGAAGGAAGATTGTTCGCGTCTTGTCAGGCAATTGGTCGATCGCAGCACGCAGGACGTTTTGCTGCTGTTGTGAACAAAGCTGCTCCTCGGGCGTCGCAAGCGGACAGACCAGATCCTCCTGGGGCGGACCCGCCTCCGCGGGCCGCCGCCGGATCACGCGCCGGAGATGATCACGGGTCAGATTGGCCGCAATCGTGAACAGGAAACCGCGGGGATCCTCCACCGCCTTCGCATCGCGCAGCCGCGCCAGGCGAAGGAACGCCTCCTGGGCGATATCGGCAGCATCGGATGCATTGCCAATCCGGCGGCGGACGAAAGCCCCAATCTCCCGCTCGTGAGCGACGAACAAGGATTTGAGATCAATCCCCATTGCCCAAATTGCCGGACCCCGTCCGCCTTCCGTCTTGACCACAAGCAACGTGCTGATTGCAATTTCCCGCTGACCATGAAGGCGCAGACGGTGATCGATTTGATCTAGCTTGGCGATAATTCTTTTGCAAATACAATAGTTTATAGAAATTCTAAGATGGTGATCGACATCCATCGGTTCGCATCAAGCCGCCATCGGCCAGGCGCCCAAACAAAGGGGTGCAGGACGGCCGATGGGCACTCGAACGATCAAACGCCTTTGGCAGCCGGCTTCAGGTGTCACCGCAGGCACCCCGGCCATTGCAAGTTCAGAGCGTTTTCCGGCGAAGTGGAAACCGGTTCGACTCAGAAAACGCGACCACATAAGGGAATCGAGAGCATGATCCGATTCCGTCAGAACGGGTCATGCTCTAGGGAGATGTTTCGATCGCCGGCGCTCCGCTCGCGCCTTCGAGAAAATGCTCTTCCCACCACGTGAACAGGATGTCGCGCAACGCGGCCGCATCATCATCGCCATAGATATCAAGCTTTGAGGCCTTGAGGAGCGCGGCCTCCTCATCGGACAGCGTCACGGTCACCTCCTCGACACGCAGCGGGACATTGGGGAACTGCGGGACATAGCCGGGATCGGCACGCAGCGCCCGATCCGCCTTGATGACCGGATTGCGGAAATCCTTCGGCGTGCGCTGACTTTTGAGAATGGGAGTGCGTGGAACACTCGCCATCTCCGCTTCGGTTGCCTCGAAAACCGTGAGCTGGATCGGCTTGAAGCCAAAATTGCTGGTGCGCATCACGTCCGCGCCGCACACGTTCGGCACCGCCAGCACGTCGACCAGCGCCAGCAGGTCGACATAGTCCCCCGCCTTGCTGTTCTGCCGGGTCATGGTGGCGCTGTGCGGACCGGTCACCTCCGTGCACATGAAGAGATTGAAACTGTCATGCACATCATCAGGCGTCAGCCCATATTCCCGCTGCGCTTCCGCCTGCATGTCGTGACAGTTGGTATGCACGTCGAAACCGTAGGCGCTTTCATAGACATAGGCGCTGCAACGCGGGAACAGCACATCGTTGCGGCCATAGGTGTCTTCCAGGATGAACATCATGGCGCGCTCGCGCGGCGGCGCGGACCAGAGAAACGTTCCCTTGGTCGGATGGAAGCCGTGCACCGTGCGGGTGCGGCCGCAATGCATGAATTCCTTGTAGTCGTGCAGATTGAAACAGTTGAAGTCCACACACTGGCCGCCTTCGACCTGCGCGATCCGCAGGATCTGGCCAGCGCGCACTTCCACCGCCTTGCCCGTGCCGGGCTCAAGCGTCCATTCGAACACAGCGGGCTTCATCGCAGCACCTCTCGCGCCATATGAGCAGCCGCGTATTCGCGCAACGCCCGCCGGACAAGTGATGGCCGATCGGGTGCAACGCCCTGCGCAATCGTCCGGTCGATGAGTTCAAGCTGCTGGTGATTGAGCTTCAACGTGACCACGGTGGCCTCCGGCCTGGTGTCACTCATGCTGCCTCCGTCATTTCGTATACAATAATCTTCAATTTCGTATGTGAAACATGACCCGCGGATTTCAAGACCCCAGCGCCATGACCCGCCTTTTGCAGCGGTTTACGACCTTCCCGATCGCTACGGAAGCCTAATAAAAGGGCGAATTGCTCAAATTTTGAGATTGGATTCCTTCATTCTTGGATACAAGATTTCTAACATACCGATACGAAAGCTGAATCCCGCGTCCGCATCACATGACCAAGTCATCCTCACGAACCGAAGTCGCCTATCAGGCGCTTCGCCGCGCGATCATCGAACAGGCGCTGGTGCCGGGCACCAAGCTGCCGGAGGACGAGATCGGAGCGCAGTTCGGCATGAGCCGCACGCTGGTGCGCGCCACGCTCGCCCGCCTGCAGGCTGAGGGATTGGTCGAGACGCGCCCGAAGCGCTCGGCAACTGTCGCGCAGCCCACCCTGAAGGAGGCGCAGGATGTGTTCGCGATGCGCCGCGTGCTTGAGCGGGAGGCCGTGCGGCTGGTGATCGAGCGGTGGAAGCCGGAATTCGGTGCGGTCCTCGACGGACATATCCGTGAGGAAGCGGCGGCCGAGGCTCTCAACAATCCAAGCCTGTCCATCCGGCTCGCTGGCGAATTCCATATCGCGCTGGCAGAGCTCACCGAGAATGCGCTGTTGCGCCGCTATCTCGGCGAACTTGTCTCGCGCTGTTCGCTGATCCTCGCCATGTATGGACGCCCGCATTCATCCGAATGCGCCATCAACGAGCATCACGAGATTGTTGATGCGCTGCGACGCCGCGATGCTGCCCGCGCCATCGCATTGATGGACGCGCATATCGGCCTCGTCGAACAGCGATCGATGCTGGCGGATGCCAGTGGCGCAGAACCGGACCTGTCGGCCGTGCTTGCAAGATACGCCAACGACATCACCGCCCGCCGGGCCGCGGTTGACATCCGCAGCGTCAAACAACCGAAACGAGCCAAACAGTGATGACGTCGCCGTCCCATATGCATTTCGACTTTGCCGCGCTGAGCGCCCGCGAGCGTTACAAGCTGATGATCGGCACCGTGATCCCGCGGCCGATCGCCTTCGTCACCACCGTTGATGAAACGGGACGGCCGAACGCAGCGCCGTTCAGCTTCTTCAACTGTCTCTCCGCCGACCCTCCGATCGTCGCTATCGGCGTCGAGAACCATGAGGACATGGCGTTCAAGGACACCGGCCGGAACATCCGGCACACCGAACATTTCACCGTCAACATTGTCGATGACGCGATGATGGAGGCGATGAACGTCTGCGCTGTCCCGTTCGCGCCGCACATCAACGAACTGGCGACATCGGAGCTAACGGCGATACCCGGCACCCACGTGGTCTCGCCACGGATCGCAGAGGCTCCGGCCGCGCTGGAATGCCGTCGCTACATCACCCTGGAGGTCGGGCGCTCGCGCGAAATCATCCTTGGACAGGTGCTGGGTGTTTTCATCCGCGACGGCCTGGTCGATCCAAAGACCAAATATGTCGACCAGCGCGGGATGGACGCGATCGGCCGCATGGGTGGTCATGGCTATGCGCGCACGCGCGACTATTTCGATCTGCCGACCATGTCGGTCGCCCAGTGGGAGCAGCGCTATCAGCGCGAGGCGCCCAGCAGCGAGCCTTCTGCAGATCACAATCTCAAAAAGACCAGCACTGGCGGAGCATCCGCCGGTGACGCCGTTCAGCCTGCCGCCGGGACAACCCTGTTCAAGGAGTAGACCATGACCCTTTCAATGACGCGCCGCGGGTTTGTCAGTGCGACAGCGGCATCGCTCGTTCTGGCCTCGGCCAGGCGAGCCTCTGCTGCCGATACGGTGGTCGGTTTCATCTATGTCGGGCCACGCGACGATTTCGGCTGGAACCAGTCTCATGCCGTCGCCGCGGCGGCGCTCAAGAACACGCCCGGTATCAAGGTCGTGGAGGAAGAAAATGTGCCGGAAACCGATGCGGTCGCAAAAACGATCGAGTCGATGATTGCCCTCGACGATGCTTCGCTGATCTTCGGAACGTCGTTTGGCTATTTCGATCCCTTCATGATCGACATGGCGAAGAAGTTTCCCAAGGTCCAGCTGCGCCATCCAACCTCGCTATGGAGCAAGGACAAGCACCCGGCAAACCTCGGCGGCTATTTCTGTTACATCGAGCAGGCTCACTATGTGAACGGGATTGCCGCCGGGCTCTCCACCACGTCCAACAAGATCGGCTACGTCGCAGCCAAGCCTCTGGCGCTGGTGCTGCGGACCATCAATGCCTTCACCCTCGGCGTGCGGAAGGTGAACCCCAAAGCGGAAGTCCGCCTGATCTTCACCGGTGAATGGAGCCTGCCGGTGCGCGAAGCCGAGGCGACGAACTCCCTGATCGATGCCGGCTGCGACGTCATCGCTTGCCATGTCGATGGCCCGAAAGTCGTGATCGAGACGGCGGAGCGCCGCGGCGCGAAGTCCTGCGGTCACAATACGGATCAGGCAAGTCTCGCGCCCAAAGGCTTCATCACCGGGGCGGAGCTCAAATACGTGACCATCTACAAGGCCTATACCGACATGATCGTGAAAGGCCAGCCACTGCCAAATCTCTATGAGGGCGGGTTCGATCGCGACATGGTGCAGAACACGGCCTTCGGTGCCGGCGCGACGGACGCCGCGCGCAAGGCGGCGACAGCTGCGATGGCCGAGCTCAAGAACGGCGCACCGATTTTCGTCGGTCCCATCAAGGACAACAAAGGCACGGTCGTCATTGAAAAGCCGCTCGGCCTCTATGATCCGACGCTTTGGAGCACGAACTATCTCGTTGACGGCGTGATCGGCTCGACAACCTGAACATCGCGTCGGCAATCGACCGATGAAAGCAGCGCTCAGGCACGGCAGCATTCTTTAGAGCTGCTAAAAATTATCGTATTTGCAAGGGAAATCGTGGTCCGATAATAGGTTCAGGAGTTCTGGGTGCGATTGATCTCCAGAGTGCACTGAGCTGCGGTCATGACGTCCCGATTATACGATCTCGCCGATCTCTATGTTGCCGAGAAGGGAAGGCTTTATCGTCTCATCAATCGTATTGTCGGCAGCCGCGCGGTTGCGGAAGACGTTGCGCAGGACACTTTTATCAAACTGAGCGGCCGGAACCTCGGCCCGGGTGACCGGAGTCTGCTGTTCCGGACCGCGCAGAACCTCGCAATTGATCACCTGCGGTCGCAGCGCGTGAAGGATGCTTATGCCGGCGATCCCGGCGCCGCCCAGCAACCGAAATCGGGTGTCGCGCTCGATGATGCTTTCGCTGCACGGCAGGAGCTGGCAGCTCTCATGTCTGCACTGGAATCTCTCCCAAGGCGGACCCAGCAGGTCTTTCTCCTCAACCGGCTCGACGGCATGACCTACCCCCAGATCGCCAAAGCGCTGGGAATTTCGGTCCGCACGGTTGAGAAGGATTTGGTCCGTGCTTTGACTTTCTGCCGCGACTGGCGGAAAAATCGCGAGATCGGTTGAGGAATTCCGGCCTTAGAAACGTTGTCTTACTGTCGGATCAGCGATCGACAGCGAGAGAGCGACGATCAAGGCCATGGGCGCAGAAGCCACGGACACATCTGAACAGGCCACGCGGGCCAGTGAAGCCGCGGCCTGGTTCGTGCGCCTCAGGAAGCCGGACGTTACGGATGCCGACCGGCAGGCGTTTCGACGCTGGCTGCAGCAGGATCCGGCCCGGCATGACGCCTTTAATGAAATCAAGCGGTTGTGGACCGACCTGGACGAACCGGCAGCGGCTCTCGGCGAAAAAAATGGCTGGTATCGCGAAGGACTGAAGCAGACGAGCGGAGGCCGGCGGCAGGTCGCGCCGCTGGCGGCGCTTGCCGCCTGTCTCGTCGCCATCGTGGCCGGGCTGCTGTGGCGCGATGCCGGCCTGATCGACCGCGCGCAGGCGGACTTTGCCACCCGGCCGGGCGAACGGCGCAGCATCACCCTGGCGGATGGTTCTCAGGTCTACCTGGATGGCGATACCGCAATCACGGTGCAGATCGGAAGTGCCAGCCGGACTGTCGGGCTCCTGCGCGGACGGGCCTGGTTTGACGTGGCGCGCAACGAACAGTCGCCCTTCAGGGTGACATCGGACGATATCGCAACCACCGTGCTCGGCACCGCCTTCGCAGTCGACAGAGAAACCGACCGTGTCGGTGTTACGGTGGAGCGCGGCCGGGTATCGGTCTCGCGCGGGGCCAATGATGATGTGGAAGTTCCTGCGGGCCAGCAGGTCTGGGCGACGCGCCAACAGCTGGGCCCTGTGGCGCCGATTGAGCCTGATACGGCATTGGCGTGGCGTCGCGGCCTGATCATTCTGGATCGCGCGCCGCTTGCGCGTGTTGTCGAGGAACTGGAAAAGATGCAGCCTGGCCGCCTGCTCATCCGGGATGAATCGCTGCGCCAGCTCACTCTTTCAGGCGTGTTTCGTGCAGATGATCCCGATGCAGTTTTGGAGGCCCTCCATTCTGCGCTGGGCCTCAAGACGCTCTCCATTCCCGGCTTTGCCACACTCGTTTATCGCTAGAGCGTTTTCCTGCGACGTGGAAACCGGTTCGCGGCAAGATATTCGTTCGACTGATTTTTTTGTGCGGGATTCCGCACGCTGAACCGTTGTCCCATGGGGCCGATGTTCTGGCCTTGGGGATGACGGAACAGGACTCGATGACAACGGACGGAATGGGTTGCAGGACACGGGGCATTGTTTCCGCGAGCATGTTTCTTATTGCCTGCACATGGAGCGGTGATGGAATCGCCCAACCGGCGACAGCGCCGCAACCTTCGGTCCAGACATTCACGTTCAACATCCCGGCCAAGCCACTGCTCGCCGCGCTGGCGGATTTCACCGCCACGACGCGCATCCAGGTGATCCGGCCGAGCGCGGAGGCTGTTTCAGGCCGTTCCACCGCGGTGAGCGGTTCGCTCAGCGCAAGCGAAGGCCTGGCGCGTCTGCTCGCGGGAACGGGCTTGAGCTATCGCTTCACCAGCGCCGGCACGGTGACAATCCAGCGGCCATCCGGGGAGAGCGCCAATTTTACCGCCCCTGGCGGGGCTATCTCCCTCGACACCATCGAAGTCCAGGGAGCAGGCGACGACACGGTTGGCTTTGTCGCAAGCCGAACCTCGGCCGGCACCAAGACGGACACACCGATTCTGGAAGTCCCGCAATCGGTTTCCGTTGTCACCCGTGCGGAACTCGATGTGCGCAATGTCCAGACCGATGCCGAGGCACTGACCTACACGCCGGGCGTGTTCGCCCAGCCGTTCGGCGGCAAGCAGCATCAGCAGAATCCCTTCTTCTACATCCGCGGCTTTTCGAGCGCGTTCGGCGGCAGCTATGTGGATGGCCTCGTCAGCCCGGTGAACTACCGCTACGAGCCCTATGGCTACGAGCGGTATGACGTGTTCCGCGGTCCCACCTCGACGATTTATGGCCAAAGCGACCCGGGTGGTCTCGTCAACCGGGTCTCGAAACTGCCGACCAGCCAGCCGCAGCGCGAAATCCAGATCCAGGGCGGCAACTATTCGAACATCCAGGGCGCGTTCGACTTCAGCGGCCCGGTCGATCCGCAGGGACAGTTTCTCTACCGTCTGACCGGCTTGTTGAGAGATGCCAATGCACCGATCGACTATGATTTCGGAGTGAAGGCACCAGACAAGCGCACGTTTATGGCGCCGGCGGTCACCTGGCGCCCCACCACAGATACGACCATCACCTTCCTTGGCAACTATCTCAGAGACAAAGTTGGACAGGAGAATTCCTTTTTCAGGAAGACATCCAGGAATGATCCCGGATTCCTTACCCATATCAGCCTGGCACAGCCCGGCCTGGCGGAATGGGACCAGGAGCAATACGCCGTCGGCTATCTGCTGAACCACAGCTTCAACAAGGATCTCACGTTCCGCCAGAACGTCCGATACAGCCATATGAACAGCACCATGCTGGGCGTGTATCAATCCAATCCCGAAAACACGGGCAACACGATAGACCGATATACGAGCGGGAATGACGAATGGCGGCGCGATTTCGCTGTCGACAATCAGCTTCAATACAAGTTCAGCACCGGACCGGTGGACCACACAACGCTGCTGGGCTTCGACTATCAGAATATGACCGACTGGATCGCATTCACCGACGGGGCAGCGCCAAGCCTGAATATCCGCAACCCGAACTACAACCAGCAGTTCCCATCGGCGCTGCCGTGGTATCAGCACAGGTATTCGGGCGATTCCTATGGTCTCTATGTCCAGGACCAGGCGAAGATCGGTGAGAATTGGCTGCTGACCCTGGGAGGGCGGCAGGACTGGGTTTCCGTCAAGGACATCGACGAGCTTGAGCATATCACGACCCGGTCAACCGACAGCCGTTTCACCTATCGCGGCGGCCTCACTTATCTGACAAGTTTCGGGCTGGCTCCCTATGTGAGCTACACTCAATCATATCTGCCCCAGACAGGCGGCAACGAAAACGGTCCTTTCAAGCCCACCACGGGCGAGCAATACGAAGCCGGCATCAAGTATCAGCCGGTTGGCTGGAACGCATTGTTCACGGCCGCGATCTTCGATCTGCGAAAGCAGAATGTGATATCATACCCTCGCAAACCGAATGAGCCTTCGCAGCAAATCGGGGAAATCCGGTCCCGGGGAGTCGAGCTTCAGGCAACGATGTCGTTGACGGAGGGTTGGAACCTCACGGCGGGATATACTTATAACGACGTCAAGGTCACGAATGACCTCAGGCCACGATTCATTGGCAAGCGTCCCGTCCTGACTCCGGAACACATGGCCTCCGGCTGGCTGGATTACACTTTCAGGCAAGGCCGCTTGTCGGGTCTGAATCTGGGTGGCGGCGTCCGATATATCGGGCCCAGTTTCGGTGACAACGTCAACAAGCTCAGGAATGAAAGCTATACGCTGGTCGATGCCGCGCTCCGTTATGATCTTGGCCAGGCCGTCTCGAGCCTCAAGGGCGCGGAGCTCGCGATCAATGCCACCAATCTGTTTGGCCGCGAATATGTCGTGTGCTTCAGTGTATATGACTGCAAGTGGGGCGCCACGCGCACCGTGACGGGCAAGCTGACATATCGATGGTGAGGGGCGGTGCGCATCCCGCCGCGTGAGCTTTGGCCCTCCTGCATCCGGGCGCAGCTCACTCTCGCGCCAGCGCGACGACCGGATCCAGGCGCGCGGCGCGAAGCGCCGGCATGAAACCAAAGACAAGGCCGGTCAGGATTGCACACAGGATCGCGGCAACAATAGCAGAGCCGGAAAAGATCACCGGCATCTGAAACACCACCGCAGCCAGCACGCCACAACTCACGCCGATGATGGCCCCGGCGAGACCGCCCACGCCGGACACCAGCATCGCCTCGGTCAGGAACTGACGCAGGATGTCGGTCGTCCGGGCGCCCGTCGCCATACGGATACCGATCTCGCGGGTGCGCTCGCTCACCGTCATCAGCATCACATTCATGACGCCGATGCCGCCGACGAACAGCGATATGGCGGCCGTGAAGCCGAGCAGCAGGGTCAGCGTGTTCTGCGTGCGGTCCTGGGCTTCGATGCTGGCCGCCTTGTTGAAGACCCGGAAATCCCGGGTGCGGTGCGCGGCCTCGAGCGTTGCGGTCATGGCCGCTTCAGTCTCCTTGGACCGGGCGAGATCATGGATCAGAACCGAGATCCAGGACAGCTCGCGCTTGCCAAACACCCGCAAACTGCCGGTGGAGAAGGGAAAGACGATCATGTCGTCATCATCGCTGTCGCCCGACAATGCGCCTTTGCTCGACAGCACACCGATCACCTGGAACGGGACACTGTCGATCAAGACCATCCGGCGAATGGGATCCGATCCATCGGGGAAGAGGCGCTCCTTCAGCTTCTGACCGATCACCGCGACGGTCGCAAGCGACCGCTCGTCCTCTTTCGTGAAGAAGACGCCATCTTCGACCATCCAGTTCAGGATGCGCGGAAAGTCGATCGTGATCGCGGCCGCGCTGGTCGGATAGTCGACATTGCCGAACCGCACGGTCACGCTCCCCTGCAGGTAAGGCATCGCAGCAGAGACGTTCGGCACGCTACGCACGAGATCGACATCCGCTTCAAGCAGCCGCCCGCCCGGCCCGCGGCTGTTCTCGCCACCGGGGATCACATAGAGCCGGTTGGCGCCGAAGATCGAGAGCTGCGCCAATACGGATTGCTTCGCCCCCTCCCCGATCGCCAACAGCGCAATGACCGACGCCACGCCAATGATGATGCCCAGCAGGGTCAGGCCGGTGCGCACTGGGCTCGCCAGCAGGGAGCGGCCACCGGACCGAAACGCCTCGCGGATGTCAGCGAATAGCGTCGCAGATCGCAGCGATGCCGATGTGGCTCTATGCAAGGAGGCCTGCCCGGTGTCCTCAGAGGTCGTGCAGACCGCCGCATCCCGTTGGCGCTCGTTCAGATCAGCGATGACGACGCCGTCCCTGATTTCGATGACGCGATGCGCATTCGCCGCAACATCGCGGTCATGGGTGACGAGGATGACGGTATGTCCGTCATCGGCGAGCTGCGTCAGCAACGACATGACCTGAGCACCGCTCGCAGAATCGAGGGCGCCTGTCGGCTCGTCGGCGAGGATGACATGGCCGCCATTGACCAGGGCCCGCGCGATCGAAACACGCTGCTGCTGTCCGCCTGAAAGCTGGTTCGGACGATGCTCGAGCCGTTCGCCCAGCCCCAGTTGTGCCAGCAGGTCTTTGGCGCGCGCAAGCCGCTGCTCAACGGGAATCCCGGCATAGGCAGCCGGCATTTCCACGTTCTCAAGCGCATTGATTGTCGGGATAAGGTTGTATTGCTGAAATACGAAACCGAAGGCCTGGCGCCGCAAGGCCGCAAGCTCGTCCCGGTCGAGCTGCCCGACGTCGCGGCCGTTGAAGCGATAATCTCCGCTGGTCGGCCGGTCGAGCAGGCCGATGATGTTCATCAGCGTGGATTTGCCGGACCCCGACTGCCCCATGATCGCGACAAACTCACCGGCATCGATGCGCAACGACACGCCGCGCAGCACCTCCACAGCCGTACTTTCGCTCAGCTGGTAGGTCTTGCGGACATCGGTGAGCTCGATCAGCGGCGTCCCGGCGATATCAGGCTTTCCCGACGTCACAGCCGGAATCCGACGAGCGGGGACCCGGCATCGGCCTTCCGTGCGCCGACAACCACACGCTCCCCTTCCGAAACGCCCTCGAGCACCTG
>Ga0182746_1002076_pt1 | contig 16020 bp, 13 predicted proteins | sample eDN3rd30CBELigOP_FD_128881 | JGI IMG/M metagenome (GOLD analysis project Ga0182746, IMG submission 128881) | Enriched Organic Plus compost microbial communities from Emeryville, California, USA - eDNA 3rd pass 30_C BE-Lig OP (version 2) (version 2) ... | reverse complement strand
CCGGCAGGTGCTGGGCTGGCTGGCCGTGACCGGCCTGTTCGGCCTGGCCTTCGTGGCCATCGAGCTGCACGAGTTCCATACCCTGATCGAGCACGGCGCCACGCCCCAGCGCAGCGCCTTCCTGTCGTCCTTCTTCACGCTGGTCGCCACGCACGGCCTGCACGTCTCGGCCGGCCTGCTCTGGCTGGCCGTCCTGATGGTGCAGGTCGCCCGGCGCGGCCTGGGCGCGGACAACCGCCGCCGCCTGATGTGCCTGAGCATGTTCTGGCACTTCCTGGACGTGATCTGGATCGGCGTGTTCACCTTCGTCTATCTCATGGGGATGCTGCGATGAGCGACACCTCGCACGGCGGCCACGGCCACGATCACGCGCACGACGGCGAGGGCGGGGCGGGCCACGCCACGCTGCGCGGCTACCTGACCGGCTTCGTCCTGTCCGTGGTCCTGACCGCCATCCCGTTCTGGCTGGTCATGAGCGACGCCATCGACAGCAGGCAGGCCACCGCCGCGATCATCGTCGCCTTCGCGGTCGTGCAGATCGTCGTGCACATGGTCTACTTCCTGCACATGGACGCCAGGTCCGAGGGAGGGTGGTCCATGATGGCGCTCGTCTTTACCCTGATCCTGGTGGTGATCGCGCTGACGGGCTCGCTATGGGTGATGTACCACCTGAACGCCAACATGATGCCGGCCGCGCACGACATGCAGCAGATGCCGTGACGCGCCCGGCTGCCGACGGGCGCGCCGGAGCCGGGGCGGGCGAGCCTCGGCCTTCGCGGCGGCGGCGCATCGCTGCCGGCGCGCTGGGCCTGCTCGGCGTCGCTCTCCTGCTGGCGCTGGGCGTCTGGCAGGTCGAGCGCCGCGCCTGGAAGCTGGCGCTGATGGACAGCGTCGAGCAGCGCGTCCACGCCGAGCCCGTCCCCGCCCCGGGGCCGGACCAATGGCCGCTCGTCACGGCGCAGCGCGACGCCTACCGCCGCGTGACCGCCGTGGGCCGCTTCATCGAAGGGCGCGACACCCGCGTGCGGGCGACCACCGGGCTGGGGCGCGGCTTCTGGATACTCACGCCGCTGCGCACCGGGCAGGGCTACACGGTGCTGGTCAACCGCGGCTTCGTCCCCACCGACGCCGGCGCGTCCAGCCTGCGCCCGGACGCCGCCCCGGCGGATCCCGCGCCGCCCGAGCCCGGAACGGTCCGGGTGACGGGGCTGCTGCGCGCGAGCGAGCCCGGCGGCGCCTTCCTGCAGCCCAACGATCCTGCGCGCGACCAGTGGTATTCGCGCGACGTGGCGGCCATCGCGGCGGCGCGCGGCCTGGACGGCGCGGCGCCCTACTTCGTGGACAGGGAGGCCTCGCCCGGGCTGCCCGCGTGGCCCCGGGCCGGCATGACGGTGCTGGCCTTCCCCAACAACCATCTGCTTTATGCCATCATCTGGTTTGGCCTGGCCCTCGCGCTCTCCGGCGCGCTCGTCTCGGTATGGCGCAATGAACGACAGGACGGCCCAAGCTCCCGATCCGGCGGCTGACCGGCCGGCCGGCCCGGCGCCGGCGGCCGGGCTCGCCCGGCTGCTGCGGCCCTTGAAGCCGCTGCGGCCCGACCCCGACGCGGCGGGCCGCAAGAACATGGCGCTGCTCGTGCAGCTGCGCTGGATCGCCGTGGTCGGCCAGATCGCCACCATCACCCTGGTCGAATACGGCCTGGGCATCGCGCTGCCGCTGGGGGCGATGGCGCTGGTGCTGCTCGCGCTGATCGCCCTGAACGGCGCCACCCAGGCCTGGATGCGCAGCCGCCGCCAGGTCACCGGGCGCATGCTGCTGTGGGTGCTGGTCCTGGACGTGGCCGCGCTCACCGCCCAGCTGTGGCTGAGCGGCGGCGCCACCAACCCCTTCATCTCGCTGTACCTGCTGCAGGTCACGCTCGGCGCCATCCTGCTGGACGCGGCATCGGCCTGGATCGTCGCCGCGCTGGCCTGCGCCAGCGGCATCGCCCTGCGCTTCTCCCACCTGCCCCTGGGCGCGCCGGACCCGCAGTGGGGCGACCTGTCCTCCCTGCACATCGCCGGCACGGTCGCGGGCTTCGTGCTGAACGCCGTGCTGCTCGTCATCTTCGTCACGCGCGTCAGCCGCAACCTGCGCGAGCGCGACGCGCACCTGGCCGCGCTGCGGCAGCAGGCCGCCGAGCAGAGCCACATCGTGCGCATGGGCCTGCTGGCCACCGGCGCCGCGCACGAGCTGGGCACGCCCCTGTCCTCGCTGTCGGTCATCCTGGGCGACTGGCGCCGCATGCCCGTGGTCGCCGGCGACGCCGAGATGGCGCAGGAGCTGCAGGAAATGCAGGACGCCGTGCAGCGCTGCAAGGCCATCGTCACAGGCATCCTGCTGTCGGTCGGCCAGGCGCGCGGCGAGGCCTCCGAGGCGACCACGCTGAACCGCTTCTTCGAGGAAATCGCGCGCGACTGGCGCGCCCGGCATCCGGCGGCCACGCTGCGGCTGGCCCGGCGGCTGAGCGACCCGGACCTGCCCGTGGCCTTCGACGACGTGGTCAAGCAGGCGATCTTCAACGTCCTGGACAACGCGCAGGAGGCCGCGCGCCGGGCGTTGCGGCTTTCGGTCGAGCAGGACGGCGATATACTGCGGATGCGGGTCGTCGACGACGGGCCGGGCTTCGAGCCCGACATGCTCGCCCAGATCGGCAAGCCGTACCAATCCAGCAAGAAGGGCCGCCCCGGGCGCGGGCTGGGCCTGTTCCTCGTGGTCAACGTCGTCCGCAAGCTGGGCGGTTCCGTGTCGGCGCGCAACATTCCCGGCGGCGGGGCGGAGGTCACCTTGCAGCTGCCGCTGTCGGCGCTGCGCATCAGCTCGGTTGCCCAGGATGCCTGACCGTCCGCTCCTGCTCATCGTCGAAGACGACGAGTCTTTCGCCGCCACCCTGAAACGATCCTTCGAACGGCGCGGCTACGACGTGCTCGTGGCCGGCAGCCTGGAGCAGGTGCGCGCGGCCGCCGCCGGTCGCGCGCCCACCCACGCCGTGGTCGACCTCAAGCTCAACGGGGCCTCCGGGCTGGCCTGCGTCGAGGCCCTGCACGCCCGCGACCCGCACACCCTGATCGTCGTCCTGACCGGCTACGCCAGCATCGCCACCGCGGTGGAGGCGATCAAGCTGGGCGCCTGCCACTACCTGGCCAAGCCGTCGAACACCGACGACATCGAGGCCGCCTTCAACAAGCGCGAGGGCGATCCGCACGAGCCCGTGGCCGACCAGCCCAGCACCTTCAAGACGCTGGAGTGGGAAATGATCCAGCGCACGCTCGCCGAGGCCGACTTCAACATCTCGGAGACCGCCCGCCGGCTGGGCATGCACCGGCGCACGCTGGCGCGCAAGCTGGGCAGGATGCGCAGCGGCGAGGGCTGAGCGGCCCCCGCCTGTGTATGATGTGGGCCGGTCATCGAACGGCAATCGCGTGGCGGCGCGTGGGCGCATATGGCATCCGGTAGAGGGTTTCTTTCTGGCGCATCGCAGTCGGCCTGGATGCCCCTGGCGATCACGCTCGCCATCCAGGCCATGGTGTCCATGGCGCTGCTCACCCTGCCCGTCATGGCGCCCGTGGTCGCGCAGGACCTGGGCGTATCGCCCGCCTACACCGGCTTCTACGTCGCCATCGTCTACGTCGGCGCCATGGTGGCCAGCCTGGCCTCGGGCGCCGGGGTCCGCAAGTACGGCGCCATCCGCATCAGCCAGATCGGGCTCGCGCTGTCGGCCGCCGGCCTGGCGCTGTGCGCCGTCCCCGACCTGGCCGCGCTGGCCGTCGGCGCCTTCCTGATCGGCGCGGGCTACGGCCCCATGACGCCGGCCAGCTCGCACCTGCTGGCACGCACCACGCCGGCGCACCGCATGTCGCTGGTCTTCTCGCTCAAGCAGACCGGCGTGCCGCTGGGCGGCATGCTGGCCGGCGCCATCGTGCCCGGCCTGATGCTGCTGACCGGCTGGCAGCGCACCCTGCTGGCCTGTGCCGTGGTCAACGTGCTGTGCATCGCCTTGGCCCAGCCGCTGCGGCGCGACCTGGACGACGACCGCCAGGCCGGCCAGCCCTTCGCGCTGGGCAGCCTGGCCCAGCCCATCCGCATGGTGCTGCGCCATCCCGCGCTGCGCCTGCTGGCGGGCTGTTCCTTCGTCTTCTCCATCGCGCAGCTGTCGCTGACCACCTACCTGGTCACCTATCTCAACCAGTCGCTGGCCTTCGGCCTGGTGGCCGCGGGCCTGGCGCTGTCGGTCGCGCAGCTGGCCGGCGTGGCCGGCCGCATCGTCTGGGGCTACGCGGCCGACCGCTGGCTGGGGGCGCGGCGCATGCTGCTGGTGCTGGCCGCCGTGGTCGGCGTGTCCGGCCTGCTGACCGCGGCGCTCACGCCCGGCACGCCGCTGGTCGTGGTGCTGGCGGTGCTGGCGCTGTTCGGCGCTTCCGCCGTCGGCTGGAACGGCGTCTACCTGGCCGAGGTGGCCCGCCAGGCCCCGCCCGGCATGGCCGGCGTGGCCACCGGCGGCACGCTGGTCTTCACCTTCCTGGGCGTGGTGGTCGGCCCGCCGGCCTTCGGCGCGCTGTCGGAATGGCTGGACACCTACCGCGCCGGCTACATCGCCCTGGCCGTGCCGTCCTTCCTGTGCTGGCTGGCGCTGCTGCGCACGCGGCGGCTGTCGGGGGCGGCGCGGGGCGGGTGAAGGGGGGGCTGAATCCCCCATGCCGCGCAAAATATGTAATGATTCTTAATATCGTTGATATGACACAGGGCCCAGCTCCCGCCCCGCCATGCCTACGCCGCAAGCCCCCTGCGCCGTCCAGTCCGAAATGTGGTCCGAGCCGGCCCTGACTTCCAGCCTGTCGCTCAACGGCGGCGTGATGCGCCTGGCCGCGCCGACGGAACTGGACGAGACCGTGGCGCCGGGGCTCAAGCTGGTGCTGGTGCTGTCCGGCCGGCTCAGCTACCGCATCGACGGCCGGCCGCCGGTGTCGATCAGCGCGCCCGCCCTGCATCTTTGCGCGGGCAGCGAGACCATCCACACCACCAACCGCTTCGAGACCGACGCGCTGCGCTACGTGATCGTGCGCCTGCCCCAGCCGCGCGAGGGCGATGCGCTGGGCGAGGCCATGTCGCCGCTGTTCGACGCGGCGGCGGGCCAGCACGGCTGCATCGCGCACGACTGGCGCGCCGGCCCGCCCCTGCAGGCGATAGGGCGGCAGATCCTGGCCTGCCCCCTGCAGGGCGCGATGCGCCGCCTGCACCTGTCCGGCAAGGCGCTGGAACTGACCGCGGCGGCGATGGAACATGCGCTGGCGCGCGCCTGCGGCGCGCAGGATGCGCCCGCCGCGCCGGCCCGCCTGTCCAGCCGCGATGCACAGAGCCTGCAGCGGGCGCGCGAACTGCTGCTGGCCCGTTTGCAGGACCCGCCCGCGTTGCCGGAACTGGCGCGCGACGTGGGCATCAACGTGACCAAGCTCACCAGCGGCTTCCGCCAGCTGTTCGGCCAGAGCGTCTACGGCTACGTCCGCGAGCAGCGCCTGGCGCAGGCCTACCGCCTGCTGTGCGCGGGCGAGATCAGCGTGGCCGAGGCGGCATGGTCCTGCGGCTACAGCGACTCGCACTTCACCAAGGTGTTCCGCCGGCGCTACGGCGTGCGGCCCAGCGACCTGCACTGAGCGGCGTGCCCTGAGCAATCCGCGCCGGGCAGCCTCCACCAGGCGGCCTGCTGCCGGCAGCCTGCACCGAGCCGGGCGGGCGCGGCGAAATACGGCGGCAATCGCCAGGGAAACTTCCGCAATCGCCAGTGCATTTCCCGCCTTCTTCCTACCATGCGAGATTGATTCTCAATATTGTTGGATGGGGGCCTAGATGCTTCATCGTTTCGACGGGGCGGCGCGTTCGCCCGCAGGGTTGGCGCTGGCGGCCGTGGCGCTCGCCATTTCCCTGGCGCATTCCGCCCGGGCAGCGGGGCGGGAGGAGGGCGGACCGGCCGACCCGCCGCAGCAGGCGGAGCAGGCAAGGCAAGCGGAACAGGGCGCCGGCGTGCCCGTCCTGCCCAGCGTGCAGGTCGTGGGCGGCGGCGTGCGGCAAAGCGTCGACAAGCTGAACGGCCGCCTGCGCGACACGCCGCAAAGCGTCACCGTCATCGACGAGGAGCGCATGCGCGAGCAGAACCTCTACACGCTCGACGACGTAATGGCGCAGACGCCCGGCATCACGTCGCAGAGCTATACCCTGCTGACCAACGCCTACTATTCGCGCGGCTTCAAGGTCGACTCCTTCGAGGAAAACGGCGTTCCGGTGCTGATGGGGCAGACCGCCGCGCCGTCGCAGAACGTCGACATGTACGAGCGGGTCGAAGTCCTGCGCGGCGCCAGCGGACTGCTGCACGGCAGCGGCAACCCGGCCGCCACCATCAACCTGGTGACCAAGCGGCCGCAGCGCGAGTTCGCGGCCCAGGGCTCGCTGATGCTGGGCAGCTGGAACCGGCGGCGCGCCGCGGTGGACGTCGGCGGGCCGCTGAACCGGGCCGGCACCCTGCGCGCGCGCGTCGTGGCCAGCCAGGAGGACCGCGATTTCTTCTACGACGTGGCCGGGCGCCGCACCGGCAGCATCTATGCCGTGGCCGAGCTCGACCTGGCGCCGTCCACCGTGCTCAGCGTCGGGGCGCAGCACCAGCGCATCCGGTCCCAGACCTATATGTCGGGCGTGCCCATGTACCAGGACGGCGGCGACATCGGGCTGCCGCGCTCGACCTGGCTGAACGTCGACTGGGATCATTTCGATTGGGACACCACGCGCGTGTTCGCCTCGCTGGAGCACGTCACTGCCGGCGGCTGGGAAGCGCGCCTGGCCGCCAACGCGCTGCACGACGACAGCGACCTGAAGTACGCCATGGTCAGCGGCGCCATCGACCGGTCCACCGGCCAGGGCGCCCGGCTCAGCGGCGCGGCCTACCGCTTCGAGAACCGCCAGCGCAGCCTGGATGCCTATCTCAAGGGCCCCTTCAGCCTGCTGGGGCGCGAGCACGAAGCGATCGTCGGGGCCAACTACCAGTACGTTTCCACCGAGCAGTTCAACGGCAGCTTCGCCACGCCTCTGCCCGGCGGCTTCGTCGACATTTTCCAGTGGGACCCGCACAGCGTGCCCGAGCCGGCCGTCACGGGCTACAGCTCCAACGGGCCGACGCGCACCCGCCAGGCCGGCGTCTACGCCGCGGGCCGATTCAGCCTGACCGAGGGCCTGAAGCTGATCGCAGGCGCGCGGGTCAGCCGCTGGGAACAGGAAACGCCCAGCGAGACCTATCGCCTGAGCGGGGAGGTCACTCCCTACGGCGGCCTGATCTACGCCCTGGACTCGCGCTGGGCGCTGTACGCCAGCTATGCCGAGGTCTTCCAGCCGCAGAACCGCATGACCTGGAACGGCGACCTCATCGATCCGCTGGAAGGCAGCAACGTGGAAGCGGGCATCAAGGGCGAGCTGGCCGACGGGGCGCTCAACGTCTCGCTGGCCGCCTTCCGCATCCGCCAGCGCAACCGCGCCGAGGAAGACCCCGCCCACCCCTGCACCGTCGGCAACAACTATTGCTATGTCGCCTCCGGCGAAGTGGTCAGCAAGGGCCTGGAACTGGAAGTCGCCGGGCGCGTCACGCCGCGGCTGTCCGTGTTCGGCGGCTACACCTGGAACGTGAGCGAATACACCAAGGCCGCCGTGAGCCAGGGGCAGCCGTTCGCGCGCTTCACCCCCAGGCACATCCTGCGCGCATGGGGCCAGTACACCCTGCCGTGGGACGGCAACCGCTGGCGCGTCGGCGCCGGCGTGCAGGTGCAGAGCCGCGTGTCCACCGTGTCCGGCGCCGCCACCGCGCGCCAGGGCGGGCTGGCGGTGGCCAACATGAGCGTGTCCTACGCCATCACGCCGAAGATCGACGCCGCGCTCAACGTGAACAACGTGTTCGACCGCAAGTACTACCAGAACCTGGGCACGGTGCGCAGCTACTACGCCGAGCCGCGCAACATCATGCTGACGCTTCGCGCGTCCTACTGACATGCAATATCCCGATCCGCCCGCCGCCGGGCAGGCCATAGACCTTGCGCGCTTCCTGCTGGCGCTGCGCGCCGACGCCGGCGTCGGCGTCCTGCCTTTCTCCGCCCGCGGCGACGCCGACGCGCAATGGGTCGTGGGCCTGCGCCACGTATCGGACTGCGCGAGCGTGCACGGCGACCACTGGGAGCGCCACCCGCGCGGCGACGAAGTGCTGTGCCTGCTCGACGGCAGCGTGCAGGTGGTGCTCGGCTCCGCCGGGCAGCCTGAGCGCACCCTGGCGCTGCGAGCCGGGCAGGCCGTGGTGGTGCCGCAGGGCCACTGGCACCGCCTGCACATCGAGGAGCCGGGCCGGCTGATATTCATCACGCCCAGCCAGGGCAGCGAACACCGGCGCGTCGGCTCGCCGCTCGACGACCGGCCCGCACCTGGGCGCGGGGCATCGGGGCGTGCATCCGGTGGTGCGCGCGGTAGTGCATCCGGGCACACGTCCGGGAGCACGCCATGAGGCCCGCGCCCGCTGTGCGCTCGCCGCTCTACACGCTGGCCATGGTCGGCCTGCTGTACTTCGCCCAGGGCATCCCGCTGGGACTGGCGATGCACGCCTTGCCGACCTTGCTGCGCAGCCAGGGCGCGTCGCTGGCCGCGCTGGCCTGGCTGCCGCTGGTGGGGCTGCCCTGGGTGCTGAAGTTCCTGTGGGCCACCCAGGTCGACAACCGCGCTGGCTCGCCGCTGGGCCGCCGCCGCGGCTGGATCGTGCCCATGCAGGCGGCGGTCGCGCTGTGCCTGGCCGTTGCCGCGGCGACCGGCATCGATCAGGCCAGCGCGCCGCTGATCGTGGCGCTGGCCCTGGTCACCTCGATCGCCAGCGCCACGCAGGACATCGCCACCGACGGCCTGGTGGCCGAGCAGTTCGAAGGCGCCATGCTGGCGCGCGCCAACGCGCTACAGGTTGGCGGCACCATGATCGGCTTCTTCTTCGGCGGCGCCGGGGCCCTGGTGGTCGCCGGCCGCGCCGGCACGCATGCGGCGGCCGCGGTGCTGTGCGGCGCCGTGCTGCTCGGCCTGGCGGCCGTGCTGGGCTGGCGCGAGCCGCACGTCCCCGCCCAGTCGGGGGCGGCCGCCCACCGACACCGGCAGGCCCGCCTGCGCGCGGTCCTGCAGCGGCCGGGCGCGGCATGGCTGCTGGCCGCCAGCCTGCTGTCGGCCATGACGGCCGTATCGGGCCACGGGCTGGCCAAGCTGTTCCTGGTGGACGCCGGCTGGTCGCTCGACGAGGTGGGCACCCTGGGCATGGCCGGCGGCGTGATTACGGTGCTGCTCGGCTGCGGCGGCGGGGCGTGGCTGACCGCCCGCATGGGAGCGGGGCGCGTGTTCGCGCTGGGCGTCGCCGCCTGCGGCGCCTCTGCCCTGCTGTGGTGGGCGGGTGCGGGCGCGATGTCGTACCCCGCGCCCGCGCTGGCATGGCTGGCCACGCTGGCCGGCAGCTTCGGCGCGGGCAGCGCCTCGGTGGCGATCATGACGCTGGGCATGCGCTTCGCCGCCGGCGGCGGCCAGGCCGGCACGGACATGACGGCGGTGCAAAGCATGCGCGACCTGGGCGAAGTCGCGACCTCGTCGTCGCTGGTGCTGCTGGCGTCGCTGCTGGGCTATGGCGGGGCTTTCGCCATCGGCGCCGTGCTGGCGGCATTGGCGCTGGCCGTGGCGCGCGGGATGCCGCGCCCCTCGGCCTGATCGCGGGGAGGGGGCGGGCTCACCCCGTGCGGCCAGACGCTTGGCGAATTCCTCGCGCGTCAGGATGGTAGGGTTGACCGGCCGGCCAAGGGGTGAAAGGGGCCGAGGCTATCCACCGCGCGGCCTCGCGCGATCCCGGCCATTCGTCGGGGGTATCTCGGCCACGACATCCCCGATCCGCCGGGCCATCTCCGCCGCGACCACCTTGAGCGACGGAGATACGTCAGATTCCTGCAGCGCAGCCCAAAAGTCCCGTGCCGCGCCAGCCAGCGGCGAGCCCGCATCGCGCGCGTCGAAATCGAACGGCGTGTAGTCCGGCGCACCTTCGGCAGTGGGACGCCACCGCATGGGCAACATGTCGTAGACGGGCGCAAGCGCGAGCAACCCGTCCTGCACGGTTTCAGGTTCCACGAACAGCGACAGGTTACCGCCATGCATGTCGGTGTTGCCGATCAGCCGGCCGAACTGCAGCAAGGCGCGCGCGACGGCTTGATCCTCGAAAGACAGGCGGCCGCGGTCCATCAAGGCCAGCGCAGCCCCATCCCAGCCGGGATACGCGCCGCCTACCAGCCCCTCGTGCGCAGCCAGAATAGAAACGACGTGCCGGCGGCCGTCGCTTAACCCCCCGAGAGACACGCGATCGAACCGTTCGCTGACCAAATAGGTACGCGCGTCGCTTTCCACCAGATGCGTCGTCGCCACCGCGATGGGGCGGTCGACAACGTCGTGCTTCCGCAGGATCTGTCCCGCGAGATGTTCCGCGATGAGCAGGTCTCGCCACCGGTCGCCAAACGGCGTGCCTCGCGGTGGGCTGAACTTGACCAGAGCCGCTGTTTCATCGGCCAGCCGCGCCAACAATTTTGGCTGCTCGCCGCCGGCGGAAGATCCCGCTGGCAAGGTTTGCGCAACGGTGTTCGCCAAGTGATCGAGGGCCGCCGTCATCACGGAAGCCCCCGCTTTGCCATCCGGCAGAACAGGCAGGACATCAGGCTGGGAACGGTCGCCCAGTAGTAAGGCCCCGGGTGCGTCGTACAACCCGGTGGCCGCATAGAGCACTTGTTCCAGCGTCCAACGCGCGGGATCGGCTTCCCAGGTTTTATCACCCAGGTGTCGGGCCTGGAGACGCCCCAGAAACCCGTCCAGCCGCAGCGGGGCCATGTACCAAGGCAGTGTCCGGTGCGTCAGGGTGCTGAACGACTCCGTTTCGACATGCAGATAGTCGTTGGCCAACAGCGTGATATGCCCGATTTCCCAGGGACGCCCAGTCTCCGAGAACCAATACAGGGGCTGCGAAGCTAGCAGACTGTGAATAGATTTTTTTGCCCCATACCGAGTCGCCCGAGCCCGCCCCAGGGTGGCTACCCGGTCGGCAAGCGCGGCGAGCGCCCGTGATACCGTCGGCTGGCTTTTCCGTGTTATGCGCTGCAATTGCGCGGACGACAGCGGTTCGCCTGCTTGCAAGGCATGATAGACCACTGCAGAAAGCGCCGACTCGGAAAGCTTTCCCCGGGGCATGAAATGAATGGATTATTGAATAGATATTTGAATATATGAAATCCATTCGGGCCTGTCAAGAAGCCCGTTCCCATGTCTGCTCCTTGAGCGGACAAGTCGTTATCCGCGCGTGGGTAAGGTTTTATTTGTCACTTCACAGGGGAACAGCCCGGCCGGATGGCGATCCGGATCTTTGCCGTCAAGCAAATCGCATTCACTTCCCCGCGATCGAGAATTCACTTCCCCGCGATCGAGACCAGTTTGCCCAGCGTCTGGACGGCCGCCTCCATCCTGGGGTCCCACGGGTGCCCGTAGTTCAGCCGCAGGTAGTTCGCGAAGTCGCGCTTGGCCGAGAAGATCGGGCCGGGCGCGATGCTGATGCCGTGCGACAGCGCCTGCTGGTGGATCTGCAGCGCATCGACGCCCTGCGGCAGTTCGATCCACAGGAAATAGCCGCCGGCCGGCCGGGTCGCGCGCGTGCCCGGCGGGAAATAATGGCCCACGGCCTGGGCGAACTGCACCTGCTGGGCCTGCAGGATGCCGCGCAGCTTGCGCAGGTGCTTGTCGTAGCCGCCCTTTTCCAGGTAGGACGCGATGGCCATCTGCGTCGGCGCGGGCGAGGCCAGCGTGGTCGTCAGCTTCTGGCGGGCGACTTCGCGCGCGTAGCGCCCGGCGGCGACCCAGCCCACGCGATAGCCCGGCGCCAGGCTCTTGGAGAACGACGAGCAGTGCATGACGATGCCGGCGGTGTCGAAGTGCTTGGCCGGCACGGGCCGCTGGTGGCCGAAGTAGAGCTCGCCGTAGACGTCGTCCTCGATCAGCGGCACGTCGTGCCGGGTCAGCAGCTCGACCAGCGCCTTTTTCTTGGCCGCGGGCATCAGGCTGCCCAGCGGGTTCTGGAAGTTGGTCATCAGCCAGCATGCCTTGGGCCGGTGGCGCCGGATGGCGTGCTCCAGGGCGTCCAGGTCCATGCCTTCGCGCGGATCGGTGCGCACCTCGATGGCCTCGACCTGCATGCGTTCCAGCGACTGCAGCGCGGCGTAGAAGGTCGGCGATTCGATCAGGATGGCGTCGCCCGGCCGCGCGACGGTGGACAGGCACAGGTTCAGCGCTTCCAGCGCGCCGTTGGTGATGACGATGTCGTCGGTCTGGACGTGCAGGCCGCCGGTCAGGTAGCGCAGCGCGATCTGCCGGCGCAGGGCCGCGTCGCCGGGGGTGAGGTCGTCGACCGTGCTCCACGGGTCCAGGTCCTGGATGCCGCTGGCCAGCGCGCGCCCCAGGCGCTGCAGGGGGAAGAGCGTGGGGCTCAGGAAGGCCGAGCCCAGCGGCACCAACTGCCGGTGCATGGCCGATTCCAGCACGCCGAAGACGTGATCGGCGATGTCGAGGCCGACGGCCTCGTCCTCCGGCTGGGACGCGGTGTTCAGTTCCGGCGGCGGCAGGCGCACGCCGTGCGCGACGAAATAGCCCGAGCGCTCCCGGGCGCGGATCAGGCCCTGGGCTTCCAGCAGGTAGTAGGCCTGGAACACCGTGGAGGCGCTCAGCCCGCGCTCGGCCGTGAGCGTGCGCACGGACGGCATGCGGCTGCCCGGCTGGAAGGCGCCGGAGCGGATCGAGGCGGCCAGGTCCGCCGCCAGCGATTCGTAGCGCTTGGGCCGGCCGCCGGGGCGGGGGTCGCCGGCACGCCCGGGGCTTGCTTCTGATGCCATGTGGATACCGGATTGGCTGGTATGGGAAGGCTGTTATCTTATCCCGACGATCCGGGTTGTAAAGACGGATGATCATGGGGATCACATGCCGGACGGTATGCAACTGATATGGTTTTGTGATCTATAACTGATTATTCATGTTCTGATCCGTAGGGCATATCCTTCCGACCGTTGGTGATACAGGGCGCCGCACCGGGCGCCCCATGCCTGGAAGGACATCCATGAACCCCACAGCCTTGCTGCTGGCCACTTTCATCCTCTCCGTCGTCGGCCTGTTCGCGTTCATCTGGTCGCTGCGGAAAGGCTTCTTCGACGCCGATCCCGCCGGCGCCCGCGCGATCTTCTCCCCGGGCGAGATCGGCCAGCCGGAAGAGCCCTCGACCGATCCGGCGCAGCGCAGCGCGCTGCGGCAGCTCGCGCAGGATCGCCGCGGCGCGGGCCACGGCGGGCAGGTGCCCGACGCCGAGGCCGCCGACCGCCTGGCCGCCGACCGGTCCAGCGCCTTCCCGGCCTTCGTGCTGATCGCCTGTGCGGTGGTGTGGCTGGTGGTGGCCTCGCTGGCGGGGCTCCTGGCCTCGCTCAAGCTGCACTGGCCCGACCTGCTGACCGGCACCGCCTGGCTCAGCTTCGGCCGGCTGCGCACCATGCACCTGAACGGCGTCGCCTACGGCTGGGCGCCGCTGGCGCTGCTGGGCATCTCGATCTGGATGCTGCCGCGCCTGCTGCGCACCCGCCTGCTGGGCGGGCGGCTGGTCGTCATGGGCGCCGCGCTCTGGAACGCCGCCCTGGTCGCGGGCATGGGCGGGCTGGCGGTCGGCGTGAACGCCGGCCTCGAATGGCTGGAAATCCCCTGGCAGATCGGCGTGCTGTTCGCGGTGGGCGGCATGCTCATCGGCCTGCCGATGGCGCTGATGCTGACCCGGCGCCGCACCCCGCACCTGTACGTCTCTGTCTGGTACATGGGGGCCGCGCTGTTCTGGTTCCCCACGCTGTACATCGTCGCCAAGTTCCCCGGCGTGCACTTCGGCGTCGAGCAGGCGACGATGAACTGGTGGTTCGGGCACAACGTGCTGGGGCTGTTCTACACCCCGCTGTCGCTGGCGGCCGTCTACTACTTCCTGCCCAAGGTCATCGGCCGGCCGGTGCGCTCGTACAACCTGTCGCTGCTGGGCTTCTGGACGCTGGCCTTCTTCTACGGCCAGGTCGGCGCGCACCACCTGATAGGCGGGCCGGTGCCCGAGTGGCTGATCACCCTGTCCATCGTGCAGAGCGTGATGATGATCATCCCCGTGCTGGCCTTCTCGGTGAACCAGCATTCGACGCTAAAGGGATACTTCGGCGCGCTGCGCCACTCGCCGGTGCTGCGCTTCATCGTCTTCGGCGCCATGATGTACACGCTGGCCTCGCTGCAGGGTTCCTTCGAGGCGCTGCGCTCGCTCAACGCCGTCACCCACTTCACGCACTTCACCGTGGCGCACGCGCACCTGGGCATGTACGGCTTCGTGTCCATGGTCGCCTTTGGCGGCGTGTACTTCGCCATGCCGCGCATCCTGGATACGCCCTGGCCGCATGCCCGGCTGATCTCCCTGCATTTCTGGCTGGTGGTCGCCGGCTTCGCCACCTACATGGTCATGCTGAGCGTCGGCGGCGTGCTGCAAGGCCTGGCGCTGCTCGACCCGGCGCGCGACTTCATCGAATCGGTGAAGGTGACGATGCCCTGGCTGCAGGGCCGGTCGCTGGGCGGCGCGCTGATGACCTGCGGCCACCTGGTCTTCGCCGTGCACGTGCTGTTGATCGCCGTGCGCTCCGGCGCCTTCTCCGTCGTCGAACGGCCGGCCGCCGTCCCCACTTCCATCGCCTGAACGCGAGCCACCATGGAAAACGAACTGAAACTCATCGTCGGGGCGATGGTGACGCTGTCGCTGGCGACGTCGGCCATGATCGTCGTGCCCTTCCTGCAACTCAAGGACGAGCCCGCGCCCGAAGCGCTCAAGCCCTACAGCAGCCAGGAGCTGCGCGGCCGCCGCGTCTACATGGCCAACGCCTGCATCGCCTGCCACACGCAGCAGCCCAGCGGCACCGGCGCCGGCATCGCCGACGCCCGGCGCGGCTGGGGCCGGCCTTCCGTCGCCGGCGACTACCACTACGACGACCCGCCGCTGCTGGGCACCATGCGCACCGGCCCGGACCTCTTCAACATCGGCGTGCGCCAGCCCAGCGAGGACTGGCACCTGGGCCACCTGTACCAGCCGCGCGCCTACTCGCCCGGCAGCAACATGCCGGCCTACCGCTTCCTGTTCGAGACCCGCGACCCGGACGCGGTGGGCGAGGGCGAGCGCGTGGTGCACCTGCCGCCCGGCGTGGCCGAGGAGGGCAAGGTCGTGGTCGCCAGCCCGGAGGCCGTCGACCTGGTGGCCTACCTGCTGAGCCTGAAGCGCAACTATCCGGTCGTGCCGGTGGAACGGGCCGGTGGCGCAGCCGCCGCCGTGCCGCCCGCGCAAGGACGATAGCCGTGGCGCAACCAACGCAAACCCGGGTGGGCGAGAACCCCGATCCGCACGAACAGTACAACCCGGTGCCGCGCGTGTTGATCGGCCTGGTCGCGGCGCTGCTGGTGTGGGCGGTGTACTACATCTTTTCCGCTGCGCCCGACTCCACGGCGGCGATGGGCGACCGCCGCGACCCGGCCGCGCTGGCGCAGGGCGCGGCGGGGGAGGGCGGCGCCGGAGAAAGCGGCGCGATCGACGGCAGGCAGATCTTCGCCGCGTCCTGCCAGGCCTGCCACCAGGCCACAGGCCAAGGCCTGCCCGGCGTGTTCCCGCCGCTGGCGGGATCGCGCTGGGTCACGGGCGACCCCGCCATCCTGGCGCGCATCGTGCTGCACGGCCTGACCGGTGAGATCGAAGTGTCCGGGGCCACGTACAACGGCGCCATGCCGGCCTTCGGCGAGCAGTTCGGCGACGCCGAGCTGGCCGCGGTGCTGGGCTACGTCCGCGGCGCGTGGGGCAACGGCGCGGCCGAGGTG
>Ga0182746_1002075_pt1 | contig 16030 bp, 15 predicted proteins | sample eDN3rd30CBELigOP_FD_128881 | JGI IMG/M metagenome (GOLD analysis project Ga0182746, IMG submission 128881) | Enriched Organic Plus compost microbial communities from Emeryville, California, USA - eDNA 3rd pass 30_C BE-Lig OP (version 2) (version 2) ... | reverse complement strand
TACGCCTTTGCCAACGTCAACCCGAACCCGACGCTGGACCGTGTCAAACACGAGGCCGATGTGACGTTCTACGTCGATCCCAGCCGCCGTGTCTATGTGCGCCGCATCCAGATCGGCGGCAACACCCGTACCCGCGACGAGGTGGTGCGCCGTGAAATGCGCCAAGAAGAAGCCGCCTGGTACGACTCGGGCGATCTGAAGATCTCCCGCGACCGTATTGACCGCCTGGGCTATTTCAATGAGGTCAACGTTTCGACGGATCCGGTTCCGGGATCGCCTGACCAGGTCGACGTCAACGTGGACGTCAAAGAAAAGCCTACCGGGATGATCAACCTTGGTGTGGGTTACGGTTCGTCTGAAAAAGCCATTCTGTCGGCCGGGATCAGCGAAGACAACGTGTTCGGCAGCGGCACCAACCTGACCCTGCAATTCAACACCAGCAAGAGCAATCGCGCGGTCGTGCTGTCGCACACGGATCCGTATTTCACCAAGGACGGCATCAGCCGCACTACGTCGGCGTACTACCGCGTGACGGAGCCCTGGGACGGTAACGATGGCGATTACCGCGTCAAGGCCATGGGTCTGGGGATGAACTTCGGTGTGCCGATTTCGGAATACGACCGGATCTTCCTGGGCGGCGCGTTCGAGCACAACCAGATCGATCTGTACGACAACTCGCCGCAAGCCTACCGCGATTTCGTCGATGAGTATGGCGACAGCACGAATGCGCTGATCTTCAACGCCGGCTGGTCCAAGGACACACGTGATAGCGCGCTGGCGCCGACCAAGGGTTCGTACACCCGCCTGAAGGCTGATGTCTCTACCATGGACCTGCAGTACTACATGCTGACCGCTCAGCAGCAGTACTATGTTCCGTTGGGCCGTAGTTACACACTGGCCTTCAACGGCATGGTGGATTACGGCTTCAGCTACGGCAGCAAGGACTTCCCGGTCATCAAGAACGTCTATGCGGGCGGTATCGGGACGGTACGTGGTTACGACGGTTCCTCGCTGGGTCCGCGTGACTCGCTCACGGGCGATTACCTGGGCGGTGCGCGTCGTATCGTCGGTAACGCGCAGTTGTATCTGCCTTTCCCCGGCGCATCCAAAGACCGTACGCTGCGCTGGTTCCTGTTTGCTGACGCGGGCCAGGTCTCGGCGGGCAGCGGAATGCGATGCACGGGTGGCGAGCCGGGTAGCGAGGTCGAAGATCCTTGCGGCTGGCGCTTTTCGGCAGGTATCGGCCTGTCGTGGCAGTCTCCGCTGGGACCGCTGCAGTTGTCTTACGCCCGTCCGCTCAATTCCAAGTCGGGTGACGATTTGCAATCGTTCCAGTTCCAGATTGGTACTGGTTTCTAAACAGTGCTGCGGCCAGAAAGGTTACGCATAATCACACTCGCAAGACGCCGCAACGCGGTATTTGCTCGATTAGTGGCACAATAGCAGTTTTGCTTTACCTCATTGGAAGGTGAGATTTTCATGATGTCTGATTTCGCACTCAAAACCTCGAGCCCGTCGCGCATCCAGCGCGCCGGCAAACTGCGCGGTACGCTGGCCCTGGCGGGTGCGCTGTTCCTCGGCTCCGCCGTGACGCTGCCTGCGCATGCACAAGGCACCAAGATCGGCTTCGTGAATACCGAACGTATCCTGCGCGAATCCGGCCCTGCCAAGACGGCACAAAGCAAGATCGAGTCGGAATTCAAACGACGCGATGACGAGCTGCAGCGCCTGAGCAGCAGTCTGCGCAGCCAGGCTGAAAAATTCGACAAAGACTCCCCAGTGCTGTCCGAGACGGATCGTGTCAACCGCCAACGTGACTTGTCGCGCCTGGATACCGATCTGCAGCGCAAGCGCCGTGAGTTCCAAGAGGACTTCAACCGCCGTCGCAACGAGGAGTTCTCCTCTATCGTGACCAAGGCTAACCAAGCCATCAAGAAAATTGCGGAACAAGAAAACTACGACCTGATCGTGCAAGACGCCGTGACGGTCAACCCGCGTATCGACATCACCGACAAGGTGATTCAGGCGCTCGGCAAATAATCGCCGAGGTCGCATGCCGATCCTGTTGGATACCGCCCGCGCACCCGCCCTGGATGCGCTGCTGGCTTCGGTGAATACCCAAGGGCTGGACCTGCGTATCGAGACGGGCGCGGCGGGGGATGTCAAAAGTATCGCTCTCGGCGATACGGATCAGGGTGATGCCGCCGCGTTGCGCGCGGCGCTGCCCCGTATCCGGGGCATCGGCACGCTGGCGTCGGCCGGTCCGGAAGAAATCTCTTTTCTAAGCAATCCGCGCTACCAGAGCCAGTTGGCTGGTACGCGAGCTGCAGCCGTCATCGTCACGCCGGATGTGGCTCAGGCCATGTCGGCAGGCGCGGACGGCCCCTCGTGTATCCGGGTTGTGTGTGCGCATCCTTATCTGCTTTACGCGCGTCTAGCGCAGTGGTTCGACGCCGCTCGCCACCCGAAACAGCCTGCCAGCGTGCATCCGCTGGCGGTGGTGGCACCCGACGCCGTCATCGAGGATGACGTGCGTATCGGTCCGCATTGTGTGGTCGAGGCGGGCGCTCGTATTGGGCGCGGCTCTACGCTCGGGCCGGGATGCGTGATAGGCCAGGGCTCCACGGTTGGGCCGGACTGCATGCTTTACGCCCGGGTGACCTTGTACGCCAACGTTCGCATCGGCGCGCGCGCCATCGTGCACAGTGGGGTCGTGCTCGGCGCCGACGGTTTCGGTTTCGCGCCGGACCCGACGCTTGGCAAGGGCGCATGGGGGAAAATCGCTCAATTGGGCGGGGTGCGCATCGGCGACGACGTCGAGATCGGCGCGAATACCACAATCGATCGCGGCGCTCTCGAGGACACCGATATCGGTGACGGCGTCAAGCTCGATAACCAGATCATGGTGGCGCACAACGTGCGTATCGGCGCCCATACCGCGGTGGCCGCCTGCGTGGGCATTGCCGGCTCGACGGTCATCGGCGCGCGCTGTACCATCGCTGGCGCAGCCATGCTGTCCGGGCATCTGACGCTGGCCGATGACGTTCATATTTCGGGCGGAACGGCGGTGACCTCCAGCATTTCTCAGCCGGGCCGTTACACTGGCGTGTATCCTTACGCTGAACACGGCCAGTGGCAACGTAACGCCGCCGTGATACAACAACTGTCGCAGCTGCGCCGCCGGCTGCGGGCACTCGAAAAAGCCTGACCTGTCGCCGCGGCTTGCGGGGATGGCGTCATCATTCAATACGGTAGGAATCTTTACGAAATGGAACTCGACATCAAGGCGATCATGGAGCGCTTGCCGCATCGCTATCCGATGCTGCTCATTGACCGCGTGCTGGAAATCGTGCCGGGCAAATCCATCGTCGCCATAAAAAATGTGTCGATCAATGAGCCTTTCTTCGAAGGCCATTTCCCGCATCATCCTGTGATGCCCGGTGTGTTGATCACCGAAGCCATGGCTCAAGCGGCGGCGCTGTTTTCTTTCACAGATGACGACGGCGGCCTGAAATGCGATAGCGCCAAGACGGCCTATTACCTGGTAGGCATTGACGAGGCGCGTTTCCGCCGCCCCGTGGTGCCCGGCGACCAATTGCGTCTGGAAGTGCAGGCTGAACGGCTCAGCCGCGCCATCTGTAAATACCAAGGGCGTGCACTGGTGGACGGCCAGGTTGTGGCCGAGGCCAAGCTCATGTGCGCCATCCGTAGCCTGGAAGCGTAAATGTCAGGAAATATCCATCCCACCGCCTTGGTCGACCCGGGCGCTCAGATCGACAGCAGCGTGCGGATCGGGCCGTATAGCGTCGTTGGCCCGGATGTCACTATCGGTGCAGGGACGGAGATCGGCCCTCACTGCGTGATCGACGGCGTGACGACGATAGGCCGAGATAACCGGTTTTACCGGTTTTGTTCGATCGGCGGCATGCCGCAGGACAAGAAATACGCCGCAGAGCCCACGCGTCTAGTCATTGGCGACCGTAATACGGTCCGGGAATTCACCACGTTCAATACGGGCACGGTCCAGGACGGTGGTGTGACCACCATGGGCAACGACAACTGGATCATGGCCTACGTGCACGTTGCGCACGATTGCCATCTCGGCAACAACACCATTCTGGCCAACTCAGTACAACTGGGCGGCCACGTGCACGTCGGTGACTGGGCCATTGTGGGCGGACTGACCGGGGTGCACCAGTTCAGCAAGATCGGGGCGCACAGCATGACCGGGGGCAATAGCTCGCTGATGCAGGACATGCCGCCTTTTGTGTTGGGCGCCGGCAATCCTTGCCGACCCGTGGGCGTCAATGTCGAGGGCTTGCGCCGCCGCGGTTTCAGCGCGTCGGTGATTTCCAGCCTGCGAGAGGCATACAAGATCGTTTTCCGCCGTGGGTTGTCGTTGGACGAGGCGCGCGCAGAGCTGCGCGCTCGCCAGCAGTCGCATCCTGATGCGACCGAGGCGTTGCAGGTCTTGCTGGATTTCTTTGATGCCTCGAACCGGGGCATCATCCGGCCATGACCACTACTGTCGGCATGGTGGCAGGTGAGCCTTCGGGTGACCTGCTGGCCAGCCGTGTCATTACCGGCCTGCATCAGGCATCGTCCGATTTACATTGCCAAGGCATAGGCGGGCCCGCCATGGATGCGGCCGGCTTCGAGGCCTGGCATCCCATGCATGCGCTGACGGTATTTGGCTATGTGGACGCCCTTAAACGCCTGCCTGGGTTGTTACGAACCTACGGTGACGTCAAGCGTCGCTGGCTGTCCAAACCGCCCTCGGTGTTCGTTGGGGTGGACGCGCCGGATTTCAATCTGAAGCTCGAATTGCAGCTGCGCCAGGCGGGGACGCCTACCGTGCATTTCGTCGGGCCGTCGATCTGGGCGTGGCGTTACGAGCGTATACACAAGATCCGCGAGGCGGTGTCGCACATGCTGGTGCTGTTTCCTTTCGAGGAAGACCTGTACCGCAAAGAAGGCATCCCGGTAACCTATGTTGGGCATCCCTTGGCTGACGCCATTCCGATGCAACCCGACCGTGCGGCGGCACGCCGCCGCCTGGGCTTGGATGACAATGCGCGTGTCTTGGCAATCTTGCCAGGCAGCCGCTCGTCGGAGATCCGCATTCTCGCACCGCGTTTTCTGCAGGCGGCGCAACAACTGCGCCGGCGGGATCCCGGCCTGATATGCATCGTGCCCATGGTCAATGCCCAGCGCCGTCAGGAATTCGACGCCATTTTGGCGCAATATCCGGTCCCGGGGCTGCGCTGTGTGACTGCCGATGATCTGACAGCAGCAGGCAGTGCACCGGTGGCCTGGACAGCGCTTGAGGCCAGCGATGCGGTGCTGGTGGCCAGTGGCACGGCCACCCTGGAGGCAGCGCTATTCAAGCGCCCCATGGTTATTTCGTATTATTTGTCCCCCTGGATGCGCCGCATCATGGCTTGGAAATCCGGCCAGCAACGGCCGTATCTGCCCTGGGTGGGGCTGCCTAACGTGCTGCTGCGGGATTTCGCCGTGCCGGAGCTATTGCAGGACGATGCTACGCCGGATAAGCTGGCTGAGACGACCTGGGCTGCCCTGACGGACGAGGCCCATGCCGCACGCATATACTCGCGTTTTACCGCCATGCATCACGATCTGACGCGCGATACGGCGAGCTTGGCGGCGCGCGCAATTCTCGATGTGGCCCATGGATCAACATAGCCTTTTTGCCTGCACCACGCCGGATTTTTCGGGCGTGACGATGGCCGGCGTCGACGAGGCCGGCCGCGGGCCGCTCGCCGGGGCTGTATACGCAGCTGCCGTGATTCTGGATCCCGCCAGGCCCCTCGACGGCTTGGCCGACTCCAAGGTGCTCACCGCAGTCCGCCGCGAGGCGCTGGCCATAGAGATCCAGGAATACGCATTGAGTTGGTGCGTTGCCAGTGCCAGTGTCGATGAAATCGACAACTTGAACATTTTGCGGGCGACACTTTTGGCCATGCAACGCGCCGTCGAAGGGCTGGCCCATGCGCCGCAGGTGGCCATGGTCGATGGCAACCAGGCGCCAAAGCTCCGCTGTACGGTGCAAACCGTGATCAAGGGCGACGCGTTGGTGCCAGCTATCTCGGCAGCCTCCATTCTGGCGAAAACAGCTCGTGACGCTGATTTGTTGCGCTTGCATGCACAGTATCCACAGTACGGTTTTGATCAGCACAAGGGCTACGGCACTGCGTTGCATTTGACGCGGCTGCGCGAACATGGGCCCTGCGCGGAACACCGGCGCAGTTTTGCGCCCGTGCGCGAGCTGTTGATGCCGGCACCGTAAGATCCTGTTTACCTCGAGGATTTCCCGCTCGTGCGGTGCAGGCTGAATTGCATTTAATTCGATTTAATGGCGTTCTTCGCACGGGTATCGTGCACCGCGTATTGCACCCTCTATCTCTGCCATGAAACACATCGCGTCCCGCGACAATCCTCAATTCAAGCAATTGCAGCGTCTGGCCCAGCATGCCGGGCGTCGTGGCGAAAACGCGATCCTGGAGGGCGTGCATTTGTGTCAGGCCTGGTTGGCGTCGTCAACGACGCCGGCCTTGGCGGTATTCGATGCGGACCGGCTGGACCGTCCGGAACTGTCGGCGTTGCTGGCTGCCGTACAGGCGGTCCTGCCCGAGCGGCAGATTTTGGCGTTGACGCCGCAGCTTTTGAAGCATCTGGAGACCGTTGAAACCGGTCAGGGCGTGCTGTTCATTGTCGATCCGCCGTCGCCAACGCTGCCTGTGCGCTTGGACGAGTCCATGGTATGGCTAGACCGGGTGCAGGACCCGGGCAACGTCGGCACGATTTTGCGGATATGCGCGGCCGCAGGCGTGTCTCGCGTGTTGCTGTCGCCGGGCTGCGCGGCGGCCTGGTCGCCCAAAGTGCTGCGTGGCGGCCAAGGTGCGCATTTTGCGCTGTCCATACACGAACAGGTGGATCTGATGGCCTGCGTGGATCGTCTGGATGTGCCATTGGCGGTGACGACGTTGGAAAACGCCCAGGAGCTCTATGCAACTGCGTTGCCAAAGGCATGCGCCTGGGTATTCGGCCACGAGGGGCAGGGCGTTTCGTCCGACTTGCAGTCTGTCGCCACGCTACGGGTACGCATTGACCACGCCCCCTTGGTGGAGTCTTTGAACGTAGGCGTGGCAACGGCGCTGTGTCTGTTTGAACAGCGCCGCCAGGGAACGGCTCCACGCGGCCGGAGCTGACCAGATGCGATTCCCTGCGACGGTTTGAACGGAGTGCCTGAGTGATGTGGGCTATCTAAACAGGCCTCGTATGCCGCGCTCGCGTCCTTGCATGAATGGCCGGCCCTCCATACGACGGTCTAATTCGATCTATCCAGGCCCACCTCTTGCATGACCGTCGTGGCGATTTCCTCGATGGACTTTGTCGTCGTGGATAACCAGGAAATCCCTTCGCGGCGCATCATGCGCTCGGCCTCGGCCACTTCGTAGCGGCATTGTTCCAACGTCGCGTACTGGCTGTTGGGACGGCGTTCGTTGCGGACCTCGGACAGGCGTTCAGGCTGAATCGAGAGGCCAAACAGCTTGGATCGATGCGGCGCCACCGTCGAGGGCAGCGTGCCCCGCTCGAAATCGTCGGGCGTCAGCGGGAAATTGGCGGCTTTGATGGCGTACTGCATGGCCAGATACAGGCTGGTCGGCGTCTTGCCACAGCGGGACACGCCGACTAGGATGACATCGGCCTGGTCCAATTGGTTGATGAACTGCCCGTCGTCATGTGCCAGGCTGAAATTGATGGCATCAATCCGGTTCCGGTACTGCTCAGAGTTGGCCGCCATATGGGAACGGCCGACGGAATGATTGGATTTCATCCCCAAAGCCTGCTCGATATGTCCGACGAAGGTGCCAAAAAGGTCCAGAAAAATCCCATTGGCGCGGCGGACGCATTCCATGCTGTGGGGGTCGACCAACGTGCTGAAAACAATAGGCGGCAGACCAGTTTCATTGGCGTTGCGGTCGATGCGCTCGGCGACTTCCCGAGCTTTTTCCAGTGTGTCGATAAAGGGCAGGCGGATCGGCTTGAAGCGTACTTGCTCAAATTGGGACAACACAGAGTGACTGAATGTTTCTGCGGTGATACCGGTGCTGTCCGAGACGATGTAGACAGTACGTTCGATAGGGGACGAAGCCATATGTAAAATATTCCAACCAAAGTGGAGGGCTGGAGTGCCCGACCGGGTACAATTCGACCCCAATCAGTCACCCCAAGAGCGGTCTCAGGCTGGTTTGGTCAGTGCATCGTGATGTTTTGACCAAACTCGCTTTCTCTATTGTAAAAGGTGACTTAAATGTCGTACGTCGTTTCGTTCGAGCAGCTCCGCATGACGGATGTGGACTCGGTAGGAGGTAAGAACGCATCACTAGGTGAAATGATCAGTCAGTTGTCCGGCGCGGGTGTCCGCGTACCGGGCGGTTTTGCTACGACTGCTGAAGCCTTCCGTGATTTCCTCAAAGCCTCTGGTCTGGATGCGCGCATTGCCACGCGACTCAGCACACTGAACCCCGAAGACGTTCGCGAGCTGGCAACGGCTGGCGCCGAGATCCGCCAATGGATCGTCGATGCTCCGTTCTCGCCCGAATTCGAGCAGCAGATCCGCACGGCCTTTGCCGCGCTGGATGCTGACGGCAAGGGTTCGTTCGCTGTGCGTTCGTCCGCAACGGCCGAGGATTTGCCTGATGCCTCGTTCGCGGGCCAGCAGGAAACCTTCCTGAATGTCGTCGGTATTGACGACGTGCTGGACAAGATTCGCCACGTGTTCGCGTCGTTGTACAACGACCGCGCGATCTCCTATCGCGTGCACAAAGGCTATGCTCACGCCGAAGTCGCGTTGTCGGCGGGCGTGCAACGCATGGTGCGCTCTGACAAGGGCAGCGCCGGCGTGATGTTCACCATCGACACCGAATCGGGCTTCCAAGACGTGGTGTTTATCACCTCTTCCTATGGCCTGGGCGAAACCGTGGTGCAGGGCGCCGTGAACCCCGACGAGTTCTACGTGTTCAAGCCCACGCTGGAAAAGGGTCACTATCCCATCGTCAGCCGCCGTATCGGCTCCAAGCTGATCAAGATGGAATTCGATCCCGAGCGCCCCGAAGGCCGTGCCGTACGCACGGTGGATGTGCCGGTATCCGAGCGCAACCGTTATTCGTTGACCGATGATGAGGTCTCTGAATTGGCGCGCTACGCGGTCATCATCGAAAAGCACTACAAGCGCCCGATGGATATCGAGTGGGGCCGTGACGGCGTGGATGGCAAAATCTACATTCTGCAAGCTCGCCCCGAAACGGTGAAATCGCAGCAAACCGGCAACGACGTCCAGCAGCGCTATCGCCTGAAAGCTACCGGCCAGGTCCTGATCACCGGCCGTGCTATCGGCCAGAAAATCGGCTCCGGCCCCGTGCGCGTCGTGGCCGACATTTCTGAAATGGATCGTGTGCAGCCCGGCGATGTGCTGGTGACCGACATGACCGACCCCAACTGGGAACCGGTCATGAAACGCGCCTCGGCCATCGTGACCAACCGCGGCGGCCGTACCTGCCACGCGGCCATTATTGCGCGTGAACTGGGTATCCCGGCCGTGGTGGGCTGCGGCGAAGCGACCGATGTCCTGAAAGAAGGCCAGGCCGTGACCGTGTCGTGCGCCGAGGGTGACGAGGGCCGCATTTACGACGGTCTGATCGAAACCGAAGTCGAAGAGGTCCGCCGCGGCGAAATGCCGCCGATCGACGTCAAGATCATGATGAACGTCGGTAATCCTCAGCTGGCTTTCGATTTCGCGCAAATCCCCAACTCGGGTGTGGGCCTGGCTCGCCTGGAGTTCATCATCAACAACAACATCGGCATTCACCCGAAGGCCGTGCTGGATTACCCGAATGTCGATGCCGAGCTGAAAAAGGCGGTCGAATCGGCTGCCCGCGGCTATGCCAGCCCGCGCGCTTTCTTTGTCGAAAAGCTCGCGGAAGGCATCGCCACCATCGCCGCCGCGTTCTGGCCCAAGTCGGTCATCGTGCGTATGTCGGACTTCAAGTCCAACGAATATCGCAAGCTGGTGGGCGGTTCGCGTTACGAGCCTGAGGAAGAAAACCCCATGCTGGGTTTCCGCGGCGCGTCGCGCTATATCGCTGCCGACTTTGCCGAGTGCTTCCGCATGGAATGCGAGGCGCTCAAGAAAGTGCGCGACGAAATGGGCCTGACCAACGTCGAGATCATGGTGCCGTTCGTGCGTACGGTCAGCCAGGCCAAGCGCGTGGTGGACCTGCTGGCCGCCCATGGCTTGGCTCGCGGCGAAAACGGCCTGAAGCTCATCATGATGTGCGAAGTCCCGTCCAATGCCTTGTTGGCCGACCAGTTCCTGGAACATTTCGACGGCTTCTCGATCGGTTCGAACGACATGACGCAGTTGACGCTGGGCCTGGATCGCGACTCCGGTATGGAGCTGTTGGCCGCCGACTTCGACGAGCGTGATGATGCGGTGAAGTTCATGCTGAGCCGTGCGATCAAGGCTTGCCTGGCCGCCAACAAGTACGTCGGTATCTGCGGCCAAGGCCCCAGTGACCATCCCGATTTCGCTCAGTGGCTCAAGGACGAAGGCATTCTGTCCATGTCGTTGAATCCGGACACGGTGGTCGATACGTGGCAGCGTCTGGCTAAGTAATCTGGCTGGAACAGCTCGTCATAGCAAAAGCCCTGCATTCAAAGAATGCAGGGCTTTTTTTCGCCTTGGGCGTTACTTTGCTTGGATATGGCCGGTGTTTTGAGGCGATCGCATGGACGTACGCTGGCACAGTCCTAGAAATCGTCGCACCAGGCTAGCCGCCGTGGGTGTCGGCCCCAAGGCAGCGCTGAGGGCGGCGGTATCGAGCCCTTCGCGGCCATATGCGGTCTGATATTGCTGCAGATGATCGCGCATGAACTCAGGCCCGAATTCTGGATGGAATTGCGTGGAATAGATCGCGGGCGCCAGGCGGATTAATTGATGAGGATCCATATCTGAGCGGGCCAGCGCGACGGCACCGGGGGGTAACTGCGTGACGCTTTGTGCGTGCAGCAATTGGGCAGGAAAGCGGGTGGGCAAACCCGTCATCAAGGCATCGCCTGTCGCATCTGGCAAGCACTCTATGGTTTGCGTTCCAAGTTCGCGGCCCTTGGTGTTGTAGTTCACTACGCCCCCGAGCGCATGCGCCAGCAATTGATGGCCGTAGCATACGCCGAACATAGGCAGGCTCTCGGCTGCTGCCTGCCGTATCCACGCGGCCGTGCGCTCGCTCCAGGCCTCGAGGTCCGTCACCATGGCAGGTGACCCCGTGATCAGTGCCGCGCGATAGGCCGAGGGCGCCAGAGGCTCCTCGTCCAGATACACCCGTACGATGTGCACCGCATCGGGCGACAGTCCGGCAGCATGGCGCATCATGTCGGCATAGCCGCCATGCGATTGGCGCAGGACTTCATCAGGGTCACCGGTATGCAGAATCAGGACGGGCAGTAGGCCGTCGGAATGGGGGGCAGCAGTATTCATTGGGAAATCCAGAGGCTTGCCATTGGGCGCAAAACGCAGTCAACAGCATGATGATAAATCGTCATGACGCAGAAATCCGTACAATCGAGCCATATTCTGTTGCAGAGGGGACGCGGGGATGCCCCTTGCTTCCTTGGCTTCCGAGGGTATATGGGCCGGTAGAGTCCAACCCAGGGTTATCAAATAAGGCATCACATGATGTGGATATGGTTCGGACTGGCAGCGGCCGCACTCATCGGTGAGGTGGCTAGCGGCACGTTTTACCTGTTGCTGGTCGCACTGGGGCTGGCCGCGGGCGGCGCAGCAGCGTGGTTCGACGCCGGCTTCGAGTGGCAACTCGTGGCATGCGCTGTGGTGGCTTTGGTGGGATTATTTGTATTGCGCCGTACCGGCGTCCTGAAAAAACGCGAGGTCGATGCGAAGAGTAATGCGGATGTGCATCTGGACATCGGCCAGACTGTCGAAGTCGAAAGCTGGACCGATGCCGGGATTGCACGCGTCTGGTATCGTGGCGCGCATTGGCAAGCAGAGCTCGCAGCCGGTCAACCGCGTGAGCCGGGTCTGTACATGATCAGCGAGGTCCGTGGTCCGCGGCTGGTGCTGAAGCGCAAGGTGTGAATCGCATAGCCGAGTACGTTACAGTCTAGGCTTGTCTGTCTGATTTCGTGGCCGCCCTCGATGGGTGCGGTCGTCTCTCATCCCACGCAGGACCATTTCCATGATGCTCGAACCTTCCACTATCGCCCTGATCGTCTTGGTCGTTCTGGCGTTGTTGATCATCATCAAGGCCATTGCCATCGTGCCGCAGCAGCACGCCTGGGTCGTCGAACGGCTGGGCAAGTTCGACCGGGTGCTTTCGCCAGGCGCGGGGTTTGTGATCCCGTTTATTGAGCGCGTTTCCTACAAACATTCGCTCAAGGAAATCCCGCTGGACGTGCCGAGCCAGGTCTGCATTACGCGCGATAACACGCAATTGCAGGTCGATGGTGTCCTCTATTTCCAGGTAACGGATCCGATGCGCGCGTCGTACGGTTCGTCCAACTACATCTCGGCAATTACTCAGCTGGCGCAGACCACGCTGCGTTCGGTGATCGGGAAACTGGAATTGGATCGCACTTTCGAGGAACGCGAATTCATCAACGCCACGATTGTGGCCTCACTCGATGAGGCCGCGCTGAACTGGGGGGTGAAGGTATTGCGTTATGAAATCAAGGATTTGACGCCGCCCAACGAAATCCTGCGCGCGATGCAAGCTCAGATTACCGCCGAGCGGGAAAAGCGTGCGCTGATCGCCGCCTCCGAAGGCCGCCGTCAGGAGCAGATCAACATCGCGACCGGCGAACGGGAAGCCGCCATCGCGCGCTCGGAGGGTGAAAAGCAGGCGCAGATCAACCAGGCCCAGGGCGAGGCTGCTGCTGTGCTGGCCATTGCCGAAGCAACTGCGAAGGCGATCACACAAGTGGGCGAGGCAGTGCGTCAGCCAGGCGGCATGGAAGCCGTCAACCTGAAGGTCGCCGAGCGTTATGTCGATGCCTTCGGCAATGTCGCCAAGGAAGGCAACACCCTGATCCTGCCGTCCAATTTGTCGGATGTCGGCGGCTTGATTGCGTCGGCGATGGCGATCGTCAAGACGAGCAAGCCGGTGTAATACAGGTTTGTGCCGGATGCGCCAGACTGCCTGGTTCAGACGTGGCAGCCTGCCTTGGTCAGAACGCTGCGTATCCAGCAGACGGCCAGTTTCAACGAGCCTCGAGCGCGTTTCGGCAAAGGCCTCTGTAGAAGGGTCTCGCCGAGGTCAAGGCGGCGACTGACAGATGTGTCTAGCCTCATCTGGCTTGGCGAGGCTGCAGGATGGCCAGCCGTCGTTCAATCGTCGCGCCGCGAACTGCGGGTGTCGTGCTTCATGATGCGTTCTTTCTCGCGCTGCCAGTCTTTTTCACGAGAGCTGTCGCGTTTGTCGTAAAGCTTCTTGCCGCGGCCCAGCGCGAAATCGAGCTTGATCCGTCCATTTTTGTAGTGCAGATTCAGCGGGACGAGGGTGTAGCCACGTTGCTCGACCTTGCCGATCAGCTTGCTGATTTCCTCGCCTTTGAGCAGCAGTTTGCGCGTGCGCATGGCGTCGGGATGGATGTGCGTAGAGGCGGTAGGCAAGGGGCTGACATGCATGCCCAGCAAAAACAGCTCGCCATCGCGCACGATGACGTAGCTTTCTTTGAGTTGGACACGGCCCTCGCGAATCGCCTTGACCTCCCAGCCTTGCAGGACCAGGCCGGCCTCGTAGCGGTCTTCGATGAAATAATCGTGGGTGGCCTTGCGGTTGTCGATAATGCTCATAAAGGCTGATCAGGCAATAATCCGGCGAAAAATGCGGCGGTAGCTGCGCTACCGGTAAAATCCAACCATTCTAGCGATTTGCGATAGCCGATGCATAAAGTACAGCGATCTGTCCTGGTTCCCTATAGTGCCGCGCAGATGTTCGACCTCGTTGCCGACGTGGAAAAGTATCCCGAATTCATGCCCTGGTGTGGCGGAACGGAGGTCCAGTCACGCGACGAACACGGGATGCAAGCCTCTGTGATGATCAGTTTTGCGGGGATGAAGCAGCGATTTACCACCCGCAATACTCACGAGTATCCCAACCGGATTCAGCTCGAGCTGGTGGATGGCCCGTTCTCGATGCTGGTGGGCAACTGGGAATTCCAGGCCCTGGCCGAGGACGCGTGCAAGGTCCTGTTCACATTGGAATATGCGTTTTCCAACCGCGCCCTGGAAATGGTGGTGGGCCCGGTCTTTAACCGGATCGCGACCAGTTTTATCGACTCCTTTACCAAACGGGCGCAGGCGATCTATGGGGAATAAGCCTGCCGTGCTGCGAGTCAGCGTGTGTTATCCCACGCCTACGGCCACATGGCTGCGCGAATTGACATTGCCGGCCGGCGCCACGGCCGCAGACGCGCTGCGCGAGAGCGGTTTTGAGGCTGCGTTTCCCGGGCTGGATCCGTGGGGGCAGGGCGTGGGCGTGTTTGGCAAACAATGCCAGGCCGAGACGCCATTGGCCGACGGTGATCGGATCGAGATCTATCGTCCGCTGACGTTCGATCCCATGGTCTCGCGCCGCCGACGGGCTGATCACCGCCGCGCCAAGGCCACGGCGGCACGCAACGGCCGCGAGCGCCCAGCTGGATTGTTGTAGACCGTTTCGCAGCGAACCCGCCTGTCGCGGAAAAAGTCATCGGCAGGACAAAATAGTCCCTGGATTCCGGCGTAAGATATACCGGCTATAGATTTACGTTTACGTTAACGTCATGCAAAATGGACGGATGGCGGATGTGGCCGTTCACGAGACAGCCATGACGCCAGCTAGACCAACCAACAGGAGACAACGCTGTGGATCTGGAATTGACTGACGAGCAGCAGGCTTTTGCGCAGGCTGCGCGCGACTATGCACAGGGCGAGCTCGCCCCCAACGCCGCTCGTTGGGATGCCGAGGGCATTTTTCCCCGTGAGGCCTTTGCGCGAGCGGGCGAATTGGGTTTCTGCGCGATTTATGCGTCCGAGGATATCGGCGGCCTGGGGCTGCCGCGGTTGGACGCCACGCTGGTGTTCGAGGAAATGGCCGCGGTCGATCCATCGACGACAGCGTTCCTGACGATTCACAACATGGCGACCTGGATGGTTGGCCAATGGGGCCAACCGGCGCTGCGTGAGGCCTGGGGGCCGTTGCTGGCCACCGGAGAAAAACTCGCTTCGTATTGTTTGACTGAGCCTGGCGCAGGGTCGGATGCCGGTTCGTTGCGCACCAGCGCGAAACGCGACGGTGACGATTTTGTGCTCAACGGCGCCAAGGCGTTCATCTCGGGCGGCGGCGATACGGATCTGCTGGTCGTCATGGCGCGCACCGGCGGCGAGGGGCCTGGCGGTGTCAGCGCTTTTGCCGTCCCGGCCGACAGCGCTGGTATCAGCTATGGCCGCAAAGAGGAAAAAATGGGATGGAACAGCCAGTCCACGCGTCCCATCACCTTTGAAAACGTGCGAGTGCCGGGCGCCAATATGCTGGGCAAGGAAGGCGAGGGTTTCAAGATCGCCATGAAAGGCCTGGACGGCGGACGCATCAATATCGGCACCTGCTCCGTGGGCGCTGCCCAGGGCGCATTGGACGCCGCACGGCGCTACATGGACGAGCGCAAACAGTTCGGCCGCCGCCTGGCTGAGTTTCAGGCCTTGCAGTTCAAACTCGCGGACATGGCTACGCATTTGGTTGCCGCCCGGCAGATGGTGCGATTGGCAGCGTGCAAACTGGACGCCGGCTCGCCCGATGCCGGCACATATTGCGCCATGGCCAAGCGCTTTGCGACCGATATGGGTTTCCAGATCTGCCTGGACGCACAGCAGATTCATGGGGGTTATGGCTACTTGCGGGACTATCCCTTGGAGCGCCTGGTGCGCGATACTCGTGTCCATCAGATTCTC